>Ga0247779_1000470_pt1 | contig 25793 bp, 20 predicted proteins | sample UWRJL221509R5_FD_179925 | JGI IMG/M metagenome (GOLD analysis project Ga0247779, IMG submission 179925) | Plant litter microbial communities from Arlington Agricultural Research Station in Wisconsin, United States - UWRJ-L221-509R-5 | ecosystem: Environmental > Terrestrial > Plant litter >... | reverse complement strand
AGCGCCACCGAGCGGGTGCTGAGCGAGGCGCTGCAGGCGCTGCGCGGCCGGGTCACCATCGTCGCGATCGCGCACCGCCTCTCGACGATCCGCGACGCCGACCAGATCGTCGTGCTGAACCATGGCCGCCTGGTCGAGCGCGGCACGCATGCGGCGCTGATGGCGCACGAGGGCGGGCTCTACCAGCGCCTGGTGCAGTTGCAGTCGCTGGAGTCGGCGGACGAGCCATCTACGTAGCAACCCGTACATCCACTTTCGGACAGCCGCAACGGACTGCCCGGCAGTCGGTGAAGCATTTCACGCTTGCCCGGTGCACCGGGCGCCGGAGGTTGCCTGGCTTTGGATCCATCCCCTATAAGGGGGAGATAAGCGAGAAGCGCATTCCTGGCGCTGACTTGCAGGAGCCCATGAGTGCGTCGAGCCGTCGAGAATTTCATCAATAACGCGATGGTCCGCATCCTGCCGGCCGCCGTGATCGCTGTCGCCGCGATGGCCGGGATCTGGCATTTGAGCCGGTCCGACAGCCAGCACGGCAAGACGCTGCCGCTGGAGGTCTGGGAAGACGCGACCCCCCAGGCGGCGACGACGCCGGCGCAAGCCATCGAGAAGCTGGTCGCGATCGAGGAGAGCGCCAGCGTCGAGACGCACCTGTCCACCAACACCTTCTGGTTCGGCGCGCATGCGCTCGCACCGTCGACGAGCGGCGCCTGGAGGGTGGAACTGCCATCCCGCCATGCGGTCAACCTGAGCTGCTGGGACCGCACGAATGGCCAGATCCTCGGCTCGGTGGACCGGGCTCGTCCGGCGGACGGCATCATCGCCGCGGCCCGCGGCGGCTTCGCGCTCGCGTTCGCGGGCGCGCAGCGCGAGGCCGATTTCATCTGCCGTTCGGACTTCCGCGGCCCGGCCAAGATCTCCGCGCTGGCCTGGACGGCGCCGGCGCTGGCCCGCGCGCAGGATGGCTTTCAGCGCGTCACGCTGACGCTGGAGGTGGGCCTGGGCGTGCTGGCCCTGTCGCTCGCGCTGACGGCGACGATCAACGGCAGCGTCATGTACTGGGCCTTTGTCGGCTGGATGTTCATCAGCCTGCGGATGGCGCTGCTATCCGAGGGATCGGACGGCCAGTTGTTCGGCCTCGCGGTGCCGGCCTATGCGCTGACGCCGATGCGGCAGTGGACCGTCTGCCTTTACCTGATCAGCACGGCCAACGTCTTCAGCATGCTGTTCCGCAAGGAGCTCGTCAGCGTGGGCAGCGGCTGGATGCTGAAGATGCACAAACTGCTGTCGCTCGTGCTGCTGGCCCTGTGCATGGTGTTGAGCTACGAGCAGGTGCTGCCGATCGTCTGGGTCTGCTCGGCCGCGCTGATCGCGCTGTGGGTGCCGTACATGTACGTGTTCCTGAGCCGGCTGCGCTCGCGCCACGGCATCTGGTACGCGCTCTCGCTGATCGTCACGCTGGCCGGCTCGCTGAGCGAGGTGCTGGCCGCGTCGCTGGGCCACCGCATGCTGCTGGCCGGGCTGAACAGCGTGACCGCGGCGATCGCCTCGGCGCTGCTGGCGACCGCCGCCGTGGCCGAGCACATGCGCGCCGACCGGATGGAACGCGAGCAGGCCCAGCGCACGCTGAAGGCCGCCTACGACGACTCGCCGATCGGCCTGTTCACCGTGCGCGACGGCGAGCACATCGTCCGCGCGAATCCCGCCTTCAAGGCGATGCTGGAGCTGCCCGAGAACATCGAAGGCCTGAAGCTGGCGGATGCCTTCGGCGACGAGGTCGTCGGCGAATTCCTGATGCTGCACGCGCTGGCCGCGCCGGCCTCGCTGGACCTGCAGGCCCGGCCGCTGACCTTGCGCACCCTGCGGCCGCAGGTCGCGGTGGATGACTCCGACTGCTGGTTCGCCATCAAGGCCTCCACCGCCGATGGCCGCGTGTTCGAAGGCTCGCTGCAGGACATCACCGAGCGCGTGCGGGCGAACTCGCGGCTGGAGTTCCTGGTCAACCACGATCCGCTGACCGACTGCCTGAACCTGCGCGGCCTGTCGCGCAAGTTCGAACGCACGCAACGGCCGCCGAAGACGCTGGCCTACTTCGACCTGGACCGCTTCAAGCTGATCAACGATCTGTACGGCCACGCGGCAGGCGACGCGGTGCTCAAGCAGGCCTGCGAGCGGATCCGCAGCCAGCTGGGCCCGCGTGACCAGTTGGCGCGCGTCGGCGGGGACGAGTTCGTCGTTGCCTTCCCGCACGCCTCGATCGCCGAGGCCTCGCAGCGCTGCGAGAACATCTGCGCGCTGATCGCCGCCGCGCCGTTCCAGATCGAGCAGCACCGCTTCACGCTGAGCATCTCCGGCGGGCTGGTGGCGGCGGAGAGCTTCGGCGACGCCTCGGCGCTGAAGGAGATCGTCTCCTCGGCGGACACCTTGTGCCGGATGGCCAAGAAGCGGCCGACGCAGCGGCTCGTGGTGATGGAGGGCGGCGACACCTTCTTCAAGCACCACAAGGAGGAACTGGCGCTGATCGACTGCCTGGAACGCGGCGAGACGCCGACCGGGCTGTTCCTGATGATGCAGCCGGAGCTGTCGATCAACGCGCCCTACGAGTCGCTGAACTTCGAGGTGCTGCTGCGCATGCGCAAGCCCAACGGCGAGCTGATCCCGGCGCAGGTGATCATCGAGGCGGCCGAGGCGCACGGCAAGACGGCCATCATCGACCGCTGGGTCGTGGCGACGACGATCGGCTGGATCGAGGCCCATGCCCCGCGCCTGACCCGGACGCAGTTCATCGGCGTCAACCTGTCGGGCAGTTCGTTGAACGACGAGTCCTTCGTCGAGGAGCTGTTCAAGCTGTTCGAGTACCACAAGGATGCGGTCGCGCGCATCTGCATCGAGATCACCGAGACGGTGGCGCTGACCGACATGCTGCACATGCAGCGCTTCATCGCCCGCGCCCGGGATCTCGGCGTCAAGGTGGCGCTGGACGACTTCGGCGCCGGCTACTCGTCCTTCGGCTACCTGAAGGGCCTCAGCGTCGACGCGCTGAAACTGGACGGCTCGCTGGTCCGCGACGCGGCCAGCAACCCCGCCGGGATGGCGATCCTGTCGGCGCTCGGCGGCCTGGTACGCAGCCTGGGCATGAAGTCGATCGGCGAGTACGCGGAGAACCTGCCCGCGCTCCGGGCGCTGGTGGCCGCCGGCGTCGACTACGCGCAGGGCTATGCGATCAGCCGGCCGGTGATGCCGGAGCGCATCCTGGCGGCCTCATCGGCTGTGGACTTCATCGAGGACGCCGACGTGCTGGCCTTCGTCAAGCAGTTGCAGACCGGCGACCAGGCCAGCCTGCCACTGCAGAACGAGCGTGCGGGGCCCGGCCTCGCGCAGGCCTCGCTGCTTCACTGAAAAAAGCCTGGCCGAAATCAGGCCGCGGCAGCGGCCGGCATCGGGATCGACAGGAACTGGTAGTTCAGGCCGTTGTTCGCGGCCAAGGTCAGGTGCGGGTGCGGGTGCGCGGCAGGGGCCATCGGGACGGCGATGCGCTTCGAGTGCTCCAGCTCTTCCAGCGATTTCGCGCCGCTCAGGTCGATGTCGGCATGCTCGGTCAGGAAGAAGAAACCGTACAGCGCATGGCCGGCTCGCATCCACGAGGGCTCGACCGACGCAGTCGCCAGGCTCATCGCGCGGTGCGGCAGGTTGCCGACATGGGCCATCGGCACATAGCGCCCGGCCTCGCCGACGTCGCTGAACAGCAGCGCGTCGTAGAGCCGGTCCACCGGGCGGCGGCCGACCGCCAGCATCCAGTCGACCTGCTGCTCGGCGCAGTAAAAATAGAAGGCCTTGAACAGCGCGCTGCGCACCAGCGAGGATGCCGTGCTGCTCTTGATGCACAGGCGCGTGGCCTCCGCCATCCGGCTGCCCGAATAAGTCGCCGGCAGCTCGACCGAAGCCTCCAGCGGCAGCGGCTTCAGCACGTTCGAATGGATGCGCAACGTGCCTAGCAGGCTGCCGTCGAGCTTGGAGGTGGCGACCAGCACCTCGCAACCCGCCTCGAAATCGGCCGGCTCCGACTGCGCCAGGCGCTCGCCCAGTTCGGGCAGGTGGCGGCCGTACGACGAGGTGCGCAGCCGCGCCACGGCGTCCATGTCTGCCCGCGTCGCGAGGCTGATGCGAAAGGGCAGGCGGTTGTGCAGCTTCGCGGCGGCTTCATCGTCCAGCCCGGTCTGCGATCCCAACAGATTCATCGGATTCCCCGTTATGAGCAATGGTGAGCTTTTGTAACGAGGTGTCAGTCTATGGATCCAGTTCGTGGGCGAATTCCAGAAATGGGTGGGAAACAACGAGCAGATCCCGGCTTTATTCAGAGAATCATCACCACCCGTTCGAGCACCAGGATCGCGAAGAAGGCCAGACCGGCCATCACGGTCCAGCGCAGCAACAGAACGCCGCGCTGACGCCAGACCGGCTGGCGCGTGCCGACGTACAGAGCGAAGCACACCAGCGCCGCCGCCACGAGCAGGGCCAATACCAGGCGAAAGATCATGCCGAAGCGCTCACCAGGCCGGCGCCAGTTCGGCGAAGCCGGCCGGCGCGGCGCGCTCGTCGTCGAAGCTGACGAGCTCAAAAGCCTCGGGGTCGGCCAGCAGCGCGCGCAGCAGCTTGTTGTTCAGCGCGTGCCCGCCCTTGAAGGAGGTATAGGCGGCCAGCAGCGGGTGGCCGATCACCTGCATGTCGCCGATCGCATCGAGGATCTTGTGCTTGACGAACTCGTCGTCGTAGCGGAGCCCTTCGGCATTGAGCACCTTGTAGTCGTCGACGACGATGGCGTTGTCCATCGAGCCGCCCAGGGTCAGGCCGCGCGAGCGCATCAGGTCGATGTCGCTGGCCATGCCGAAGGTGCGGGCACGGGCGATTTCCCGCTTGTACTGGCCGCTGCCCATGTCGAACACGTACTGTTGGCCGGTGGCCGAGACGGCCGGGTTGTCGAACTCGATCTGGAAGCTCAACGTGTAGCCGTGCAGCGGCTCCAGCTTCGCCCACATCAGCCGCTTGCCCTCGCCCTGGCGCACCTCGACCGGCTTCTTCACGCGCAGGAACTTCTTGGGCGCGTCCTGCAGCTCGATGCCGGCGCTCTGCAGCAGGTAGACGAAGCTGGCGGCCGAGCCGTCGAGGATGGGCACCTCGTCGGCGCTGATGTCGACGACCACATTGTCAAGGCCCAGGCCCGCGCAGGCGGACAGCAGGTGCTCGATGGTCTGCACTTTCGGGCCGTTGGGATCGCCGCCGGGGCTCACCGTCGTCGCCATCCGCGTGTCGCAAACCGTGTCGGCGCGCACCGGGATGTCAACCGGCTGGCTGAGGTCGACGCGGCGGAACACGATGCCGGTGTCAGGCGGCGCGGGACGCAACGTCAACTCGACTTTCTGCCCGCTGTGGATGCCGACCCCGACCGCGCGGGTGATGGACTTGAGAGTGCGCTGCTTGACCATGCGCAATTGTCCGCGAAGACCTGACACCCTTGCTTGTCGCGGCCTTCCGGCAAGCCGAAAGGAACCGCGAAGACCTGACACCCTTGCTTGTCGCGGCCTTCCGGCAAGCCGAAAGGAACCGCGAAGACCAGACACCTTTGCTTGTCGCGGCCTTCGGGCAAGCCGGAAGGAACGGCCAAGACCAGACACCCTTGCTTGTCGCGGCCTTCGGGCAAGCCGGAAGGAACGGCCAAGACCAGACACCCTTGCTTGCCGCGGTCTACGTCGCTGCCGGTACCTTGCGCTTCACCGGCAGCCGCAGGCTCATCCGTGTGCCATGGCCCAGGCGGCTCTCCACGTTGAGGTGGCCGCCCAAACGCTGGGCGCGCTTCTGCTGGCTCTTCAGGCCCCGGCCACGCTGGGCGGTCTGGAGGTCGAAGCCGTCGCCGTCGTCCTCGACGCGGATCTCCACGTAGCTGCCGTAGTGCCGCGTGACGATGCGCACGCGGCGGGCGTTCGCATGCTTGAGCACATTGGTCAGCGCCTCCTGCATCAGGCGCAGGGCCTGCAAGGCGTCCGGCGGCTCCAGCCAGGACAGCAGCGGCAAGTCCTGCACGTCCCACACCAGTTCAAGGCCACCGGCCTGCAAGCGCCGGCCGAGCCGATAGCGCATCGTCGCCAGCAGCGCGACCAGGTCGTGCCCCACCGGCTCCAGCGAATCGATCACCAGCCGCAGGTCGTCCACGCACTCGCGCAGCACCTCGACGACCTTGTCCTGGTCCAGGCTGCCCTGCTCCACCGCCACCATCGCCGACAGCAGCGCCGAGCCGAGCCCGTCGTGCATGTCCTGCATCAGGCGCTGGCGCTCCGTCACCAAAGCCTGCTGCCGCTCGGTATCGCGCAGCCGGTCATGCTGGGCCTGCAGCCGCTGGCGCTGCTGGTCGAGCCGCTCGGTCAGTTCGCCGTTCAGGCGCTCGATCTCCGCGCAGGCACCCAGGTAGCGCCGCTGCAGCACGTAGAGGAAGCAGACCACGACGACCAGCGCGGCGAAGGGCATCAGGTAGAGGTGCTCGGCGCCGATCGAGCCGGCCAGCATCAGCAGATCGTGGGCGCCCATCACGAGGCTGATCAGCAGACCCAGGCCGACCACGCGGAGCTCGCGGCCGCCCTCGCGCAGCGCGACCGCGCCGACATAGCCGATGCCAGCCAGCGCGATGACCAGGTCCAGGCCCTGATGCAGCAGCAAGGTGTCAACCCAGCGCAGCCATAGCGGCATCGTCAGCACGCTGCTGGCGAGCACGAGCAATGCCATCGCCCGCTCGAAGCGAAGGTGCGGCCGCCACGAGAAGCGCAGCGTGAGCATGAAGCACAGCAGCATCACCCAGGACATCGAGGCCTGCGCCGCCCACCAGAACCACTCCATGCCCAGCCGAGTCCGCGGCAGGTCGAGGTAGTAGTGGAGATCGCGCAGCGCCCAGGTGAAGGCCAGCAGCGCGAAGAGCAGGAAGGGCTTCTCTTCGCGTCGGCGTAGCCACAACCAGAAGGCGAACAGGCCCAGCACCGCCAGCGTGAGGCTGGTCCCCAGCGGCGCGCCCTCCTGCAGCGCCCAACGCTGCCGGTAGCCCGGCTCGAGGTCCTCGCGTGCGCCGATCCAGGCGCTGGAAACGGCATGGAAGCCGTCCGCCAGCACCGGCGCCGCGACGATGATCTCGATCGCACCGCTCGGCCCGCTCGGCCCGCCCGGCTGCCGCGTCGTCAACGCCGCGGGCAGTACCACCCACAGCGGACGCGTCCATTGCTCGCGGGCATCGGCCTGGTTGTCGAAGACCGGGCGCCAGCCCTGGTCCGTGCGGACCAGCACGGCCGCAGCCATCGTCACCAGGCGCGGCATGTAGAGCGCGACGCTGTCGGGCCACCGGCCTTCGAGCGGTGCGTAGCGCAGCCGGTACCAGCGCATTTGCAGGTGCGGCCCTTCGAGCGAGTTGCCGGCCGCTGAACGCGGTCGCACGTCGGGCAGCCGCACGGACTGCCAGTCGGCGTCATCGCCGGGCGGCTGCAAGTGCTTGGGCAAGCTGCCAGGAAACGGGACCGGACCCGCGCCGTCCATCGAGCGCAGCGCGGCCCACCATGCATCCAGCTCTGCGCGAGTCCAGTCGCTCGTCACCAGTTGCGCGACTCTTTCCTGCTCGACCGCGCTGCTCGGCGGAGCATCGGGCACCAGGAGGTTTTGCGACCAGGCGGGAAGCAGTAGCGCCAGAAGCGCGAGCCCTGCAGCGAAGACAAGGCTCGGCAGGCCACGCCTCTTCGTCAGGCCGGATGGGAGCGGGGCGGGCGGCATGCGATGGATCGTCTTTGTTCGTCGTCCGCGCGGCGGCCGCGTGGCAGGCTTTGGTCAGCATGCCACAGCAATCTGGGACAACAAGCGACAAAGCCCGGCGCTCACGCACCGGGCTTTGATGACGCGACATTTTGCCGGCCAAGCCCCCCGAACAGGGGGCACCGTCAGCCGCCGATCAGTCCGCCTGCTTGCGCAGGAAGGCCGGAATCTCGATCTCGTCCATGCCGTTCGAGGACAGCGCCTCGACCTTGGCTGCCGCCGTGCGGCCGTGGCGCCAGACGCTCGGCACCGCCATGCCGGCAAACTCGTTGCCGCTGGCGTGGCCCATCGACGGCGCGGCCGCCGCACCGCCGCCCACGCTGACCGATTGCGTCAGCACCGGCATGTTGTCGGTGCCCGTGCGCAGGTGCTGCTGGGCCGGCTGCTGCACGACCGACAGCGGTGCCTGCTGTCGCGCACGCTGCGAGGACAGACCGGTGGCGATCACGGTGACGCGCAGTTGGTCGCCCAGCGACTCGTCGTAGGCCGTGCCGTAGATGATGTGCGCATCGTCGGCGGCGTAGCGCTTGACGGCATTCATCGCGTTGCGGCTCTCGGCCAGCTTGAAGGTGTTGCGGTTCGCCGCGATCAGCACCAGCACGCCGCGCGCGCCGGACAGGTCGATGCCTTCCAGCAGCGGGCAGGCGACTGCCGCCTCGGCGGCCTTGGTCGCGCGGTCCGGGCCGCTGGCGATGGCCGTGCCCATCATGGCCTTGCCGGGCTCGCTCATCACCGTCTTGACGTCTTCGAAGTCGACGTTGACGAGGCCGGGCATGTGGATGATGTCAGAGATGCCGCCGACGGCATTCTTCAGCACGTCGTTCGCGTGGCCGAAGGCCTGGTCCTGCGTTACGTCGTCGCCCAGCACGTCGAGCAGCTTGTCGTTCAGGATCACGATCAGCGAATCGACGTTGGCTTCCAGCTCGGCCAGGCCCGCGTCGGCTGCCTTCGAGCGGCGGCTGCCTTCGAATTCGAAGGGCTTGGTGACGACGCCGACGGTCAGGATGCCCATCTCCTTGGCGACGCGCGCGATCACCGGTGCCGCACCGGTGCCGGTGCCGCCGCCCATGCCGGCGGTGATGAACAGCATGTGCGCGCCCTGGATGGACTCGCGGATGCGGCCTTCGGCCTCCTCGGCCGCCGCCTTGCCCATCTCGGGCTTGGCGCCGGCGCCGAGGCCGGAGGTTCCGAGCTGCAGCAGCTGATCGGCCTTCGAGCGGTTCAACGCCTGCGCGTCGGTATTGGCATTGATGAATTCAACGCCTTGAACGCCCTGCTCGATCATGTGCTCGACCGCGTTGCCGCCGCCGCCGCCAACACCGATCACCTTGATCTGCGTGCCCTGATCAAACTCTTCGATCATCTCGATCGCCATATGAACCTCCAGTTCTGCAATTTTGCAGTTGCCATTCGTTAAAAACTACAGGGATCACCCTTTATTTTTCGTCTCCGCCGTCTTTTACCGACGGTTTCGACCGGTGATTCCCTAACTCAAAGATACAAACTCAAAAATTACCGAGGAACCAGTCTTTCGCCCGCCCAAACATTGTTTTCATCGACCCCGCCTGCTGCGCTGCCTTCAAACCCCGTGTACGGGAAAGCCGCGCCTCCTCCAACAAACCCATGACCGTCGCCGAGCGTGGGTTTGAAACCATGTCGAACAGCGCTCCCGAATAGGTCGGAACGCCGCGCCGCACCGGCTTGAGGAAAATGTCCTCCGCCAGTTCGACCATGCCCGGCATCACCGCCGAGCCGCCGGTCAGCACAATCCCCGACGAGAGCAGTTCCTCATACCCGCTCTCCCGGATCACCTGCTGCACCAGCGAAAATATTTCCTCGACCCGCGGCTCGATCACGCCGGCCAGCGCCTGCTTGGACAGCATCCGCGGCGCGCGGTCGCCCAGGCCCGGCACTTCGACCTGGTCCGCCGGGTCGGCCAGCAGCTGCTTGGCGACGCCGTGCTCGACCTTGATCTCCTCCGCGTCCTTGGTCGGCGTGCGCAGCGCCATCGCGATATCGCTGGTGATCAGGTCGCCGGCGATCGGGATCACGGCCGTATGCCGGATCGAGCCGCCGGTGAAGATCGCCACGTCGGTCGTGCCGGCGCCCACGTCGACCAGCGCAACGCCCAGGTCGCGCTCGTCCGAAGTGAGTGCCGCCTGACTTGAGGCGCTCGGATTCAGCACCAGTTGGTCCACCTCAAGGCCGCAGCGACGCACGCACTTGACGATATTTTCCGCGGCACTTTGCGCGCCGGTCACGATATGGACCTTTACTTCCAGCCGGCCGCCGCTCATGCCGATCGGTTCTTTCACCTCGTGGCCGTCGATCACAAACTCCTGCGGCTCCACCAGCAAAAGTCGCTGGTCGTTCGGAATATTGATCGCCTTGGCAGTTTCGACGACCCGCGCCACGTCCACAGGCGTCACTTCCTTGTCACGCACGATGACCATGCCGGTCGAGTTCTGGCCACGAATATGGCTGCCGGTGATCCCGGTATAGACCCGCGAGATCTTGCAGTCGGCCATCATCTCGGCCTCTTTCAAGGCCTGCTGAATCGACTGGACGGTCGCATCGATATTGACGACGACCCCGCGCTTGAGCCCGTGCGAGGGCGCGACGCCCAGGCCGGCGATCCGCAATTCGCCATTGCCCAGAACCTCGGCCACCACCGCCATGATCTTGGCGGTGCCGATATCCAAACCAACGACCAAATCCTTGTATTCCTTGGCCATGCCCGTTCCTCAGTTTCTTTTCGACCCGGACTTCTTGTCCGGATTCGGTGTCGTCGATACGCCGGCAAGCCGGACCGCATACCCGTCGGTGTGGCGCAGGTCGGCGGACAGCAGCGGCGCCTGGTAGCGGCCGGTGACCTGCGTGATCGTGCGGACGAACTGCTCGAAGCGCGCCAGCACCTCGGCCTCGCTGCCGCGCCCCAGTTCGATCACGCTGCCCTTTTCCAGGGTCATGCGCCAGGAGCCGCGGCCGGACAGGTCGAGCCGGTCGATGCCTTCGTCCAGCGGCTTGACCCGGCTGCCCAGCAACTGCCACATCCTCAGCATCTGGGCCGATGTCCCCTCGGGGCCGGCCAAGGTCGGCAGGTCCTCGTCCTCGACGTCGCCCAGGTTCGCCTGGAAGACCTCGCCGAAGCTGTTGACCAGTTGCCGGTCCACGCTCGCCTCGCTGTCCGCGGCGGCACCGTCGACCTTGGTCTCCCAATAGGCCGCCGGCTGGTGTTCCTCCAGCCGGACCGTCAGGCGGCTGGGCCAGACGCGCTGAACCATCGCATGCCGCACCCAGGGCACGGCCTCGAAGACCTGCCGCCCGGTCTGCAGGTTCATGCTGAGGAAGGTGCCGGCCAGGTGCGGCAGTGCGTTCGCGCGCAAGGTGGCCACGTTGTTGCGCTGGACGTCGCCCTCGATCTGGATCTGCCGGATCGCGAACACCGGCAGCGCCATCACCCAGCGCAGGCCGAAGCCCAGCGCGAGCAGCACCAGCGCGAGCACGAGCAGCGCCGACACCGCATTCATCAGGCGGATGTCGGGCGGCAGCGGTGCTGGCGGGCGGAGGGTGGCCATGGTGGGGTCAGGTCTTGCTTGAATCCAGGCGCGCGCGGCTCAGCAGCCACAGGCACAGCTGTTCGTAGCTGATGCCCGCGGCCTTGGCCGACATCGGCACCAGCGAATGGGAGGTCATGCCCGGCGAGGTGTTGAGCTCCAGCAGAAAGGGCTTGTTGTCCGACTTGCGCAGCATCACGTCGGCACGGCCCCAGCCGCGGCAGCCGAGCGCCTTGTACGAGGCCAGGGCCAGCGCTCGCACCTCCTGCTCCTGCTCGGACGGCAGGGTGCCGATGTGATAGACGGTGCTGTCGGTGAAGTACTTGTTCTGGTAGTCGTACTTGCCCTCCACCGCCTCGATGCGGATCACCGGCAGCGCTTCGGCCGCGTCGCCATCACCGAGGATCGGGCAGGTCAACTCGAAGCCGTCGATGAACTCCTCGCACAGCACCTCGGTGTCGAAGCGCGCGGCCAGCTCGACGGCCTCCTGCATCTGCGAGTAGCCCTCCACCTTGCTCGCGCCATGGCTCGAACCCTCATGCGGCGGCTTGACGAAGAGCGGCAGGCCCAGCTCGTCGGGCACGGTGATCACGCGATGGCGGTCCAGCGCGTTCGAGGGCAGCGAAACCCAGCGCGGCGTCGGCAGGCCGTGGCTCAGCCAGACCCGCTTGGTCATGATCTTGTCCATCGCGATGCTGGACGCCATCACGCCGGAGCCGGTGTACGGGATGCCCATCATCTCGAGCGCGCCCTGCAGCGTGCCGTCTTCGCCGCCGCGGCCGTGCATCGCGATGAAGCAGCGCCGGATGCCCAGGGTCTTCAGCTCGTGCAGGTCGCGCTCGGACGGGTCGAAGCCGATGGCATCCACGCCGCTGTCCAGCAGCGCCTTCAGCACGCCCGGTCCCGACATCGTCAGCGAGACCTCGCGCTCGGCCGAGCTGCCGCCCATCAGCACGGCGACCTTGCCGAAGGCCTTGGGATCGATATTCAGATCCAGCTTCATTTCAGCAGTTCCACGGTTTGCGAGGGCACCGCGCCGATCGAACCGGCACCCATCACGATCACCACATCGCCGGCCCTCGCCTCGTGGGCGATGGCCTGCGGCAAATCCTTCACTTCCGGCACGAACACCGGCGCCTGCGACAGGGCTGCGGCCAGCGCGCGGCCATCGGCCTGCGCGATCGGGGCTTCGCCGGCGGCGTAGACCTCGGTCAGCAGCGTGTGGTCGGCACCGGCGATCACCTTGACGAAATCGGCGAAGCAATCACGGGTGCGCGTGTAGCGGTGCGGCTGGAAGGCCAGCACCAGCCGCCGGCCCGGGAAGGCGCCGCGCGCGGCCGACAGCACTGCGGCCATCTCGACCGGGTGGTGGCCGTAGTCGTCGATCAAGGTGAACGTGCCGCCATCGGCCGTGCGCAGTTCGCCGTAGCGCTGGAAGCGGCGGCCGACGCCGCCGAATTTCGCGAGCGCCTCGGCCACCGGCGCATCGGGCAGTTCCAGCTCGGTCGCTACCGCGATGGCGGCCAGCGCGTTGAGCACGTTGTGCCTGCCGGCCAGGTTCAGCGTGACGGGCAGGTCCGCCAGACCCGCGCGCTGCACGATGAAGCGCATGCCGCCGCCTTCGATGGCGCTCACGTCCACCGCGCGCACGTCGCAGTCCTCGCCCAGGCCATAGCGCACGACCGGCCGCGACACCAGCGGGATGATCGAGCGCACGCCCGGGTCATCAGTGCACAGCACCGCGGCGCCGTAGAAGGGCATGCGCTGCAGAAAGTCCACGAAGGCCTGCTTCAGCCGCGCGAAGTCGTGGCCGTAGGTCTCCATGTGGTCGGCGTCGATGTTGGTGACCACGGCCATCATCGGCAGCAGGTGCAGGAAGGAGGCGTCGCTCTCGTCCGCCTCGACGACGATGTACTCGCCCTGGCCCACGCGCGAGTTCGCGCCGGCCGACAACAGCTTGCCGCCGATGACGAAGCTCGGGTCTACACCCGCCTCTTCCAGCACCGCGGTGACCAGCGAGGTCGTCGTCGTCTTGCCGTGCGTGCCGGCGATGGCGATGCCCTTCTTCAGCCGCATCAGCTCGGCCAGCATCACCGCGCGCGGCACCACCGGGATGCCGGCCGCGCGGGCGGCGATCACCTCGGGGTTGTCGGACTTGACCGCGGTGGACGTGACGACCGCCTGCGCGCCGTCGATGTTCTGCGCCGCATGGCCGATGCGAACGCGCACGCCGAGCGACGCCAGCCGCTGCGTCACCGCGCCATCGCTTTGGTCCGAGCCCGACACCGTGTAGCCGGTGTCGTGCAGTACCTCTGCGATGGCACTCATGCCGGCACCGCCGATGCCGACGAAATGGATGTGTTTCACCGCGTGCTTCATGACGGCTTCACCATCTGTTCAATTTCATCCGCCACACGCGCCGCCGCACGCGGGCGCGCCAGATGCCGCGCCTTGTCGGCCATCGCCAGCAGTGCCTCGCGGTCCAGGCCCTTCAACAATTGATGCAGTCCTTCAGGCGTCAGCTCCGGCTGCGGCAGATGGATCGCTGCGCCGTGCTGGGCCATGAACTTCGCGTTGTCCTGTTGGTGCGAGGTGGTGCTGACGACCAGCGGCACCAGCACCGCAGGCAGGCCCGCCGCGCAAAGCTCGCTGACCGTCACCGCGCCAGCGCGGCAGATGATCAGGTCGGCCTCGGCCAGGCGCGCGGCCATGTCGTCGATGAAGGGCAGCAACTCTCCTTCGACACCGGCGGCCTTGTAGCCCTGCTGCACGGCGGCCAGGTTGGCCTGGCCGGTCTGGTGCGTGACGATGGGCCGCTCGGCCGCATCGACCCACAGCGCCAGCGCTTTCGGGATGCACTCATTGATCGCCCGCGCACCCAGCGAGCCGCCGACGACCAGCACGCGTAGCGGCCCGCTGCGGCCGGCGTAGCGCTCGGCCGGCAGCGGCAGCGCCTCGATCTCGGCGCGCACCGGGTTGCCGGTGACGACGGCCTTGTCCGTCGAGGCCGCAGCCGCGCCGTCGAAGCCGAAGCCGATCCGCTTGGCGAAGGGCTTGAGGCTCTGGTTGCTCAGCAGCATCGCCGCATCCGCGTTGACCAGCATCAGCGGCCGGCGCATCAGCCAGGCCATCAGCCCGCCGGGGAAGCAGACATAGCCGCCCATGCCCAGCACCGCATCGGCGCCGCGCGTGACGAAGACCTGGCGCGACTGGACGAAGGCCTGGACCAGCTTGAACACGCCCTTGACCGTATGCATCAGGCCCTTGCCGCGCAGGCCGGCAAAGGCCAGCCGGTCCAGCGGCACGCCGGTCGGCGGCACCAGCTTGTTCTCCATGCCCTGCTCGGTGCCCATCCAGCTGACGGACCAGCCGCGGCGGGTCATCTCTTCAGCGACGGCGAGGCCCGGAATGATGTGCCCGCCGGTGCCCGCGGCCATGATCACGAGGTGCTTGCTCACGGAGCGGCCTCCCGTGACGGCTTTTCAGGACGCAGAGCCCACAGAGAGCCACAGAGACCACGGAGAACACCAAAAATCTCAGTGAACTCTGTGGTCCTCTGTGTCCTCTGCGTAGAAAGAACCGCGGCGCAACTCATGTCCGCCCTCCACGCATCATCTGGCGGTTCTCGATATCCACCCGCAAGACAACAGCCAGCGCCACGCAGTTCATCAAGATCGCCGAGCCGCCGAAGCTCATCAGTGGCAGGGTCAGGCCCTTGGTCGGCAGCGCGCCGAGGTTCACGCCCATATTGATGAAGGCCTGGCCGCCCATCCAGATGCCGATACCTTGCGCGTAGAGGCCGGCGAACACGCGGTCCAGCGCGATTGCCTGGCGGCCGATGTGGAAGAGCCGGCGCGACAGCCAGAAGAACGCGACGATCACCACCGCGACGCCGACGAAGCCGAGCTCCTCGCCGATCACGGCGAGCAGGAAGTCGGTATGCGCCTCGGGCAGGTAGTGCAGCTTCTCGACGCTGGAACCCAGGCCCTGGCCGAACCACTCGCCGCGCCCCAGCGCGATCAGCGAATGCGTCAGCTGGTAGGCCTTGCCGGCGGCGTACTTGTCGTCCCAGGGATTCAGGTAGGCGAAGATCCGCTCGCGGCGGAAGTCGCTGAAGGTGATCATCATCACGAAGGCGCCGACCAGCACCAGCACGATGAGGAAAAACATCCGCCCGTTCACGCCGCCGAGGAAGAGGATGCCCATCGCGATCGCCGCGATCACCATGAAGGCGCCCATGTCGGGCTCGGCCAGCAGCAGCACGCCGACGACGGCCAGCGCCACCGCCATCGGCCAGACAGCGCGGAAGAAATTCTCCTTCACGTCCATCTTGCGCATCATGTAACTGGCCGCATACATCGCGATCGCTACCTTGGCGAGTTCGGACGGCTGGAAGTTCATCACCCCCAGCGGCAGCCAGCGCCGCGCGCCGTTGACACCCTTGCCGATGTGCGGGATCAGCACGATCACCAGCAGCAGCAGCGCCGCGACGAAGATCCACGGCGCCGTGCGCTCCCAGAAGCTCACGGGGATTTGCACCGTCACCAGCGAGGCCGTCAAGGCGATGGCGATCGAGATGACGTGGCGGCTCAGGAAATGGGTCGGCTGGTAGTTGGCGAAGCGCGGGTTGTCCGGCATCGCGATCGAGGCCGAATAGACCATCAAGAGGCCCAGCGCGAGCAGCGCGATGGTGACCCAGACCAGGGTCGCGTCGAAACCCTGGATGCGCGTCGGCTGACCGGCCGAGGTCGAGACCCAGTCGCGCACCGGCAACTCGCCGCCCTCCTCCTTGCGGAAGACGCGGTCCTTCAGCTGCTGCAGCCAGTTCGGCATTGCCATGGTGCTCACAGAGTCAACCCCCGCTCATTGGCCAGTTCGTTCACCGCGGCGACGAAGACTTCCGCGCGATGGGCATAGTTGCGGAACATGTCCAGGCTCGCGCAGGCCGGACTCAGCAGCACGCTGTCGCCTGCCTGGGCCTGGGCGAAGCACCAGGCGGTGGCGGCCTCCACCGTGGGGTGGGACTGCATTGGCACCTGCACCTCGGCCAGCGCGGCTTCGATCTGCGGTCCGTCGCGGCCGATCAGTGCGACCGCGCGGGCGTGCTTCGTCACGCCATCGCGCAACGGCGAGAAGTCCTGGCCCTTGCCGTCGCCGCCGAGGATCAGCAGCAGCTTGGCCGGCGCACGATCGGCACCGAGGCCGCTGATCGCCGCGACGGTGGCACCGACATTGGTGCCCTTGGAGTCGTCGTAGAAGTCGATGCCCTCGATCGCGCCCAGGTACTCGACGCGATGCGGCTCGCCGCGGTACTCGCGCAGACCGTGCAGCATCGGCGCCAGCGGGCAGCCGGCGCTCGTCGCCAGCGCTAGCGCGGCCAGCGCATTCGCGGCGTTGTGGCGGCCGCGCACGCGCAGCGCGTCGGCGGGCATCAGGCGCTGGATGATGATCTCTTCGTCCTCGTCGCCCGCCTTGCGCTTGAAGGTTTCATCGGCCTCGCGGGCGCGGACCAGCCAGGCCATGCCGGCTTCCTCGACCAGGCCGAAGTCGCCCGGATGTGTCGGCGCATCGAGCCCGAAGCGCAGGACCTTGCGGCCGACTGCCTTCGCCGGCCGGCCTCGACCCTGCTTGACCATCACCGGCGCCGGCACCATCGCTTCGACCAGCAGATCGTCGCGATTGATCACCATCACGCCGTGCTCACCGAAGACGCGCGCCTTCGCGCGGCCGTAGGCGCTCATGTCGCCGTGCCAGTCCAGGTGGTCCTGCGTGAGGTTCAGCACCGCACCGGCCGTGGGCTCGAAGCCCTGCACCTCGTCGAGCTGGAAGCTCGACAGCTCCAGCACCCAGACCTCGGGCAGGTGCTCGAACACTGGGCCCTTGGGCGGCGGCGGCTTGATCGGCAGCGGCGCCTCGTCGAGCAGCGCATCGACCTCTTCCAGGGCGGTCAGCTCAACCAACTCAAGCTCTGTGACCTCGGCTGTTTCCTCTGTGAACTCTGCGTCCAAAGAAATCTCGCGCGCCGGCTCCAGATCCAGGGCAGCAGCCAGCGTCGTCAGCATGCTCGGGCCGATATTGCCCGCCACCGCCGTACGCAGCCCGCAGCGCTCGGTCAGCAGGCCGGTCATGCAGGTCGTCGTCGTCTTGCCGTTGGTGCCGGTGATCGCCAGCACGAAGGGCGCATAGCGGCGCTCGGCCTTCAGGTCGGCGAGTGCCCGGGCGAACAGGTCCAGCTCGCCCTGCACCGGCACGCCGGTGGCCTGGGCGAGTTGCAGCAGCGGCGCCAGGCGCGCGTCCAGCGGCGACAGGCCCGGGCTCTTCAGCACCAGCTGGACGGTGCCGAGTTCCGACTCGGGCAGTTCGCCGTGGAAAAACTCCACCTCGGGCCACTGCGCGCGCAGCGTTTCCAGCTGCGGCGGATCCGCCCGCGAGTCCCAGACCCGCACCGCCGCACCCAGGCGCCGGCACCAGGCGCACATGGCCAGGCCCGAGTCGCCGAGACCCAGAACGAGAACCTTGATGCCTTGGAGCCTGCTCATCGCCCGGTCACCGGAGTTTCAAGCTGGCCAGGCCGACGAGGCACAGCAGCATGGTGATGATCCAGAAGCGGACGACGACCTGCGTCTCCTTCCAGCCCGACTTCTCGAAGTGATGGTGCAGCGGCGCCATCTTGAAGATGCGCCGACCGGAGCCGAACTTCTTCTTCGTGTACTTGAACCAGCTCACCTGGATCATCACCGACAGCACCTCGGCGACGAACACGCCGCCCATGATGCCCAGCACGATCTCCTGCCGCGTGATCACCGCCAAGGTGCCCAGACCGCCACCCAACGCCAGCGCGCCGACGTCACCCATGAACACCTGGGCCGGATGGGCGTTGAACCACAGGAAAGCAAGACCTGCCCCCGCCATCGCCGCGCAGAAGATCAGCAGCTCACCGGCGCCGGGGATGTAGGGCAGGATCAGGTAGCGCGAGAACACCGAGGAGCCGGTCACGTAGGCGAACACGCCCAGCGCCGAGCCGACCATCACGACCGGCATGATCGCGAGGCCATCCAGGCCGTCGGTGAAGTTGACCGCGTTGCTGGTGCCGACGATGACGAAGAACGAGAGGCCGATGAAGCCGAACACGCCCAGCGGATAGCTGACCGTCTTGAAGAAGGGCACCAGCAGGTCGGCCTTCGGCGGCAGGCTGGTCGAGAAGCCGCTGGCGACCCAGCGGTAGAACAGCTGCACGACGCCGAGGAAGGAGGTCTCGGACACGCTGAACGCAAGGTACAGCGCCGCCACCAGGCCTATCAGCGTCTGCCAGAAGAACTTCTCGCGGCTGCGCATGCCCTCGGGGTTCTTGTCGACGACCTTGCGCCAGTCGTCCGCCCAGCCGATCGCACCGAAGCCCAGGGTCACCAGCATCACGACCCAGACGAAGCGATTGCTCCAGTCGAACCACAAGAGCGTGGACACGCCGATGCCGATCAGGATCAGCACGCCGCCCATCGTCGGCGTGCCGCTCTTGGCCAGATGCTGCTGCACGCCGTACTCGCGGATCGGCTGGCCGATCTTCATCTCGGTGAGCCGCCGGATCACCCAGGGGCCGAAGGCCAGGCCGATCAAGAGCGCCGTGAGCGCGGCCATCACCGCGCGGAAGGTGATGTAGTTGAACAGGCGCAGGAAGCCCCAGCCGGGCTCCAGCGTCAGCAGCCATTGCGCGAGGCTAAGCAGCATCGGACTTGCCCTCCAACAGCTTCGCGACCACCTGCTCCATCCTCATGAATCTCGAACCCTTGACCAGAACGTTCTGCGCCGCCGGCATGGCGGCGGGCAAGGTGGCCAACAACTCGGCCACCGTGTTGAAAGATCGCGCAGCAGCACCGAAGGCTGCCGCCGCATCGGCAGCCGCCGTGCCCGCCGTCCAGAAATTCGCCAGGCCGCGTTCGGCGGCATAGCGACCCACCTCGGCGTGGAAGGCCGGCCCCTCGTCGCCGACCTCGGCCATGTCGCCCAGCACCAGCCACGCATCGCCGGGCAGGCCGGCCAGCACGTCGATCGCGGCGCGCACGCTGTCGGGGTTGGCGTTGTAGCTGTCGTCGATCAGCGTGACGCGTTGGCCCTGTGCCGTCGTGAAGCTCTTCAGCTGAGAGCGGCCCTTGACCGGCTCGAAGCGCTCCAGCCCCTTGACGATCGCCGCCAGCGGCGCGCCGGCGGCCAGCGCGCAGGCGGCGGCGGCGAGCGCGTTGCGCACGTTGTGCTCGCCGGCGACCGAAAGCACCACCGGGGCGTCGCCGGCGGGCGTGTGCAGTTCCAGCGCCCAATGTCCGGCGTCCATCCAGGTGGCCTTGCCGGTGACGTCGGCCCGGCCCTGCAGCGCGAAGCTCAGCGTCGCGCGATTGCCGGCCATCTGGTGCCAGATCGGCGCGCAGCCGTCCTCGGCCGGGAACACCGCGACTCCAGCCGGGCCCAGCGCCTCGATCACCGCGCCGTTCTCGCGCGCCGCCGCCTCGACCGTCTGCAGGAACTCCTGGTGCTCGCGCTGCGCGTTGTTGACCAGCGCGACGCTGGGCTGTGCCATCGCCGCCAGCGGCGCGATCTCGCCCGGGTGATTCATTCCCAGCTCGACGACCGCGGCGCGGTGGAAGCAGAGGTCGTCCTGACGCAGGCGCAGCAAGGTCAGCGGCACGCCGATGTCGTTGTTGAAGTTGCCCTCGGTCGCCAGCGCGTGGGTGCCCAGCCAGGCGCGCAGGATGCTGGCGATCATCTGCGTCACCGTCGTCTTGCCGTTGCTGCCGGCCACCGCGATCAGCGGCAGGTGGCAGTGGCGGCGCCAGGCGCCGGCGAGATGGCCCAGCGCGGCCTTGGCGTCGGGCACCTCGATGCCCGGCAGGCCCGCTTCGGCCAGGCCGCGCTCGGCCAGCGCGGCGACGGCGCCAGAGGCCTTGGCCTGTGGGAGGAAGTCGTTCGCGTCGAAGCGCTCGCCGCGTAGCGCGACGAACAGGTCTCCATCGGCCAGCGTTCGCGTGTCGCTGTGGACGCGCAGAAACTCCAGGTCGGCATCCCCCACCAGGCGCGCGGACGGCACGGCCTGCAGCAGCAGCTGGTGAGCTTGGCCCAGCGTCATCATGCTCACAGTCCGGCCCTCTCGATCAGTGCCAGGCGGCTCTCCTCCACGTCGGAGAAGTGGTGCCGCTCGCCGGCGACCTCCTGGTGGTCCTCGTGGCCCTTGCCGGCGACGAGGATCACGTCGCGCGGGTCGGCTTCGAGCACCGCGCGGCGCAGGGCCTCGCGACGATCGAGGATGGCGCTGCGCGGCACGTCTGCTGCGATGCCGGCCTCGATGTCGGCGAGGATCTGCTCCGGCGCCTCGTGACGCGGGTTGTCGCTGGTGACGATCACGCGCTGCGCCAGCCGTGCGGCGATGCCGCCCATCAGCGGACGCTTGGCGCGGTCGCGATTGCCGCCGCAGCCGAACACGCAGGCGAGCTGGCCGCCGCGCGCCTGGGCCAGCGGCGCCAGCGCCTGCAGCGCCTTCTCCAGCGCGTCGGGCGTGTGGGCGTAGTCGACCACCAGCTGCGGCAGCTCGCGGCCGTTGCCCACGCGCTGCATGCGCCCCGGCACCGGCGTCACCTGGCCGACCACCGCGGCGATGTCGGCCAGCGAATGACCCAGCGCGCGCAGGCCGCCGATCACGGCCAGCAGGTTCGAGACGTTGTACTCGCCGATCAGGCCGGTCTCGACGACGAGACGCTCGCCGCCCTCTTGAAGCACGAAGGCCAGGCCGCCTGCGCGGTAGTGCAGTTCGTGCGCCGACACGCGCGCCTCGGCGCGGCCGATGCCGTAGCTCCAGACGTCGAGCTTGCCGCGAAGTTCGGCCGCCAGCGCCTCGCCCTTCGGATCGTCCAGGTTCAGCACCGCGGCCCGCAGGCCGGCGACGTCGAACAGCTCGCGCTTGGCCGCCCAGTAGGCGTCCATCGAGCCGTGATAGTCCAGGTGGTCCTGCGTGAAATTGGTGAACAGCGCGACACGGATCGCCGTGCCGGCCAGGCGGTGCTCCTTCAGCCCGATCGACGAGGCCTCGATCGCGCAGGCGCCGTAGCCCTCGTCGAGCATGCGGCGGAAGGCGGCCTGCAGCAGCACCGGGTCCGGCGTTGTCAGGCCGGTGTATTCGATGGAGCCAGGCCGATCGGCCAGCGGCGGCTCCCCGACCCCCAGCGTGCCGACGATGCCGCAGCGCTGGCCCAGCAGGCTCAGCGCCTGCGCGGTCCACCAGGCGGTGGAGGTCTTGCCGTTGGTGCCGGTGACCGCGATCACCGGCAGCGTCTGCGTCGGCTCGCCGTAGTAGGCGGCGGCGATCAGGCCGGTCTGCGCCTTCAGGCCCGGCAGCGAGGCGACGCGGGCGTCGGTGAAGTGGTGCGCGTCCACGCCCGCGTCTTCGACCAGGCAGGTGGCGGCGCCGGCCGCCAGCGCGGCCGCCACGAACTCGCGGCCGTCGCGCGCGTAGCCCGGCCAGGCGATGAAGGCATCACCCGGCTGCACCGCGCGGCTGTCGGTACGCAGCGCGCCCGTGGTCCATTCCTGGAGCCAGCGGGCGGCGGCGGCGGGAGACTTCAAGTGGGTCAGCATCACGGCACCTGCGGCTTGTTGGTGGGGTTGCCGGCAGCCTGGGCCGTGACGATCTGCGATTTCACGTCGACGTCGGGTGGCACGCCCAGGATGCGCAGCGTCTGCGGCGCCAGCTTCGCGAACACCGGCGCCGACACGTAGCCACCGAAGATGACGCCGGCCGAGGGCTCGTCCACCATCACCGCGACGACGATGCGCGGCTTGTCGATCGGCGCCAGGCCTACGAACCAGGCGCGGTACTTGTTGCCGGCGTAGCCCTTGCCCTGCTGCTTGCGCGCGGTGCCGGTCTTGCCGCCGACTCTCCAGCCGTCGACCTTGGCGGCCTTGTTGGCGGCCGTGCCGCCCTCGGACGTCACCAGCGACAGCATCTCGCGCACCTCGGCCGCGGTCTTGGCGGAGAACACTTTCACACCCTGGGCGCGCATGCCCTCGGGCTGCTTGCGGATCGTGATCGGCACCACCTCGCCGTCGTGCGCGAAGGCGGTGTAGGCATGGGCAAGCTGCAGCAGCGAGACCGAGAGGCCGTAGCCGTAGGACATCGTCAGCTGCTCGATCGGGCGCCAGCTCTTGTACGGGCGCACGCGGCCGGCGGCGAGGCCCGGGAATTCCAGCTGCGGGCGCTGGCCGAAGCCCAGCGCCGTGTACATGTCGTAGAGCTCGCGCGGCTGCATCTGCAGGCCCAGGCGACCGGCGCCGATATTGCTGGACTTCTGCACGATCTCGGAGACGGTCAGCTGCGCGTGCGGCTCGTCGTCGCTGGGCGCGAAGCCGGAGACGACGAGGCTGTGCGGCGCGGTGGTGATCACCGTGTCGGGCCGCACGCGGCCAGTCTCCAGCGCCAGGCCGACGGTGAAGGGCTTCATCGTCGAACCGGGCTCGGCCGTGTCGGTCAGCGCGCGGTTGCGCAGTTGCTCGCCGCTGAGGTTGACGCGGTTGCCGGGGTCGTAGCTCGGGTAGTTGGCCAGCGCCAGCAGCTCACCGCTCTGCGCATCGAGCACCACCACCGAGCCGGCCTTGGCCTTGTTGGCGATCACCGCGTCGCGGATGCGCTGGTAGGCGAAGAACTGGATCGTCGAGTCGATCGACAGGTCGATGTCGCTGCCGTTCATCGCCGGCGTGCTCTCGCCGATGTCCTCGATCACGCGGCCCAGGCGGTCCTTGACGACGGCACGCGAGCCGTCGCGGCCCTGCAGGTCCTTCTGGAAGGCCAGCTCGATGCCTTCCTGGCCCTTGTCGTCGGCGTTGGTGAAGCCGACCACATGGGCCGAAGCCTCGCCTTCCGGGTACTTGCGCTTGTACTCGCGGTCCTGGAACACGCCCTTCAGCTCGAGCGCCTTGATCTTGGCGGCGGTGTCGTCGTCGGCCAGGCGGCGCAGCCAGACGAAGCGGCTGGCCGGGTCGAGCTTCTTCTCCAGCTCGGCGTTGCTCAGGCCCAGGATCTTGGCGAGTTGCACGCGCTTGGCCGGGTCTTCGTCGACGTCCTTCGGGATCGCCCAGAACGAGGGCACGGCCACGCTGGCCGCCAGCACCTTGCCCTCGCGGTCGGCGATGCGGCCACGGCTGGCGGGCAGCTCCAGCGTGTGGGCATAGCGGGCCTCGCCCTGCTTCTGGAAGAACTGGGTGTCGATGACCTGGACGAACAGCGCCCGCACCAGCAGGCCGGTGAAGGCCAGGCCCACCAGCGCGACCAGGAAGCGCGAGCGCCAGGGCGGCGTCTTCGAAGCCAGCAGCGGGCTGGTCGAGTAGTTGACGCCGCGCGTGCTCAGCGCGCGGGCGCCGTGTTGTTCGTCGGACTTGCCGCGGCGCAGCTTCATGGTTGCGCTCCAGTGGCCGCAGCAGCGGCAGCGTTCGCGCGCTTGTCGTCGACGTCCTGGCTCACGGCGGGCGTGATCGGCCGCATCTTCAACCGGTCGCTCGCCACCTGCTCGACGCGCAGATTGGTCGCCTGCGCGTGGCGCTCGGCCTCCAGGCGCTGGCTCTCCAGTTCGAGCCGATTGGCCTCGTTCCTGGCGCGGTCCACGGCCGTGTAGAGGCGACGCGCGTCGTAGGCGCTGCGCACGAGCACGATGCCGCTGGCGATCGCCGCGATCAGGAGCAGGAGGTTGAGCTTGCCCAGCATGGTCGTCTCGTCACTCGCCGCGGCGGCGCTTGTGATGGACGGGCGGCAGCGAGGCGTCGGTGCGCTCGGCCACGCGCAGCACGGCGGAGCGCGCGCGGGGGTTGGCGCTGACCTCGGCGTCGCTGGGCTTGATGCGGCCGAGCGCCTTCAGCGCCAGCGGCTTGGGCTCGGCGAACATCGCGCGGCGATCCACCACTTCCTTGCTGTGCTCGGCGATGAAGTTCTTGACGATGCGGTCTTCCAGCGAATGGAAGCTGATCACCGCCAGCCGGCCGCCCGGCGCCAGCAGGCTCAGAGCCGCGCTCAGGGCTTGTTCGAGCTCCTCAAGCTCGGCATTGACGTGAATCCGAAGCGCTTGAAACGTGCGCGTTGCAGGATTCTGGCCTGCCTCTCGGGTCTTGACCGCGCGAGCCACGATCTCGGACAGCTCGTCTGTGCTTCGTACGGGCTGACCACTCTCGCGGCGAGCAACAAGCGCCTTTGCAATCTGTGAAGCAAACCGTTCTTCCCCATAGTGGCGTATCACCTCCGTGATCTGGCGCTCGTCCGCGCGGGCCAGGAAATCCGCGGCGCTCTCGCCGCGGGTGGTGTCCATGCGCATGTCCAGCGGGCCGCTGAAGCGGAAACTGAAACCGCGCTCGGGGTTGTCGATCTGCGGGCTGCTGACGCCCAGATCCAGCAGGATCCCCTGCACCTGCGCCAGGCCCAGCGCGGCGAGCTGCGCGCGCATGTCGGCGAAGGCGGAATGGACGATGGAAAAACGCGGATCATCGATCCGCGTGGCTCCGGTGGTCGCCGCCGCGACCGCCTCGGGATCGCGGTCGATCGCGATCAGCCGGCCACCGGGCGCCAGCCTGGACAGCAGCAGCCGCGAGTGGCCGCCGCGGCCGAAGGTGCCGTCCACGTAGATGCCGGACGGGTCGTTCAGCACGCCGTCCACCGTCTCGTGCAGCAGCACGGTGGTGTGGGAGAACAGAGGTGTATCGCTCATGACCGTCAGAGGCTCAGGCCCTTGACCGAGTCGGGCATCTCGGATTCCGCCGTGGCGGCCAGCGCTTCCTCGTTGGCCAGGTGCGTCGGCGTGTCCCACAGCTCGAAGTGGCTGCCCATGCCCAGCAGCGTCACGGCCTTGTCGAGCTTGGCCGCCGCGCGGAGTTCGGGCGAAACGAGGATCCGGCCGGCGCTGTCGATGTCCACATCCATCGCATTGCCGAGGTACATGCGCTTCCAGGCCGTCGCTTCCATCGGCAGCGCGGCGACGCGCTCGCGGACGCTTTCCCACTCGGGGCGCGGGTAGATGACCAGGCAGCCCTTGTTGCGCGTGATCGTCAGCGAGCCGCCGCACAGGGCCTGCAGGACTTCACGGTGGCGTGTCGGGACGGCCAGACGCCCTTTGGCATCCATCGCCAAAGCGTTAGCCCCCTGGAACACAAAATTTGCCACTTAGCCCCACCGTTCACCACTTTCCGCCACTATAAATGGCGAAAGCAGCTCCATCAAGGCAAGTCAGCAAAAAATTTCAATCAAATCAAGGACTTACAGGCGGTTTCTCAAAATCGGAGAAATAAAAGTCTTTCCAAAAGAAGGACTTGCGAAGTGGTGTGCAAGTGGTGGATGAAGTTTTCCAAAGAATAACGCCGGACCCTGAAAACATAGGGGGTCCG
>Ga0247779_1000469_pt1 | contig 25847 bp, 25 predicted proteins | sample UWRJL221509R5_FD_179925 | JGI IMG/M metagenome (GOLD analysis project Ga0247779, IMG submission 179925) | Plant litter microbial communities from Arlington Agricultural Research Station in Wisconsin, United States - UWRJ-L221-509R-5 | ecosystem: Environmental > Terrestrial > Plant litter >... | reverse complement strand
GACGAGCTGTAAAACACTTCGGAGAGGAAGATGATGAATCGATGACAACTCAGTTGAACAGGATCAAACGCGTCAATTTAATGTGGACGCCATCACAACATGCGCAATGCGTGCTCGTGACTAGCGGCCCGTCAACTTTCGGCCCGCTGCTGATGTCTGTGGGTGAAATTGGAGGTTACATTTGGTTTGTTTATGCCTCAGGCGATGCGGAGAGCCTTATCTTCTTCACCTGTATTAACAAGGAGGTTATAGAACGTGTAGTAGTAGCAGGATTGTAGTGTTTTCCCGTAATCTTCATCTTTGCAGAGGGTAATTGGCTGTCGGATGGTTGCTAGGGCATCATCGACTCTCAAGGCTGATCTGTGAATGCGGGAGGCGGCGTTCAAGCACCGAGTATACGGAAAACCCTTCTCTAAACCATGTCGCGAAGCAAACTTGAGACATTCCTCATTTTCCACAAGCGCAAGGGTAGTTTGATTGTTTTGAACGAGGCTGATCCGCCATCATAACATGGTCCTACGATATTAATTACCTACGCACAATGAAGGTCTACACTTGCTTCAAACGGATATTTTTCAACCTGATGTCCGCAGGAAAGGTCGCACCTCTTGATAAGGTTTTTCCACGCAATGAAATTCTTCTCCCGATTCAAAGCCACCTCCACAACATCTGCTAGGCTCGGTAATATGAGTCGCAGGCGTTTGCGCAGGTCCGTGAGCTCGGTTCTTGTGGCGATACCTTCTTGGTGTCGATTTGAGGCGCATTCCAGAAGGCATAAGGCCCATAACGTGACAGCAAGGTCTACGAACCATATGTTTCTGGCTTGCGAGTGTTGCTGATAAAACGAGCGGACCTCGATAAGTAGTTCTCGTGCTTGAGAAAGATCGTTGTTGGCAAAAAGACGTAAGGCCAGACTATATTGTGCATGTGCGTAATATTCTTTGTTGACGGTTAAATGATCAATCTTCCACCTCTCCATTTCCTGTACTGATTCATTAGCTGCCCTAAGAGCTTCCACTACCTCGTCAGTGTCAGCGAGAAGATCGGATAAAATCCAGGACGATGGCAACCGTCGAATAAGGGGCAGAGCTTTATCGACATCTCCGCTGCACCGGTAGATGCACGAGACAAGTTCCAAGCACCAGGTGTAACATAAATCATCCTCCAAGTCATGCTCGGACGCAAAATTCAGACAATCTTCAATCTTGCTGATTGCGAGTGAAATTCGTCCCATATAATATAATGCCGACAGATTGTGCACCTTTGCCATAAAAATATTGTGCGCGACTAGGTGGGCATCTTTGAAAGGTTGTCCAATTCTAATTGCCTCTTCGCAGAGACTTGACGCCTTAACAGGGTGCCCTTGAACACGAAGAAATCTACCGAAATCTAGAACACAGTCTGTGTGGAGGTCTGCCTCTTCTGCATCTTGTGCTGGGTTGTCATTGAACCAATCTAGAGCCTCTTCAATGGCAGCACTAGCGTCTGCGAGTTGGTCCAAGTCTTCTAACAACCTGGCATGATTCCGTATGCAACGAAGAAGAAATATTTGCTGGGCAGGAAATTGCTTGACTAGTGCCCGACAATACTGAACGACGTCTTTGCTTCTTTCCACAGATTTGAATTTCGTCTGTGGATTGTGAGGAATTGACATGTTCAGTCGAATCGTTTTGATGTAACCATCTAGGAGATGGGGATATTTTCCGATAAAGTTGCTATACAACTTTAACGCTTCGTGCCCTTCTACAATGGCTCGTTCATAGTTTTTCGAGCAAGACAGACATTTGGCCAGGTTCGAAAGATGCTCGGCAACACATGTAAGGTGCTCAGGGTCTTGAAATGCAAGTACACGTGAATAACTGACTGCTGCTTCCGCGATTTGGATGGACTTGGTATGGTTTCCTGTTTCGCGAAAGGACCAACAAGTGTAGCTGTATGTATGGCACAGTTCCACATGTGACAGTGAGGACCGGTAAGTTGTAAGCAATTTTTCCCCGACTAATGCTGCCTCACTATGTCGATTTGAAAAGTAAAGACTTTGTGTTAGTTGACAAAATGAGGAGGCACGGAGCTGTTGATTCTCAACACAATTCTGCGCCGTACGTTGGATTTTCTGGCACACTCCATACGCTTCATCGAACTGTCCTAATCTCGACAACAACCTGGCTTCCGCGGCAAGCGCGGGAAGTAGGTCTGTGGGTATTACTCCGGTTTTCTGAAATATCTTCTCATATTGAGAAACCGTCTGTCGTGCGTAGGAGAGAGCATCATCGGCGGAGATGATGTCAATAAATTTATTGGATGCTAGCGAGGAAGAAAGAGCTGCTATCGACTCGCTCAAATTGCTGCCATTGTGGCCCTGTTCCAAAGCCCGATATAAAACGAGTGCTTCAATCCCTGCGTTCACCGATGCCTCTTTCCTCGTAGTCGAAGACAGACCGTAGTGCAGCTCCTTCAATGCGTCAGCAAATTCGAATACTCGCGTCCCTTCGAGAGTCATAGCAGTCGGTCCATTAGTTATATCCATGACGGTGACTTCCGTTCGCAACATGGATGCGGGTTTCCCAATTAAGCGCTCATAGCTTTGCGTTGCCTCTTCCGCATCGCGTAGGGAGTTTGCGGGATCTTCATTCAAGCGCCCGACAAAGGCAGACCAAGAAAGCAAGCCAGCAAGTTGCATTTCGGCATCAAAAGTTGGGTTTGCAGCTACAAGGCGACGGACAAGGGTCACGGCCTCTGTTATTACTTTGTATGCATGGACAAGGTCTCCAGTCCCTTCCAAACTGGCAGTCATATGGCGAAGCGCATTAGCGAGACAAGGTCCATAAACATCTTCGTTTGTCTTGGTGAGCGTCTTATAAAGGTCCACAGCACACCGGGCTATTGTCAAGGACTCTTGAAACATCTCGAGGTTTTGAAGCCGGACTGCTAAATTTGACATGGCCCATGCACCTCTCTGGATGGACAATTGTTTATATCTACCCTTTAAGCTTTCCTGTATCTTCGCACTCAGAACGAAGACATTGGATTGAAGATCGTCTATTTCCTCTTCGGTGGAAGGGCCCGACCATATGACCAACTGGAAAGGTTGTAGATGCAAAAAATCTGGTTCTTCGATAGGATAAGAGCCCTTCGAGGCGAGATTTTTGAAGAGAGTGTCGATCTTCCCAACCTGAAGGGTGATACACGACCTATACACAAGGCGCTCGGATAATTTGACATGTGGAGGGAGGTCGGATAATATGACAGGAGTTGAGCCCAAAAAGGCCAAGACACTGTCGTCCGAAACATGCACAGGAGATTGGTGCTTATAAACGGCAGTCGGCCCAGGAATCATAGCGCCTCTGAGTTGTATGACTCCAGCCGCAGTGCTCAGCTGCGTGAGCATCTTGAAAAATGTTGTCAGCAACCTTTCTGGGGCTGTCATTTAGCAATCTACACACCGTAAATCGTCGATAACATTTATTTGCCTGGTCTTTCAAAGTGCGAATATGCAATTCCACTACCTTTCGGTTTCTCCAAGAGTTAATAGTGAACTTGAACTTGTGAAGTCTGGTTTTTGATAAATGCGGTGTGACCAGAATTGGAAGACACTTTTCATAAACTGTCTTCATGTCCCTTAAGTTATGCGTGAATAAGACATCAACTACTACATAACTATGCGTAGCTCACTCTAAGAGGGTTGCCACGGCGCCTCGCAAATCTGGAGCGTCATCTAGAATCGACTTGTGTCCTGCGTAGAATTCTTCGAGATCTTGAACGATTTCGAGTGTCTCCGCAGCTAGACATTTTGCTTCGTGCATGTTAAGAGCAGGCTGAAAAACCACTGATTAGCTTGAATAATATTGACGTGATTCCTTTCGTTGTACTACCTTCTTCAACGACTCGTTGAGTTTTTCCGCCAACTCAATCATGTCTTTTAGTGCCGTAGCAACCGTTATTGCTGCAAGAGTGAGAGACAGTGGATCCGCCATTGGATAAGGAGCAGTAAGAAATTGAACAACGGAAGAGAGAAAGTTTTTTGGGTTTTAGAGGACACTTGTTGTTATGTTCAATTATAAGCAGTGGAAGACTCTGCTCAACACGGAGTGGCAGCGCTCAGCACAGCCATGTACTTGTGTGAGAATGATTAACTCACCGGATCCCATACTACTCGACATTTGGAGATCATTGCTTATTTAAAGTTGGGAATGAGTGTGTTGGGTAAGCTAGGATGGTCGTGTCAAGTAAATTACAGCGAGAGAGAAATAGTGGACTAGCCGTGGTTGCTCACGTTGAAGTCGAAGAAAAGACTGTCGATGGTTGTTCTGTCACTTATTTAAATTTGTATCACGAATATGTACTTACGATGTGTACGGGAATCCAGCACCGCAATGCGTCAAGTACCTGTCCTTACGAGATTCTAAAAATATTGTAGAATGCCTTGCCACTTAATAGTATTCAAGGATGATCCGCTCGTCTGAAAAGTACTGCGATAGTTGGGATTGATTCGGAGGGTTGAGGTTGAACGTTGAATGGCAATAATTTTGCATGTAATAAACGAAGACGATGATGGTCGAGTAATAGAAACATAAAAAAGCATGTTGGCTTGCTGTTCGCCGCCTTGCGCGTTATCAGTAGTTCCTGACCTGTCTCTGACTGTGAGGCATGCCCTGTCCGTCGTTCCTCGTGGGAATGCGCATGACGTCACCGAATCTGCCTCTAGGACAACTTGAGGATGCACAGGGCAGGTACGATATTCTGCATTCTTTCCTCCGCAGGTTAATAATGGATGCGCTCAAGTGTGAAGTATACTTCCATTCAAAGATACAACATTGGGAATTTAGAAAAAGTAGTGCCCTTCCATAAAAATGTGAAAATCAGGACCCTACATCATGGAAATTATGAAATAAATTATTTCCTACAATAAATAAATACATAGAATCGATATTACTTTTGTGAGGGAGGGTGACGATTGATTGAACCTCTTATTGATAGCCTTGTTATTGCCCGCCTCCAACTAGCACATCGACAGTCCGTCGCACTTCAAATTTCTCGACCACTCTCTATTTTCCCTTTGAATGCAGTACCGTTAGCCGCACCAGGTCCAGTATTTCCGAGTCCCAGCAGTTTACTCAAGCTGAGACGCAGAGAGTCATACACAGCTTCGTGGGGTGCAGGATGTATTGAATTGACAATGTGGTGGTGTATCAACCCTGTTATGGGTGAAAATGTATATGTCGATTCACTAAGAGGCGAGTTAGGGGAGTTAAGATCATAGTGCAGAAAGTCTCAAAACATACATTGTCCATTCCCCAAGCTTTCCACTGACACGGGCCGTTCCAGTTATATTCTGACGCAGAATAATGCTTTTCTCCCTGTTGATCCTTCGTTTCTTGTTACCATCAGAGACCTCAGGAGGAGTATCAATAACGAGCTTCATATTTTCCACAGCAAGATCAGAATAAAGAGCCATCATTGTATGCCTGATTAAACTTGAAGAAGCTAAGTATAACTGAAAGCCTAAATAGTTGGGATTAGGGAAATCTTATAACAGAGGATGGAGATAGGTACCTTCAATGTGGAAACTCTTAGGAAATGGTGGGGGGAGTGCAGCAGGCGGTGTATACGATAGGCGAACGTTGGGACTATATATGGCTTCCGCGTTGTCGTCGAGGATATGGGGTTCTAAGAAATTGACGTTGGCGGTAGGTATGATGGAGCGAGCTGGTTGAGGTGCCCCTGTAAGCTTGTCGACTGAAGTTATCAGGCCGGTTTTGAAAAATTCTGGCAAAGTTTCCTGTAAGACGAATATGGCGCGGCCTAGTTGCGTCTTAGCCGAAAGTCTTATACGTGCAATTCCCAAAGTTTGTCAATCACCTGTCCTAATTTCCCATTCCTGATCCGGAATCTGGTGTTCATGACGGGGGTCCGGTAAAGGATCAGAAGAAGGATTAGAGCGGGGTGAAAAGTTTCTCGACACAGTGTCGACGTTGTCGGTTCTAAGGAACACAGCTTGATGATAAGAATGTGTTAAAACTCTATGAGGAGTTTTCACACATGATAAGGCATTCCTGGAAGATCTAGTAGGGAGTCGGATTGTTTGAGTGGAAATGGAACAGAGAGAAACAGGCCTGCTCAGCATGGCCTGCGTTGTTGAAAACAAGGAACGCGTCGACAAAGGTAGACATTGCAAGCGGATCCACGGCGTGACGGAATGATGAAGTTTGTTTGGTCGGAACACAAGAACCAAACATAACCCAAGGTCGTACGCCGTACGGGCTCTGCACTTTCCCTTTGCTCAAACTTCCTCCAGATACCCTTGTACAATAAGGTGTTCGATGTCGGCTCTGCGAACCATAAACCGTTGTCCTTTTTGAAAATCGATGGTCCCAAGTTCTGTTTGGATCGTCCCGCAATCCCTGATAACTCGAACAAGAACATGGAGGTCCTTCGGCGGATTGGTGATGCTGGCCGTAATATCCAGTTCATGCGAAAACTCGGATCGGAATTCCATAACGGAGCCGTGATACTGCCTCAAATAGTCTACTTCATGGGGTGACATCTTGCTGCGAATATCCTGGTTGGAGAGAATGTGTGGAAGAGCACCTCCTACAGCCCAGTACATGTCCCTGAGACGGTCAACGCGATGTGAATGATAGGCTAGTAGGCAGCGTTTGTTTCTGTTAATGGCTGTTTGGATTATGAGGAGTGCAGGTGGTGGAGGTCGTCCATCAATCAAAAGTCCATCAATGGCCTTCTCGAGATCGCGCTGTTCGCGAATAATTTGACGGACTAAGGAGTCGTTGTATTTGAGCAACGTGTCCGTCTGGGTGGATCTCCTAGATTCCATGACGAGTTGTGTGGCGAGCTCGCCATATTGGCGCGTATCACTCATTGTGGTGGCTTTCGTGAGCGATGGACAGAGTCACAATTTCTGTGACTGACGCGTTATTTGTTTGGCTACATCGGCATTCTTTGTGCCGAATTAGCATTAAGCGCTAGATGCCTCTTCCCAAGTTCCTGGCTCTTCTAGTCGATGGCCACATTGTAAAGCTGAATAATGCCTCTTCACAAACGCAGAAAATGAGCCTCTGAAACGAACTATATGACGCTGATGTTCCGCACATGCATATCGCACCGCACGCAGCAAACACGCCTTTTCACTGCACGCACAGTGTGCGATTTAAATAGACCTACTTATCGGCTTTGATTTTACTGGGTGCGCTATTGTTGTTTTCCACCTCCATGACCTGAAAATACCTAAATTAGGCGTTAGTGCAGTTTTGAGTAGTGGTCATTCACATTCATTCAGGACCTTCAGCCGAATGTGTAATCCAAAATCAATGAACGATTAACTCACAGGGGTCGCTACAATCACTACAATGCGTTATGACGCATGTTGTCTTTCAGTGCAAAGTTGGCCACCTTGTGCCTGGACATGAGATCGCAACATGTGTGGTAAGAAAATCCACATATAAAAGCCGCGGATCCGTAGGGCGTGGTCCCTTTATCATGAACACTCAGATGTCCCGAAATATCTATCCTCTGACTTTCGTTGCACTTTTCGCCCACTTCCATTTTGTGAATGCCTGGTTTCGAGTGGCTTGCACAACTCCACTAGTTCAGGGTACGTATAATTAACATCCTTTCATTCCTCTGGTAATGACTTGCGGTGTTTCGTAGTGAGGATCGACCCAGTGGTTTCACCGGATCTGTTCCCCTCCAACCATGTTCATGTATGTCTAACTCCTCTTACACTAGATATACCAGGCTCATTATTTCTATAGACCGTTCATGGCGCCAACAGTGAATCATCTTCCTTATGATATAGATTTCTATGTTCTGATGCTTTTATTAGATTTCGCCGCAAATAGCACCTATGACAGTCTGCGTTCATCGACCTGCACCAGCTGTCTCGTTGCCCAAGTAAGCATCAGGCCTTCACGTGAGACTGCGATCACTAATCTTCCTGCGTAGGACTTGTCAAATTATTGTTTGTAGCATATAACACTATCTACCCGACGAGTTATTAACTATACATCAGGGTTTCCAAAATTATATTTCCGAGATCCTGCCACTAATCTGTTTGAGCCGGTTCCCAACGGTGGTACGAGGATAAAGATCGAGGTTCTCACCGGGATGCTTGCTGAAACAGTCATGCCTCAGGTTTATTGGTCTACTACGAAAATCGTGGAAATGGGGATATCAGCAATGGTGGTCCAGGCTTGAAAGCGTTCCCTGCTGGGTTCAAGATGATTAGTGGAAGTCCAACTAGACGCTCGAGAAAGTAAGTCGGAGATCGATTGTCCTATTCTAAGCGTGTTTAATTGTTTGGGGATAAAGGTACACAGCTGGCGAAGGATCTCAAGCCGAGCTAGCGGAACGAGCGGTAGAATGGGAGTGCTTGAGGTATACAAACAATGCGGCGTCGGGATATAACAATATGAACGGTGGTCCTGGGTTTCCTAACACTGATTGCGAGGTTGGCAAATAAGATTACTATATGCCATCCTTTCGACGACTTTTATAACGCACACTTTAGGCTGGATTAAACTCGCGTATCCATATGCCTGCTTGCTGGGACGGCATAGTAAGTCGAGCGACTAATAACATCTTAGCAGGCTCATGTAATCATTTAAATGTTCTCAGAACCTCGACTCGGAAGACCACGTATCCCATACAGCGTATCTATCTGATCTGGACAACGGTGCCTGCCCTGATACCCATCCTGTACCTCTTATGAAGTTGCTATATGAAGTGAGTCCTTCCATTGGTCCGCCTTTGATATGGTCTATAAGTTGAAATTTATAACCGCTTTTGGCTTAGGTTACCTGGGATGTACATTCCTTCTCATCTCGATGGGATTCTTCAGAGAATTCTTGGCCTTTTGTGTATTGTGAGTCAATACGTCGGAAACTCCCCGATCGCGGGCTGATCTCTCAGCACTTATTGAATAGCGACTGGGTGCGAGAATCGTCCACAAGACTAAAATAAACGTTCATATGTACTGACTTAACTTCTTGCAGAGATCCAACTGGATTCTCATGGCATGCCGACTTTCAAAATGGATGGGATACAGTGTAGGTCTTACTCCTATCTCTTAGTATTCCCATGGCGTAACACTTTAATCAACCGACCCTCTTTCCAGGGCTCTTCAAAATGCGATCGACAAATGTAACAATCCTTCCGATCCAACGGGCAGTGGAATAGCTGAAGCATGCCCGTTTCTCACTGTTGGCAATGCGACCATTGCTGATGAATGCAAAATCGCACCGCAAGTGGATGAAGTTACAGAAAGTCAGATGAATAAATTGCCTGGGTAGGAGTTGGTATTTTCTCTCTTATTGTACATTAATATTAAACTATACTTGCATGCTTGAAGCTGTAACCCTCTTCAAGCTGGTCCGCAGGACGCTACACTGCAGTCTGGTGTCGGCTGTGTGGGCACAACGTCTTCGACGCCCAACAAGAACGATTCTGGTGGAATTTACAACAGCAACATAATAGAAGTTCTTTTGAGTTCAATGTTGTTTATTAGTTTCTTTTTATTATTGTAGGATGGTCTCGCCTTGTACTGTATTCGTGTTCAATTTATCTAAATTAGCGCGACGCGACGCGTTTGTTGTGTATTATGTGGCATCTCCTTCTGGACAACCTATTGGGCGTTCGGCAACGGTGATGATGTCGATTATAAAGCCCAACCCCTTACTTTTCCTCGCTGAGCATTGAGCATCCGTCCTATTCTATTACTACTACTCGTTTTCTGTGCTCTCGTAAAACAATATCACAGCTAAATCTGGGCAAAAATGGCGACAAACGACGCCCAGGATATCGAACAGTCCACCACGGCGATAGTAACAGAGTGGGGAAATGATTTCAAGCTTTTCATCCCCTCAAATAGTTAATTGACCTTTAAAATTACAGATCTGCTCCAGATAACAAAACCAGACGATATGATCGTCAACTACGGTGCCTATCGTACTGTCATTAACCCGAAAAAGTACTTACCTTTTTAACAGATTGTGGGCCGCGTCAGGCCAGAGCGCCCTTGAATCTTCCCGCATCCTCGTCATTTCTGGCACCGCTACGTCGACGTCGATTCTCAAAAACCTTGTACTACCGGGCATCGGCCACTTTACGATTCTCGATTCCTTAAATGCGACGCCAGAGGACGCAGGTAACAACTTCTTCCTGGAAGGACCGTCGAGCATTGGGAAATCGCGTGCGGAGGAGGCTGTGAGGCTCCTTGGAGAGCTTAACGATGGCGTTGAGGGCAAGGCAGATCTGCGATCTTTGGAGGAGGTCTTAAACTCGGACAAAGAATGGATATCAGACTTCACTATTGTCATCGCACACAACTTGGAGGCCGGCCTATTAGAACGATTATCGACGCTGCTCTGGGAGGACGATTCGTATCCACCCCTGGTAGTAGTACGATCGGCAGGATTTTTGGCAGAAGTTTACATTCAATATCATGAGCATGCTGGTAAGTTGAATGATGCTGATTCATGCTATGTGGCTGACGTCCTTCGTTACCTTACCAGTCATTGAAAGTCATCCGGAGACGGCACAATCATTACAAATCGACAAGCCATTCCCCGCTCTCCTTGATTACTCTATGTCCCTTGATTTCGAAAATATGGACGTGACGGATCACGGACACATACCGTATGTCATTATCCTTGTTCGATTATTGGAAGAATGGAAAAAGACAGTAAGTAAAGTCGTTGACAGATATTGACTGCGTACTCAATATCTTACTCTTTGCAAGCACAACGGCTCTCCTCCCTTAACTTACCCCGAAAAACAAGAGTTCAAGAAGTCCATTTTGGCGATGCGTAAGAAGTCCGACGAAGAGAACTTCGAAGAGGCCGAAGCGCAGGCATATCGGGTTTGGACCGCAAGCACAGTTCCATCCGAGATTCGCGAACTTTTCAAAGATCCCAAAGTCGCATCACTCTCGCCGACCTCGCCACCATTCTTCCACCTTGTGCATGCGTTGGCCAAGTTCACAGAAGAGCAACCGTCATATACTCTGCCTTTGACGAGCACATTACCTGACATGAAGGCAAACACAGAGTCTTACATTCATTTACAGAGAATGTACAAAGCCCGCGCGGAAGAAGAGAAAACTATTTTCAAGAGCTACATACAAGTCCCTGTAGATAACGACATGGTCGATGTATTCCTGAAGAACTCCCATGCCCTGAAGCTTCTGAGAGGAAAGAAATGGGGTGCATTGGACAGTGATCCTCAGGCATTAGGTACGTTTATATATGCATGAAGAAGGGACAGTGCTTATGTACATTCACAAAATTCAGCGAACGCAGTAGAGGCAGCTCCGAAGCAGCTATCGACACATCTCGCGCTGACTGCTCTGGCATCACTTTCTGCGAAGCAGCAACCAAATGCACCGTTTACCCCGACAGTCGAAGCCCTTATCACCGAAGCCCAGGCTCTACTTCCTCCCGGTACCGATCTACCCGACGATTTTGAAACCTCCGTTGGCGAAGTGTTCGTACTTACAATAATTGTTAAAAATATGTTTTGTGCTAATAAAATTATTCCAGCGTGCGATCACCAACAGCTGATTTACCAAACACAGCTGCCTTGCTCGGCGGCGTAGTTGCTCAAGAGGTCATTAAAATGATAACCAAGCAGTATATCCCGATTAATGGGTCATGTATCATCGACCTAGTTGAGACATGGACGGGTATCTTGTAACTGCACCATTCGTTCATTGTCGGAGGAAGACTCGAACTTTGTATTTTTGTAACTGGATCATGACTGTTATACGTAAACAATTCAGCTTGTGCCCCATAGTATGCGCCGATATCATTCTTGACTCGGAATGAGTGAAGCAACCGGGCCCCCTGCACGTTTACATACTAGACGACCACAGCCTCAAATTAAAGCTGAATGAGAGGCGCCGGTAAGTTGTAAATGTCATTTTACGCGCTACGTCATTTGAAGGATGCCGGAAGGACGATCTCAACGGCTAATCACGGCCACGCGTATTCACTCGGCAGCGGTGAGTCGAGATGTTAAGCAAATTTCTTTAAAGGCCGCAACCATGTCATTGCTTGCCCACTCATTCACGTCCTCTCAATCGCATTCAACGCGCCGACAGTCATGCACAACGCTACACCTCTACTACGCTCACTTCCAAACATCGCCTCTCGTACCGGCCATACCGCTCGCGCTACTACCCTACGGAATTCTCGGAGACTAGTTCCTGCAATGGGGAAACGAAGTTTTTTCACTATCATCGAACAAGGGCACGAGGGCTGGCGTCTTAGGTAGGTTACACAGCCAAAATTTTGATGTCGAATTGCTGTGATAATACATGTTTTCAAGCCTTGGGACCGATCCAGTCAAGCTGACTCCTGGACTAAACATCAAAATCCCCTTCTACCATACACTAACTGTGTTGGATGTTCGAGAATCCTCTGTTAGTATTCCAAACGTATGTCGCATTCTCAAAAGATGAAAAGACGTGTGACCATGCTAAATATGTCATTTTCGTTATAGTTGCCTGGGTATACTGCTGACAATGTAAAAGAAACTTCACAAGTATCCCCGTCATTATAAAAGCTCATGCGCTCACAGGTCCCTGTTCTATGCTCTGGATCCCTGTTTTACCGCATTGGGGACAGCTACAAGGTCGGTAATCATTTGCAGATTCATTTGTAGTTATCTCAACCACTTTCAGGCCTGTTTTGCAGTTTCCGACGTCGAAAAAAACGTACAGAATATTGGAACATCTGCTATGCGTTCAGTACTCGGTTCATTCACCTACGATCAGGTACTATAAACTCTACGTCGAGAAATGGACCCTTTTCTTAACCTGTCGCCCTAGGTCATCGCCGATCGAAACCAACTAAACATGCAACTAAATAAAACCATAGGCAACTCAATAGCTGTATGCGTGTCCTTCCTTTTGAGTTTTGATTGTAAAACAATACTCAAGACCGTTTATTTCTTTGATAGAACTGGGGTGTGGAATGTACGAGGTTTGAGGTCCAGTCTTTCCAACCGGCCAATCGTGAAGTCGAGGTATTTCCCTTTCTCTCTTATTTAACTTCCGGATCTGAATTGTTTACCATAAGCGTCAACTCGAACTACAAATGGAAGCCGAGAGAAACAGGAGGAAACAGTTACTCGACACCCAGGCACAAATTAATGTGGCCGAGGGCCAGAAGCAGAGAGTAATCTTGGAGAGCGAGGGTCATGTACGCCGTCCGTATATATGCTGTATGGCTTGGAAGCACTCATGCGTCTCTTAGCTCGAAGCCAAATCAAACGAAGCAGACGCGAAGTACAAGACAGTCTACAGAGAAGCTGAAGCCAGGTATGAATCCAATGATTGAATTCATGCACCGTTTTGATGTCCTAATGCATTTGCTAGGCAACAACAGGCCCTCATGGAAGCATCTGCCATCGCTCAACAAGTAGAGAATATTGCACGCTCATTGGCACCCAACAAAGAGGCAATCTCTCCAGACGACCGAAGATTCGCCCTCGCGACCCTTGTCGAATTAAAGAGGCTGGAACAATTGAAAGCGATCGCGGAAAGCAAGAGTAATTCTACGTATTTCTTCGGTGACAAAGCTGCGCTGGGACAGGCTAACGACGCCTTTAACATCGACTACGCACAACAGGTGAAGGCAGGACTAGAAAATAAACCCTTGGGTGCTTCTGGAAGAGTTGCCGGTGCACTTGCATAATCTCAATCCCCTTCTATGATTTATTTACAGGCATTACTTTATGTAGCATTAGACACCTCCACTCATGTAGAATAGTAACCAACTCGTATAGTAGTACTCTCATAATGTATTCTCTTATTCTCCTTATTCTCCTCGTTGAGGCGTGAGAACTAATGAATCTGTCTTCTCGCGAACGCGACGCGCCACTTGGGACCAGCACACTAGGTTCTTACCACTCACACGCACACACCCCTCAAACAAATACACCAGTTCACTCGTAATATTCAAACTCCTGGATGACCATGTTTGCTTCTGGAAGGACCTGGACACAGTGTCGAACGTTTACCACTTCTGCACGTAGAACCCATGAAAACCCGTTAGTATGTGCCTACCTGAATGTGGTAAATCGTAGAAACTGACCAGAAGTAATAGGGTCTCCCAAGGCGCCAACAAGCACCACAGATGCCTAGAAAAGCAGGGCCAATTCAACGACGGCCCATTGCAAACGTCGATAAAGTCTTGGCTGTCGCAAGTGGAAAGGGAGGAGTAGGGAAGAGTACTGTAGCAGGTGCGTAGCTTTTCAAGCTACATTTATAATACTTTTCCTCTAATACATTTATAGTCAATCTCGCCTTTGCTCTTGCTATGCGCAGAAACCCCAAGACCAACTCCCCATTGCGCGTTGGAATCCTCGACTTGGACATTTTCGGGCCTTCAATACCAACGCTTATGGGACTACAAAATGCTGGAGAACCTGCATTGACGGATAGTTGGTGTCTACGCTAGATTTTTTATCCCCCACCGCCATTGAAGCTTTCTCCAGTTGGTTCTATTCTCCCGTTGACGAATCATGGTCTTCCTTGCATGTCCATGGGTTTTCTAATACCTTCGACAAACCCTACGTCCGAAGATAACACAGATACCCCCATAGTATGGCGCGGATTGATGGTGCAAAAGGCCGTCCAGCAACTCCTGTTCGACGTGGACTGGTCTAAAGATGGTCAGGGATTGGACGTCCTCGTCATTGACATGCCACCAGGGACCGGTGATGTTCCTCTAACCCTGGGGCAGTTGGTTAATGTAGACGGTATGCATGATATTCTATGCGGGAAGCCTCGTTTCTTATATCTATCTGCCAGGATCTGTAATTGTGTCCACACCGCAAGACGTAGCTCTCTCCGATGTCAGAAAAGGAATAGCTATGTTGAGAAAAGTATCTGTTCCGGCAAGTATTTTAAGCTATCTTCCCCTCTGAAAGTTTATTAACTATTTTCTAGATCACAGGTCTTATCTTAAATCAGGCCTACTATCTATGTCCCGGATGCAAAACTAATACACCTCGATACTTGTTCGGTATGAAAAAGAATTCGCCTTCTTCCGTATCGTGCTGACATTGTGGCCAGGTAAATCGGATAACTTCCATAAGGTCGCTCAACGATTGGAAATTCCGGTTTTGGGGGAATTGCCACTCGTTGAAGGTGTCAGTGCCAGCGCTGATCGAGGCTCCTCATATTTGCTAAATAATATTGCTACTGTGGAAGCGGCAGATGGTGCAGGCGGCCTTACGTGGAGGTCAAATATTGCTCAAGCTGCCGAACAGGTTGCGGCTTCTCTTTGGAATATGTAGAATCTTTCTAGGGGGTATGGAGAATATTCCTCTCGCCGATCTAGGGTCAATACCCACAGCTTGGTCCAACGATCTTTTGCGCGGCCATCGAACCTTGGCTTTCGAAATTCGGTATGCATTAGAAGTGCTACGCAAACGATCAAGACTTGTGAGGACACTGTAAAATTTCACATAGCGTCGGGTAGATAGCATATCTTAGAGCGATGTCCATAAAACATGTTTCGAGTGCAACCAAGCCTCAAAAGATGGTGCGTAGTGCTGCTAGATATGTAGTTCGTATATGTCAATTTAATTCCCGTTGTTCTTATATAAATAAACGGCAAGAATTACATGTATACAAAAGCAATTGTCTTCGTAATGAGAAGGCGAGCTTGGGAACACTATTCGAAGAGATTGATGGCCACTACACTTTCTTGTTTCTCATGCTCCGCTCCAATGATCCTCCACGCGAGGTAGGAATCCGATCTTCCTCCAGTGTTCGACCCAATGTCTGGTGTCGCTACTGGTAAGCGCGCATAGTGAGTCAGATTGCAATGCTTTGGATGCCTTAAAACACTTTTCAGATGCCACATTAGCAAGAAGGCCCATGCTCTCCGTGTTCTTTGGACGGTTCACTCCCATACGGAAGAATTGGGTCATGCGTAGTGCGGCGCGCATATTCATGGCCTGTTCAGAACGATTATCTTCGTATTCATCGTTAACGCCGCTTTCAAGTCGGGAATACCACTCCAGATATGGAACGGGAGGGACGTTGAGAATTTCGGAAAGCGATTTCATAACGATGTTCCACTTCGTCGGTTTGGGATGAATAATATGATAGACGTTGTCTTCCGTGTGACGCATATCAATAATCGCACTTGCAGCCAAGTTGACCGGGATCCATGATATTGTCTGTTTGGGGTATTAGAGAAGCTGCTAATAAAGCACTACAATGTACATGTACTTACGTCATTTCCATTAGGAAGACAGCCCAAATAGGATGCAGACTCGGCGATCGCTGGGAACCAATGGGACGGATCCCAATACCCACTTAATCCACCAGTCAACAAGCCGACTCGAAGAATATTAGCGGAAAGGCCTTGAACGTCAGCAGCGAGCTGTACTAGTCTTTCAGCAACCCATTTCGATTCAATATAACCGCTCTGGCCGCTCGAGATTGAGGGGTCTAAGACGATTTCTTCTGGAAGACCCTCATTTATGGTGTCCTTCGCGTCTGAAAGACATCAAATGAATATGGATGCATCCGAGGGGAGGAAATGACGTACTCTGGTAGATACCAATGGTGCTTATGAAAGACATCGAAGGTTGTGAGAGGCAAGAGGATTGTAGAGCAAAATCAAGTAGCTTCCGGGTAGCACAAATAGAATCCTCATGCGCTTCCAGAGGTATCATTATGTCGATATTCCATGCTAAAGGATACAAGGTTATCCCTCGTTGCTAAGCGTATCCTCTTAAGTATATAAAGAGTCCCTACCATTATGGATGATGTGCGTAACGGAGGAAAGAAGCTGGATGGGAAAAGTAAATTATAATTTTCGTTTAAAGATGTTTATTGGAAACATACTGTCTGGAAGTTGGCGTCCGATAGTCCAAAGTTTTCCTTCGTGAGATCGCCTTCCAGGGAAACTAACTTTGATGAAGCGAGAAGAGGCAACGATAAGCCTTGACGAATAAAAGCGTCTTCGTGACGTGTTTGGCTTGTGTTACCGTTCGTCGCAGGCCTATTGAAAGCGTAGACTGTTTTGACTTCATCGTTTTGAAGAAGCTGAGCCAACAGATTAGAGCCCAGGGTTCCAGTAGTACCAGTTACTAAGACAACTTCAGGCGAACCAAGGGTTGGTTTGACAATGTGGAGAGGGGGCGATGGTGCCACGTCCGGGGAATACTTTGCGAGCATGTCGATCATGAGGTCGGTCCTCTTCCTAGAATTGGCGGGCTTGTGTGTCTTCACCATTTCTACGGTCTCGGTGGCGTCGTTGCGAGCAGAGGCCACTAGGTCGCTGATGGAAATTTCACCAAGTAATTGAATTTGTGTGACCTTGACGAACGGGCGAAGAAGAAACGATAACCGGGAAGCAGAAAGAGAGTCGATGCCGTACGCAGTGAACGGAACCTCGGGTGAGAAATCACCTTCAGGAATGTCTAGTACGGTCTTCACAATTTTAGCTATCTGTTCCGCTTCATCGAGGACGGAGTCGGGGTCCGTGATCTCTTTCGTATTTGGGACTAGATGTTTTCCTATGCGAGACATGCCATGCACTCGATCCATAGCTTCCCAATCTAAGTCCGGGACATAGCGGGTTATGCGCTGACCATGTTGGTATCGATACATTGCATCATCCAACCATGTAATGATATCTGAAATTCAGTCAGTATCCGTTCAGCGACAACATTGGGATGCCTGACCTTCCGAGGTGGATGACCATGGAATGACGCTACTCAGTCGTGATTTGGCCGTGTCCCCAGTGCCTGCTATCATGAGAGTGGAATCTAAAACTCCGGGACAGATGAACGAAAATGCGTTATGGTGCAGCATAATTTCTTCTTCCAAAGCGGTGTTTGCACTGGGATCAAGCAAATGTTAAGCAATCGCTTTTATGTTCGATACTAACGTCATAATTAGTCAATACTCACGCGCCATAATTAGTCTGACCTCCACCTCCAAAAATGCCAGAGGAAGAGGTAAAAGCAACGACAAAATCTAGAGAATCTAATGGTACCACCCTCCTCAATGTTGCAAGGGGTTCGAGTTTAGCCGCATAGACAGAAAGGAAGTCACTTTCTCTAAGATGGCTAAAGATACCATCTGAAAGCACTGCTGCTAGTAGAAAGCATCCACCAAGATTGGAATGCCCTATTTCGTCAAACATTGATCCCATGCCAACAACGTCAGTTGCATCGACTGCTAGAAGGGATATTTCGAGGTCTTCTCTCTGATTCAGGTAATCGAAGATTCTTCTCACAACACCATTGGGATTTGTATCCAGGCCCTTCTTTCCAGAACGAGACGTGAGGGTGATGTGTCTGGCCCCTCGCTGTTTCAAAATGGAGTTGAAAATCTACTATCATGTCAAATGCATATTGAACATACCTCATATAAGAACAAGGCCAAATGTGCACCGAGAGTGCCTATTCCACCCAAGATGATATACGTTTTCTGGGAGTCGTACATGGATTGTTTAAAAACTGGTTTTAAGGGAGCGTTTTTAGCTGGGCTCTCGGTCATGGCTAGCATATGCTGTGGGATCATCTCCTCCTCGAAATCTTGGCTCATAGTATTGAAAGCATAGGAAAGAGCATCGCCGACAGAATATGGGTCCCGTTTCAGGATTCTAGACAAACCATTTTGTTCATCGTTCCATAAGAACAGTTGACTGAGATCCGATTTCAGCAAAAGGCGGAGGATTTGGACATAAGACCGATCAGTGTAACCGGAGATGACCATGTCGTATTGTTGTTCGGCCTGCAGTTGTGAAAGATCATACAAACTGGCATCTTGGATGACTTGCTTCACTTGCAGACCATTTTTGAGAGCAAGTTTTGATATTGACAGCCCCACGGGAGTGTCGGCGTGAGTCAATAAAACACGAGAGGAAGTCAAGCGATGAGGACGACTGAATGCGCTGAGCCCAAACGCCATAATAGCGCCGACAAAGCCAGGCGCCAAAACCGGAACTGTGTGCACATGGCTGGTGAGACAGGGAGGAACATGAGAGAAGGCTGCGGAATCCACGACCATGTACTCATCGATAGGTCCATCAACGAGACCAACGACAAGTTGGTTGCGTTCCAAAACTGTCGCATTTTCTTCCACGACAGAGGCAAGTATACCACTAAAGAGGCCTTGTTTCGAGAATGAAATCGTCTTGATCAAGACGGAGTGATTAGGAAGCGTCTCTGACGGGGTTTGCTCTGCTGGACGTAATCCGATGGGCTGGACCGGAACAACCCTTGGTACTAAGAGAACGTTGGCCATTTCTCCTGAGACAACGATGTCTTCCTCATGACGCAGCTCCAATGGTAATTTCGGGAGAAATTCCTCTCGTGCCTCTTCCTCAAACGTGGCAGGAAAGATAACTAATCGAATGCTCCAAGCAACGTACTCCTTCCGCAGAGCACGAACCATGCCTTTTTCCGCACCGCTACCTTCTGTTGCCATGATCCAGATGTCGATATTTTGTTCCGTATTCAAACCAGACAACTCCCATTGAAGTTCGAGTTCCTTTCCAAATGAATAGTGGTACGCAAATGACTCTTCTACGTTGAACAGAGGCATATCAAGTTGACCCCCCTCCGACGCGGACCACGTTGTTTTCTGGGCCTCGATGCAAAAATGGAAGGGATCTGCATCCTCGGATTTATGCACCCGTAGTATCGAGAACTCCTTCATGGCTTTTTGATACGAGGACAAGCCATAGACTTCAGATACTTGAGGACTGCCAAATACTGTATCGTACCAAGCTGTACCGAGTGAGAGATCATTCCAAGCATCCAGGTTCCTCTCAGCAAGGATGAAGGTCCCTCCAGGCACGAGAAAGGTGTCAGCAGACTCAGCAATGACCTTAGGCGTAACTTGTCCGCTGGCAACATTGAAAAAAAGGGCTATGTCGAATAAACGATCCTCGGTGATTTGCTTTGGATTTTTAAAATCAAGGATTACGTTGTGGACGATACCAGATGCAGGATTTATCGTTTGCCAAGCATGTCCATTGCCTATGTCCATGAAAACTTCGGTGTAAATGGATCGGAACTCCTGCAGGATTTTTTCCATGCCTAGTCGAAACAGATCTGTCTCGACTGGCGAACTTTCGTGAGTTCAATATCTAATGACATATTGACGATTCTTACCATTACTTGAAATAAGTATCTGTACGACCCTAGTCGACGATATCTGGAATGCTTCGAGAGCACACCGAAAGGCTTCCAAGACGCATTTGATAATTTGATCGAACTGAAGATCTTTGGGAGGCGATAAACCCTGGAAAGAAACGACAATGTCAATTAAGCATACAGAACGACGCGATTTCTTTCCACAATACCTTATCTCCAACGGAGTCGAAATAAGGTCCCCATGCTTCGTCGCGAAGCTTGGGATGGAGTTGCATCATATTAACGGCCCTGTCGACGGTTCCGTTATTTCGCAGCCTTGAACAATAATGATATAATCATACCTCTCGACTCCAACAGAATACGTGTTTAAGTGAGCCGCCATTTTATCCAAAGTCGAGAATAGAATTGATCTATCTGGGTGTGAACACGAAACCGTTGGCTCTGGCCGAATAGAGTGGAACACAGGTTGCATGATGACCTCAAGAGGCCGGGAAGGCTCCATTATAGGATTGATTCGGTGTTTCGCGACTTTGAATCCGACGAAAGTGCACAAGCGTTTTCCGGAATCCTCTGCGAGGCATATATTGTAGGTAATACCATCTAGACCAGGACAAATTAGTGAGAAGATGTTACCTGGATATAAATTGATTACTAACCAGGGTGCCATTTCTTCAGTTGAACGTGAGCATAAACATGACGCGGAAAATAAGCTTGTTTCAATTCTTGGTGAACAATGAAAGCGTCCGCATGTGCTGGTAGATAGTAGACATTGGGATTATAGTCTCCGTTAAATGGTTTATACGCAGATATGTGAATACAAGCATCCAAGATGGCTGGATGTAAGAAGTAATTTCCGTCACTGGCACATTTTAGTCAGCCAAACAATGACCCAGAATTTCATTCAATACGCACTTTTTCAAAATACGATCGAGACCTTTGATGGAGGCGAGGGCTTCGTGATTGTTATAATACATATTTGTAACTCTCTGGAATGATGGGCCATATGAGGAGAAATAGGAAAGAGATGGATAAAAACCTGTATAGATTTTGGGATTAGCTATAAGTGAAAGATGAAGATTGATTAAACATACCGGCTTCAATATGTCCCGGGCATCTATTTCGGATATCTTCGATGTCGAGGAGAGGCACGGGCTTGGGTGCTTCAAATGATAAGTAACCGTCAGCATGCAAGCGCTGGTTCTGAAGGTCAAATTGGGTCAAATCAATAACACGATAAATTAGGATATAGCATACGTTATTTGTAACTGGACCACCTCGGCGAGATATCGACGGGGTTGACTTCACTGCCCAGTATGCACCTTCCAAATTGATGCTGACTTTGATAGGTTTCTCAGAGGATAGTGACAGCATTGAACGAAAATCGACGTTGATAAGAGTTGACGCTCCAAATTCCAAAGCCTTAACAAACCAGCGTCGGCATATATAAAATCAACTAATAGGTCGAGAATAAAAACCCACCATTTCTAAGAAAGCCGCTGCAGGCATAATTGGCTGCCCTCTGATAACATGTTCCGCCATCAATGGGTGTGTGTCCTTGTTCATTCGAAGGTACGAGTGATTAAGCGGCCCACGGAAAACTTCCATTTGTTTCTCTGCTCCAGGTGTGTCTGGATAGAGGGGATATTTCTTCTTTATGAACGGATATGCTGGTAGAGGAAGAGTAAATTCTCTGCATGCTCTTCCGTTAAGAATGGTAAAATCGACGCCGTTGTACCCAGCAGAAGTGACCTTCCCAAGAAGGTGTAGCACGTCGATTTGTTCGGTCGAAGGACTACCACGCTTCGGTCTCTGGACAGAATGAAACACTGTTGAAGTCTCCGAGACCATGCTCTGGACGTACGGCGACAAAACTGGATGAGGCGACAGCTCGACAAAGGTTGCGTTGTGGTAAGCAACTCCGATAACTCCTATTGTTTGAGTGAATTGAACAGGAGAGCGGGTATTGCTCCAATAGTACTGAGCGTCAAAACTCTCTTCGAAAAGCATGCCAGTGCAAGTCGAAAATGTGGGAGTTTTAGGGATGTGGACTCCAGGGTAGCGCTTAAACAAGTCTTCAAGAGCAGCAGTATATACCTGCTTGGAAGATTCCATCATGGACGAGTGGAATGGAACCTTGGTCCTGATTTTTCTTGCAAATATGCCACGGGCGCTTGCAGCCGCTACGACGGCGTCAATGGCAACTTCTTCTCCGGCAATAGCAACTGCCGAGGGAGAGTTATAACATGCAAGTTCAAGAAGAGCATTAGGAGTGGCTTTGCGTTGATCTTCGAGAAGCTCGCCAAGTACGTCCGGCGTACATGACAGAGCAGCCATGGTTCCTCCGAGTTGTTCGATGGGCGTAAAAGATTGACCTCGGATGATCGCTAGCTCGACAGCCATGGATTTTGGCGCAGCTCCCGAAGCATACAGAACAGCGGTTTCGCCAGCAGAATGTCCAACCACGATCTCGGGTTTAATACCAAGGCTAGTTAAAAGGTCGAACAACGCCATTTGAAAGATAGCAATAGAAGGCAAAACCAAAGCAATGGGCCAAATCTCTGGCAAAGACGACGCAGTGGACTTATCAAAAAGGCCGTAGTCGCGTACCATGGACTTTCCCGTCACCTTTTCGAAAATAGCGTCCATCTCTAACACGCTTTGTCGGAAAACCGGAAATTGTTGGAATAGCTCGCGACCCACTAATTCATTGATCCCATCAGGGGAACTCTAATGTGGTCATAAAACAAAAGAAACTTACTGTCTTTATGCTGGGGTCCCTGACCCGAAAATACGAATACTATCGAGTTCGGAGTGCGAGGAGTATGTATCGGAGCAGTGAATTCGGACAGTACTGTAGAATCAGGTCCCACAATACCATAAGAACGCCAGGTGCCTTGTTTAGCCCGTCTTCCTAATACAGTGGACAGTCCACGCATATCGGAGGCGTATTCAAAAAGTTTTCCTCGTATGGCATCGGTAGTCGCGGTGACCGTCCTTGAGGAGAGTGTCCCAACCGTCAAAAGGAGCGGGCCTTCGAATACAGCAGCTGCAATTGTACGATACTCCTCGTCTGGTGGAGGAGTTTCGAGTACTACATGACCATTAGACCCACCGATACCAGAACTAGAAATTGCAACAAGAGATTTGGCTTGGTTGCGAACGGGGAGCGGAGTTACATCCCGGGGCACTTTTAGCCGATAATCTTCCCACTTTATTCCAGGGTTTAGTTTCTTGATGTTGATTTGAGGAGGAATAACCTTCTGTTCAAAGATAGAAATAACTTTCGACAATGATGCCAAGAACGCTACGATTTCAGTGTGCCTAAAACAGAAGTTAAGAAATATAGAAATGAAAACTACGTAGTGAATCGAACGTACCCAATATTGGCCTTCACGCTTCCAATGAGCAGTTCATCCTCCCTATGGAAACGCTCGCCCACCCAATTAGCTTCGGTGGGATCCCCCTTAGCGGTTCCTTTCCAACTATTATTTCAGTAGGATAAACATAGAAGAAGTTCCAAGGCTACCTGTGGCGTGTAGTTCTATGTAATCAACTTCACGAGGATCTCTGTCAGCTCTTTTGAAGGCTTGTATCATCGCATCACATTGGGACTCGGCTACTGGAGCGCCTGGGGCAGCTGCACCTCCAGTTGAGTTTATGGCGGTTCCCAGAATCTATCTAAAATAAGTCTGTCTGGGCTAGAACAGCAAGCTGAGAGAGGCATACAGTAGCATAAATATGATCCTGATCCCGTATAGCATCTTCAAGGGGCTTAATTACGACAACGCCACATGCCTCTGCTCGCGAAAATCTAGAATATATCTCATTCACTGAGTTCAGAAAATCAATGTCTTACGGAACTTACCCATCCGCATTGCTGTCAAAAGGTTTGCATTTTCCGTCTTTTGCTAATAGTGATCCTTGACTGTAAGTGAACCAGTCGATAAATCTGATGGCAAGCAACGTGACCGTCACCCATCAATTTTAGTCACATTGTTAATTGGCACTTGCCTGTGATTTAACTGACACCCTCCGACTACAGCTGCGTTACAATCGCCACTTGCAATTGCCTGTACTGCAAGGTGCATGGCAGTCAAGGTTGAGCTGCAGGCGGTATCAACTGGAAGAGATGGTCCAAGAAGATCCAAATGGTTTGAGATACGGTTTGCAACCATAGCCGGATACCCTGCGAAGGAACCTCGACAATCGAGTTCATCCTGAACAAAAGAAGAAATAAGCCTCGGAAAGAGTGATTTACTATTTTTTAGTGTTCTTACAGGCTCAGAGACATTCATCATCTCAATGGACGTAGCCGAAGCGAATACCCCAACGCGTTTTGACCTGTAATCGATGCCAGAGTCGAGAAGTGCGAGGAAACTGTGCTCTATCAGTTTCCGCGTTGCCGGAGCCATGTAATACGCATCTCTGGAAGATATTCCAAATTCTACGTTGTCGAAAGTGTCTATTTCTTTGAGAAATGAACCCTTGTCGACATGGATCTTGCCTACGCCTGTACCTTTCCACCTGTGTTCCAAGGTGAGTAAACTCGATATTATCGACAAAAAAAAATCTCACGTCTCTATATTGAATCTTTCGGGAGGAACTGGCTCGTAGGCTTCCCTGCCTGAGAGAAGAAAGTCGAAAAATGATTTGTGATCTAAATTATGTGCGGAATCGCTTCCGCTCGGGAGCTCGACAGAGATCCCGACCTGTGTGAAGCGTGGTGGTCAGTCCTGAGCGTCAGAGATGGAAATCCATAGTGATAAAAACCGACAATTGCAATTGGACACTGAGGAGTCGTCGGAGACATCTCAGTTGCTGAACTTTTGAAAAATTACGAGCTATGGTACCTTCAAGCAACTCCCTTTATAAATGTTCCGCGTACTTGAATCAAACTAACTCATTCCAATCCAGGCAAGCTAGCGACTCATTCACTACCTTGGCTCGAACTGTCCTTTTTTTCTAATTATATTCCATAGACTTGACAGATATACTTACTGAAGTCATATACACGTCGCAATGGTAAGCATTTACTTGATAATGATTGCCGTACGCCGTTAATCGTCGCTATCAGATTTAAGCATTTTCTCGAATCGCCTCGCCATCTTCAGTCAACTAGTCACCCGTGTGTTTGAGGTGCCTTTCACTGCATATATACTATTTAAAGAAAGTAATTTTTGCTGGCGAATCTCACAAATCTATACCCGCCCGCTTATTCCACAATTTGCGCAGTTTCAGCAACTACCAGGCCGATCCAACATTCATCCCCGTTCGTCCAATACCGGATAGGATAAGCCAACACCTAATTTGGTGAGATACATGTTAAATATGCTCAAATTTGGAGCGAAAAAGGTCGGGAAAGGGATGACCACGATTAGAACCTAAGAATGATAATGATAAAGACTGAAGACTGGCACTGCTAATTGTGTACCTGGGAAGGTCGGTTACATCTCAGTTGCGGCGAGGATGCGAGCTTGGAGGTCCTCAGGCACGTCTCTTTTGGAGCTCTGAAGTTCGAGAAGCTAATAACAGACAGACTAGAATAGCCGCTTCTCACTAAAACCGTGAGCGCGACGCCCGTCATCCGTGAGTACCGATCCGTGAAAGCTTGGCTGCGATCAATTGATCACTAATCACGTTGGGAGAAGAATCCATGATCAGAAACTTCGAATTGTGTAAAACATGACATTTATGCAACATAG
>Ga0247779_1000468_pt1 | contig 25955 bp, 23 predicted proteins | sample UWRJL221509R5_FD_179925 | JGI IMG/M metagenome (GOLD analysis project Ga0247779, IMG submission 179925) | Plant litter microbial communities from Arlington Agricultural Research Station in Wisconsin, United States - UWRJ-L221-509R-5 | ecosystem: Environmental > Terrestrial > Plant litter >... | reverse complement strand
CGAGCTGTTCCTGCAGCTCTCCGGCTGGACCGAATTCCGCTTTCCCGGCCAGCCGGCGCTGCGCCTGCAGGCGGGCGAGGCGCTGGTCGTGCCGCCGCAGCTGCGTCACGACGAACGGGTGGGCGCGGCCCGCGGCGACCGCTTTGCCAACATCGTCGTCTTCGCCGAGGGGCCGCGCGTCAGCTGCCACCTGGCGCGCGAGATCGCGCCCGGCCTGCCCGGCGTCGCCCACCTGGAGGCCTGCGACCATCCGAAGGCCGGTCGCATCCACGATCACCTGTTCGAGGCCTGCGGCGCCACGGCCACGCCCTGGGCCGCCGCACAGGGCCGCGTGCTGGCGGCGGCGGCGGTGGCCGGCGTGCTCGATGTACTGGCCGCCCAGCAGTCTCCAAGCGCTGCGGCCGAGCCCGCGCTGGTCACGCGGCTGCGCGTGCTGGTGCAGAACCAGCTGGGCGACCCCGCGCTGAGCGTCGCGCGGCTGGCCGAACAGTCCGGCTGCAGCGTGGACCACCTGTCCCAGCAGTTCCGCCAGAGCAGCGGCGAGAACCTGCTCGCCTGCATCAACCGGCTGCGCATCGAGCGGGCGGCGCGCCTGCTGCGCGAGACCTCGCTGGCCGGCAAGGAGGTCGCGTGGGCCTGCGGTTTTTCGGCGCACAACTACTTCATCCGCGTGTTCCGCCAGCAGCACGGGATGACGCCGCAGCAGTGGCGTCTGTCCACGGCCACTGTGGACAAACGCGTGGGAAAGCTTTCGAAAACGCTGACAAGTATTTGATTTTTAAAGATTTTCTCTGAATTGCCTCGAAATGAGGCAGGCCGCCGAAGCCCATCTATCCCCGCCATCTGTGGACAAGTTCGTGGGCAAGCTGCCCACAAGCCGGACAAGTGCTTGATCCGCCGGGACCTTTCTTGCGGTGCTGCGAAATGCAGCAGGTCCGCCTACGGCCCGAAGGCGGCGCGTCCGACAGGAGCTGCCCGTGCCTGGCCGCAGGATGCAGCTTCAACTGGAAATGAGGAGTACCGACGATGGCCCGCAAGAACACGCTCCCCGGCATCGGTGCCGGGCGCCACGCCCTCTCGCTCGGCACCCGCTCCGCGGAACTGGGTTTCGCCGCGCCGCAGGTGGTCGCGATCCGCCTGGGCCGGATGATGCAGCCGGGCCTGCCGGACACCGTCGAGTTCCAGCGCATGGTCTCCGAGAAGCAGAGCGCCTTCTGGCGCGCCGGCCTGGCGATGGCGCAGCAGGCCTTCGCGCTGCAGATGTCGCTGGGCGGCGCGATGCTGCGGGGCTCCTGGAACTGGTCGCCCTGGTCGCTGCTGAGCGTGCTGGATCGCGGCATGGCGCCGATCCACGCGACGGCCACCGCGAACCTGCGGCGGCTGAGCCGGAAGAAAAATTAGGCAGCCCTGTCGAAGGCCTCGCCCAACTGAGCCAGCCAGCGCGTGCGGGTCGCCGCATCGACGAAGCTGGCTTCGAAGCTGTTGGCCGCCAACTGCCAGGCGTGGTTCGCCCGCAGCTCCGGCAGCGCCTCGAAGGTGGCCAGGAAGTTGGTGTTCAGGTAGCCACCGAAGTAGGCCGGGTCGTCCGAATTGATCGTCACGCACAGGCCCGCCGCCAGCAGCCTCGCCAGGCTGTGGTCGCGCAGGTCGGGGTAGACCTGCAGCTTCTGGTTCGACAGCGGGCAGACGGTCAGCGGCACGCGCTTCGTCGCCAGCCGGTGCATCAGCTCCGGGTCGTCGATGCTGCGTACGCCGTGGTCGATGCGCTCCACGTGCAGCAGGTCCAGCGCGTCGCGCACATAGCTGGCCGGGCCTTCCTCGCCGGCGTGGGCGACCAGGTGCAGACCGAGTTCACGGCAGCGCGCGAACACGCGGGCGAACTTCTCCGGCGGGTTGCCCTGCTCCGAACTGTCCAGGCCCACGCCGATGAAATGCTCGCGGTAGGGCAGGGCCTGCTCCAGCGTGGCGAAGGCGTCCTCCTCGCTCAGGTGGCGCAGGAAGCACAGGATCAGCGCGCCGCTGATGCCCAAGTCCTGCCGCGCCGCATCGAGCGCCCGCGACAGGCCGCGGATCACGACGCCGATGTCCACGCCGCGCGCCGTGTGCGTCTGCGGATCGAAGAACAGCTCGGCGTGGACGATGTGGTCTTCGGCCGCGCGGCGGAAGTAGGCCATCGCCATGTCGAAGAAGTCCTCTTCCTTCAGCAGCACGCTGGCGCCGGCGTAGTAGATGTCGAGGAAGCTCTGCAGGTCGGTGAAGGCATAGGCGGCGCGCAGCGCCTCGACGCCGTCGTACTTCAGCGTTATGCAGTTGCGCTCGGCCAGCGCGAAGATCAGCTCGGGCTCCAGGGTGCCCTCGATGTGGACGTGCAGTTCGGCCTTGGGCATCGCGCGCAGCAGCGCGGGCAGGTCGGTGATGTGGGCGAAGCGGTCCATCGTCATTCCTCCGTCAAGTAGTCAAGCATAGGATGCGACTACTGTATTTATACTCAGTAGTCATGAATGACGCCGTGCCAGCCCCCATCACCCGCTTCCACAAAGCCCGCCTGATGCAGGTCTGGCGCTCTGCCGGCTGGCCCTGCAAGGACGGCCTCGAGATCGACCTGCTGGCTGCCGGCCTGATCTCGCTGCAGCTGGTGGACGACCGCGAGACCTTGCGGCTGACCGAGGCCGGCATCCGGCTGCTGGCCGAGAGCCGCCAGCGCGGCCAGCGGGCGCTGAGCGCGCACGACCGGCTGGGCCAGCGCTTCGCCGAGCATCTGCTGGCGCAGGGGCGCGTGGTGTGGCGTGAGCTGTCGCTGCGGGCGCAGGTGGAAGATGAGCAGCCCCTGCCGCAAGACCTGGCCCCGGCCGCGCTGTGGAATGCCGGCGACGAACCCGCGCAGGCGGTGCCCAAGGTCTGGCGCATGGCACGGCCGGACCTCTTCTCGATCCGCAACAGCTCGGTGGAGGCCTACCTGCAGCCGCAGGTTCACGAGATCAAGGTCAGCCGCGCCGACCTGCTGTCGGACCTGCGCCACGCGGCCAAGCGCCAGGCCTACCAGTGGTTGTGCAGCGAGTGCAGCTACGTGTTCCCGGTGGCCGTGGCGCGGCCCAACGAGATTCCCGAGCAGTTCGGCGTCTGGGTGCTGCACGGCGGCATCGACGACGGCGAGTTCGAACTGCTGCGCCCGGCCCAGCACCGGCCGGTGACGCTGCCCTTCGCCGTCTGGATGGCGCTGGCCAAGGCGACGCCGCTGCGTGTCGACGCCGAGGCCGATTGCGGCCAGGGGGCACTGGGCGAAGCCGCCTGAGGACCGCCGCGATGTACACCGTCGCCGTCCGCGAGCTGTGCGAGTTCACGGCCAAGCAGGGCGACCTGGACCTGCGCTTCACCCCGGCACCGAGCGCGCTGGAAGGCATGGCCGGCCATGCCGCCGTGGCCGCGCGGCGCGACGATCCCAACTACCAAAGCGAGCTGACCTTGGCCGGCGAGTACCGCGGCCGGCTGAAGGTGCGCGGCCGCGCCGACGGCTTCGATCCCGAGCGCCGCCGCGTCGAGGAGGTGAAGACCTTCAAGGGGCGCCTGGAGCGCCAGTCCGACACGCAGCGCGAGCTGCACTGGGCGCAGGCGCGCATCTACGGCTGGCTGCTGTGCGAGCAGCAGGGCTTGGCCGAGATCGAGGTGGCGCTCGTCTACTACAACGTCGGCAACCAGCAGGAGACGGTGTTCGCCGAACGACGCAGCGCTGCCGAGCTGCGCGAGCATTTCGAGCGGCACTGCGAGCGCTTCCTCGGCTGGGCCGAACGCCAGCTCGCGCATCGCGCCGCGCGCGACGAAGCGCTGGCGGCGCTGGCCTTTCCGCTGGGCGAGTTCCGTACCGGCCAGCGCGCGCTGGCCGAGTCGGTCTACAAGGCCGCGGCCAGCGGCCGCTGCCTGCTGGCGCAGGCGCCGACCGGCATCGGCAAGACCATGGGCACGCTGTTCCCGCTGCTCAAGGCCGCGCCGGCGCAGCGCCTGGACAAGGTCTTCTTCCTTGCTGCCAAGACCTCCGGCCGCCAGACGGCGATGGACGCGCTGGCCCGGCTGCCGGCGCTGCCGCTGCGCGTGCTGGAGCTGGTGGCGCGCGACAAGGCCTGCGAGCATCCGGACAAGGCCTGCCACGGCGAATCCTGCCCGCTGGCGGCCGGCTTCTACGACCGCCTGCCCGCGGCGCGCGCCGCCGCACTGGAAGGCACGGCGGCGCTGACCCAGCAGGCGGTGCGCGAGGCCGCGCTGCAGCACGAGGTCTGCCCCTACTACCTGAGCCAGGAACTGGCGCGCTGGGTCGACGTGGTCGTCGGCGACTACAACTATTACTTCGACCTCGGCGGCCTGCTGCACGGGCTGACCCAGGCGAACGCCTGGCGCGTCGGCCTGCTGGTGGACGAGGCACACAACCTGGTCGAGCGCGCCCGCGGCATGTACAGCGCCGAGCTGCGCCCCGAGACCCTGGCCGCGGCCCGGCAGGCCGCGCGCCGGCTGCCCTCGGTCAAGACGGCGCTGGACAAGGTGCGCAAGGCCTGGGCCGCCGTCGACAAGGCGCAGGACGAGCCGTATGCGGTCCATGCCGCGCTGCCCGAGGCGCTGATGGGCGCGCTGAAGCAGTGCGCGGCCACGCTGGGCGAGCATCTGGCGGAGCACGCGACAGAGCCCGATCCGTCGCTGCAGGCCTTCCTGTTCGAGGCGCAGCACCTGGCGCGGATGGCCGAGTCGCTGGACGAGCATTCGCTGGTGGACCTGACGAAGGCGGACGCTGCGGAGAAGCCCGGCCAGTCGCTGCTGTGCATCCGCAACCTGGTGCCCGCGCCCTTCCTGCGGCCGCGGCTGGAGACGGCGCACACCAGCACGCTGTTCTCCGCCACGCTGCAGCCCACCGCCTACTACACCGACCTGCTGGGCCTGCCGGAGGGCCACGTCTGCGTGGACGTGGCCTCGCCGTTCAGCGCGGCCCAGCTGCGCGTGAATATTGCCTCGCACATCTCCACCCGTTACGCGCACCGCTCGGCATCGTTGGCGCCCATCTCACGGCTGATGGCCGGGCAGTTCCAGGCCCAGCCGGGCAACTACCTCGCCTTCTTCAGCAGCCACGACTATTTGCAGCAGGTTGCCGACATGTTTGCAGAACTGTTCCCGACACTGCCGGTGTGGCGCCAGTCGCGCCGCATGGGCGAGGCCGAGCAGAGGCAGTTCCTCGGGCGCTTCACCGAAGGCGGGCAGGGCATCGGCTTCGCGGTGCTCGGCGGCGCCTTCTCCGAGGGCATCGACCTGCCGGGCCGGCGGCTGATCGGCGCCTTCCTGTCCACGCTGGGCCTGCCCCAAGTGAACCCGGTCAACGAGCAGATCAAGGCGCGCATGCAGAGCCTATTCGGCGCCGGCTACGACTACACCTACCTGTATCCCGGCCTGCAGAAAGTGGTGCAGGCGGCCGGCCGCGTGATCCGCACGCCCAGTGACCACGGCGTCGTGCACCTGATCGACGACCGCTACGCGCGTCGCGAGATCCACCGGCTGCTGCCCGCCTGGTGGGCGCTGTAGTGCGAACAAGTCGATACACACTGATACACGCTCACGGCACGCGCATTGCCGATCATCCTCACCGAAGGAGTAGTGCCATGCCGTACCGGACGCAGAACAATGACGATGCCTACTGGCTGGAATCGCAGGAAGCGCGGCTGAATCCCCCGCTCGCCGACGACGAAGACTTCGTCGATCCCTTCGCCCACCTGCCCGATGGCGATGCCGAGCAGCTGCGCAAGCTGCGCCTGATGTTCGACTGGAGCCCATCGCGCGAGCGGCTGCACTGACGGCATTCCGATTGCCGTGACGAGGTCCGATCGCTTCCGCGGAAAGGACCTCCCGATGAGTTCACGAAACGAAGGCGCCGTCGCCGACAAAGCGGCGGCCGCCGCTGGCAAAGCCCGCAAGATCCAGCAGGGGCAGGATCAGAAGGACGCCCGGAAGAAAAGCGCGGGCAGCCAGTCCGAGGTCAAGGCCGCCGTCCAGGCCGGCGCCCGCCCGCAGCCGACCGAGTTGCCGGCCCAGCACATCGCCAAGCCCGGACTCCAGGCCGAACTGCAATTGCAGCCGCAGTACCTGGCGCCCGACTACCTTGGCAGCAACAAGCTCCAGCACATGTCCGCTCTGATCACCGGCGGCGATTCCGGCATCGGCCGCGCCGTGGCGGTACTGTTCGCCCGCGAGGGCGCCGATGTCGCGATCGTCTACCTCGACGAGGACGAGGACGCGAAGGAGACGCAGCGCGTCGTCGAGGCCGAGGGCCGCCAGTGCCTGCTGCTGCCCGGCGACGTCAAGGATCCGGCCTTCTGCGAACGCGCCGTGCGCGCGGCGGTGGACACCTTCGGCAAGCTCGACATCTTGGTCAACAACGCCGCCTTCCAGGAGCACGCGGATGAGCTCACCGACATCAGCGAGGAGCGCTTCGACGAGACCTTGCGCACCAACGTCTACGGCTACTTCCACATGGCCAAGGCCGTGCTGCCGCACCTCGGCCGGGGCTCTTGCATCATCAACACCGGCTCGGTGACCGGCCTGGAAGGCAGCCCCAGGCTGCTCGACTACTCGACCACCAAGGGCGCCATCCACGCGTTCACGAAGGCACTGGCCCAGAACGTCCTGCACCGCGGCGTCCGCGTCAACGCGATCGCGCCGGGGCCGGTCTGGACGCCGCTGAACCCCGCCGATGCGCCTGCCGAGAAGGTCACCGAGTTCGGCAAGGACACCGACATGCACCGCCCGGCGCAGCCCGAAGAGCTGTCGCCCGCCTACGTGTTCCTCGCCTCGCCGGTCTGCTCCGGCTACATCACCGGCATCGTCCTGCCGGTGACCGGCAGCGTCGGAGCCGAGTGAGATGGCCGCCCCTCGCATCATCTGGAAGGGCGCGATCAGCTTCGGCCTGGTCCATGTCCCCGTTGCGCTGTACCCCGCCAGCCGCGAGGACGAGATCGATTTCGACTGGCTCGACAAGCGCTCGATGGACCCGGTCGGCTACCAGCGCATCAACAAGCGCACCGGCAAGCCGATCACGAAGGAGCAGATCGTCAAGGGCGTCAAGCAGGAGGATGGCGACTACGTGCTGGTCACCGACGAGGAGATCAAGGCCGCCTATCCCGAGACGACGCAGACGATCGAGATCGAGGCCTTCGTCCAGGCCAGCGAAATCCCCTTCCTGTTCCTCGAGAAGCCCTTTTATTTGGAGCCGCTGGGCAAGGCCGGCAAGGTCTACGCGCTGCTGCGCGAGGCGATGATCGCCGATGGCAGCATCGGCATCGCCCGGCTGGTGATGCACAACAAGCAGCACCTCGCGGCGCTGATCCCCACCGGCCCGGCACTGCTGCTGAACACCTTGCGCTGGGCCGACGAGATCCGGCCCTGGAACGAGCTGAGCTTTCCGAAGGAGGGGAGGGCGGAGGTCAAGGATGCGGAGCTGAAGATGGCTCGTCAGCTCATTGGCGACATGAAGGCGAAGTGGCAGGCGGATGACTATGCGGATGAGTTCAAGACGGCGATTCGGGCCTTGATCGAGCAGAAGGCCAAGGCGGGCGAGACCAAGCAGGTGACGCCGCTGGAGCCGGCTTCCGAGGGCAGCGCGGGGGGTAGCAATGTCGTTGACCTCAGTGACCTGCTGAAGCGCAGCTTGGCTGGCGGTAAGAGGAAGAAGGCGTGAATTCTTCTGAGCGCTATCGCCACGGTGCCGGGACTCGCCCCGGCGGGCGACTCACTTTTCTTGCGTCGCCAAGAAAAGTAAGCAAAAGAAGGCGACCCTGCTTCGCCGCCCTCCCTGCGGTCGGGTTCCCTGCGATGCTCGCGGCTTGGGCCCCGCGCCCAACTCGCTGCGCTACGCTCCGCTCAGACAAGGGGCGCGAATCTAGTTCACGAGGTTCGCTTCGCTCACGGTCCCAAGCCGCTGCGCTTCTCGGCGGCTGCACAAGGGGCCCGAAGCCTGGTCGGCTCGCTGCGCATCGCCTCGATGAGCGCACGCTGCGCGGCGCCCCTGAAGGCGATGCGCAGCGAGCCGTATCGAGTTCCCCTTGTGCAGCCGCCGAGAAGCGCAGGAGCCCGGGGCGCGAGCGCAGCGAGCTTCAAAGACTGACTTCGCGCCGCTTGTTTGAGCGGAGCGTAGCGAAGCGAGTTCGGCGCGGCCCCGGGTTCCGAGCATCGCAGGGAACCCGAAGGGCGGCGGAGCCAGGGGCGGTTTCTTTGCTTACTTTCTTGGGCGTCCAAGAAAGTGAGTCGCCCGCCGGGGCGAGTCCCGGCACCGTGGCGAACGACAACAGCAGGAGTCAACATGAGTGATCGCAACAGCGGACTCGACGACTACCGCCGCAAACGCGATTTCGCGCAGACCACCGAGCCATCAGGCGAAGCCACACCGAAAAGCGGCAAGGCACTCACCTTCGTGATCCAGAAGCACGCCGCCCGCGCGTTGCACTACGACTTCCGCCTGGAGCTCGACGGCACCCTCAAGAGCTGGGCCGTCCCCAAGGGCCCCAGCCTCGACCCTCACGACAAACGCATGGCCGTCCAGGTCGAAGACCACCCCATCGCCTACGGCGGCTTCGAGGGCACGATCCCGCCGGGCCAGTACGGAGCCGGCACGGTGATCGTCTGGGACCGCGGCACCTGGACGCCGATCGGTGATGCCCGCGCCGGCTACCGCGATGGCAAACTGAAGTTCGAACTGCAGGGCGAGAAGCTGCACGGCCTGTGGACCTTGGTGCGCATGCGCGGCAAGGGCAATGAGCGGCAGCAGCCCTGGTTGCTGATCAAGGAGCGCGACACCTTCGCGCGGCCGGCGGCCGAGTACAGCGTCGTCGAGGCCGAGCCGGACAGCGTGCTGATGACGAAGAAGAAGCAGCAGCCGAAGAAAAAGAACACCGAGTTCCCGCTGATGCTCGCGCCGCAACTCGCCACCCTGGTGCGCACCCCGCCGACGGACGGGAGCTGGTGCTGGGAGATGAAGTTCGACGGCTACCGCCTGCTTGCCCGCGCGGACACCGATGGCGGCGTCCACCTGTTCACCCGCAATGGCCACGACTGGACCTCCAAGCTGAAGGCCCTGGCTCAGGCGATCGAGGCGCTGAAGCTGAAGTCGAGCTGGCTGGATGGCGAGATCGTCATCCAGGGCGAGCACGGCGCGCCGGATTTCCAGGCGCTGCAGAACGCCTTCGAGGCCTCACGTACCGGCCAGATCATCTACTACCTGTTCGACCTGCCCTTCCACGCCGGCGAGGACCTGCGCGGCCGGCCGCTCGCCGAGCGGCGCGAGCGCCTGCGCACCTTGCTGGATGACGACGCCAAGGTCTCGCCGCGCCTGCGCTTCAGCGAAGACTTCCGCGCCGAGGCGGCCCACCTGCTGGCCAGCGCCTGCCGGCTGCGCATGGAGGGCCTGATCGGCAAGCGCGCCGATTCGCCCTACCAGTCGTCCCGCTCGCCGGACTGGATCAAGCTGAAGTGCACGCAGCGGCAGGAGTTCGTCATCGTCGGCCATACCGATCCGAAGGGCAGCCGCGCGGGCCTCGGCTCGCTGCTGCTGGCGGTGCACGATGAGGCGGGAACGCTGCGCTACGCCGGAAACGTCGGAGCCGGCTTCAGCGAGGCCTCGCTGCGCAAGCTGAAGGCCGAGCTGGACGGCCTGGCCACCAAGACGGCGGCGTTCGAAGGCAGCGCGCCGAAGGGCGCCCACTTCGTCAAGCCGAAGCTGGTCGCCGAGGTCTCGTTCGCCGAATGGACGAAGGAAGGCCGCGTGCGCCAGGCGGTGTTCCACGGCCTGCGCGGCGACAAGCCGGCGGCCGCGATCACGCGCGAGAAGCCCGCGGCCGCGCCCGCCACCGCGCCGAGGATCGCGACGAAGAACAGGAGCAAACCCACCGTGGGCCGTCTCACACATCCAGAGAGAGTCATCGATCCCTCCAGCGGCATCACCAAGCTCGAGGTCGCCGAGTTCTACGCCGCGGTGGCGCCGCGGCTGCTGCCGCAGCTGAAGCACCGGCCAGTCTCGCTGGTGCGTGGGCCGGACGGCGTGGACGGCGAGCTGTTCTTCCAGAAGCACGGCGACACCTTGCGCATCCCCGGGCTCAAGCAGCTGGACCCGGCGCTCGACCCCGGCCACCCGTCGCTGCTGGAGATCCCGACGCGCAATGCGCTGCTCGGCGCGGTGCAGATGAATGTGCTGGAGCTGCACACCTGGAACACCACCAGCAACATGATCGAGAAGCCCGACCGCATCTGCTTCGACCTCGATCCCGGCGAGGGCGTGACCTGGCCGCGCGTGCAGGAAGCCGCCACCTTGGTCCGCACGATGCTGGACGAGCTGGCGCTGCAGGGCTTCCTGAAGACCAGTGGCGGCAAAGGTCTGCACATCGTCGTGCCCTTCCGCCGCGGCTTGGGCTGGGAGGCCGCCAAGGGTCTTTCGCAGACCATCGTGCAGCACCTGGCGAAGACCTTGCCGAAGCAGTTCGTCGCCAAGAGCGGCCCGAAGAACCGGGTCGGCAAGATCTTTGTCGACTACCTGCGCAATGGCCGCGGCGCGACGACCGCGGCCGCCTGGTCCGCTCGCGCTCGCCCGGGCATGGGCGTCTCGGTACCGGTTGCCTGGGACGAACTGCCGGCGCTGACGGGCGGCGCGCATTGGACGATCCGTTCCGTTGCTGCCCGCCTGGCCGAGCCGGACACCGCCTGGGCGGGCTACGAGGCGGCCCGCAAACAGACCCTGACCACCGCGATGCGAGTTTTGGACTACCTGCCGGACGGGAAGTGAATGATCGCCGGGCGGACGCCGATCCCCCATCGGGAATTTCGCCTACACCCAGCCCGCCGCGCCGGGCTCATCATCGATTCATCGAAGCCAGCCTGGTCGCTGAGATTGCGGAGATTCGATGATGAGCAAGACCCGACCCCGACCCGATGACACCCCGAAGCCGCTGAGCCGCAAGCGCCGCATCCGCCAAGTGCTGCAGCGGCAATGGATGGAACGCGAGCTGCAGTTCTTTCCGCAGCCGGACCCGCCGCAGTACAAACCGCTCGGTTAGCTAGCCCGCTCCGCACGCCGAACGTCCTGCCGTCCTACACGCCCGCCCGCGAACTCCGTCGACATTCGACGTTAGCCCACACCCGGGTGCGACGGGACGATTTCTATGAAGATGGACGACAGAGCGGTGGACGAGATCCTGACGCGCGGCAAGCCCCAGGTGATGCGCGAGTGGATGAGCGAGGTCGGCCAGAACGCCGACGAGCAAGAGGCCGGCGAGTTGCTGGAAGCGGTGCACGGTGCGATCCGCGCGGGAGCCGATCCCGATCGGCTTGATGCGGACGTCTGGGCCCCGGTGCTGCAGATGCTGGCGCACCTGACGCAGGCACGCGCCGCGCAAGGCTCCAGCGCCGGTGAGACCAGCCACTTCATCCTCGCGCTGAAGCGCCCGCTGTTCAATGCCCTGCAGGCGCACTATGCGGGCGACTCGCAGTCGATGATGACCGCCGTCTGGGAGCTGTCCACGCTGATCGACAAGCTGGCACAGTGGACCGTCACCGCCTACCAGCGCAGCCGCGAGGAAGTCATCGTGCGCCAGCAGCAGGAACTGCTGGAACTGTCCACCCCGGTCGTGAAGCTGTGGGACGGCATATTGGCCGTGCCGATGATCGGCACGCTGGACAGCGGCCGCACGCAGGTGGTGATGGAATCGCTGCTGCAGCGCATCGTCGACACCGGCTCCGAACTGGCCATCATCGACATCACCGGCGTGCCGACGGTGGACACGCTGGTCGCCCAGCATCTGATCAAGACCGTGACGGCGATCCGCCTGATGGGAGCGGACTGCATCATCAGCGGCATCCGGCCGCAGATCGCGCAGACCGTCGTCCACCTCGGCATCGACCTGAAAACCATCACGACCAAGTCGACCTTGCACGCCGCGCTGGCGCTGGCGCTGAAGAAGAGCGGCTTCACCGTCTCGCGGACCAAACCCGCCGCGACCGCTTCCGCCACCCCGGCCTGACGCCCATGGATCGCATTCCCATCCTCCGCATGGGTCGCTGCCTGCTGGTCACCATCCAGGTGGACATGCACGACCAGATGGCGCTGACGCTGCAGGACGACCTGTCGGCCGCGATCGAGCGCCACGAAGCGCTGGGCGTGCTGATCGACATCTCGGCGCTGGAGATCGTCGACTCCTTCATCGGCCGCATGCTGAGCCAGATCTCGGCGATCTCCAGCGTGCTGGACGCGGTGACCGTCGTCGTCGGCATGCAGCCCGCCGTGGCGATCACCCTGGTCGAACTGGGGCTCTCGCTCGAGGGCGTGAAGACCGCATTGAACGTCGACCGCGGCATGGCCCTGCTCCAGGCGGCAACCCAAACCCCAGGCGAAGGCCACCATGGCGACGACGACAAGCTCGACCACGACGACGCTCTCAGCTGAGGGCACGATGCCCCTGCGCAACGAGCAGGACATCGTGATGAGCCGCCAGACGGTGCGCAAGCTGGCGCAGCAGCTCGGCTTTTCGCTGGTCGACCAGACCAAGATGATCACTGCGGCCAGCGAGCTCGCGCGCAACGCGGTCGTCTACGGCGGCGGCGGCGAGATGCGCTGGCGCTTCGTCACGCAGGGCATCCGCAGCGGGCTGAGGCTCGCCTTCGAGGACGAGGGCCCCGGCATCCCCGACATGGAGCTGGCGCTGACCGATGGCTGGACCTCGGGCCGCGGGCTGGGGGTCGGCCTTTCCGGCAGCAAGCGCCTGGTCAATGAATTCGACATCCGCACCGCAGTTGGCGAAGGCACCTGCGTCATCATTACGCGATGGAAGTGAGATGACACCCTTCCTGCAGATTGCGGTGCACGAGACCAGCCAGGTGGGCGAGGCGCGGCGTGCGGTCGGGCGCGCCGCGTTGCGCCTGGGCTTCGACGAGACCTTGGCGGGGCGCGCGGCGCTGGTCGTCACCGAGCTGGCCTCGAACCTGGCGCGGCACGCGCGCGGGGGGCGCGTGCTGGTGGGCGAAACGGCGGATGGCGCGCTGGAGCTGCTGTCGCTGGATGACGGCCCCGGCATGGCCAGCCTCGAGACCTGCCTGCGCGACGGCTACTCCACCGCCGGCACGCCCGGCACGGGCCTGGGTGCCGTGCGGCGGCAGGCCGACGTGTTTTCGGCTTACTCGGCCGTCGGCAAGGGAACGGTGATCTATGCACGCCTGGGGCGGGCGTCGCCGGCTCGCTTCCAGGTCGCCGGCATCAACCTCGCCGTGCAGGGCGAGCAGGTCAGCGGCGACGGCTGGCAGGTCCGCATCGAGGATGACAGGATGGCCGTCTTCGTGGCCGACGGGCTGGGCCATGGCCCCGAGGCAGCCGTGGCCTCGGATGCCGCGCTGCGGGTCTTTGCCGAGGCGCCGGTGGACGCTTCGCCCGGCCAGACCCTGGTGCGAGCGCACGCGGCGATGCGCGGCACCCGCGGTGCCGCGGCGGCGCTGGCGGTGCTGGACGCGAACACCGGAGGGCTGCGCTATGCCGGCGTCGGCAACATCACCGGCCGGCTGATGAACGCGCTGGAGGACCGCACGCTACTGAGCCAGCACGGCACCCTGGGCCTGCAGATCAGGAAGCCGCAGGACTTCGACTACGCCTGGCCCGATCACGGCCAGCTGGTGATGCATTCAGACGGCATCGTCACGCGCTGGAGCCTGGACGATGCGCCCGGCCTGCTGCAATGCGAGCCGGCCGTGGTGGCCGGCTGGCTGCTGCGCACCCATGCGCGCGGGCGGGACGATGCCACCGTCGTGGTGCTGAGGCGCGCGCGATGACGGACGTCGAATCACTGCAGATGCAGCTGGCGGCGCTGCAGGAAGAACTGGACGAGACCAACCGCGGCGTCGTCGCGCTGTACGCGGAACTGGACCAGCAGGCCGAGCAGCTGCGCCGCGCGACCGAGCTGAAGAGCCGCTTCCTCTCCTACATGAGCCACGAATTCCGCACGCCGATCACCGCGGTGCAAAGCCTGGCGCGGCTGTTGCTGGACGAGGTGGACGGCCCGCTCGGCGAGGAGCAGCGCCGCCAGGTCGGCTTCATCGCCTCCACCGCCGCGGAGTTCTCGCAGATGGTCAACGACCTGCTGGACCTGGCCAAGGTCGAGGCCGGCCGCGTCGACATCTCGCCGGCCTGGTTCGAGATGGTGGACCTGCTGTCCGCGCTGCGCGGCATGTTCAAGCCGCTGCTGAACAACCCCGAGGTGTCGCTGATCTTCGAGGAGCTGGGCTTCGAGGGCCGGCTCTTCACCGACGACCGGAAGCTCTCGCAAATCCTGCGCAACTTCATCTCCAATGCGCTGAAGTTCACCCTCAGGGGCGAGGTGCGCGTCAGCGTCGTGCCCCACGGCGACGACTTCGTCACCTTCGCGGTCTCCGACTCGGGCATCGGCATTGCTGCCGAACTGCAGTCGCAGATCTTCCAGGACTTCTCGCAGCTGAATTCGCTACTGCACAAGCGTTTGCGCGGCACGGGCCTGGGCCTGTCGCTGAGCAAGCAGCTGGCGGTCCTGCTGGGCGGCAGCGTGGCGCTGCAGAGCGAGCCGGACAAGGGCTCGGTCTTCAGCGTGACGATACCGATCAGGCTGCCCGGAGGAGTGCCGGCGGAGGACGTATCGAGCAAAGGGGGGCCGCCATCATGAGCGACGAGCAGGGCTGCGCCAGCTTCCGGCCGATCGACCGCTCGCAACACCTGCTGCTGGTCGTCGACGACGAGCCCGCCAGCCTCTACGCCACCGTGCGCCTGCTGCGCCAGGCGGGCTTTCGCACGCGCGAGGCCGCCACCGGCGCCCAGGGCCTGGCGGCGGCCACCGACGAGGTCTCGGCGATGATCGTCGACGTGCACCTGCCCGACATGGACGGATTCGCGCTGTGCCGCGAGCTGCGCTCGCGCCCCGACACCGCGCGCATCCCGGTGCTGCACCTGACGGCCGCCTACGTGACCGACGCCGACAAGGTGCGCGGCCTCGACTCCGGCGCCGACGCCTACCTGACCCGCCCGGTCGAGCCGGCGGTGCTGGTGGCGACCGTGCAGGCGCTGGTACGCACCCGCATGGCCGAGGACGCTATGCGCCACTCGGAGGCCAAGTTCCGCGCGATCTACGCGCAGGCCCCCTGTGGCATCGGGCTGTTCGACGCACAGGGCTGCTTCGTCGAGGCCAATCCGGCGCTGCAGCGGCTGCTGGGCCGCGACGAGGCGGCGCTGGTGGGGCACACGGTGGCCGACTTCGCGCCGTCCGAGGCCACGCCGGTGGCACGCGACATGGCACAGCGCGACGACGGCCACCTGCTGAGCTGGGAGTTCCCGGTGCGGGATCCGGCCGGGCACCTGGTGCACCTGGAATGGAACATGTCGCGCGACATCGAGCCGGGGCTGGACATGGTCGTCGTCACCGACGTCTCGGCGCGCGTGGCGCTGGAGGCGCAGCGCAAGCAGCTGCTCGAGCGCGAGCGGGTGGCGCGCAGCGAGGCCGAGCGGATCAACCGCAGCAAGGACGACTTCATCGCCGTGCTCTCGCACGAACTGCGCACGCCGCTGAACGCCATCGTCCAGTGGGCGCACCTGCTGATGAAGCGCGGCGGCACGCCCGAGCAGATGCGTGGCTTTGATGCCATCGACCGCAACGTCAAGCTGCAGGGCCGGATGATCACCGACCTGCTGGACATCTCGCGCCTGCACACCGGCAAGCTGCCGATGCTGCTGGAACAGCTGGACCCGGTCGAGCTGGTCAGCGAGGCGGTGCAGGCGATGCAGCAGTCCTTCGCCGACAACGAAAACGTGCTGATCCTGGACCTCGACGAAGGCCCTGCGGCGGGCGGCTTCCGCCCGATCCGCGCCGATGCCTCGCGGCTGCAGCAGGTGATCTGGAACCTGCTGACCAATGCGCTGAAGTTCTCGTCCCGTGGTGGCCGCATCTGGGTCTCGCTGGCGCAGGACGAGAGCGGGCTCACGCTGACCGTGCGCGACGAGGGCCAGGGCATGACGGCCGACTTCCTGCCGCAGGCCTTCGACCGCTTCTCGCAAAGCCCCTCCGCGCGTCGCGTCGGCGGGCTCGGGCTCGGACTGTCCATCGTCAAGCAGTTGGTCGAGGCGCACGGCGGCACGATCACCGTCGACAGCCCCGGACCGGGTCGCGGCACCACCTTCACGGTGGTCCTGCCCGCCGGTGCGACGGCAGACGACGCGCCGGTCGACGAGAACACCGCGCCCGGCGAGCTCGATGCGGAGCTGGCCATCGATCCGATGCTCACCGGCCTCTCGCTGCTGATCGTCGAGGATGACCGCGAGGCCGGCGCGATGCTGCAGCTGATCCTGCGCGAACGCGGCGCCGAGGTAGCGCTGGCGCACGACTTCGACGGCGCGATGAGGCTGCTGGCCGGGCCGCGGTGGCCCGACGTGCTGGTCAGCGACATCGGCCTGCCCGACAAGGACGGCTACGACCTGATCCGCGCGCTGCGGCTGCACGAGGCCGCCGAGCAGCTGCCGCGCCTGCCGGCGATCGCGCTGACCGCGTTCACGCGTCTGCAGGACCAGGAACAGGCGCTGGCCGCGGGCTTCGACCTGCACTGCGCCAAGCCCGTGCGGCACATGCGCCTGATCCAGATGATCCAAAGACTGGTGGAAAAGCCTCAGAGCAGGCTGACGAGCTGATCGACGTCCATCGGCTTGAGCAGGTGGTGATTGAAGCCGGCGGCGCGCACGCGCTCGCGATCGGCCGTTTGGCCCCAGCCGGTCAGCGCGATCAAGGTCGTCGCCGCGCACTCCGGGCTTTCGCGCAGCCGGCGCGCCAGCTCGTAGCCATCCATCCCCGGCATGCCGAGATCCAGGATCGCCAGCGCCGGGGGGCGGTCCAGCGCCAGGCGCAGCGCGCCCTCGCCGTTGTAGGCGACGCTGGCCAGGGCGCCCATGTCGCCCAGCAGCGCGGCGAGCGCGTCCGCGGCGTCGCGGTTGTCGTCGACCACCAGCACCGCACGGCCGTGCAGCGGCTGGCCTTCGTCCTTCGGGTCGGGCGCGGTGTCGTCTTCCAGCGTGGCCTCCAGCGGCAGCCGCACGGTGATCGTCGCGCCGTGCCCCAGGCCCTCGCTGGCCGCGCTGACCCTTCCGCCGTGCAGCTCGACCAGCGTCCTCACCAGCGTCAGCCCGATGCCCAGCCCGCCCTGCGCGGCCTTGGACGTGCCGCTGGCCTGCACGAACATCTCGAAGATCGGCTCCAGCATCGCCGGCTCGATGCCGACGCCGGTGTCGGTGATGTCGATCACGGCCTCGCCGCCGACGCGCCGCGCGAACAGGCCGATCTGGCCGCCAGCCGGGGTGTATTTGGCGGCGTTGTTCAGCAGGTTGGAGAACACCTGCGTGAGCCGCACCGGATCGCCGCGCACGGCCAGCGCCTCGTCGCTGATCTGCAGCGTCAGCGCGTGGCCGCCATGGCGAAGCAAGGGCCGGCTCTGCTCGATGGCATCGCGGATCGCGGTGGCCAGCGGCACCACCGTCATCTGCAGGTCGACGCGGCCGCGGGTGATCCGCGACATCTCCATCAGGTCGCTGACGAGCCGGGTCATGTGCTCGACCTGGCGCCCCATCAGCGCGTAGTAGCGCTTCATCTCGGCGGGGGCCATCGGCTTGCGTTCGAGCAGCGCCAGCGCCGTGGTCAGCGGCGCCAGCGGGTTGCGCAGCTCGTGCGCCAAGGTGGCGAGGAACTCGGTCTTGCGCTGGTCGGCCTCGCGCAGGCCTTGCAGCAGCGCGCGCATCTCGTACTGGCGGCCGCGCGCGCGCAGCGCGCTGCGCGCGGCGCTGACCAGTGCGGCCACCCGCATCGGGCGCTCGATCACGGTGACGTTGACGAAGGCCGCCATCGCCTGCGAGATCGCCCGCGAGTCGGCGCCCTGGCGGGCCAGCACGAGGATCGGCAGGTCCGACCACGGCGGCTGCTGCGACAGCGCCTGCGTCAACGCTTCGGCATTGCGGCCCTCCAGCGTCTCCTCGGTCAGCATCAGCGCGCCGGCGCCTCGGGCAAGTTCGTCAAGCAGTGCGGCGGTGTCCGCGCAGACCTGCGTCTGCAGTCCGGCGCGGCTCAGCACGGTCGATGCCATCTGTGCATCGCGCGCGGTGATGGTGCGCAGCAGTACGCGCGTTTCCAGCGCGGGAGCGGGGACGCTGGTACTCACGTCTGCCCGGTCTCCAGCGGCACAGGACCCGGCTCGTCGACCGGAACCGGCACGCCGGTGAGGATGCCGCGCAGGTGGCGAAGCGGTTCGCCGACATAGGGCCCGCCCGGCCCCAGCCTGAATTCCCGGATGCTGCGCTCGTGCGCGCCGCCGCGCTTCTTGACCACCGAGATCGCCTGGCGCACGGCCCCCGCGTCCTCGAAGTAGCGCAGCATCACGACCGCGTCGGCCAGGTAGCTGGCGTCCACCGGTGTCTGCATCTGGGTGCCGATCAGGCCGTGCTGCGCGCCGACCAGCAATGTGGCCACGCCCGCCTGGCCGAGATAGGTCAGCAGCTCGTGCAGCTGCGCGATCAGGAAGCGCCCGTCGGGCATCGCGTTCAGATAGCCGTTCAGGCTGTCGATGATGACCACGCGGGCTTCGCCGGTGGTGACGGCGTCGCGGATCGCCTGGACCAGCTCGCCCGGCGACAGCTCGGCCGGATCGACCTGGCGCACGCGGATAAGGCCGGAATCCAGGTGCGGGCGAAGGTTCATGCCCATGCCTTCGCAGCGGGTGCGCAGCGTGTTGAGGCTTTCGTCGAAGATGAAGATCGCGGAGTGCTCGCCGCGCTCGGCCGCGGCCAGCGCGAACTGCACGGCCAGCGTCGACTTGCCGGTGCCGGGGGCGCCGACGAAGAGGCTGCTGGTGCCCTTCTCGATGCCGCCGCCGAGCAGGGCGTCCAGGGCCGGCAGGCCGCTGGGCATGCGCACCTGCTCGACCGGCGCGGCGTGCTCGGCGGCGACCAGGCGCGGGAACACCTGCAAGCCGCCGCGCACGATCTTGTAGTCGTGGAAGCCGCCGCGGTATTGGCGGCCACGGTACTTGGCCACGATCAGGCGGCGCCGCGCGGCGCCGTAGTCGGAGTTCAGCTGCTCGAGCCGCACCACCGCGTGGGCGATGCTCTGCACCTGCAGGTCGTGCTCCATCGCGGTCATGTCGTCTAGCAGCAGCACCGTGCATTGGCGGCCGGCGAAGAACTGCTTCAGCGCCAGGATCTGCCGCCGGTAGCGCAGCGAACCGCCGGCCAGCAGGCGCAGCTCGGACAGCGAATCGAACACCACGCGCGTCGGCTTGATCTGCTCCACATCGGCCAGGATCTTCAGCGTCGTCTCGCCGAGCTCGACCTCCGACGGGTGGAACATCGTGTACTGCTCGTCGGGCTCCAGCGCATCGGTGGAGGGCAGCATTTCGCGCAGCTCGATGCCGTCCAGCTCCCAGCCATGCGAGCGGGCCACGCCGTGCAGCTCGTGGGCCGTTTCGGACAGGGTGACGTACAGCACGGCCTCGCCCCGGTCCGCGCCGGCGCGCAGGAACTGCATCGCAATGGTCGTCTTGCCGGTGCCCGGCGCTCCTTCGAGCAGGTACAGGCGATTGGCCGTCAGCCCGCCGGCCAGGATGTCGTCCAGGCCGGGCACGCCGGTCTTCAGCACCCCATCTTCTTCACGCTCGTGGCGCTCACCATCCTTTTTCATGCCCGTCATGCTGAAGCCGCCTCGCCGCCGCCACTGTAGGCATGCGGAAACAGGCGTTGTAGGAGCATTCCTACACGGCGCCTGCGGCGGGAACGCGCCGACATAATCATTCGCTTCGACGGCAGCTTTGGGGACTATTCGATGGTGCAGCGTGTGATGCTGGTGGACGACAATCTTGACGCCCTGGAGACGCTCGCCGAAGTGCTGCGCTACAGCGATTTCGAGGTCGCGACGGCGGCGACGCCGAAGGCGGCGCTGGCGCTGGCGCCGGGCTTCCAGCCGCATGTGGCGCTGCTGGACGTGAGCCTGCCCGGCATGGACGGCTACGAGCTGGCGCAGGCATTGCGCGCGGTGGTGGGCCCGGCGCTGCGGCTGATCACGCTGTCGGGCCACGGCAGCCCGGCCGACTTCCAGCGCGCCGCCGCGGCGGGGCTGGAGCGGCACCTGGTGAAGCCGGTCGATCTCGACGAGATGATCGGGATCCTGAACCAGGCACCCACGCCGCCGCTCTGATGACGAAGACGCCCGCCGGTTGGCCGCGCGGCCGTGGCGAGCCCGACACGCCGCTGACCCGCTGGCTGCGCGCGGTGCTGTGGGGGGCGCTGCTGGTGCCGGCGGTGGCCTTCGTCGGCGCGGCCTGGTGGGGCTACCGCGAGGCGGAGCGCGAGGCGGTGGCGGCGGCCGAGCATGCCTGCGAGCTGGCCTGGGCCCAGGCGCTGCGGACCTTCCGGATCGCGGCCGAGATCGCGCAGCGAACCGACAGCGTCTCCAGCAGGGCCGACACCGAAGTGCGCGCCCAGGAGGCGCAGATCCACCAGCGGCTGGCGGACATGACGGCAGGCCTGCCCTTCGTCGTCAACATGAACGTCTGGGACGCGGACGGCACGCCGATCGTGCGCAGCGACATCTACCCGGTCGACCCGCAGGCCTCGGTGGGCGACCGGCACTACTTCCAGGCCCAGCGCGAGGCCGCGATGCCGCTGGGCATCAGCATGGTGCTTAAGGGCCGCCAGACCGGGCGCGAGATCGTCAACGCCACGATCCGCCGCAGCACGCCGGACGGCCGCTTCCGCGGCATCGTCGCCGTGTCGATGAACCCGGGCTATTTCCGCGACTACTACCAGTCGCTGGCGAGCGAGGAGCCCAAGCTCGCCACCTTCGCGCTGGTGCGCACCGACGGCGAGGTGATCGCCCGCTGGCCGCTTGCCGCGAACGGCAGCACGCGCGTGCCGCCGACCAGCCCGATCCTGGCGCAGATCGCGCGCGGCGCCGCCAGCGGCAGCGTCGTCGTGTCGCCGGCGCAGGGCCGCGAGACGCGGCTGATCGCCTACCGGAGGCTGGAGGGCTATCCGCTCTACGTGACGGCCGGCTTCAGCCGCTCGGCGATGCTGGCTGGCTGGGTGCGCTATGTGTCGCTGCTGGCCGCGATCATCGGGCCGACGACGGCGGTACTGGTCTACGTCAGCTGGCTGGCGCTGCGCAAGACGCGCCGCGAGCAAGCCACGCAGCGTCAGCTGCAGGAGCAGATGCAGCTGCGCGCCAAGGTCGAGAGCGCGATGATGGAGACGCAGAAGCTGGAGACCTTGGCGCTGGTGACCGGCGGCGTGGCGCACGACTTCAACAACCTGCTGGCCATCGTCAACGCCAGCCTGCACGTGCTCAAGCGCCGCCACCCGGAACTGGGCGAGGAGAAGCAGGTCAAGGCGATGACGCGCGCGATCCAGACCGGCGTGCGGCTGACGCGGCAGCTGCTGTCCTTCTCGCGCAAGCAGGCGCTGCGGCCGGAGGCGGTGCGGCTGCAGCAGTGGCTGGGCACCGCCGAGGGCTTGGTCCGCACGACGCTGCCGGCCAATGTGAACTGGCAGCTCCAGGTGGACGCGGACACGGCGGCCGTGCGCGTGGACCTGGGCGAGCTGGAGCTGGCGCTGATCAACCTGGTCGTCAACGCCTGCCACGCGATGCCGCAGGGCGGCGCGCTGCAGGTGCATGCGGGCAATCTGGACGGCATGGTCGCGCTGTCGGTGCGGGACGAGGGCGTGGGCATCGCACCGGAGCTGCTGGCGCGCGTGACCGAGCCTTTCTTCACCACGCGCGACCGCGGCACCGGCTCGGGCCTGGGCCTCAGCCAGGTGCAGGGCTTCTGCGCGCAGGCCGGCGGCTCGCTGCAGATCGAGAGCGAGCCGGGCCGCGGTACCTGCGTGCGCATGCTGCTGCCGGCCACGGCCGCCGAGCCGGCGCGCCCGCCGGAGGGCGCCGAGGCACCGCCGCAGGATCAACAGCGGGTCGGCGGAACGGTGCTGCTGGTGGAGGACAACGAGGACCTCGCCACCACGTCGGAAATGATGCTGCGCGGCGCCGGGCTGGAGGTGCTGCGCGCGGCCAATGCCGATGCCGCGCTGGCCGTGTTGAACGGCGGCGGACCGTTGCCGGACATCGTGCTCAGCGATATCGCGATGCCGGGAACGGTCAATGGCATCGGCCTGGCCTTCGCGTTGCGGCAGCAGCTGCCGGACCTGCCGGTGGTGCTGACGACCGGCTACGCGGACCAGCTCAGCGAGGCGGCCGAAGGCGGCTTCCGCGTGCTGCCCAAGCCGACGGCGCCGGAAGCGCTGCTGGCCGAGCTGCGCGGCGTGCTGCTGGCGCGGCGCGCGGCGCGCCAGGCGGCGGCCTCAAGGTGATGTCATAGCCGCGTCACCCCCGCTGCCCAGAATGGCCGCATACCGTCCAGGGAGGACCTTCACATGGCACAGCCAACGACCCCGGCCACGAGCCTGAGTGCGACATTGGCCCAGACGCTGAAGCTCGCCGGTTTCGAGCCCAGCGATTTCGAGATCACCGAAGGCGCCCCCGCCGGACTGCGCGCCGAATTGCGCGGCCTGGGCCTGCCCGACCGGCTGCTGACGGTGCGCCGCCGCTCCACCGGCCATCGCCAGCTCTATGCCACCGCGCCTGGCAGTCCGTGGCTGTTCAATGCCTTTGCCGATCTGACGGCTGGCCGTTTCGGGCCACCGTCGCGCCGCTGCGCGAACTAGCCTTATTCCGAGGCCGCCAAGGGCAGCCGCAAGATGACCCGCAACCCGTGCGGGACCACCGACTCCAGCCGCACCTGGCCGGCGTGGCGCTCGACGATCTCCTTGACGATCGGCAGGCCCAGGCCGCAGCCGTTGCCGGCATCGGTGACGCGGACGAAGCGCTCCATCGCACGCTCGCGGTCCTGCTCGGCGATGCCGGGGCCGGTGTCCTCCACTTCAAGGCAGGCCTCGCCGGCTTCCGCGCGTACCAGCACCGTCACCTCGGCATGGCGACCGGCGTAGTGGATCGCGTTGTCGAGCAGATTGGCCAGCGCCTCGCGCAGCAGCAACGCATTGGCGCGCACCGGCACGGCGGCGTGGTGGCGCTCGCTCATGCCCAGGTCCACGCCGGCCTTCAGCGCGCGCGGCACCCATTCGGCGACCACGTCGGTCGCGAAGCGCAGCAGATCGAAGTTCGTGCGGTCCTGCACCATCGCCGATTCGGGATCGGCGCGGGCCAGGGTCAGCAGCTGCGTGACCAGGTGGGCGCTGCGCGTGGCGCTCAGGTGCACGCGCTCCAGGCGTGCGCGCTGCTCGGCGTCGCAGGGCGCCTGCAGCGCCAGCTCGGTCTGGCTCTTCAGCCCGGCGAGCGGCGTGCGCAGCTGGTGGGCGGCGTCGCCGATGAAGCGCTTCTGCGCGACGACGCTGCGCTCGACCGAGGCCAGCAGCTCGTTCAGCGCGCGCGCCAGCGACTGCAGCTCCTTCGGCGCGGACTCCAGCTTCAGCGGGGTCAGGTCGCCCGGCGCGCGGGCCTCGACCTCGTTGCGCAGCCGGTTCAGCGGCGCCAGGCCGGCACGGATGGCGGCCGAGACGATCATCGACATCAAGAGGATCAGCACCGACAGCGGCAACAGCGTGTCGAACAGGATGCGGCGGGTCATCGCCTCGCGGTTGGCGCTGTTGCGCGCCACCTGCACCAGCATCGTCTGCTTGCCGGCCTTGCTCTCGCCGTAGGCCAGGTACAGCGCCGAGACGCGCATGTGCTCGCTGCCCGAGCGGTTGTTGTTGGGCGGCAGCTTGACGTCGTAGTAGTAGGGGTCGTTGAGCCGCGGATTGCTGATCGGCTTGGTGGCGGACAGGTTCTCGTTGCCGAGGATGAACTGGCCCGGCGGCGAGCTGACGGTGTAGAGCAGGCGGTCGCTCGGATCGGCCTCCAGCACGTCCTGCGCGGCGCGCGGGAAGTCGATCAGCAGGCCGTTGCCGATGGGTTTGAGCTGTCGCGCCAGTGCCCGCGTGGCCTGGGTCAGGCTCGCGTCGATCGCCAGGTTCGCATAGCCGGCCGCGAGCCTGTAGGTGGCGATGCCGCCGGCGATCCACAGCACGGCCTGCGGCAGCAGCAGGTAGATCAGCAGCAGCCGGCGCAGCGACAGGCCGCGCGGGTGCAGGTCGGCGAGCAGGCGCGGGACGGGCATGTCAGTTTTCCATAGCGTGTTGCGCTACCCGCAGCGCATGAAACAGGTCGCGCTCACGGAGGTCCAATTGGACACAGAGGTCACGGAGGAGCACAGAGACCACAGAGAAAACCGAAGAGCGCCTTGCTCTCCGTGCCCTCTGTGTTCCTCTGTGGCCTCTGTGTCGAAAAGAACTTCCCCGGCAGCCAAGACGTTTTATCTAAGCGGCGCTGCGAGTACGGCAGTTCAAGCATTCAGAGTGCCGTCGGCTTCGAGCAGATAGCCCAGGCCGCGCACGGTGCGGATCATCACGCCGGAGTTCTCCAGCTTGCGGCGCAGGCGGTGGATGTAGACCTCGGTGGAATTGCCGACCGGCTCGGTGCCGTCACCGCTGCTCCAGGCCTGGCCGATCTGGTCCTTGGTGACGACCTTGTTGCGGTGGGTGACCAGCAGTTCCAGCAAGGTCCATTCGCGCGGAGACAGGTCGATCGGCTCGCCGGCGACGCTGGCGCGCAACGCGCCGCGCTCCATCCTGAGGCGTCCGATGTCCATTTCTGGTGCGGCGGTGGCGGGCTGCGTCCGCCTTAACAAGGCCCTCAGCCGGGCCTCCAGTTCGGGGAAATCGAAGGGCTTGGTGACGTAGTCGTCGGCCCCCGCATTGAGGCCGGCGACGCGGCTGTCCAGGCTGTCCAGCGCGGTCACCACCACCACCGGCAGGCCCGGCCGGACCGAGCGCACGCGCTGCAGAACGGTCAGTCCATCCATCATCGGCAGGCCGATGTCGAGGATGGCCAGATCGAAGGCCTGCTTGATCAGCAGGTACTCCGCCACAGGGCCGTTGGGGGCGTGCTCGACCTCGAAGCCCGCGCCGCGCAGCTGTGTGCACAGACCATCGGCCAGGATGGCGTCGTCTTCCGCAAGGAGGATATTCATCGACCAAAGCTTAACAACGGATTGAATTTCCGGCGGGCGTTAAGCGCTATTCCCATTCAAAAGTCAGCTAGGGTTTAACCCAGTGTTTAGGCTTTTAAGGTTAATTAATAGTTCGTTCATCCAAGGTCTTGGAGCCGACCCGGCGCGACCCTGGATCTTCCTACGACAACGCAGGCACCGCCCCAGAACGGTGCCAAATCTTTGGAGACATGATGTCCTCACGTTTTGTGCGCGCCGGCGCAACGACCCTCATTGCAGCCGCGGCTGCCCTCGCGATGTCCGCCGCCCATGCCGGCGGTGAGGTCGAAGTGCTGCACTGGTGGACCAGCGGCGGCGAGGCCAAGGCCGCCGCGGCCCTGAAGGAAAAGCTGCAGGCCAAGGGTGACACCTGGAAGGACTTCGCCGTGGCCGGCGGCGGCGGCGACTCCGCCATGACCGTGCTGAAGTCGCGCGTGGTCAGCGGCAACGCCCCGGCGGCCGCCCAGATCAAGGGTCCGTCGATCCAGGAATGGGCCCAGGAAGGCGTGCTCGCCAACATCGACGACGTGGCCAAGGCCGAGAACTGGGACAGCCTGCTGCCCAAGATCGTCGCCGACGGCATGAAGTACAAGGGCAACTACGTCGCCGCGCCGGTCAACGTGCACCGCGTCAACTGGGTGTGGGCCAACAGCGAAGTGCTGAAGAAGGCCGGCGTCACCAAGATGCCGGCGACCTGGCCCGAGTTCTTCGCCGCGGCCGATGCGCTGAAGAAGGCCGGCGTGATCCCGGTCGCCCACGGCGGCCAGTCGTGGCAGGACTTCACCACCTTCGAGGCCGTGGCCCTGGGTGTCGGT
>Ga0247779_1000467_pt1 | contig 25957 bp, 28 predicted proteins | sample UWRJL221509R5_FD_179925 | JGI IMG/M metagenome (GOLD analysis project Ga0247779, IMG submission 179925) | Plant litter microbial communities from Arlington Agricultural Research Station in Wisconsin, United States - UWRJ-L221-509R-5 | ecosystem: Environmental > Terrestrial > Plant litter >... | reverse complement strand
AATTGTATGACAAGAAAGATTGCGGACACAACGAATGGAATAACACGCGAATCCTTGTCGGATCTGCGAGTTATGGATAAGGACGACATTGGAAAAATGGAATTAAAATACGTACGAAAAACCTGTTGCTGAATAAAAGAATCTGTGGCCCTGTGAAGCCTGGTCCGTGAATTGCATCAGTCAAGGAGATGAGTGTGCTTGAGTGAGAGGGAGATTAAATACCTTGGGTGTGCTAAAGTTAGCAGAAAGAGTCACTCTCGCTGGGGTAGATGTCAAGACAGACTGTGTGAATGTTAGAGCGTTACTCTTCACATGCTTCACATGGAATTGTTGTCTATTTTTACATGCGTGTAAACCAAAGGCTTCGCGATGCTTCCCGGGTTTGCACCTTGATGATGATATTCATTTGAACGACGTTGGAGCGTATAATACAGATGTTATACAATGAATGACAAAACAAAGATCTAGATGTACACAACAAAAAGCGTGGATGTAAAAAAAGAAAAAGCCGAGCAGATAGAAATAATTATGCGCATACTAATTTAAATGATAATTTTGCTCGCCGATCCCGTCCTTTGAAGTTGCCGCGCCATGAAGTCCTTTATCGGTGAATCAGACTCTGACCCGGAAGCATTCGAGTCATCGCTGTTAGGGACGTCGTCACCAAAGAGCTCTTGCATGATCGTCAATGCACTTTTCGTGAGCGGTGACTTATCGCTGTAAGCTTTGCGGATGAGGGCAGGAGATATCAAGTGGTGAGGGGTAACTTGACCTAGATGTGGGTCGTCATCTGAAGACGCAAGGCAAGCACTGGCGTCGGAGTCGGGAATTGTTAAGGTGTATGTTTTGGTGGTCTTTCGAAGAGGTAAGGTTAGACTAGGAAGAGGGTCTGAAGAGCAGGCATCGTAAAAGTCAACATCGGACTCGGCGGTGCTATCCCTTCTCTTCCTCTTGAGATTCACAGTGGTAGCTATGAGCGAATCAGGCATGCTGACTGCTCTCCGCGCGGGCACCTTAGTCAGGTCGATCTTCTTTTTCGGTGTTTTAACCCTATCTAGACCGTTCGTTTGTTGTTCAGCGCCCAGCTGGGCCTGGGAAGGAAGACTATCAACTGTAATGATGTCGACAGCAATCCCGCTTTGCAACCTCGATTCAATGACAGGGAGTTGACTATTTTGTTGCATTGGGTTAGAGGCGTCCGATGTAGGGAAATGCATGAGGTTCGACACAACCCAGCGCTCGTCTTCGCTTTCATTACTGCTGGCGACACTAGGCACAGGAGAAAGGAACCGTGATTTCTGTGCGGATGAGCCGCCTTTAGGCTTCATTCTTCCTTTCAACTTTTTCATTGGCGGAGACGGTTTGACATCATCCTCATCCTCGAGTTGGCGTTTCCTTCCAATAGTTTGCATTTTTGCAATACGATCAAGAACAGGCACAACCTCATCAGCAAGCACATTCTCTTTCTCGTCCTCATGATCGATACCCTTCTCGTGATAGATACGTCTACGTTTCCCAGGAGAGGCACATAATTGAATGGATGACAAAGGTGTCCTTGATGAAGACGAGTTGGTGCGTCGTCGAATCGGTGACATCGGGGTGGTTGGCACAATAGGGAAACCCGAGAAGACTTTTTGAGGTCTTTGAGGAGATGATGGTCTTGATAGGGCTTCCCGCCTGATGATGGCAGATGGAGTAGAGAAAGAGGAAGAAATAGGAGTTCGAGGAGATTTGGGAAGAGGAATGAAAGCGGAAGCCAAGGGAGAAGCAGGTACGCTTAAGGGTAAGCCCGTGACTTGAAGAGCATGGGTAATGGGTTCAGACCAATGCTCTGGGGTAGGTACGCGAGCGTATGTGTTTTTCCAGTACTCTGTGAAAGCTTCAACAGCTGCTGCTGGAGCACGGTTGGTGAAGATAGAGTCTAAAATATTCTCCAGAGAGCGCAAAGTGTCGAAGGACTCGGGCAGAGCCTGTACGCGAACTAAAATATGCTGATAGAGTGGCAGGATCTACATAAAAAGTTCAGTGCAATGGATAAAGCAGAGACAAGAGACTACACGCACGTCATAATTAAACTCATGCTCTGAGAATAATTCAGCATCATCAGACAGCCATGAGCATATACCATCTTCAAGTGTTTGTAGGACGCGTAAACAAAGCTCTGTAGGACAGTGCTCGATGAATGCAGTGAGCGAACGCAACATCCACATCGAAAATTGTTTGTTCCTCGGCTCGGGGGGATATGTCGCGGACAAAGTGTCGGCAACGAGTTTCAGGACCCGTGCTGGAACATCCCGCATATCTTCTGCTTCAATGTTCGAGAAGACGCTATCTATGAGTCGAGTTGATGTAGCAGGGTGAAGTCCAGGTGTTTGATTTCGATTGATGTGATCGGCAACGCGGTCGAGTACTTGACATGAGTCCATTCCTTCGTCCAAAGCTTTCGCTGTAGTATACGTGAGTAAGTCTTCCCAGGCACTGAAGTCACCACCGCAAAGACCCCAACAGTGTCGATCACTTTGTAAGACAAACGGTCAGCAGTTATAATACATTAGAGAAGAGAGCATTACCTGAACGGCAAGCCAAGCAGGATGATAGCAGCTTCGATAGAGCCACCAGCCTCTGCCCATTTTACTGCACTCGTCCTCCAAATAGCCTGGATAAAGTCTTTAGACCATTTCCATGCGCTATGACTATCGTCTTTTTCAACTTCGTAACCCCAGAAATGTTTGAAAATCGAGAGGTCGCATTCCAAAAGGATATCCAAGCATAACACAACCCAAGCGTCTCTAGAGCGTTCTCCTTCCACATCTTCGAATCCATCAGTCAACCGCGCATGTGCAGGGACAAGGAACATCTGGACTTCCGAAAGGTTTGTGATTAGATTTGTAGCCACGCCTTCAAGTTGTGCGGGCGGTGTGACATCCTTTACAACCTTCCATAGACGTTGGATTACCCGCACACGAAGCTCTTCTTCGCTACATGTCGCAGACCTATTCATATCCGGAATAGTGTCGTCGGAATCGAGAGCAGCACAAGCTGCTTCCATGGCGGCCATTGAAACGTTCTGTTGAGCGGCTTTTGGCCTGAAGTCCATACGATCCTGAGCGATGAATGCAATCGTCCTCACGGCATCAAAGACCAGTCCTGATAGACCTTCATCGTCGCCAATTTCTGAGATAAATTCAGTTAAAGATGTCAAGAGAAGACAAGATAACAGCACACCTTGCAGCTGAGATACGTTGGCCTTTAAGACATTAGTCCAGACTTCAACCAGATTGTCCTATATAGGAGTCCATAATTGGTCAGGTAAATACGCAGAAGTGCGAGAAAGCACGTACGGGTACTTCGTGGTCGTCATATAGTTCCAAGCGTTCCAAAGCTGTCCTCCACGCACGGATTATTTTGGTATAGACATTCGGCATCGCCAATTCTTGCCTCGAGAGTGGACGGATATCGTGAATCATTGGTAACTGATTAAATAATGGCCGAACAGCAGAGCTGAGGCTCTTGAATTCCGCGGTAAGCAGACCAGGGCTTGAGCAAAACAAGGACTTTGGCAGCAGAAGACTGGGATTCCAAGGCTCGATATCTTCCTGTTGTTCCAAATCGTAAAAGCCCGTCATATGTCGAAGGGCCTCAACGGCATCATCACAGGACTGGTTCGGTTTCTTTGTCATGCTAAATAGAATATCCAAAGATTTATCGATCGGCTCTTCTGTGGAGGAATTGCAATCGCCTAGGTGTGCAGCAACGATGCCTATGCCGGCTTGCATATCCACAACGGACGAAACAATCTTGTAGTAAATTGCTCTGACTTGATCAGCTGACACACTACTTTCTTCTGTCTCGTCCTCGGATTCTGGATCGTGAGGCAAAGGCGGTTGGAAGTATGCCCATGTTACTGGGCGCCACGTTATACAACATAGAGCACGGACTGAACTCCTTTTGTGTTTCAAGCCTAAGCCTAGGAGTGTGGATATAATACGGTTTGCCTTGGCGTCAGAGCATAACCTTGACCTCAGTAGGACAACAAAGCAGGCGAGGACGCTAATACCCCAGACAGGACCTTGTGCAGCATGCACGGGATCAACACAGTTTAGCGTCGTCCGGAGCGTGCGTACGATAGGGGCTTCAGTAGGCTTCGTCGGCGACTTTGTTGCAGGGGGCGGGATGCTTGTCAAGTAGGAAGCGACATGTTTGGAAATTTTGGTATGGGTAGTGGATTGGGGTATAGTAGTTGATGCAAAAGTAAAACCACCTAAAGCGTGACAAGCTTGCACTCGTAGAGCCAGAGTTGGTGCAAGGAGATTAGCGAGGACGGAGGGTAGGACTTGAGTAAATGCGGGAATAAATACATCAGGTAAATGCATGGAAAGATCATGAATAGCCTGCAAAAAGTTTAGCCTAGTACAACAAAAAGGAGAGTATATGCACCTTCAAACCGTCGTTTACAGAGCCTTTCTTGCCCTCTTTCCCAAGTTCACCATCCATGCCTCTCTGGAGAGCATATGCTATTCTATCTGCGGCTGGGAGGAGAACATTCGCTGGCAAACGCTGAACTTGAAGCAACCATATAGCCAAAGCACAAGTTTTTCGCGAATTGGGCGTTGGTAGTTCATCTGCAAGAGGAATGGCAAGCACCGCCGTAAGGATTTGTTTCAATTGTTGTTCTAGAATGGAAAAATGTCAGAAGGTGCATATATACATGTGTGAATAAGCGACGTACCACTGAAAACAGAAAAAATGGCCGGGAATGACAAGATGACGGACAGCGCCTTAATAACAGAGTGACAAGTCGTGCACAAGTCTCGCGCATATTTGACTTGCTCTTCGCTCAGACCACCCTTCTTCTTCATAGGACTTTTCTGGGGCGAGGGAAGTGTGAACTTTGGAATTTCATTTTCTCCCTCCTTTGCACCAGGTCGATGAGATAGTGGGTCAACGAGAGCACGTTCGAGATCCCTGATAACAGCATTTACGAATGGCTGAGCATTCTTGCGAAGAGGCTGGAATAAGGGCCACGACGCGTCTGCGTCCGTGGAATCTGACACGCAGGACCGTAACCTGACGGCAAGAACATTGTATCCTTCAACTATCTCGCCCAAAGTTTCTTCATCATCACACATTCCCTCTGCAAGTATCTGCTGTACAGGATGGTCCAGGTAATGGAGATCCACAAGCGGGTCCGAGGGCTCTGGAGTGACTTCGCGCTGCTTCGTGGCATCTTCAGTAACGGGAATGTTATTGACAGCCGACTTCTTGAGAATGGATTTTGTGTTATTCGGACGTTGTTTGGATGGAATTGTAGCACTTTTTAGTGGGGTAGAAAGGCTATGAATGGTATTCTGACTAGCCCATACAACGGTGCGCGACGATGGGCCGGCTAATGGAGCGGAAAATTTGTTTTCTTTTTCTTTATCCGTTCGATGCGAGGAGTTAGGAGGAGTGAGAAGAGACATCTTCGCGCTTGGAAACGACGAAGACAATGGGAGGAGGGGTGGGGGATAGAAGAATGAGAGAAATAAGGAAGGATATGAGTGACACGACAAGTGACACGCGCGAGTACTGTAACGCTGTCACTCATTAAACGCGCTTGTTGACGCGTTTAGCGCGTTGCTTGTCCATGCTTGCTCTTTGTTTGTCCAAGATCACATGAGCGCGGCACCTCTGTACTCCATTTGGGAAAGCTTTCAGGGTTTCGAAGGCGTTCAAGTCCTGACTTTGCGTATACCAACTACCATACCCTTGACAAGGACATTGTTCCAGAGCCCTTCTTGCACGCTGCATACATTAAACTAATCTTGGAATTGATAAACATGTCCACCTCTTACACTGTTACGCCAGAAGCATATTACAAGGTCTTCTTCCACGCAGCTAAACATCCACATTTACCGGTGAACGGTGTCCTCCTGGGAGTGAAAGATTCTCAAACCAATTCAGTCACTATACAAGACACGGTGCCTCTCCTTCACCACTGGACGAGCTTGAGCCCAATGATGGAGATCGGACTTGACCTGGTGCGAGTCTTTGTCGTTTGTGTAGAAGATACTCGTTAATCATTCACCCCTAGGCGACTCAACATGCAGGATCATCGGGGATGAAAGTCGTGGGGTATTATCAAGCCTGTGAGCGGTTGGACGATACCTCACTCGCTCCTGTTGGCGAGAGAGTGGCGAGCAAGATCAAGGCAAACTTCGATGATGCCATTGCGTTTGTCGTACGTTCTACGTGTTTGTATCGTCAAAAGTAGTGTTAACACGACTTAGATCGACAATCGGAAAATGGGAACAAGTGAATCCGCTCTTGTGGTGAGCTTTATCTTCTAGGTCAGTAGAAAATGACCATCTAACTTTCTTCTCGATAGCCATACATTTCCCCTCCTTCCGCTTCGAATTGGAGACCGGTCACAGGCGAGCCAGCAGCGTTCTCACCCAACTCAAGATTCCAATTGGCTTCGTCTGATTCTCCCTCCGAGGCTGCGCGATATGTCCAAGAGCATCTACATGTTGCGTTTGGCGACTTTGATGACCATCTAGAGGATGTCACCATCGGTATGTCAAGTGTCCCTAAGTCATTGAGTCAAACACTGACAGGAGTGATAGACTGGCTGAGGAATCGCACGTGCCTTCCCTAGGCACTGGGCCTAAACTCGTTTAACAGTTTGTTCATTGCCCAATATTATTTTCAGGTCTCACTAGCTTCCCCGTGAGACCAATGGCAAGCACAAAATTACGGAGGCTACAAATGGTCCTTTCTTGACTGGAACACTCTGCAGTTGCGATGACTTGGGATCAAGGCAGCTATGCTTTTGTGCGCTGGAATACAATTTCTCCTCCTGGATGATACTCTCATCCGACGAGTATTGGCTATAGCGTCTTATTATCCAGGTTGCGAAATTTTCCTCGTCAGCGCGACCGCTGTTTTAGTTTTCGTCGATGCGCCTTTTCACTGCTGCTAAGGAACAACGTTTCATTACTTCGGTCGAACATTAGTTGAAGTATAATACACCATGCCAAAGTTAAGCAGAAAATATTCCATATCTTGTCTTGACCAAGCTTCAAACCGTACGGACATGAACCTTTTTGCCTTGACTCGGGTTCCGTGTCTATTGTGGAAATTGAGAATCAGGCACGATTTCGAAAAAGTCCTATCGTCGTCTTGTTTTGCGTCATATTAAGGACGTTTTCATTATTCGCGATCTAGGCAGCAGATAAACCACGACACGGGAATTCCAAATTATCGGGAATCTAAGACCCCCTTCGACAAAGATTCTTGAAATCATCGTACAAAACACCCTGATATCGGTACACTTGAAATTTTTGAAGCACAAGTTACATACGTTGACTCGTAAGAACGGGAACTCGTTCTGTGCGAAATGCCAATCTAACGCGCTTCAGCTTCACGGCAGTCCGGAATTGAACGTTTGAAGTGCCTTACTAATGGCAATTGTTTTGTTCTCGACAGTGGAAGAAAAACTCATTAGCGGTATCCATAACATTTTTGGCACCTTTGCTTCGTTTTGACACAATTTTTCCAGGGGGGTTTTATTGCTCACTAGCAACGTTGACGTCCTGAGCGTAGTCAGTTTCATGGTTAAAATAAGCCCAACTAACTTAAACAATGCGGAAATTATTCTGCCATGTTATACATCGAGAAACTCCACTAACCGAATTAGTGGACTCCCCTGACATGCTAACTGATGAATAACATAACAGGATTAATATCACCGTTTTTGCTCTTGTCAATGTGCAATGTGGGAAACAATGGTATTGAATGGTTGTGATGAATTATGTACGTTTTACGTACAGAAAGTAGTAAAAAGATTAGATGTAAGTAGGCGTAAGTAAGGAAAATGCAAAAGTCCAAAACACAAAGTTCATGAATAGTCCAAAAACGTGCAAGAAAACTATGAAGTACAAGTGGGCAAATTGATGATACAGTGCAGTGTCCAAGATTAGGGCATAAAAGATGAATGTGTCGATGAGCATTAGAGTTCGTGACATAGAAGCAAGGTTTGTTGCTCCATTTCATGATGTTTTGTGCGTTTCAGAGTTGGCAGGCGAACATATTGCCGCTTCAATTAGTGATCTTGAAGAATTCGCCAGTGTTGCCTGAATCTCCGAAAACGAGGATCTGGTAGTCCTTGCCAGGCTTGACCTTGGGCACCGTGATTTGGTGGGAACCCTTGAGGACATCAATGCCTTCAGCGAGAGGGTGTTCTGGAACATGGCATATTCGTCAGCAACAAAAACTACTGCGGAAAGAAGATCTGGTAGACGCACCAAAGTCAAGCAAGCCGTTGGTGACGAGGATGATCTTTGCCTCTGTGTTGGTGATCTGCTTGGGTGGGTTCGTGACGTCCCTATCATCGTCCGCGTTAGCAAATAGACGCAACCCTAGCATTTTCACAGCTAACAACGTACCACTTGACAGTTTGCGTAGACCCGACTTTCCAGACTGAGTGACTGTTGGGAAGGATGACTGGTGGGACGAATACATCGCGCTCCGAGAGCTCAATAGGTGCTCCAGAGACCAAAGAGACGAAGGCGATGATGGCGAAGAAGATGGTGGCGAAAAAATGCATGGTTAAAAGGTGCTTTGAGAACGAAAAGAGAAGTTGAAAAGGATTTCGAGTTTGTTGGAAAGAGTAGAGGTGACCGTTGGGTGAAGAAAAGTTTGAAGCAAACTGGGCGCGTTTTATAATACACCGGCTATCGTCTGTACATGACAAACATTGTTGACCTGTGTTGATCGATGGAAACCGTGCCGCACGCACAGCCTATTTTACATTCCCACGGTTGCTTCCTGCTTCGGCTTCGTCTTTCTTCCTTCCTACTCAGTTCCTACTTACCCTTTCATTTTCTAATCTTAGGCTTCGCTCCAGCGAAAGGACCTGTTATCTCCCTTGTACTGCTCTAGGGGAGAGCCGTGTTCCGCTTCCCTCGTCAAAAGCCTCTACTATGTTGGACCATATCTCTGCACTATCTTGATCGTCATTTAAGAGCATTGCGTTGGCCATCTCCTAAAACACGTTTTTGGTCTTCCAAATCCCTCGAATGAATCACAGCACGAAGATGGACGGCATTCTGCACCCATTTCCCAACACAGCACTCCATATCCTAGAATGCGGCTCAGATAGGCGAAGGCCAGGAGCGTGAAATGTCTTGGTCAGACGACTTCGGATTAAGATGCTATGCTGTCATTTCCTGCTTCGTACCCGGCGTCTGGCGAAGCAAGGCTCAAATCTTAGAAGCTTCACTAACCAGATGATAATAGGCTATTGGCAGTCTTTCCCGAGTCGTGTTGAGCGCCACTGGTATCAGAAGCAAATGCTTACCCCGTCTGACGTTGTGAGATAACGGGCTACAAGCTAATTCTGGCGCGATGGGCTATCGTTGGATCATCCGTTTGCTAGCTTGAAACGGACAAAGTGGAGCGGAATATCAATAGGTCTGTCGGGGAGTCGGGACCGCTTCGCCATACCATGAAGACTAGGCGAAATGTTTTGCTCAAGTCGCTGTGCTTTCTGTATTGCTGCGCTCCCAGTACTATCGAGTGTTTGTCTCTGACAGATGGGCATTACATATTTAAGGGTCCACTACCAACATGACTTACCGGCCTACATGGACATAATTATTCGAAAGTTTCAATTCCATTGACATCCACATCACATCCTCTCCTCGACATGTCACGATTCACCATCAGTCTCCAAGTCTCATGTTTGGAATGGAGGCCTCCAGTTTCCGGCTAAATTATATTACAAAAGCTGTGACACACAGTTCCAGCTGAAATATGTGCTTTGCGAGAACAAACGATTTGATCACTGGGCTAGAAGAAAGATTGCGAGGCATCAGTAGATTTTCGGTGTTGTACACGTACACGGTGCACTTGAGGATCAAATGGCCGGCATCCGACTGCTAGAGAATAGGACGCGGACTATGATTCTCGGGAAAGCAGACCTCACCGCTCAACGGACGAGGTTGATTTTCTACAAGGATCTTACTAGGGGATTAAAACGACTCGGATGGATTTTTCACCGACGGTTCGCAAGATTGTCCTTAGATCCTTTCTTCTGAATTTCTTCTGGAGGATCGTGAGGAGGATCATAAGCTCGGGGTGATTCGAGTAGTTCTGATGCGTCCCCGACCTTTATTCAACTAGGGCTTATAATCGACTGGGGAAACGTCAAGCACGCGAACAGAAAGCCAAAACACAAATCCAGGTACTACGCTTGAGTATGATTGACGAAACGGGGGAGATGTTAAGACCGCATCGACAAGGCTCAGGACAAGATCTCGAAGGATACTGCTAATTCGGTACATCAGATCTAAAGAATTAACTTGGTGGTAGCTCATCATCCCCGGACGAACATCGGTTGCACAAAATAAGCCTTGTAGCGTCATTGAAGCCAATTAGGGAAAGCGTAAAGCGGAGGTCACCGCGTCGTTCGGTCGCGGTGCTTATGAGGCCAGATCAAAAGATAGGGGGCAGAGAGAGGAGAGCAGCCAGACAAGCACAGTTCCAGTCAACGCATCTGAGGTACAACAAGGGACGAAGCAGTTGGCAGATTTACTGGATCGCAAAGAAGTGCGCGCCTCGTGTTGGGATACAATAGAAGGCTTAGCAGGCAAGTTAGGAGCCGTCACGGGCATGGAAGCCCATATCCCTGTGCTTACCGTGTATCAAGCAAAAAATCGCCTGGTTGACCATCGCAGCTATAGTACAAGTCTCTCAAGCCCGAAACGAATACTCCCCAGAAATCATTTTTCTCTCAAGAAAAAGCATTCGGATGGCAGGCTATCTGATCCTCCAGTGCGCTTTGTACGTATACAACACGAAAATCCGCAATGTTTCTTCTAGTCCTTTGATTAAAACCTCTTTATGTTCCTCAGACGCGTTTTTCTAGCACAGTTCAGAACACCTGGTGCGGATACATCCGATGTCCACGACTTCACTTGATTGTTAAGAGTGTGGATTGTGGGGCACTGCTGCCTGCTGGAAGCTTTCGATCATGGGGGTTTAATGGGGAACCTGCTACGAACGGGTCAAGCTATGTGGCGTGCATTGGGGTCAGACATGCAGCTCCAGCAGTTCGTTTTACCTTCAATGTTGTTTTTGTGGTTTCATTGAATCTGACTTTTTTGGGGGGTAGTACATTGTTCATTCGCTGTCCCTCCCCGGCGGAGCTCTTCTTGTCCGATGTTAACCTCTCATACTATGAATATGTATTGTTAGCCACTGAAGGAGCCATTTGGCAACAGTCAGTGTTGCTTGCAACCTCGGCAGCTGCGTTGTACACGCCGTCGCCGGCGTCAGGGCAATACGCCAGTGTGCTGACATGCCGATGACATGCGCGCTCATTTCACATCACAGCGCTGTGTCTCTGGTATGTTGACATATCCGTTTTCACCCTTCCTGTTATTTAAATCACAGAAACCATACACGCGCCTTAACTTAGGACAACCCACCAATTTGGCTCATAATGTGCGTTGTCATATTTCATGCACAAAACTGTGTATTATTCGCCACGCTAGCATTTTTGTGGTCGGAGCAGCACTACATGATGAGTCAGAAACCAATATTTCTTAGTCTCTAGACCAAGGCCTAGAAGTATCCGCCGTTTCTCCTCAGTGGGAGCTGGCGTAGTGGCTTCGAAATCGTGATTATTGCGAATTTTCACGATAACTTCAAGATGTGGGATCTCAGGCAGCCTGCGGATCATAGACTCTACGATGCGGATGGGCGGACGACTGAGGATAGGTTGTGCCGAGATGGCAGCCATTTTTGCAATCAAGAGGTTGATAGAGAGAACGCAGAAGCCTGGAAGACATAGTGGTCGAAATACTCCTAAGAATGTATATCGTCTAATACCAATATGTCAGTAACATTTACTTCAAGCTAAAGAAATCTTTGAACATATATTATAGTAGGCTCGTGATCAGCCGCAGATTGAAATATCGCAAAGCGATGGAGAATTCCCGGTTCTGCACCGGCCTGTCACAAGTCTACGCTTTGCGGGAGGTCTACCTACCGCTAGCCTGTCAAACTCCGCTACATGCCGAGAGCGGCTGCAAGCATCTCTACTTAACGGCTGGAACTCGGCGGAGCAGTGGGGAGATTTAAAGGAGCGGCACGTCCTACTTACTACTAAAAACTTCACCTGTGATCTGTCAAATCAACCTTCTTCTCTATTGGTGGGCAAGACTTTTTAGTATGTAGCACCTGCAGCTTGGCCCTCGACGGCAGAGCCTCTATATCGCACTATATGCCAGCTGCGAGCCACAGCCCTACGCACCGGTCACGAATTCTAGTCGCCTTTGTAAACTATTTAGGCTTAACGAAGGCATATGACTTATGATCTGGAGATGTTAGTAGCCGTCAAGATGACTCGGAGACGCAACAGAACGAGGTTGGGAATGAGTGCGGTAGATCTTTGGTCTGCTCGGCCAGAGAACACATAAGTTCCCTCTTCTTGTCCGGTTATGTTATCTTGCTCGTCGTTCTCACAAAGTTGTACAATTCGGAGGCGAATGGTTGGTGAGTTTGACTATTTGTTGGGTTAATAAACATGTGTGCTAATTCCCATCGAAGACCAACCTCAGGTTAGCAGGATTGGTTTGCCGATACCCTCTGACCACAAAAAAAGAGAACTCATCTTACCTCTTCGACATCAAGAACATAGGTATTTACAAGGGTGCCGTTGTTAAATGCAGTAAAGTAAATCTTCAGTGCGTCATGTATTATGCAAAATATACTAACCTTTGATGCTTCACTCCAGCATAATTAACGTAACCTGAGCCCCGCGAAGATGTTGCAAAGATGTTGACAGCATTAAGACCTCCGCACCGATTGTTGCGCCCAACAGCTTCATCTGCTTGCAGAACAGGATAGACGAATGGCTTGACACATCATGCAGAAAAGATAAACACACTGGAAACTCGAAAAAACCATTACTTTGCGTTTGAATAGCGTGTGTTGAACGCAGATCCAGACGAAAGAGTGTCTGGGCGTTTGGAAGCCCCTATCTACATACACAGAAGAAAAACTCACCGCGGCCTCTTTACACCTTTTGAGAACAGATACCATCCGGCGTCGCCCGGAATATATCCACAACTCATTCTGTGGACAGCGAAGTTTTGTTGTGCCATATATGAAATTATGTTAGCAAGGTTGCACAGCACAAACCTTATGCGAACCTTGAACTTCAAACTAAGAAGTTCCTTTACATTGGTTGGTCCACCATGCCCTATGGCTATGGAGTCCTGATCGGCGCTGGAGAAGCAGAGGTGCTCAATGGTGGTTGCTCATTTGTGTGTTTTGCAATGCCTAAGGGAAGAAGTTGACGTTTCGGTGACGACCTCTTAACGTTACACCCTCATCAACACAGTCTACGACGTGGAAGAGAAAGCAATGCTACGTGGGGGAATTGGTAAGCTGTTTTGTTGGAGTAGCCGAATGCGGTTCGGTTAGCTTGATATATTATTTCCCGGCCTCATTAAGCCTCATTACTACTTTCCATTTTCGTATGTTTTCTGGTCACGATATTTTGGTTCCTTTTCTGTTTCATTTTTTCCGTTCTGGTACTGCCCTGACACAATTTGTGAGCCTTGGCTAGTTAAATACGCGAGTTTCTTTTATAATACTGTGGACTAGCACATGCACACTTTATACTAGGCTGATGATCCAATACAATTCATGATACGAAGCTCGTTGAAAAATGTCTCAAGTAATATTTGCGAAGAGCCCACCCACAAATATCAGTCCTTATTATGGAGGTGAAGACGGTCTCATCGAGAGCCTGTGTCTTCAGAAATATAGATACAGCTTGGAAGTCCTCATACGTGGTCAGTCGTCTAGTAACGAAAGGTGGGGTGGACCCGATGGCCCATCACGGCTGCTCATCCCAACGATGACCTGTATGCTTTGAACCTTGTTGGTAAGTTTATAATCAGGAAGGAATATGATGGGGAAGACTACGACTTTGAAGGAATGAAGGCACAGAACGCTATCTTCACCCAGTTTGCAATTGAGCTCAAACTTGGCGGCGGCCATCATTGGTGAAGACATGCAGAAAACGATGCAGTAGCTTGGGTGACGGATTTGAAAATGGGTTGAAAATTTTGGAAGTTAGATACATAAACATCGATATCAAGCTGTGTTAACTTTTTAATAATATCCCGAAATCTCTCTGCCCAGATCATGGCCTTCGTATTGAGTCCGTATTTAACTCCAATGGCGAGACGTTCGAATTTCTCCAATGTGTATTATTTGTCCTGGTCACTTCATTACCGTGGATGATAATCTAGGTATGACTGACATATATACCACATGTACTACGAGTATCACCAACTTCATTGTACACATTAAAGCTCCGCCGTAAATGAGTTTAAAATCTGCATCCAAATATAAAGGAAGAGCTTTGCTGGTTCAATGTTGGAACTTCCCTTAGCTTCCTTTATCGATATATCAGTGACTCAACTGTATGTGTCTGGAAAGAAGATGCGAACTTCTACAAGGCCATGCTCCCAGGTACTTTGGTCTTAAAGTACCTCTTGAAAATGACATCAACCGAGTCTGTTGATATCAAGACGCCGTTTACCGTCCTGTGGACAGAAAAGTAGTACGAAAAGAATTTTTGGAGGAAAAAAGATGGTCCAATCCAGGGTATAGGTTTTCAAAAATTTAATTATCGCTTGTACAATGCAATGTCAATCGTTCGGAGTCGACCAGTACTGAGAGGCGAGCAGATTCTTCCGTCGCTGACAAATAAATCCTTGCATTTGAACGATTACTTATACTATAATACAGTCATCCGCCTTCTCCTATCATCGACGTGGATCTATTATCGATATGGATATCATTATGTTTGATTTAAGAGCTGGCTTAAGCCACAATAATGATTTCAAACCAAGGAACGCTATGCTTGATGATCACGGCCTTCCCGTTATTATTATCGACTTGGATTATTGCACTCCCATTGGGGCCACTTTTAGAGGCGGAACCCCGGAGTGGACCCGCTGGCCCATTACGCTGGCCCATCCCGACAATGTTCTGTATGCTTCGGGCCTCGTTGGCAAGTTTATCAGGGGGAGAATATGACGGCAAAGATTACGACTTTGAAGGAATGGACACACAGAATGCTATCTTGGCCGAGTCAAGGTCAAAATTGGTTGTGGCAGATGAAAATATGCAAAAAAAAAACATAACAAGCTTGAGGGGTAATTTGTTGAAGAAGCTTTTAAAATATTTGAAGTTTGATACAAATAGCATTCATGATCAACGGCCCCAATCACCAATCAAATACATAAGACAGTTTCACGCGCAGCAAACTCCATGTCATGAATCGGAAACATAAGATTGGACTATAGTACAAAGTATGCGTGTGCTAGGCAGTGTTGACGAAAAATCGCGTGTGCAACTAGCTACGAAATTCGAATCACGGCGGGGTCGGAGACGAGGGATATGGACCGGCATTAAGTGGCTGAGAGCACTGGGGTTTGTGGTGGGTAGGACGTAGAAGTTTCAACCCGGGAGCTTTAACGACGGGACAGAGTCCGGTGGAGGTGTAGAATTAAGCTCCATTGATGAATATAGACGAAGTTGGAGTCCATGTTTAAATGGATCTTCAAGTCATCGCGTGCTGGTGTAGCTGAGTCAGGAAAAGATGCGCTGCATGGGTCGAGGGCGAGATTGGCAGTATCAAATAAGTAGAGATGAGATGGGGTCATTGAGTCTGAACGGAGCATGAATCATGTACTAGAAAAAGAAAATAGAAGGTAGAGATGCATGAAAAGATGTTCAAAAAAGTTCGTGATGCGTGCAAGGAAAAAGAACAGTAACCCAAATTGGAGAATGTGGATGAGCTGCGAAGGAAGTTCGACAACAGACGCAGTAGCCACAACCGAAAAAGATAAAAAAATATCAAACAGGATCACAACAAAGAAAAGGTTGTGAGCTTAAACCATGGCCAACATGATCAGAGCAGCCATGATCATACCACCACACAAATTCGTGTTGTGGACTAACGACGACGCAGCGCCAGGTTGGCTCTGCGCCGCTCCTGAAGCGGAGGTTGTTGAGCTGCTCGTCGTGCTCGAGCCAGCATCAGTTGAACTTGCGGAAACAGAAGGGGAGGTAGGAGTAGGCGAGACGGTGTCGCTGTTCGTCACAGTCTCTGTGGCACTGATGGAATCTGTGGTTGTGCCTGCATCTGTGACGGTGCTGCTAACTCCACCTGTGATGACGGAACCGGTTATAGGTATGCCTGGCGGGACAGAATCGCTCGATGTGCTCGCAGATGCTGAGGCACTTGAACTGGTGACAGTGCGCTGCGTAGCGGTGCTGGATGTCCCACTGGATCCGGATATCCGTGCGATTGCAAATGCGGGGCTAGTATTTCCAGAGTCGCCGAATAGCACGATGAGGTAGTCATCTTTCGGTGGCACATTTGGAACGGTAATGTTGACCTTTCCATCCCGCAGCTTGAAGTTCTGGGCAAGAGGGTTGTCTGCCGAGCAAATGAATAAGAATGCAATTCATCACAGATCACAGCTGGCAGCATGAAATATGCATTACAGCATTCCCGTACTCACTGAAGTCAAGGTTGAGACTACTGCTGGAGTTGAATCCCAGGATAACTTTCCCAATCGGATTCGTGATCTGCGAGTCTGGTGGGAAGTTGGACGTGTCCCTGAATACAGCTTCTCGGTCAGGGTCCAAGCCACATCGCCTTGCAGAACACGCACCAAGTCACCGTCTGCACCGTCCCAATAGGCCATATTGTTCCTGCGTGAGGGTTCGTAATGTGCGGGGCAATGACATCTCGGCGAGAAAGGGGTGTTGCTTGCACGCTTGCAGCCAGAACAGCGAAGAGTGTTGTAAGTCCTTTGAACAACATCGTGGTCGTTTATGGTCGTAAGGGCACGTAAGATGAGCCTCGAGAGCTGCGGGCAACTTGTGGACGTGGTGGGAGACTTGAAAGCGTCAACAGGATCATCGTATGTTTGGGCACTGTATTTATGTGGACCGGCTATAGCATGCCACCATGTGACCGTTTTTCAATTGACCACCATGGTCCATCTGGCGTCGCCGAAGAAGCGGGGAAATTTATATGTATTTATATGTCTTTCATGTCTGTGACACGATAAGGTGTATGAATAGAACCTTCTCTTTTACTCAGGTCAACGTCTTACATGTTGATATGCAAAGCGCTTACTGGAAGGATCCTCCACGGAAGTGAATTCATTTGTAATAGATTTCACCTGTGGTCCAGGCAATAGTCCAGGCGTTGAATTAGGTGCTATGCTGATATGAACCCTGGCGGAACTTCGAGAGAAACAGAAATAATTGAAGATTCTGTTCGGAAATTTATAGGTCGGGTACTGCTTGACATGTAAACGACAGATCTGACCAATTTTCGGCAAGAGTGGAGATACTACCTAATGGGCTTCAAATCTGTAGGAGGTTTATACATATACCAGGCAGTTCTGTAAAAGCTGAAGCCTGCAAAACGCTAGAACTGCTATAGCGCCATGACAGCCGGAAAAGCCAACGTTTGCGCGAAAAAAATTGTATATGCGTCGTGGACTTATCTGAGCCCTTGAACATTCGATCTTTGTAGTGCTCCACTGCGGAAGATCAGAGCGTCTATGCAAGGTGCTGGTGACCTATGATATCGGCCAGCTAGAAGTTGGGAACAAGTTGCAAAATCGGAGCCCCTACTAGAGAGAAAATGAAATTTAGAATACTTTGTCTCATCACGTGGAACTGACACGTAAAACTCTCAAGGACGCGTCACTGGCTGGCAACGGTCCGACTCTGTATTAGGACATTTAACTAACATAAAATCATTGATTTGCTGTTAATCAGGAAAGGTGAGCGCAAATACACATAGTCATTAGCTTTAAGCTAAATTTATCTATTCCTCTGAGACTTTTTTTTGGCTTGAAGCCCATTAGCTTTCCTTAAATCTGTGATAATCTGGGAGCTTCGTTGTGGGGTAACACAAAAACTTTTTTTTTCGACATTTACTTAGTGAAATAGATAGAGATATTCATATGCTTACTACATGTCAATATACTTGAGACTTTTACAAGCGCATATATAAGCAGATCAAAAGGGATTATCGTTGAAACCTTCGAATATGGCGTCGTAAGGTTACTGGGTTATTTATCTCAAATGCACGCATTTACTTGAACATGGTAATGGTATGACGCCCTCTGAGCTAACGTGCGTACAGTTAGACCGTCATAGAAATACAAAAAAGCCCACTACTATGTGACTCATATATCGAACCGAATAGTCTCTTATTATGAAGGAAAAGAACAAGTGGTCCGGAACTTCGATCTGCCTCAGCTCAACCTCGTCAATATGGCCTGGGATTGGGGACTAATCAGAGGAGTCCATCAGTCTTTTCTCTTTTTCAAACTCTTCGCGGCACATGCCTGGATTGACAGGGGCACATTCTTTGCGTATTCATCTAATCCAGCGCGCCATGAATGAGGGAAGAAAGATCAGAGTATTTGTATTTATACAGTAACATCGCACCCATAGTCCTGACTCCCTTCTCGCATAAAAGTCATAATATGATCTAAGAACATAACGTCAGGACAGCCACTGATGCAGTATCGTTCACAGAGACGAACCTCCTAATGTCCTTGTTGTAAATCCAACTTCGCAATAGCAGTAGTAATCTGTATTAAAAAAATCAAGTTTAGCCGTTTTCAATTGGAATATGTCGATCCTGCTCACTCACATATCCATTTCCGCCTAAACACTTCAATTTCATCCCTGCTCAATAGTTTTACTCCAGGAAGACCAGCCAGCTCTCTCCTGGAAGCGTACTCCTTTTGTAACCCTGGTACAATTACTGTTTCAAACCGATCCACGAAGCGTCTCCGCCATTCTCGAAGTGTGCGTGCATAGTGTGGGCCAATGTTTTCTACACAGTCGATAATAAGACTACCTTTCGATCCAGATGTTAGTGTGTCCACTAAAAATGTAAGTGTTGGAAGGAATCCTCCAGGGAAAACTAAAATCCAGTTAGTCGCGTGAAATATTGAAATGCGGGTACGCTTGACGAACTCTTAAGACACTATTAGATATTGAAAAGGATGTGAACATTCAATTTTGCTCACCCATTTGCGAATAAAATCGATTTCGTTAATATATGTCTCGAATCCTACGACGTGGTCAATGATGAATCTTGAAAACAGAGTACCAGTACTCACTACCCTCAGGTATCGTGATAACTTGTACCACACCTACCGAGTCTTTTTTTTCAAGTGCCCATTCCACCACCTTCCAGTAGTCTTCAAGAAACTCTCTCCCGACAGCCTCTATCATTTCCACGCTAACGAAACGCGAAAATCTCCCTTCCCATTCCGGTGGCATATTTCTGTAGTCCATTAAATGAACGGTGATCCGATCTTGGAACCCTGCCGACGCAATTCGCTGCTCCGCCAGAATCTTTTGTGCACTTGAAAGAGTGATGGTGTCTATCTCAACGTGGGGATACTGTTGTGCGACCCGAATAGCTAGTGCACCCCACCCTGTCCCGATCTCGAGCAGCCGCACCGCGCGTTCGCTTCTTGCGTTCGGGATATGTAGTTTGTTGATAATGTGCTGGAGCTTTCGGATCTGCGCTTCGTATAGAGGGTCGTCTAGTTCAGAGGGAAAGTTGAGGGTCTCCGTCGTCCGCGTATCACCCTCCTCTGACGACGGTGGCGACGGTGGGAGCCGCGTCGTCAAATGTGTATGCTTTGATGCTTCCCTTTTGTCCCACCTTCTCTCCACGTCGCTTTCGTTACTTAGGTCCCCATCGAGTTCGGGAAAGATGGCACACGAGTATGTCATGTCTTCTGATAGGAAACCTTGATAAGAACAGTTAGCAGTGGTTCGTTGAGCAGCAATTAGGACATACCTGCGAACATGTCGTTGGAAATGTCGTAATGAGCAGAAATATTGGAACGTGAATTTCCAATTGTATTGAGGAAGCGGTAAGATGTGATTTTCTGTGGCAGCTTGAATAGAAAAGACAATCGCGAGTTTAGGTTTGACAAGTTCTCCTTGTTCGCAAGGAATATCTACCCCGAGAAATTAATTATCTGCAATAGGACGAATGGAAGCATCACTCACTGCGAACAACGTCACCAGGTCGTCACATTCGACGTCGCCGTACATGTATGCCTCGGAGAATCCCAAGTCACCCATAGCGCAGAGGCGGACCCAGAAGGCATTGTTGATGACTCGAAGCTCTGATTTCAGTTCCCGTCTTTCCACTTCAACTCCCTCTGATTGGGGAAATGTGTATACTTGCGAGTCCGTCACGACGCGCAACTGGCCTATCCTAATATTTTGCATCACTCTGCAGAGACAGGCAGTAAGTATCGACTGGAACGTTCAAGAAGCAAGACATACGATATCACAGCAGCCTCAGCTAGTTTAGCAACCGGACCCCATCCCGTGTTGAAGACTACCTCTGCTAACCCGTTCCAGGCGCGATCTGCGAGAGAGAATACAGAAAAAGGTGGCTTTGCGTCTGGTAGTTCCATATCAGAAATTGGGGGAAAGTAAAGGAGAACATGTGTGGGCACCGTTGGGACTTTATAGTGTGCTTTTTATATACGCACGTAATCAGGTAAGATGGTTACTTTATTCGATCAACTCCCGACGGGTTCAATCAGATCGGTCGTCGGCTAGCGTCGGAGGCCATCATGATGCTACAGAATGGACAACAATAACAAAAAAGTTCCGGATTCGATTCGTGACATATACAGTAACTTACACAACCGATTTGCAGTAGTAGTAATAGTGTATTTAAGCTTGATGTGCTCACTGCTGGATAATCCGTTGGTGCACGAAGCTCGAGTGAATGGTCCCGGTCAAGTACTGCGGGAAGAATTTACGCCGTGTCACTAAAACTTGGTCCCATATTGGTGTAAAAGATAGTTACCTGGTTATCACCTTTTCTCCAGGTAACCCTGAAGAGCCAGCTTTGAAACCGGATTAAACTTTGACAAATGTCGTAGCTTTCTTCTGTTATGATAGACCATTAATGTTGTGACTATATAGGTCAAGAATTATGAGGAGCATACCGCTTTCTTTGTGGGCCGAACACCTCGAGATTTACAAGAAATTTTAGGTAGGACTATACCATCCTTGCCGCTAGATCCTAAGAAAATTCTGTTTATGGAGTGTATGATGGTAGACGGAGCGAAATACTCATTCGATAGAAACGTATTAATCACCAACGCAAGCCGTTCAGTTCATTGATCACGTGAGTGTTGCCCGTGTGAATTCGGGGCATCAATTCAAGTTCACAAGTTCACGGTCAATTATTGTTTGTTTTCTTTGGTCTGTTATAAGAGACTACTCTCTCTGTGGCTTTTCTCCTTCTCGAGTCTTCACTTCAAGCTTCAAAATCCATTTTTCCAAGGTGACACAACTTATGTACGGTCGCGTCTCGTTGGATTCTGGTGTCAATACTGCCCTAGGAAACAGTGGGAGAAGGGGACGACCGACCATCGACATCGATAACGCGGATCATTCGTAGAACTTTAATACCATATCCCCCGTTTTCGACGACATCAAGATGAAGAGATTAATTATCTACCTGGGCAACATGTCTACTCACTGGAAATCTGTAAAAGGTGGGAAGTTCTCGACATACTCTCTGCTCGTTCACGCGCTCTGGCTCTTGTTCTTCAATGCCAGCATGGAAATTTCACTTCCGAGTGAGATTTATCGAAACCCGCAGGCTCCTGCTCGTCTATGCCACAACTGGATTTTCTTCTGAAACACCACATTCTAGGAAAGTCCAGTTCTATTTTTTATCAATACGGCCACCTCAGTGGCCAGGTCTTCCGAGTTTATTCTGTAAAGATGAACCATGCCAGTGTATACAGAGTGGTATTCATCAGATATATCAACTTGGCCTACTCCTACTTGGTAAATGCACCTTGTGGTTGAACTTGGTTTCTTATGTCCCACCTGTGCTTTCAAAAAAAAATCAGAACTTGTCAAGAAGCAGGGTCCCGACACTCCAAAAGTTCAAACCTACATATACATTTCCGCCAAATTAATTGATTCTGGTACTATTCAGGAACTTCACTAGTGGACATCTCTTCCGAAGGCCTGAATGGTGGGGAAATGTTACCACTGTACATAAATCCAAACGCGTCAAGTTACGGGTGTTCATTTAAACTGCTTCAGTATTCTGGTGCTCAGAATGGGCCAAAAGTCCTGCACGCATTGTTCATGTGCGTGATACTTATGCAACCACTTGAGAAACTCGCACATTCGTCTTGTGGGTGCATATGGCGGGCATTCACCGCCCTCTCGATATCCACAGACATCCTCTATCAAATCTACGTATTTGTTGATGTCGTATGCTCTGGACTGCGCCAAGACGGCTTTGTTAAGCACTGCCGCAGATGGAAAATCGAACGGGCGCGACCCAGCAAAGTCGAGTAGCTTCACCTGGAACTGTCCTGACACGCCGGTTAGAGGGGACATAGTGCAAGAAGCGTTGATGTCTTCAACCAGAGTATTACGCGGGCGTACGTCAAAACTGACAATACCCAGTTGGCGTATTTCGTGCACCTTTCGTAGCAGCTCCACGCACTGATTAAAAAACGTCATTAAAAGCTGGGTTTATATGATAATCTCTTTGCGCATGATAGGGTACCAACTACGACCCGAGTCCTCTTTCGAGCCCATTTCCTGACAAAGCTCGAGAATAGGCCTTCCCTTCATATATGACATAGCGATCGCGAGACATTCTTCCTCGTCGCCCGGAGATTTGACCTGTTGTTCAATTTGTGTAAGAAATACGCCATGAAACATAAGCAAGACAGCGTACCATGAAAGCGCCCATAAACCTTGGGATTACTGTCCCTTGAAGCGATATTAGCTTGGAGTATGCAAATGATCCCGTCCAGGCGAATATCTCATCGGTTTGTCGAAAGGATTCAGGGCGTGATGCAGTATTCCAAGTAGAGCGGCGGGGAAACAATGCAGTCTTGTAAACTTTGAGAACAATGTCATCGACATCACCTTTTAAAGTCCGCTTCCTTGAATGCGTTTTCGTAAAAAGAAGAAGACTTGACGGAGCCACGGTAAACTTGAGACCATTTTCCTATGCCAATGTAAAGTCCTTCTCTCGCTATAAACGTGCATTGAGATGAAAGGTCCTCGCAGGTATATGGTGAGGGGTGAATCTTCTCCAGCATTTTGTCCGGATGGACGCCTATAGAAGGCCAGTGTGGAGGGAATCGGATGCGTCGGGTTAGCCGATAGATTGCATTTTGTGTCTTCCCGAGAACTAGCACCATAGAGAATAGAGAAAAAAAGATAATAAGTAGATGAGAATACGCGCTTGACTTCGTAGGAAGCTTGGTCGATGCGGAGTTCGAAAAATTGCTTCGGACATTGCTTAGCGGCTGCCGCACGCGCATCAATATTGTACCTGTATGTGCAGAGTTGCTGGTAAACATTAAACTTTGTTGCCCAGGCTTTCTTAGATGTTCAGGCTGTATCTGAATCAAGATGGATGCAAATAAATACATGGGCTTGAAACATGACGCGGACGTCTTCAGCCCCACCGATGTACACGGGCCGGGTGTTGCCGGGCGCTTATTCAAGCCCAGGTACATATCTCTGGGTTGGATGATTAGATCCCTGAAAAGTAAAATAAATAAAAAACATAACAGACAATAAAAACAACATACTAGTATGTGGGATATACCAGAAACAAGTATCGTTCCCACGTCAATCTTGTTACTATATGCCTGTGCCCACAAACGTCGTGAGACAATGATTCCGAATTCCCGGGCGCCTCATGTTTACAACGAGGCAGCACTCCAATAATTACAAAGAACCTTACAAATCAGAGCGCTAGTCGGTAAATCCTACTAACGCTTGTGCTTGTACAACGGTACAAGACGGAAAAGGGCAAAGTGCAACTGCGCCCAGTGATTGCGTTTACCTGGCCTTCAGGAGGTATATCGCTACCGGTATTGCTTATTTTATGACTGTGTGTGGGGGGTATATAAGAAGCACAAGAAGGCAGTTTTTTTTAGTCACCACGAATCACTCACTTGAACAATGTCTTTCGTAAGTCTATCTTAACCATGATCCGCAGCTTGTCTTTCTGAGCTAACTAACCCGTACTCTCTTGGACTTTGATGTACACACTAAGACCTGTAGCAGCTTCTCGTCATCCAGTGATACATTCGCAACCGTATACCTATCCAACGGGTCCAGTATCCCAGTTGACGAGTGTCGTTTTGCCATCGTCCAGGTCCGCGGGAGCTACACGCGCGGACAGCGCATCAAGATCGAGGACTGCCACGATGACGAGTGCAGGCATTCCATCGAGTATGTCAGGAAGAACTTGAAGTGGTGACCAGTAGTAGGTACATGAAGAAGAGCCGTCTGTATCCTCTGTGAGTTCATAAATCCTAGGCTATTCGACAGGAACTCATTTCAGTTGTTTTCCTCTCGACTTATCTTTCAAGAATTCTCGGTGCATTACTCGAATATCTTCAACTGTTGATTATCTATGACTGGAATCATGAACTCTATATCATATCCTTTGTACCATTATCCCCGCCTTAATCTAATCTTGTAATAGTTGGCACGAATTTGCTTCATATCATTTTTTTGTATAATCCATCACTCGGAACCTCAAACGGTTCAGTAAAATTTTGAGCTAATTGGGAATACAAATAACAATAAAGGTACATACACAGATGCCCAAAGAGAAAAAGAAAAAACTCAATCAAACGTCCTCCCAATCCCATTACACACCGTACACATCTCCCTCTCACCGCCCGTCAAGAACCCAAACCCAGGCAAAATGCTCACATTCCCCTTCCCATCGCACCGCCAACACAGCCGGCCTCCGATGCGCGGGTCCCCGGCAGTGTACACCACCGCATTCGGCGGTGGAGGGTGCTGGCGAGTGAGTATTGGGTTCGGTCTCATCCCCATCCCGACGCCAGAAGGAGGAGGCCCGAGCCCTGAGAAGAAACCCCCTGGAGGACCGGGTGCTCTGGGTGCAGGATGCGGAGGAGGGTAGGGCGTCGAACCGGGAGGTGGGGAGAAGAAGTTTGTTTCTCGAGGAGGAAGAGGTGGGCGAGGCGGTGCGAATTGTGGGAGTGGTCGTTGAAAGTTTGTCGTGTTTGCTGGTAAGAGTAAGTAGGTTGGCATGCATACGAGGAATAGCACATACCACCATCAACTACAGGTGAACTGAACGAGAATGCCAAAGGGCCCGAAAACGGTTTGCCGTACTTTGACCAACATTTCTTGCACGGTCGTGAGGGGTCGTAGGATTTATACCCCGTGTTGTGACCTAGATAGATGGATTGTTGTTCGTTAGTGTCGTGTTTTATGTATTTAGTTTCTGAAAAGAGAAGGAAAGATATAGAAAATGGAATGCTTTGCATTATGGCACACACGCACAGCGAACATCTCCGAGCAATAAGAGAAAGAAGCGAATGGATGGGGTGAGGAATAGAAAATACCACCACCAACTCAATATCACTGGGAGTACGAGCAGCTAAGAACAATCAAACAACCAAAGAAAGAGGACGCATGAAAAATTGCAAGCAATACCAATGTCACTGCCTGCCTACTGGCAGGAACACGAGCCAAGAAAAGAAGAAATCAAGAAAAGGTAAGGAATTCGTAACAAAAGAAATAGTTCCTTGATCGGAGAAAATACGAACGGGGAGGTCATAATCCCCCCTCCTGTGGGTAAAGATGTGAAATGAACGGCCCTTGTTATCATTGCTACTGCTGCAGTCTCCATCTCCTACTTTTCACAGGTCCGTCTGCAACAAGGAAGTATACGGCCGGTCGTGTGGATTAGATAACAAGATGCGAAGAAAGACGGAAGTTGAGACAATATGTATCATAGGTCAAGCTATAAGGAAGACGAGCACGAGAG
>Ga0247779_1000466_pt1 | contig 26001 bp, 23 predicted proteins | sample UWRJL221509R5_FD_179925 | JGI IMG/M metagenome (GOLD analysis project Ga0247779, IMG submission 179925) | Plant litter microbial communities from Arlington Agricultural Research Station in Wisconsin, United States - UWRJ-L221-509R-5 | ecosystem: Environmental > Terrestrial > Plant litter >... | reverse complement strand
CCTGCCCGAGGACTTGCCGCCGGTGCGCGGCGACAGCGTGCTGCTGGAGCAGGTGATCCTGAACCTGGTGCTGAACAGCCTGCAGGCGATGGATGAAGCGACAACCCCGGTCGAGCGCCGCATCGTGGAGATCGACGCGGTGCGCGACGACTCGCGCGTGCGGCTGCGCGTCGCCGATCGCGGCCCCGGCATGAGCGACACGGTGGCCGCCCAGGCCTTCACGCCCTTCTTCACGACCAAGAGCGGCGGCCTGGGCCTGGGGCTCAACATCTGCCGCACGATCGCGGAGAGTCATCGCGGCACGCTGTCCTTCGCCAACCGGCCCGGCGGCGGCGCCGTCTTCACGCTCGAACTGGAGTGCGCCCCATCATGAGTACAGCCCGCGGCAATCTCTACGTGATCGACGACGACGAGGCGGTGCGCCGCTCGCTGGGCCTGCTGCTGCTGTCGCGCGGGCACGCGGTGCAGGCCTTCGCCTCGGGCGAGGCCTTCCTGGAAGGCGCCGCGCTGGACCAGCCCGGCGTGGCGGTGCTGGACCTGCGGCTGGACGGCTTGAGCGGCCTGCAGGTGTTCGACGTACTGCGCGCGCGGGCCAGCCCGCTGGTCGTGCTGTTCCTGTCGGGCCACGGCGATATTCCGGTGGCGGTCGAGGCGGTGCAGAACGGCGCCTTCGGCTGGCTGGAGAAGCCCTGCACCGACGGGCGGCTGCTGGAGGCGATCGAGAAGGCGCTGACGCGCGCCGCCGAGATCGGCGCCCGGCTGCAGGCGCGGCAGGCAGCGCTGGCGCTCTGGAACAAGCTGACGCCGCGCGAGATGCAAGTGGCCCGCCTGGTGGCCGAGGGCCTGCCGAACAAGCGCATCGCACAGATGCTGGCGCCGATCGAGCCGCGCACGGTGGAGACGCACCGTGCCCATGTCTTCGCCAAGCTCGGCCTGGCCAACAGCCACGAACTCGATCGTTTCCTGCGAGAACATGAACTCTAGGTTTAACCCCTGCGTAAACCTACGCAGACTGCCGGGGGCGGGCTACTGATGACTCCGGCGCGGTGCTTGTCCATACTGCCCGGATAGGAGACAAGCACCATGAGCCAGACCGGCACCCTCAACGCATCCACATCGGCGGGCGATGCGAATAGCGCCCCTCGGCCCTACACGGCCGCCGAGACCCGCCAGCGCGTCTTCGCGATCATGGCGGCCTCATCGGGCAACTTGGTCGAGTGGTTCGACTTCTACGTCTACGCCTTCACCTCGCTGTACTTCGCGCCGGCCTTCTTCCCGAAGTCGGACCCGACCGCGCAGCTCTTGAACACCGCCGGCGTGTTCGCCGCGGGCTTCCTGATGCGCCCGATCGGCGGCTGGCTGTTCGGCCGCATCGCCGACCGCGTCGGCCGCAAGACCTCGATGCTGATCTCGGTGGCGATGATGTGCGGCGGCTCGCTGGTCATCGCCTTCCTGCCCACCTACGAGCAGATCGGCGCCTTGGCGCCGGCGCTGCTGCTGATCTGCCGCCTGTTCCAGGGCCTGTCGGTCGGCGGCGAGTACGGCACCACGGCCACCTACATGAGCGAGGTCGCGCTGCGCGGCCGGCGCGGCTTCTTCTCCTCGTTCCAGTACGTCACGCTGATCGGCGGCCAGCTGCTGGCCGTCGTGGTGATCGTGATCCTGGAAGCCTTCCTCACCAACGCCGAACTGAAGGCCTGGGGCTGGCGCATTCCCTTCGTCATCGGCGCCGTCTCGGCCGTCGTCGCGCTGCTGCTGCGCCGCACGCTGCACGAGACGCAGAGCGAATCGGCGCGAGCGAACAAGGACGCCGGCACGATGGCCATGCTGTTCCGCCACAACCTGCCCGCCTTCATCACGGTGGTCGGCTACACGGCCGGCGGCTCGCTGATCTTCTACACCTTCACGACCTACATGCAGAAGTACCTGGTCAACACCGCGCACATGCCGATCAAGACGGCCAGCAACGTGATGACCGTGTGCCTGTTCCTCTACATGGTGATGCAGCCGCTGTTCGGCGCCCTGTCGGACCGCATCGGCCGGCGCAACAACATGCTGCTGTTCGGCGCGCTGGGTGCGCTGAGCGTGGTGCCGATCATGAGCGCCCTGCACATCGTGACCGACCCGCTGGAAGCCGGCGTGCTGATCACCGTGGCGCTGGCCATCGTCAGCTTCTACACCTCGGTCAGCGGCATCGTGAAGGCCGAGATGTTCCCGCCCGAGGTGCGTGCGCTGGGCGTGGGTCTGGCCTACGCGGTGGGCAACGCCATCTTCGGCGGCTCGGCCGAGTACGTCGCGCTGTCGCTGAAGTCCGCGGGCTACGAATCGGCCTTCTACTGGTACGTCACCGTGATGATGGTCATCGCCTTCCTGTTCAGCCTGCGCCTGCCCAAGCAGGCCAAGCACCTGCATCACGACCACTGAGCGTAGCGCCCGGCTAGGATCGCCCTCCAGAGAACGCCAACCCTGGAAGACGACAGACATGAAGACCCGAGCCGCCGTGCTGCGCCAAACCGGCCTGCCGCATCCGTATGCCGACTCGAAGCCGCTGGTGATCGAGGAGCTGGAGCTGGCACCACCGGGCCGCGACGAGGTGCTGGTGCGCATCCGCGCCGCCGGCCTCTGCCATTCGGACCTGTCGGTCATCAACGGCGACCGGCCCCGCCCGGTACCGATGGCGCTGGGCCACGAGGCGGCCGGAGAGGTCGTCGCGCTCGGAGAGGGCGTGACGGACCTGGCCTTCGGCGACCACGTCGCGCTGGTGTTCGTGCCCAGTTGCGGGCACTGCCTGCCCTGCAGCGAAGGCCGGCCCGCGTTGTGCGAGCCCGGCGCTGCGGCGAACGGCGCGGGCACGCTGCTCTCAGGTGCTCGTCGGCTCTCCTCGCCTGCCGGTGAGCCCGTCAACCACCACCTCGGCTGCTCGGCCTTCGCGGAACATGCGGTGGTCTCGCGGCGCTCGCTGGTGAAGATCGACCCGGCGCTGCCCTTCGACGAGGCGGCGCTATTCGGTTGCGCGGTGCTGACCGGTGTCGGTGCTGTCGTCAACACGGCGCAGTTGCGTGCGGGCCAGAGCGTGGCTGTGGTCGGCCTTGGCGGTGTGGGCCTGGCCGCGGTGCTGGGCGCCCGCGCGGCCGGTGCGCGGGAGATCGTCGTTGTGGACTTGTCGGCTTCCAAGCGCGAGTTGGCTTTGTCCATGGGCGCGACCTTGGCCTTCGATGGTGCCGATCCTGAATGCGTGGAGAAGATCCGCGCGGCTTCGGGCGGTGGTCTCGACCACGTGTTCGAGTTCGCGGGCTCGGTGCGGGCCTTCGAGACCGCCTACAAGATCACTCGTCGAGGTGGCACCACGACGACGGCGGGGTTGCCGCCGCCGCATGCGGCCTTTGCGCTGCCTATCGTCAACCTTGTGGCCGAGGAGCGGACGGTGAAGGGCAGCTATATCGGGACCTGCGTGCCGGCGCGTGATTTACCCCGTTATGTGGCGCTGTATCGGGGCGGGTGCATGCCGGTGGATCGGCTGATGAGCGGGCGGCTGACGTTGGAAGAGATCAACGAGGGGTTTGATCGGCTGCATGCGGGGGAGGCAATCCGGCAGGTTGTCGTGTTCCCGTAGGGCTTGCGCTCGTCTACTGCCACGGTGCCGGGACTCGCCCCGGCGGGCGACTCACTTTCTTTGCTTCGCCAAAGAAAGTAAGCAAAGAAAGGCGACCCTGCTCCGCTGCCCTCCCTTCGGTCGGGTGCCCTGCGATGCTCGCGACTTGGGCCCCGCGCCCAACTCACTCCGCTACGCTCCGTTCAGACAAGGGGCGCGAAGTCAGAGCACGAGGTTCGCTTCGCTCACGGTCCCAAGCCGCTGCGCTTCTCGGCGGCTGCACAAGGGGCCCAAAGCCTGGTCGGCTCGCTGCGCGTCGCCTCGATGAGCGCCCGCTGCGCGGCGCCCTTGGAGGCGATGCCGAGAAGCGCAGGAGCCCGGGGCGCGAGCGCAGCGAGCATCAAAGACATGCTTCGCACCCTTTGTCCGAGCGGAGCGTAGCGCAGCGAGTTGGGTGCGGCCCGGGTTCCGAGCATCGCAGGGCACCCGAGCGCAGCGAGGGCGGCGAAGCCAGGGGCGGTTTCTTTGGTTCCTTTCCTGGGCGCCCAAGAAAGGAACTCGCCCGCCGGGGCGAGTCCCGGCATCGTGGAGAACGACCAACCCCTCAATGAATCCGCGACCCCATCCCAGCACACCCAAACGCCTCAAACCGCTCCACGCACAAATCCCTCGCCGCACCCATCGCATCCTTGAAGAACTTGCGCGGATCGAACTCACCTGGATCCCGCGCCATCGCCCGACGCATCGCCCCGGTCATCGCCAAGCGGATATCGGTATCGATGTTGATCTTGCGCACGCCGTTGCGTATGCCCTCCTGGATCTCTCCCACCGGCACCCCATAGGTCTCCTTGATCGCCCCGCCATGCTCGCGAATCACCTCCAGCCACTCCTGCGGCACCGACGACGAACCATGCATCACCAGATGCGTATTCGGAATCCGCTCATGGATCGCCTTGATTCGTGAGATCGCCAAAATGTCGCCGGTCGGCTGGCGGCTGAATTTGTAGGCGCCGTGGCTGGTGCCTATCGCGATGGCCAATGCATCGACGCCGGTCTTCGCCACGAAGTCTGCGGCCTCGTCCGGGTCGGTCAGCAACTGGTCATGGCTCAGCACGCCCTCGGCGCCTACGCCGTCCTCCTCGCCGGCCGTGCCCGATTCCAGCGAGCCGAGGCAGCCCAGTTCGCCCTCCACCGACACGCCCACCGCGTGGGCCATCTCGACCACCTTGCGGGTCACGTCCACGTTGTAGTCGTAGGAGGCCGGCGTCTTCGCGTCCTCGCGCAAGGAGCCGTCCATCATCACGCTGGTGAAGCCGGAGCGGATCGACTGCATGCACACGGCCGGGCTGGCACCGTGGTCCTGATGCAGCACGACGGGGAGGCGCGGGTACATCTCCACCGCCGCCTCCACCATCTTGCGCAGGAAGGGCTCGCCGGCGTACTTGCGCGCGCCGGCCGAGGCCTGCAGGATCACCGGCGCATCGGCCTTGTCAGCCGCCTGCATGATGGCCTGGATCTGCTCCAGGTTGTTGATGTTGAAGGCGGGCACGCCGTAGCGGTGTTCGGCCGCGTGGTCGAGCATGCGGCGCAGCGAGATCATGGGCATGACGAGGTCTCCTGTAGTAAAGAAAGCGCACGTTCGGCCACCGCCTGGGGCGTGAAGCCGAACAGCTTGAACAGCTCTCCGGCCGGGGCCGATTCGCCGAAGCGGTCCAGGCCGATCACGGCGCCGTCCTCGCCCACGTATTTCCACCACAGGCCCGTGCTGCCGGCCTCCACGGCCAGGCGCGGCAGGTGGCGCGGGATCACGTCGCGGCGGTAGCTCGCATCCTGGCGCTCGAAGGCGTCGAGACAGGGCATCGAGACCACGCGCGTGGCGATGCCCCGCGCGGCCAGCAGCTCGGCGGCAGCGAGCGCGAGGCCCACTTCGGAGCCGCTGGCGATCAGGCAGAGGCGCTCGTCCCTCGCATGGCGCAGCACATAGCCGCCGCGGGCGATCGCATCCACGCGCTCGCTGCCCTCACCGGCATCACCGGCATGGGGCAGCGCCTGGCGGGTCAGCGCGAGGCAGCTCGGCCCATCGCTGCGGCGCAGCGCCTCACGCCAGGCCACCGCCGTCTCGGTCGCATCGGCCGGGCGCCAGACGTCGACGCCGGGGATCAGCCGCAGGCTGGACACGTGCTCGATCGGCTGGTGCGTCGGCCCGTCTTCGCCGAGGCCGATCGAGTCGTGCGTGAACACATAGCTCACCGGCAGCTTCATCAGCGCGGACATCCGCACCGCGTTGCGCGCGTAGTCGGAGAAGGTCAGGAAGGTGCCGCCGAACGGACGGAAGCCGCCGTGCAGCGCGATGCCGTTCATGACCGCGGCCATGCCGAACTCGCGCACGCCGTAGTGGACGTGGTTGCCGGTACCCCGCGCTTTCAGCGGCACATGGCCCTTCCAGTCCGTCAGGTTCGAGCCGGTCAGGTCGGCCGAGCCGCCCAGCAGTTCGGGCGTGGTCGGGCCGATGCGCTGCAGCACGTCCTGCGAGGCTTTGCGCGTGGCGACGCTGGCGCGCTTGGCCTCGGCGTCGGCGATGGCCTCCGTCAGCGCGGCCTCGCTGCGCGGCAGCAGCGGCATCGGGCGTTGCGTGCGGCGCTGCAGCTCACGGGCAAGCTGCGGGTGGGCTTCGGCATAGCGGGCATGGCGCGCCTGCCATTCGGCATGCGCCTCCGCGCCCTGCGCGCGGGCGGACCACGCGGCGGCGATCTCGGCGGGGATCTCGAACGGCGCGGCGGTCCAGCCGAGCGCGGCCCGCGTCAGCTCGATCTCTTCATGGCCCAGCGCCTCGCCGTGCGCCTTGACCGTGCCGGCGCGGTTCGGCGAGCCATGGCCGATCGCGGTGCGGCAGCAGACCAGCACGGGCCTGTCGGCGGACGCCTTCGCCTGCGCGATGGCGGCCTCGAGCGCGGCGCTATCGTGCCCGTCCACACCGCGGATCACCTGCCAGCCGTAGGCCTCGAAGCGCGCCGGCGTGTCGTCGCCGAACCAGCCCTTCACGTCGCCGTCGATCGAGATGCCGTTGTCGTCCCAGAAGGCCACCAGCTTGCTGAGGCCCCAGGTGCCGGCCAACGAGCAGGCCTCGTGGCTGAGGCCCTCCATCAGGCAGCCGTCGCCAAGGAAGACCCAGGTGCGGTGGTCGACGATATCGAAGCCCGGCCGGTTGAACTCCGCCGCCAGCAGCTTCTCGGCCAGCGCCATGCCCACCGCATTGGCAATGCCCTGGCCCAGCGGGCCGGTCGTCGTCTCGACGCCAGGCGTCACGTCCACCTCCGGGTGGCCGGGCGTGCGGCTGTGCAGTTGGCGGAAGCGCTTCAGCTCGTCGATCGGCAGCTCGTAGCCGCTCAGGTGCAGCAGCGCATACAGCAGCATCGAGCCGTGGCCGTTGGAGAGTACGAAGCGGTCGCGATCGATCCACTGCGGATCGGCGGGGTCATGCTTCAGGTGATGGCGCCACAGCGCCTCGGCGATGTCGGCCATGCCCATGGGCATGCCGGGGTGGCCGGAGTTGGCGGCCTGCACGGCGTCCATGGCGAGTGCGCGGATGGCGTTCGCGCAACGAGATCGCAAAGAGGCGCTCATTGCACCACCGCCTTCCTCTTGCGCTCCATCAGCCGCAAGATCATCGGCGTGAAGATCAGCTGCATCGCCAGCTCCATCTTTCCGCCGGGCACCACCAGCGTGTTGGCGCGCGACATGAACGAGTCGTGCAGCATGCTCAGCAGGTAGGGCATGTCGATGCCCTTCGGGTTGGCGAAGCGGATCACGACCAGGCTCTCGTCCGCGGTCGGGATCGTGCGGGCGATGAAGGGGTCGGAGGTGTCCACCACCGGCACGCGCTGGAAGTTGATGTGCGTGCGGGTGAACTGCGGGCAGATGTACTCCACGTACTCATGCATGCGGCGCAGGATCACGTCGGTGACCGCCTCGGTCGTGTAGCCGCGCGTGGCCTTGTCGCGGTGGATCTTCTGAATCCATTCGAGGTTGATCACCGGCACGACGCCGATCAGCAGGTCCGCGTGGCGGGCGATGTCCACCTCCGCGGTCTTCACGCCGCCGTGCAGGCCCTCGTAGAACAACATCTCGCTGGGGGCCAGGTCTTGCCAGGGCGTGAAGGTGCCGGGCTGCTGCTTGAAGGGCTCGGCCTCCTCGGCGTTGTGCAGGTACTTGCGGGCGCGGCCGGTGCCGGTCTCGCCATAGTTGCGGAACAGGTTCTCCAGGTCGCCGAACAGGTTGGCGTCGTCGCCGAAGTGGCTGAAGTGCGGCTTGCCGTTCTTCTCGGCCTCGGCCATCGCCGCCTTCATCTCCACGCGGTCGTAGCGGTGGAAGCTGTCGCCCTCGATGATGGCGGCCTTCACTTCCTCGCGGCGGAAGATGTTCTCGAAGGTGCGGGTGACGGAGGTGGTGCCGGCGCCGGAGGAGCCAGTGATCGCAACGATCGGATGCTTGGTGGACATGTTGTGCTTCCTCAAACGTCTTTAGGTACACAGAGGACACGGAGAAAGTCGAATGAAATTCCTCTGTGCTCTCTGTGTCCTGCTCTGTGTTCTCTGTGTAGAAAAACTCGACCCTGTCGCTCAACTTACGCCGGAGCGAACAGGCCGCGCTTGCCGAACAACGGGGCTTCATAGCCCTCCTCGATGTCCTCGCGGTGGTAGCGCTCGATGCGTTCGACCTCGTTCTTGGAGCCGAAGACGAAGCCTATGCGCTGGTGCAGCGTCTCGGGCTGCACGTCCATCAGCCGGGTGCGGCCGGTGCTGGCGCCGCCGCCGGCCTGCTCGATCAGCATCGAGATCGGGTTGGCCTCGTAGAGCAGGCGAAGGCGGCCGGCACGCGATGGATCCTTTGTGTCCTTCGGGTACATGAAGACGCCGCCGCGCATCAGGATGCGGTGCGTCTCGGCCACCAGCGAAGCGATCCAGCGCATGTTGAAGTCCGCGCCGCGCGGGCCCGGCTGGCCGGCCAGGCATTCGTCCACGTAGCGCTTCACGGCCGGCTCCCAGAAGCGGCTGTTCGATGCGTTGATCGCGAACTCGCAAGTCTTCTCCGGCACGCGCAGGTCCGGGTGGCTCAGCACCCATTCGCCCAGCATCGGGTCCAGGGTGAACGCATGGGTGCCGCGCCCCATCGTCAGGACCAGCATCGTCGACGGCCCGTAGATCGCGTAGCCGGCACAGACCTGCTCGCCACCGTTCTGCAAAAAGTCCTGCACGCTCGGGTTCTGCCCGGGTCGGGGCGCGCGCAGGACGGAAAAGATGCTGCCGACCGCCACGTTGACATCGATGTTCGACGAGCCGTCCAGCGGGTCGAACAGCAGCAGGTACTTGCCGCGCGGGTGCTGGGCCGGCAGCGTGTAGGGGAGCTCCATCTCCTCGCTGACCATGCCGGCCGTGTGGCCGCCCCATTCGTTGGCGCGCAGGAACATCGCGTTGCTGAGCACGTCCAAGGTCTTCTGGTCCTCGCCCTGGATGTTGGCGTTGTTCGCGCTGCCGAGCATGTCGGCAAGCGCTCCGAAAGCAACCTTCTTCGCAATGGCCTTGCAGGCGAGCGAGACATCGGTGATCAGCGCGTTCAGGTCGCCGGTTGCTTCAGGGTGGCGGCGGCGCTCCTCGATGAGGAACTGGGTGAGGGTCGGTCGACCTCCGGTGGGCATGATGAGTCTCCTTGAAGTTCTTGAAGATGCGAAAGCAGTTGCAGCGGCGCGTCCAGGCGCCCCACCGCGGGATCGGCCGGCGCGACGCCGTAGCCCCAGGACACCCAGGCGGCGCGGCAACCCGCGGCGGCAGCGGCCTTCAGGTCGGCGTCGCCGTCGCCCACCATCAGCAGCGAGGGCGGCGTCAGGCCCAGGCGCGCGGCGGCATGCTGCAGCAGCCAGGGCGCGGGCTTGCGCTGTTCCGGCGTGTCGGCGCCATGCACGGCGGTGAACCAGCCCAGCAGGCCCGCGGCATCGAGCACCGCGCGGGCCAGCGGCGTCGGCTTGTTGGTGACGACGGCCATCGGGTAGCGACCGGCGAGCCGGTGCAGCAGCTCGGCGATGCCCTCGTAGGCGCGGCCCTGGTCGCGCGGCGAGGCCAGGGTTGCGGCATCGAAGCGTCGGCGCATCCGCTGCGCGTCCACGGCCGGGTTGCCGCAGGCATTCAGCGCCTGGCGGATCGTGGCGTCGGGTCCGTCGCCGATCCAGCCACGCACGGTGGGGCCGTCGAACTGCGGCAGCCCCTCGTCGGCCAGCGCGATGTTCAGCGCGACCATCACGCCGTGGGCGCTGTCGAGCAAGGTGCCGTCGAGATCGAAGGTGATGGCGGCGATGCGGCACATCAGCGTCGGCCCTCCAGCATCGTGCGGATCAGCCCCGGCGGCGGTGGCGGCGCGGCCTGTGCCGCCACCGCCTCGAAGCCCAGCCCTTCGAGGCTGGGCCGCAGCAGATCGGCGGCGGAAAGATCGCTGTCCTCGCTCCAGAAGGTCGGTGTCACCACGGTCCACAGGCCTGCAGACTGCGCGGAACGCAGGCCGTTGGCGGAATCCTCGACCGCGATCGCGCGCTCCGCCTCCAGCCCCAGGTTCGCCAGCGCCAGCCTGTAGATGTCCGGCGCCGGCTTCTTGCGCCGCACCTGGTCGCCACAGGCGATCACCGCGAAGCGGTCCAGCCCGCGCGGGCCCAGGGTGGCGGCCAGCAACGCGTCGATGTTGGCGGCGCTGGTGGTGCTGGCGATCGCGAGGCGGCAGCCTGCCGCCTCCGCATCGTCCAGCAGCGCCTCGACGCCGGGCCGCAGCGGCACGCCGCCCTCGGCGACGAAGGCGGTGTAGAGCCGCGTCTTCTCGGCATGCAGCGCCGGGATCAGCTCGAGCAGCCACGCGCGCTCACTGCCGCGCAGGCCCAGGCCGTCGATGTAGGTGCTCATGCGCTCCTTGCCGCCGGTGGTCTTCAGCAACTCGCGATAGTCCTCGCGGCTCCAGTCCCAGGGCAGGCGATGCTTGCGGAAGGCCTCGTTGAAGGCGACGCGGTGCGCCTCCTCCGTATCGGCCAAGGTCCCGTCGACGTCGAAGATGAGGGCCTCGATGCTCATGCTATTTGCTCCCTTGCGAACACGCGGCTGGCCAGTACGTCCTCGGCCTGCAAGGTTGTCAGCTGTTCCCTGCTGAGCGCGCTGTCGGCCTGGAACAGCCGCGTCGCATGGCGCAGCCGGATGCGGTCCAGCGCATTGCGGATCGATCGAGCGTTGGCGAAGTGCGGTTGCTGGCGGCGCAGGTTCAGGTAGCGGCCGAAGGCGGGCACGGCCTGTTCGTCGAAGCGGTAGTTCAGCTGGCCCAGCATCAGTTCGGCGATCTGCATCAGCTCGGCCTCGGAGTAGTCCGGGAAGTCGATGTGGTGCGCGATCCGCGAGGCCATGCCCGGGTTGCTGCCGAAGAAGGTGTCCATGCGGTCGCGGTAGCCGGCCAGGATCACGACCAGGTCGTCGCGGTGGTTCTCCATCACCTGCAGCATGATCTCGATGGACTCGGCGCCGTAGTCGCGCTCGTTCTCGGGCTTGTAGAGGTAGTAGGCCTCGTCGATGAACAGCACGCCGCCCATCGCCTTCTTGATCACCTCACGCGTCTTTGGCGCCGTGTGGCCGATGAACTGGCCGACCAGGTCGTCGCGCGTCACCGCCACCATGTGGCCCTTGCGGACGTAGCCCAGCTGCTTCAGCACCTCGGCCATGCGCAGCGCCACCGTGGTCTTGCCGGTGCCGGGATTGCCGGTGAAGCACATGTGCAGCGAGGGCGGCGTGGACTGAAGGCCCTGCTCGGCCCGCAGCTTGTCGATCAGCAGCAACGCGGCGATGTCGCGGATGCGGCCCTTGACCGGAGCGAGGCCGACGAGTTCCGCATCGAGCTGGGCCAGCACGGCGCGTGCGCCGGTGGCTTCGAGCAGGGCGGAGGGTGTGGTGTCGTTCATTTTGATGTCGGGCGTTCATCAAGGTTTCTTCGACACAGAGCGCACGGAGGGACACAGAGGGCACAGAGGAATTCAGTTCGACTCTTCTCTGTGTACTCTGTGGTTCTCCGTGTCCTCTGTGTCCGGTTACTTCGTGGCGACAGCCCTCAGTAACGCTCACCCTCGGCGCCACGCGTCGTCGCATAGCTCTCGATGCTGTAGCGCAAGGTGCGGCCCGGCTCCTCGGTGCGGATCAGCCGGAAGCCCGGCTCCTTCTCGGGCCGGTTGACGATGAAGCTCAGCACGACCGATTCGGTGCCGTGCGTAGAGTCGAACGCGGTCAGCCGGATGTACTGGTCATGGAAGGTGTCGCGACAGGCCTGCAGTTCGAGCATCACGCCGGCGGCGTCCTGGATGTCGAACATCGGGTTGCCGAACATCTCCCAGAAGGTGTTGCGCGGGTGCGGGTCGTCGGTGTATTCGAGGCCGATGGCCCAGCCCTTGGAGAGGCAGTAGTCGATCTGCTTGCTGATCTGCGCGTCGCTCAGCGGCGGCAGGAAGGAGAAGGTGCCTTGGGTGATCTTCATGCGGTGCTCCTCGGATTCAAGCGACGTTGGCGGTGGGCACGTAGTCGGAGGTGTCCGTCGACGTGTAGTTGAAGCTGATCTCGCCCCAGGTATCGAGCGCGGCACGCAGCGGCGAGCACCACTGGGCGGCGTCCTTCAGGATCTGCGGGCCCTCCTCCAGGATGTTTCTGCCCTCGTTGCGGGCCAGCACGATCGCTTCCAATGCCACGCGGTTGGCCGTGGCGCCGGCCTGGATGCCCTGCGGGTGGCCGATCGTGCCGCCGCCGAACTGCAGCACCACGTCGTCGCCGAACAGGTCGATCAGCTGGTGCATCTGGCCGGCATGGATGCCGCCCGAGGCCACCGGCATCACCTTCTTCAGCGCACCCCAGTCCTGGTCGAAGAAGATGCCGCGCGGCAGGTCCACCTTGGTGTGCGTGTCGCGGCACACGTTGTAGTAGCCCTGCACCGTCATCGGGTCGCCTTCGAGCTTGCCGACCGCCGTGCCCGCGTGGATGTGGTCCACGCCGGCCATGCGCATCCACTTTGCGATCACGCGGAAGCTGACGCCGTGGTTCTTCTGGCGCGTGTACGTGCCGTGGCCGGCGCGGTGCAGGTGCAGCACCATGTCGTTCTGCCGGCACCAGTGCGAGAGCGACTGGATCGCGGTATAGCCCACCACCAGGTCCACCATCACGATCACCGAGCCCAGCTCCTTGGCGAAGGCGGCGCGGCGGTACATCTCCTCCATCGTGCCGGCGGTCACGTTCAGGTAGCTGCCCTTGACCTCGCCGGTGGCGGCGCTGGCCTTGTTGACCGCGTCCATCACGAAGAGGAAGCGATCGCGCCAGTGCATGAAGGGCTGCGAGTTGATGTTCTCGTCGTCCTTCATGAAGTCCAGGCCGCCCTTCAGGCCCTCGTACACGACGCGGCCGTAGTTGCGGCCCGACAGGCCCAGCTTGGGCTTGGTCGTCGCGCCCAGCAGCGGGCGGCCGAACTTGTCCAGGCGCTCGCGCTCCACGACGATGCCGGTCGGCGGGCCGGCGAAGGTCTTCACGTAGGCGACCGGGAACTGCATGTCCTCCAGGCGCGCTGCCTTCAGCGGCTTGAAGCTGAAGACGTTGCCGATGATGGAGGCCGCCACGTTGGTGATCGAGCCTTCCTCGAACAGGCTCAGGTCATAGGCCACGTAGCAGAACCACTGCCCCGGCTGGCCCGGCACCGGCTCGACGCGGTAGGCCTTGGCGCGGTACATGTCACAGGCGGTGAGGCGATCGGTCCAGACCACGGTCCAGGTCGCGGTGCTTGATTCGCCGGCCACCGCGGCGGCGGCCTCGATCGGGTCCACGCCGTCCTGCGGCGTGATACGGAACAGCGCCAGGATGTCGGTCGGCTTGGGTTCGTAGTCGGCGTTCCAGTAGCCCATCTGCGCGTACTTCAGCACGCCGGCCGAGTAGCGCTTCTTCGCGTCGGTGATCTGAGTGGTGGTCGCCTGACCGCCGTCCTTCATGTTGCCCATCGCTGGTCTCCGGTTGTGTCGTCGATGGACCGGAATCTACGGACCGATTAGCATCAGGAATAGTTAATTCTTTTGACTGTCACATAGGTGTTCGCTTATGTTCAGAAACGCCACATTCCGTCAACTTGCTGCCTTCAACGCAGTGGCCCGGCTGGGCAGCGTGTCGCGCGCCGCCAGCGAGCTGAACCTCACGCAGCCGGCCGTGTCCATCCAGCTGCGCCTGCTGGAGGACAGCGCCGGCGCACCGCTGCTGGAGCGCGAGGGGCGCGGCGTGAAGCTGTCGGCCGCCGGCGAGGTGATGGCGGACTACGCCGCCCGCATCCTCGATCTCTGGCGCGAGGCCGGCGACGAGATGGCCGCGCAGCGCGGCGTGTTCTCCGGCACCCTGCGCCTGGGCGCCGTCACCACCGCGGAGTACCTGCTGCCGCCGCTGCTGGTGGCCTTCTCCAAGGTGCAGCCCAGCGTCAAGGTGCAGCTGAAGGTCGGCAACCGCGACGAGATCGTGCAGATGCTGGCCGGCCAGCAGGTGGACCTGGCCGTGATGGGTCGGCCGCCGGCGGAGCTGAAGACGGTGGCCGCGCCGTTCGCACGCCACCCGATGGCCTTCATGGCCGCGCCCTCGCATCCGCTGATGAAGAGGCGCAAGGCGGTGACGCTGGAAGACCTGGCCGAGGCCAACCTCTTGGTGCGCGAACGCGGCTCCGGCACCCGCTCAACGCTGGAGCGCCTGCACAAGGACGCCGGCCTGCCGCTGCGCATCGGCTCGGAGCTGTCCAGCAACGAGGCGATCAAGCAGATGTGCGCGGCCGGCTTCGGCGCGGCCTTCCTGTCGCTGCACACCTGCGGGCTGGAGCTGGAGACCGGCATGCTGGCCCTGCTGCCGATGAAGGACAACCCGCTCGAGCGCGACTGGTACGTGATGCACCTGGCGAGTCGCCGGCTGCCTCAGGTGGCTTCGGCCTTCAAGGCTTTCCTGGCCGAGGAGGCGCAGGCCTTGATCCTGGCGCAACTCCGTGGGCCGAAGGTCAAGGTCAAGATCAAGCCAGGCCCAGCCAGGCGCTCCGCGTGATCGAAGCGCCCATCATGTAGGCCAGCGCCAGCAGCGCAATCAGGTAGGCCGGCACGCGCATCTCCTGCGGCAGCGGCTTCACTTCGGCGCGGTCGTCGTCATCCGGGTTGGTGTTCCACATCGCCACGTGCGCCGCCACCACGTAGACGATCAGCGCCAGCAGCTTGGTGCCCAGCCAACCGTCGTACAGCGGGTTCAGGTGCTCCAACACCCACAGGCTCAGGCCGGTAACCGTCATCAGCAGGTCGATGCCCAGCACGATGAAGCGCAGGCGATCGTCCATCGCCCAACGCAGGCCGAACTGGTAGGCGCCACCGCGCGCCAGGAAGATGACCACGCTGAGCCAGGCCAGCAGCACGTGGATCTGCACCATCTGGGCATCGAAGGAGTAGGTCATGTGCGAGCCCTCGCCAGCAAGCGTCCGAACAGCCGGGCTACCGTCGCGTCGTCCAGCGCCAGCAGGTTGTCGCCGACGCTCAGCTCGATCACGCTGAAGCCCTGCACCTCCATCGGCCGCGCCGCGCCGAACAGCCAGGCCCGCTCTTCCTCGGCGATCGCATCGCGTGCGGCATTGAGCGCCTCGGCCGGCGCGTCGATATGCAGATGGAACATATTGGCCTGCGGCCGCCGCGGGTTGACGCGCACGCCCGGCAGCGCCGCCAGCACGTCGGCCACCTGCACCGCGCGGCGGTGGCAGGCATCCATCATGGCCAGCCGCTCGTCGAAACGCATCATCGCGGAGGCGACCGTCGCCGTCTGCTGATACAGGTTGCCGCCCATCCGTCGCAGCCAGATCCGCGCATGCGCGATGAAGTCCTCGCTGCCGGCCAGCAGCGCGCCGGACATGCCACCGATGTCCTTGTAGACCGAGACGTAGACCGACTCGAAGCCGGCCGCGATCTCGGCGAAGCTGCGCCCGCCGTAGAACGCGCGGCACTGCCACAGCCGCGCGCCGTCCAGGTGCAGCGGCAGCCGCATCTCTGCGGCCCGCGCCTGCAGCGCCTGCAGTTCGTCCCACTCGGGCAGCAGGCCGCCGGCCTCGCGCATCGGCAACTCGACGACCAGCGCCGCCAGCGGCTCCTTGACCGCCGCCAGATCCTCCGCCCGCAGCGGCTGCAGGCGCGAACCTACCGGCACGCCGTGCAAGCCGAACAGCGCCTGCGGTGCCTCCCGTTCGTGCAGCGCCAGGTGCGCGTTCGGCGACATGCCGAAGCGGTCCAGCCGCGCCTGTTCGGCATGCAGCCGCAGGGCGATCAACTGCGCCATCACGCCGCTGGGCATGAAGACGGCCGCCGGCTTGCCGAGCAGTGTCGCGATGCGCTGCTCGAACTCCACGGCCAGCCCACCCTCGCCGTAGACATCGGCCTCGGCACCACCGCGCTGCGCGCACCAACGGGCCAGCGCCTCGAATTCCTCAACAGGCGTCAGCGAGCGGAAGCCCGGCAAGGTCAGCGTGCATTGCCGCCGCAGCAGCTGTCGTTGAGAAGGGCTCGCGTTCATGCGATCAAGCGTAGCAAACCCCGGCGCGCTCGGCAGGTCAGGAATCGCCCTGGGCATCGGGAGCATGGGGCGCTTGCCGCGCGTAGCTGACCGTGAGCACTTCCCAGGCGTGCCCGTCGGGCTGGTCCCAGTACACGAGGTTTCCGCCAAAGGTCGGATTGACCTTGTAGTCCACAGGCCCCATCGGCGTGCTGCGATACGCGATGCCGGCAGACTGGAGGCGCGACAAGATCGCATCGAAGCTGTCCTGCGTGACCCTGAAGCACAGATGCTGCTTGGGGAACGAGTCATCGGCCCACTGGTCGAAATCGACCGTCAGGCCGTCGTTGACAAACACAGGCGAGAACGGGCCGACCTTGGCCTGCTCGGCCCAAGTCACGCCGAGGATGGAAGCGAGAAGCCGCGCGGCGGCCACGCGGTCTTTCGCCGGGACGATGAGGTGGTCGAGCTGAATGGACATGGCTATCCCCAGAGGTATCAAAGCATCATCCCGCACTCGTGGCGTTCCAATGCAGCCCGCAGGCAGAACGACGACCATCATGCTTGCGACGGAGTTCCGGAGCAACCGTCGAAGCGTGGCGATATGTGCGTTCATGAGGCCTGGCAGTCAACAGACAAGCAATGTCGGACGGTATCGCCGCCCCACAACCGCCCCCTCGACAGGGGTCACGCCACAGCAGCGATCGGCAGCACGCTTGCAAGCTTCGCATCCCCATAGCTGCGAATGACCTGCGAGATGATGACCTGATAACCGGCGAGCCAGTTGTCCTGCGCGGCCTTGGCCTCCAGGTGACGCGGATGGCGTACCAGTTGCTGGAGCGCCTCGAGAGACTCCCAGTAGTAGACGTTGGAGATCAGGCCGTTTGCGGGGTTCTCCCAGGACTCCTCGCCCAGATAGCCGGGGATGACCTTGGCGGCCGCAGCGATCTCCTGATCGAGCCGATGGAATGCTTCATCGAACTGCTTGGTCGAGAAGATGAACGTCGATGAGTACACGGGCCTTCCTTTCGAAGGCGAGCGTATCAGCGTCCGCGCCCGACAAGTCCGGTCGAGGCGCGCACCACCAGCTTCGGCAGAGCCGTCTCACGCAGCGGTGCCGCCTCCTCATCGCCCTCGATCATCCGCATGATCATCTCGACAGCCAGCGCGGCGGATTCCTCGGTGGGCACGGCCACCGTGGTCAGCGCCGGGCGCACCTGGTGGGCCAGCTGTATGTCGGTGATGCCGATCACGCTCAGGTCGGCCGGCACGGCCAGGCCCATCTCGGCGGCGGCCTGCAGCACGCCCAGCGCAGGCAGGTCGTTGCTGACGAAGAGGGCCGTCAGGTCCGGCACGCCGGCCAGCAGCGTGTGGGCGGCGCTGCGGCCTTCGTCGATGGTGTCGTGGCCGAAGATCACGTCGGTCTCGGCGTGGGCGATACCGGCCTTGGCGAGTGCATCGACGAAGCCGCGATAGCGCCAGATGTGGTTGCCGCTGCGCTCACTGCCGACGACCGCACCGATGCGCCGGTGCCCCAGCGCGATCAGGTGCTCGGCGGCCAGGATGCCGGCGCGGTAGAAGTCCACCGCCACGCTGGGCAGCGGCGGCGGCTGGTCGGGCTTCTCCCACATGCACAGCACGACCGGCACGCCGCGCTCGCGCAGCTGCACCAGCTCGTCGATCTGCACGAAGTCGGCGTTCATCACGAGAACGCCATGGGCCAGCGAACCGCCTACGGCGTCGAGATAGGCCTTCTCCTGCGCCGGGTCGTCGTTGGTGTTGCAGACGAGCAGGAAGTAGCCGAGCTTGCGCACCGCACGCTCCACCGCCAGCGCGAACTCCGGATAGAAGGGGTTGGCGATGCTGGAGACGATCAGTGCGATCGTGGCCGGCCGGCCCTCGGCCAGCGCGCGGGCGGTGAGGTTGGGTCGGTACTTCAGCTCGCGCACGGCGGCGAGCACGCGCTCGCGCGTCTCGGCACCGACCTTGCCACGGCCGCGCAGCACGTTGGACACGGTGGCGGCCGTCACGCCGGCCTTCTGCGCGACCTGCGCGAGAGTGGTCATCCTTTGACACCACCCGAGGTCAGGCCACTCACCAGCCAGCGCTGAGTGACGACGAACATCAGCGTCAGCGGCAGCCCGGCGAGGATCGCCGTCGCGGCGAAGTCGCCCCACAGGTAGTTCTGATCAAACAGGAACAGCCGTGAGCCGATGGCCAGCGTGAGCTTCTGCTGGTCCTGCAACATCACCGAGGCGATCGGGTACTCGATCATCGCGCCGAGGAAGGCCAGCACGAAGACCACGATCAGGATAGGCGTCGCCATCGGCAGCAACACCTTGACGAAGGCCTGGAACGGCGTCGCGCCGTCGACCGCCGCCGCCTCCTCCAGCTCGCGCGGCACGCTGTCGAAGTAGCCCTTGATCAGCCAGATGTGCTGCGCCACGCCGCCGGTGTAGGCCAGCGCCAGGCTCCAGTGGCTGTTCAGCCCCAGCGCGGGCACGACCTCGCCGATGCGGTCGAACAGCGCGTAGATCGCCACCAGCGCCAGCACCGAGGGAAACATCTGCAGAAGTAACAGGCTGTTGAGTAACCCGTTCCTTCCGCGGAACCTCATGCGCGCAAATGCATAGGCACTGGTGATCGACAGCAGCAGCGAGACGGTGGCCGAGACCACCGCGACCTTGATCGAGTTGAACACCCACTGCAGCACCGGGAAGGCCGGCTTCACCAGATGGCCGTCGTCGTCGATGTAGCTGATGCCCAGCGCCAGCTTCCAATGCTCGAAGCTGATGTGCTGCGGGATCAGGTGCCCGCCGGCGAAATTGCCCGGCCGCAACGAGATCGACAGGATCATCAGGAAGGGCGCGACGGTGAGGGTCAGGAAAGCAATCATCAGCACGTGAACGAGCACGACGCGCCACTTGTGAGATTTCTTGAGGACGATGGCCATGTCAGTTGCCTCTCGGAGATCGGGCGGGGCCTCGGGCTGCGGGCGGAACCGTCCACTTCATGTCCCCCGCCCGCTTCGCGGGCTCCTCCTTTACTTCCGTGGCCGGTCCCACCCACATCCCGAGGCAGACCACCAGCCGTCGTTTACGGGGCAAGCAGGGTGGTGGGGTGCCCCCGCAGCGCAAGTAAAGGAGGAGCCCGCGCAGCGGGCGGGGGACATGGAGCTGCGGGGGTACCCCGCCGCCCTGCGTCTCCCGCAAACGCGCTAGCGATCTTCCGCCACGAACCATCACCGCTTCTCCTCCTGCCCCACCTTGAACAACTTCAAGTTCACCACCGCCAAGGTCGCCACGATCAGGAACACGATCGACGAGATCGCGCAGGCCAGCGCGTAGTTCTGGCCGGAGTCGTGGAAGGCGATGCGGTAGGTGTAGCTGGCCAGCAGATCGGTGGCGCCGGCCGGCACCTCGGTGTCCAGGTAGTCCGGTGCGCCGTTGGTGAGCAGAGCGATCAGTGCGAGGTTGTTGAAGTTGAAGGCGAAAGACGTGATCAGCAGCGGCGCGATCGGCTTGGCGATCAGCGGCAGCGTGATGCGGAAGAAGTTCGTGAACGGGCCGGCGCCGGCCAGGGCCGAGGCCTCGTACAGCTCGCCCGGGATCGCTTTGATGAGGCCCATCGAGAGGATCATCATGTACGGGTAGCCGAGCCAGGCGTTGACGATCAGCACCATCGCGCGGGCGGTCGTCGCGTCGGAGAACCAGCTCGGGCGGATGCCGAAAACCTGGTCCAGGATCAGGTTGATCTCGCCGAGGTTCTCGTTGAACAGGCCGCGGAACACGGGAATAGAGATGAAGGCCGGCACCGCGTAGGGCAAGAACAGCATCAGCCGGTAGGTGTCGCGGAAGCGCAGCGCGTCCCAGTTCATCGCCACTGCCAGCAGCACGCCGATGCCGAAGGTGAACAGCGTGTTCAAGGTGGCGAAGGTGACGGTCCAGCCGAAGACGCGGGCGAAGGGCTGGAAGAAGCGCCGGTCGGTGAAGATGCGCTGGTAGTTCTGCCAACCGACGCTGGTGCGGAAGCCCGGCTCCACCGGCACCGCCTTGCCGTCCACCGTCTTTTCCCAGTAGCCGGTGTTCATGTTGGCGACGAGGCGCTGGCCGTCCTCGTCGTCGGTCATCGTGCCGTCCTTGTTCATCACGTATTGCGGGCGGCTGGCGGCGAAGCGGCGCAGGCTGCTGAGCTTCAGCTCGGTGCCGTCGGGCAGCAGCGCGGTGACGAGCTTCAGCGCCGGCTGCAGGCGGATCACGTCCTTCAGCGGCAGCGCATCGTCACCGGGCGCTTCTGCCGACTCGGCGAGCTGGATGCGCTGCTCCTTGCCGTCATCGGCGAGCTTCACCGGCGGCGTCAGGTAGCGCTTCTCCTCCTCGTCCACGAAGGCCAGGCGGTACTGACCGCCGGGCGCCGGGTGCAGCTTGAAGTCCAGCCCGCCGGTGCTCGAACTGTGCGTGCGCGCCAGCAGCACGGCGGTGGAGCGCTCGAAGGGCAGCAGGTGCAGCGAGGAGTAGTTCGTGAACGCGATCGCGAGCGTATAGCCCATCGGCAGCACGATGAACACGAGCACTGCGAGGATGCCCGGCACCACGTAGCGCCAGGCATAGAAGCGCGGATGCACGTAGACGAAGGCCGCCGCGGCCAGCAGCGCCAGCGTGAGGCCGGCGGCCAGGTGCAGCCGCATCGAGAACATCACGACGACCAGCGCCAGCGTGGCCAGCAGCGCCAGCGCGCCGGCCAGCATCAGGCCGAGGTGCAGGCCGTCGCGTTTTCTGTTTGTCAAAGCAAGCATCGGTGTTTCGCTAAGGCTTTTCGACGCAGAGATCACGGAGGAATCCAGAGGCCGCAGAGAAGCGTTCCCTCTCCTCTGCATTCACTCGGCGCCCTCTGCGCCGCTCTGCGAACTCTGCGTCGTCAAGACCGACCCGGAAGAACTTACTCGCCGCCCTTGATGCGCTTGGCCGCGCGATCCAGGCCTTCCTTGACCGTCTCGCGGCCTTGCGTGATGTTCTGCAGCGCTGCCTCCATGCCGGACCAGAAGCGCGTCATCTCGGGGTTGTTGGGCATCGGCGTGCCGGCCTGCGCGTTGGCCATCGTGCCGGCGATCAGCGGGTCGGACTTCAGCTCGGCGTAGAACTCCTTGTTGGCCGGCACGCCCAGCGGCACCGCGGCGTTGACCGCCTTCAGGCCCTCGACCGACAGCAGATAGTTCTCCATGAACTCGTTGGCGAGCTCCTTGTTCGGGCTGACGCTGCTGAGCATCGCGCCGAGCACGCCGACGAAGGGGCCGCCCTGCTTGCCGGCGACCTTCGGGAACGGGGCGACGCCGAAGTCGATCTTGCTCTTCTTCAGGTTGTTCCAGCTCCACGGGCCGTTGATCATCATCGCGATGCTGCCGTCGTTGACGCCCGAATCCGTCACCGCGTAATCGGCCGTCTTCGACACCGCGCCGCTGCCGATCAGCTTCATCACCGTCTCGATGCCCTTGACGGAGCCGGCGTTGTTGACGCCGGTGTCCTGCGGGTCGTAGGTGCCATCGGCATTGCGCTTGAACGCATAGCCGCCGCCGGCCGAGATCAGTCCGTAGGTGTAGTAGATCTGCGTGATCGGCCAGCTGATCGCGTGCTTGCCATTGGCCTGCAGCTTCTTGTCCAGCGCCATCACCTCTTCCCAGGTCTTCGGCGGCGTGGGCACCAGGGCCTTGTTGTAGATCAGGCCCAGCGCCTCGATCGACAGCGGGTAGCCCCAGGTCTTGCCGCCGATCGTCCAGGCCTTCCAGGCCAGCGGATCGATGGAAGCGATGGTCTTCTTGGACGGCGTCACCGGCACGATCAGGCCGGCCGTGGCCCAGCTGCCGGCGCGGTCGTGCGGCCACATCCAGATGTCCGGGCCCTTGCCGGCGGCGGCCGCCTGCTCGAACTTGGCGATCGCATCTTCCGGGTGCTCGACGACGACCGGGATGCCGGTCTCCTTGGTGAACTTCTCGCCGATCTTGGCGATGCCGTCGTAGCCCTTGTCGCCGTTGATCCAGATCAGCAGCTTGCCCTTCTCGGCCGCGTGGGCGCCGCCCGCGGCCAGCAGCGTCGCAACGGCCAGCGCGATCAGCGTGTTTTTCTTCCGTGTTGTCATCTTCTCGTCTCCTCAGGGTTGAGGCAGCCCCGCGCTGCCCTTGGATCTCAGTCAGCCGGCACAGCGCTGCAGCGCCATGCCTTGCTCATCGAACAGGTGCGCGCGCTGCGGCGGCACGCGCACGAAGAGCGCATCGCCGACGCGCATCGGCGTCTCGCCGGGCAGGCGCAGCACGAGCTTCTGGCCGTCGGGGGTGTCGAGGTAGGCGAAGGTTGTGTCGCCGAGCTGCTCGACCCACTGGACCCGGCAAGCGACGCCGTTGTCGGCACCGTCCGCGCCGGCGATCTCGAGATGCTCGCTGCGCACGCCCAACGTCACTGGCTCGCCGATCGCCACCGTACCGGGGCGCACCGCGGCCGTCACGATCGCGCCGTCGCGCAGCCGGACAGTCACCGACGATTCGCTCAGCTGCGTCACCGTGGCCGGCAGCAGGTTCATCCGCGGGCTGCCGATGAAGCCAGCGACGAACAGGTTGCGCGGGTTCGCATACAGGTCCATCGGCGCGCCGACCTGGGCCACCGAGCCGTGCTTCGCCACGTCCGCGCCGGTGTGCAGCAGCACGATCTTGTCGGCCAGGGTCATCGCCTCGACCTGGTCGTGCGTCACGTAGATCGTGCTGGCGCGGCCGTACTCGCGGTGCAGCCGGGCGATCTCCACGCGCATCTGCGTGCGCAGCGCCGCGTCGAGGTTGGACAACGGCTCGTCGAACAGGAACACGCCGGGGTCGCGCACCAGGGCACGGCCGATCGCTACGCGCTGGCGCTGGCCGCCCGACAGCGCCTTGGGCTTGCGCTGCAGCAGGTGCTCGATCTCCAGCAGCTTGGCAATGCGCCCCACCCGCGTGCCGATCTCGTCCTTCTTCATCCCTGTCAGGCGCAGGCCGAAGGCCATGTTGGCGGCCACGTCCAGATGCGGGTATAGCGCGTAGTTCTGGAACACCATCGCCACGTTGCGCTCCGACGGCGCCAGCTCGTTGACGCGGTTCCCGCCGATGCGCATCTCGCCCCGCGTGATGTCCTCCAGGCCCGCCACCATGCGCAGCAAGGTCGACTTGCCGCAGCCGCTGGGACCGACGAACACGCAGAACTCGCCGTCGGCAATGTCCAGCGAAACGTCGCGGATCACCTCCGCGCCGCCAGGCTCATAGCTCTTGTAAATGTTCGCGAGTTGGACTCCGGCCACGTTGTCTCCATCAGGCCCCGGTCTGTGCCGGATTAAGCGATTAATTCAGGCGCCATTCTCAGAAGCTCACAACGCGTTCGCTAAGCGGACAAACCCTGATGGTGCAGGCTTTGACAGCCGTCGGATTAATCGCTTAATCTCCCGCCCGCAAATAAGGAGACAAGGCATGAAGCTGGGCGTTTGCTACTACCCCGAACAATGGGACGAGGCACTGTGGGCCGACGACGCCCGGCGGATGAAGGAGATGGGCATCTCCACCGTTCGCATCGCCGAGTTCGCCTGGGGCTTGATGGAGCCGCGCCCCGGCGAGTACGACTGGGCCTGGCTGGACCGCGCGATCGAGGTGCTGGCCAGCGAAGGCCTGGAGATCGTGATGTGCACGCCCACCGGCGCCCCGCCGCACTGGCTCAGCAAGCAGCACCCGGGCATCCACGCGATCGACCAGGACGGCCACGTCAAGCAGTTCGGCTCGCGCCGCCACTACGACTTCTCCAGCGACGCCTTCTTCGAAGCCAGCCGCAAGATCGTCACCGCCATCGCCCAGCGCTACGGCCGGCACCCTGCCGTCGTCGCCTGGCAGACCGACAACGAATACGGCTGCCACGGCACCATCACCTCCTACTCGCCCGATGCGCTGCGCCGCTTCCGCCAGTGGCTGGCCGAGCGCTACGGGCACGACATCGCGAGGCTCAACACCGCCTGGGGCCACGCTTTCTGGAGCATGCAGTACGCGAGCTTCGAGGACATCGGCTTCCCGGTCCACACCGCCGCGCCGCCGAACCCCTCGCACCAACTGGCCTGGAAGCGCTTCGGTTCCTACGAGGTGATCCGCTACAACCGGCTGCACGTCGACATCCTGCGCGAGCACGCGCCGGGCGCGCCGGTGCTGCACAACTTCATGGCCTTCATGGGCGACTTCGAGCACCACGAGCTCGGCCGCGACCTGGACATCGCCAGCTGGGACAACTACCCGCTCGGCTTCCTCGACACGATGAAGTTCCTCGACGACGAGGACCGCCAGCGCTACCGCCGCTGTGGCCATCCGGACATCTCGGCCTTCCATCACGACCTCTACCGCGGCGTGGTCGCCAGCCGACGCTGGTGGGTGATGGAGCAACAGCCGGGCCCGGTGAACTGGGCGCCGTGGAACGCGCTGCCACAGCCGGGCATGGTGCGCGCATGGAGCTGGGAGGCTTTCGCCCATGGCGCGGAACTGGTCAGTTACTTCCGCTGGCGTCAGGCGCCGATAGCGCAGGAGCAGATGCACGCGGGCCTACACACGCCCGACGACGTGCTCTCCCCCGGCGGCGAGGAAGCCACTGTGGTCGCGCGCGAACTCGCATCGATGCCGGTGGAGGCGACGCGCCCGGCCGAGGTAGCGCTGGTAGTCGACTACGCCAGTAACTGGGCCACCGAGATCCTGCCGAACAGCCCCGACTTCGATATCCATGCGCTGCAGCTCGCCTGGTACGGCGCGTTGCGAAAGCTGGGGCTGAACGTGGATATCGTGCCGCAGTCGGCCGACCTGTCCGCCTATGCGCTGGTCGTCGCGCCGACGATCGCGCTGCCCAGCGCTGCCTTCGTCGAGAGCCTGAAGAGCACGCGGGCGCAGGTGCTGCTGGGCCCGCGCTGCGGCGCCAAGTCAGACGAGATCCGCATTCCCGAAGGCCTGCCGCCGGGCCCGCTGCGCGCCCTGCTGCCGGGGCTGCGCGTGGTTTCCGTCGAAGGGCTGCGCCCGGGCGTTGCGCTGGCGGCCGACGGCGCGCTGCTGGGCGCCTCGATCACCCGCTGGCGAGAGCTGCTCGACGCCCCGGCCGGGCTGGACGTCGAGGCGCGCTACGCGGACGGCGCACCCGCGCTGGTGAAGCACGGCCGCGTGCGCTACCTCGCCGGCTGGCTCACCGGCATGGGCCTGGAGGCGCTGATCACGGCCGTCGCGCAGGAGGCGGGCCTGGCCGTCGGCGTACCGCTGCCCGAGGGCCTGCGGCTGCGACGCCGCGGCGACATCCAGTTCGCGATCCACTACGGCACGAGCCCGGTGCAGGTGCCGGCGCCGGCCGGCACGCAGTTCCTGCTCGGCGGGCCGGTGTTGGAGACGGCCAGCGTGGCGGCCTGGAAGGTGCAGGGCTGAGACCCTTGCGCCTATAACAGCGCGAAGCGCCACGGCGGCGCTTCAATCGAGGGGGCTGCGTTGCGTTGACGCCCCTGCATGGGACGGGGCAGCAAGACCCGGCGGCTGAAACTGCGCGGCTCGTTCAACCACGCGCCCGCCTCATGCCTCGCCCCCCCCGCGCCCGCACCGCCCTCACCGCCCTCAGCGCCCGCCATGCCCTGATCGCCACCGCGGCGCTGGGCGCCCTGCCCGCCTTCGCCGAAGAACCCACCTCCCCACCTGACGCGCTCCAACAAGTCGTCGTCACCGGCACCCGCCGCACCGACCGCACGCTTGGCGAATCCGAATCCCCGGTCGACGTGATCGGCGGCGCCGAACTGCGCCGCGCCGGC
>Ga0247779_1000465_pt1 | contig 26012 bp, 28 predicted proteins | sample UWRJL221509R5_FD_179925 | JGI IMG/M metagenome (GOLD analysis project Ga0247779, IMG submission 179925) | Plant litter microbial communities from Arlington Agricultural Research Station in Wisconsin, United States - UWRJ-L221-509R-5 | ecosystem: Environmental > Terrestrial > Plant litter >... | reverse complement strand
CCTCGACGCTGTCCAGCGATTCGATCCGCGGATGCGCGGCCTGGTGCGTGGCGATCAGCACGAAGGAGTCGTTCGTCGAGGTGTCGCCATCGATCGTGATGCGGTTGAACGAGGCATCGGCCGCCTCGGTCACAAGCGCCTGCAGCAGGCCGGGGGCGATGTTGGCGTCGGTGGCGACATAGCCGAGCATCGTCGCCATGTTCGGACGGATCATGCCGGCGCCCTTGCTGATGCCGGTGATGGTGACGGTCTGCCCGCCGATCTGCACCTGGCGCGAGGCAGCCTTGGGCAGGGTGTCCGTCGTCATGATGCCGGCGGCGGCCTCGGCCCAGTTGTCGGCCTTCAGCGCGGCGATCGCACCGGGTAGGCCGGCGACGATGCGGTCCACCGGCAGCGTCTCCATGATCACGCCGGTCGAGAACGGCAGGATCTGCTGCGGCTTCAGGCTCAGCGCGTCAGCCAAGGCCCGGCAGCTCTGGCGCGCGCGGGCCAGCCCGTCTTCGCCGGTGCCCGCGTTCGCGTTGCCGGTGTTGACGAGGATCGCGCGGATGGCATTGCCATCGGCCGCAAGGTGCTCGCGGCAGACCTGCACCGGCGCGGCACAGAAGCGGTTGCTGGTGAACACGCCGGCGACCGACGAGCCCTCGACCAGTTCGATCACGCTGAGGTCGCGCCGGTTCGCCTTGCGAATGCCGGCCATCGTCACACCCAGACGGACGCCGGGCACGGCATGCAGGTCGGCGGGATCGGGAGCGGTGAGATTGACGGGCATGGCGGACTCGCGGGCTGCTGGGAAGTAGATGGCCCGGATTGTAGGGATCCGACATGACGCGCCACGCCAAAAAGCAAAGGGCTCCCGAAGGAGCCCTTGCGATGGCTAACGCCGAGTTTCAGCGTACGGCGCGACGGCGGGCGATGAAGCCGATGGCACCCAGGCCAGCGAGCAGCAGCGCGTAGCTTTCGGGCTCGGGGACCGCGGATGGCATCACGTTGATGCCGCCAGAGTAGCTGGCGGAGATCGGACTCCCTTCGCTACCCATCAGGCCGGCGTAGCCGTTGATGACGAGCACCAGGTTGCCGTTGGCGGGCACCTCGAACAGGCCGGCGCTGCCGTACTGGGTCATGTTCTTGCCGGAGCCCGAGGTCTGGATCGGATCGATGCTCAGCGCTTGGCCATTGATCGTGGCCGACGTGAAGACGATCTGCTGCGTGGCCAGCCGGCTGCTCTCGGCGACGGTATTCAGCCAGACGTCGATCGTCGATCCGCCGGTGAAGCTGAAGGTGAAGGTGTCGGTGAACGCGCCGGAGACCGCGTGGTTCACCTCGGTGCCAGTCGGGTCGCTCAGGCCAGCGCTGTAACCGGTGCTGGAGGAACCGGTCAGCCCGATGGTATTGACGACATTCATCGCCTGGGCGGAGGTCCAGGCGCCGAGCGTCAGCGCGGCGAGCAGTGTGAAATTCTTGATCGAGGATGCAGTGGTCATCGCAATGTGTCTCTGTTCTTAACGGCTCTTGCGGCGGCGCGTCGCCACCCCGGCGGCGCACAGGCCAATCGCGGCGAGAGCCAGGCTGGCCGGCTCCGGCACGGCGCTCATGTTGACGGACCCGGAGTAAGTGGCGTTGATGGCGGTACCGTCGGCCAGACCGTCGCCTGCATGCCCCTTGACGACCAGCGTGAACGGCGCACCGAGGTCGGTACCGTCGAAGTTGCCGCGCTCGGTGAAGTCGGCGATACCGCCGCCGGCAGTTTGGGTCAGCGAGAACTCGACACCGTTGATGCTTGCGCTGAAGAAGTCGATGCCAAAGGTGTTCTTGCCCGAGGTCATCAGACTGCTCGTGATGATTGCCCATCCGCTCAGGCCGGCCAACTGGTACACGTCGGTGAAGTCGCCAGCCACGGTGATCGTATGCGAGATGCCGGCGGAAGCGCCGCCCAGGCCGTCCTGCACCATCGTGACGGCACCGGGGCCGGACACGACCGGGCCTGCATGGGCACTCAGCGCCGAGGCGAGCAATGCGCCGAGGCTGAGGATTCTTGCGATTTTTGTTTTCATCGGGACCTGATCGAGTGTGCCCGGGCGGGTGCCCTTGAGCGATGTAGTCACTCTATCGATCCATCGGGGGGCGCCCCACCCCCCATCCATGTGAGCCTCTGCGGTTTGCTGCGACTTACCGCACAAAACCCCTCGAATGAGTGGCCCCGCAAACGCTCACAAGAAATGACAGAGCCGTGAAGCCTCTCGACTTCACGGCCCGCGTGCGCCTGACTCGCCGATTCAGCTGAGCTTGCCGTGGCAGGACTTGAACTTCTTGCCCGAGCCGCAGGGGCACGGGTCGTTGCGACCCACATGACCATACTGCTGCGCGAGATTGGCCGCGGTCTGCGCGGCCGGCGGGGCTTGGTCTTGCGAGACCGAGCCATCCTCGTTCGGATGGGTGTAGGTGACGTTGCTGACCGCCTCGGCGCGCTGCTCCATCGCGGCGGCGGCGGCATCGGCCTCCTCCTGCGTCTGGATGCGCACGTTCATCAGCGTGCGGGTCACCTCCAGGCGCACGACGTCCAGCAGGGCCGAGAACAGCTCGAAGGCCTCACGCTTGTACTCCTGCTTCGGGTTCTTCTGAGCGTAGCCGCGCAGGTGGATGCCCTGGCGCAGATAGTCCAGCGAGGCCAGGTGTTCGCGCCAGTGCTGGTCGATGTTCTGCAGCAGCACCATGCGCATGAAGGGCGTGAACTGCTCGACACCCACGCGCGCCAGCTTGCCGGCGAAGGATTCGTCGCCGGCCTTCACCACAGCCTCGACGATCTCCTCGTCGGTGATCGAATCGCTCTTCTCGACCATGCCGCGCAACGCGACGTCAAGCTGCCATTCGTCCTTCAGCACACGCTCCAGGGCCGCCAGGTCCCACTGCTCCTCGACGCTGTCGTTCGGCACGTAGGTGCGCACCACCTCGGTCAGTGCGGCGCCGCGCAGATTGCCGATCTGTTCGTCCAAGGTCGCGGCATCGAGGATCTCGTTGCGCTGTTGGTAGATGACCTTGCGCTGGTCGTTCGAGACGTCGTCGTACTCGAGCAGTTGCTTGCGGATGTCGAAGTTGCGGCCTTCGACCTTGCGCTGCGCCGATTCGATCGAGCGGGTGACGATACCCGCCTCGATCGCCTCGCCCTCGGGCATCTTCAGGCGGTCCATGATCGCGCGGACCCGGTCGCCGGCGAAGATGCGCATCAGCGAATCGTCCAGCGACAGGTAGAAGCGCGAAGAGCCCGGGTCGCCCTGGCGGCCGGAGCGGCCACGCAACTGGTTGTCGATGCGACGGCTCTCGTGGCGCTCGGTGGCGATGATGCGCAGGCCGCCCTCGGCCTTGACCTTGTCGTGCAGGCCCTGCCACTCGTCGTGCAGCTGCTTGATGCGCGCGGCCTTCTCGCCTTCGGGCACGGACTCGTCGGCCTCGAGGAACTGCACCTGCTTCTCCACGTTGCCGCCCAGCACGATGTCCGTGCCGCGGCCGGCCATGTTGGTGGCAATGGTGATAACGCCCGGGCGGCCGGCCTGGGCGACGATCTCGGCCTCCTTCGCATGCTGCTTGGCGTTCAGCACGTTGTGCGGCAGTTTGGCCTTGGTCAGCAGCGCCGAGATCAGCTCGGAGTTCTCGATCGAAGTGGTGCCGACCAGCACCGGCTGGCCGCGCTCGTGGCACTCACGGATGTCGCCGATGACGGCGTCAAACTTCTCCTTGGAGGTCTTGTAGACCAGGTCCAGTTCGTCCTTGCGGATGGTCGGGCGGTTCGGCGGGATCACGACCGTCTCGAGGCCGTAGATCTCCTGGAACTCATAGGCTTCCGTGTCGGCCGTGCCGGTCATGCCGGACAGCTTGCCGTACATGCGGAAGTAGTTCTGGAAGGTGATCGAGGCCATCGTCTGGTTCTCGGCCTGGATCTGCACGCCTTCCTTGGCCTCGACGGCCTGGTGCAGGCCATCGCTCCAGCGGCGCCCGCTCATCAGGCGGCCCGTGAACTCGTCGACGATGACGACCTCGCCGTTCTGCACGACGTAGTGCTGGTCCTTGTGATAGACGTGGCTGGCACGCAGCGCCGCGTACAGGTGGTGCATCAGCGTGATGTTGCCGGCGTCGTACAGGCTCGCACCCTCGGCCAGCAGGCCCGCTTCGGCCAGCAGGCGTTCGGCGTTCTCGTGGCCGTCCTCGGTCAGCACGATCTGGTGTGACTTCTCGTCGACGGTGAAGTCGCCCGGTTCGATCACGCCCTCGCCGGTCCGCGGATCCTCTTCGCCGATCTGCTTCTTCAGCTTCGGCGCGACCTTGGCGATGGCGATGTAGATGTCGGTATGGTCTTCGGCCTGGCCGGAGATGATCAGCGGCGTGCGGGCCTCGTCGATCAGGATCGAGTCCACCTCGTCGACGATCGAATAAGCCAGGACACGCTGCACGCGGTCACCGGTCTCGTAGACCATGTTGTCGCGCAGGTAGTCGAAACCGTACTCGTTGTTGGTGCCGTAGGTGACGTCGGCGCGATAGGCCTCCTGCTTCTCCTCGCGCGACATCTGCGGCAGGTTGATGCCGACGGTCAGGCCCAGGAAGTTGTACAGCTTGGCCATCCACTCGGCGTCACGCCGGGCCAGGTAGTCGTTGACCGTCACGACGTGGACGCCCTTGCCGGTCAGCGCGTTCAGGTAGACCGGCAAGGTGGCCATCAGCGTCTTGCCTTCGCCGGTGCGCATCTCGGCGACCTTGCCGGCATTCAGCACCATGCCGCCGATCAGCTGGACGTCGAAGTGGCGCATCTTCAGCGCCCGCTTGCCACCCTCGCGGCAGACCGCGAAGGCCTCGGGCAGGATCGCGTCCACCGTCTCGCCGCCGGCAATCCGTTGCTTGAACTCTTCCGTCTTGCCACGCAGTTGATCGTCGCTCAATGCCTCGAACTGTGGCTCCAGCGCGTTGATCTTCTGAACGACGCGGCGGTATTCCTTGAGCAGACGCTCGTTACGGCTACCGAAAATCTGGGTAAGAAGCTTGGGCAACATGCAGCGTGGTCGATCTGATTTTTCGTGGACGGTGCCGCGGCGGATGGGCGAGCGAGACGCCGTCCATCCAGACCGTTAGCCCTCGATATGAGGCAAGCCGGCAGCAATGCAAGCCCCGCCTGGCGGGACCGCGCGCAAAACGCGGCAGTTTAGCACCCGCCCCTCGACGGTGCCGGGGCCGCGGCCGACCACTACACTGCCGGCCATGCGTGCCCCTCCGCGTCCCGCGTCCCGCAACGCACCCCAGGTCCCCGAACCGCTGCCGATCGCACGGGCGCTCGGCAGTCACGAGGCGCTGGCGAGGCTCGGCCGCCTGATTCGCGAATCGAACCGGCGGATGGAGATCGTCGCGCCTTGCCTCCCCGGCGCGCTGATCCGTTTCGTCCGGCCCGGCCCGGTCGACGAGGAAGCCTGGACGCTGCTGGCCGCCAACGCCGCGGTGGCCGCCAAGCTGCGGCACATGCAGCCGCGCCTGGAGGAACTGCTGGCCGAACAGGGCCTGCAGCCCACCCGCGTGCGAGTGAAGGTCCAGAAGCAATCCTGACGCGCCAAAAGAAAAGCCTCCCGATCTCTCGGGAGGCTCTGCATTCCGTGGTGCCGGCTATCGGATTCGAACTGATGACCTACCGCTTACAAGGCGGTTGCTCTACCAACTGAGCTAAGCCGGCACGGGAGGCGCATTGTAGGGGCAAACGGAAGCCGCCCCGCCAATGGATTGCCAGTGGACGCGCCGCTACTTGATCCGCTTCAGCGAAGGTCGGCTGCCACCGGGGCTCGGGCCATCGCCGTCGTCATCGGGCGAGTCCGCGGCCGGCGGAGTTTCCTCTTCCTCATCTTCTCCGGCTTCCGGTGCCGTCGGCGCCAGGCGCAGACCCCGCAAGGGCGTGGCCGGCCGCGCCTCGAGGGCAGGCGCGGCGGGTTCATCGGCAACGGCTACGCTGGCGGCCTCCGGCGCAGGGAAGGCCATGCCCTGCCCGTTCTCGCGCGCGTAGATCGCGACCACGTGATCGACCGGCACCATGATGTCGCGCGCAACGCCGCCGAAGCGGGCCTTGAAGCGGACCACCTCGTTGCCGAGATCCAGGCCGCTGGTGGCGTCGAAACCGACGTTCAGCACGATCTCGTTGTTGCTGACGTACTCCATCGGCACCTGCACCGAGCGGTCGACATGGACCGCGATGTAGGGCGTGAAGCCGTTGTCCGTGCACCAGTCGTGCAGCGCGCGGATCAGGTAGGGCCGGGTCGAGCTCGACCCATTGCTGCCGCTTCCAGAGCTTTGATCCATGCCGACGGCCACCTTACTTGCGCATCACCTTTTCGGACGGCGTCAGCGCCTCGATGTAGGCCGGGCGGGAGAAGATCCGCTCGGCGTACTTCAGCAACGGCAGCGCGTTCTTCGACATGTCGATGCCGTAGTAGTCCAGGCGCCACAGCAGCGGAGCGATGGCCACATCCAGCATCGAGAAGTCGTCGCCGAGCATGTACTTGTTCTTCAGGAAGATCGGGGCCAGCTGGGTCAGGCGGTCGCGGATCTGCGCGCGGGCCTTCTCGAGCTGCTTGTCGGTCGCCTTGACCGTCATGCTGCGGCCTTCGAGGATGTTCACGTGGGCGAACAGTTCCTTCTCGAAGTTCAGCAGGAACAGGCGAACGCGGGCGCGAGCGACCGGGTCGCCGGGCATCAGTTGCGGATGCGGGAAGCGCTCGTCGATGTACTCGTTGATGATGTGCGACTCATACAGGATCAAGTCGCGTTCGACGAGGATGGGCACCTCGTTGTACGGGTTCATCAGCGCGATGTCTTCGGGCTTGGCGAACAGATCGACGTCGCGAATCTCGAAGTCCATGCCTTTTTCGAACAGCACGAAGCGGCAACGGTGCGAGTAGGGGCAGGTGGTTCCAGAGTAAAGCACCATCATGGCGGCGGGCTCCCGAAAAAAACAGGTCAAAAAACGGCGAGGCGTGAGTGTGAACTAAACGCCTCACAAAAAGCAAACGCAGTGGCGGGCTCGGCGAGCGCCCCACTGCGTTCTTGCACCCGCCCGGGCGGATGCGTTGGGAGGTCAGTTTACTTGACGTCTTTCCAGTACGCCGCGTTGAGGCGCCAGGCGAACAGCGTCAGCACGCTCAGGAACAGCAGCACGATCACGCCGAGGCGGAAGCGCTGACCCTGGGCCGGCTCGCCCATCCACTGCAGATAGGCCACCAAGTCGGCCACCGCATTGTCGTACTGGGCCGGGGTCAGCTTGCCGGGGGTGATCTGCTCGAAGCCCTTGAACACGTGGACCTTGACGCCCTCTTCGTGCGGATCCTCGATCTCGGTGAACTGGGCGGCGCGCACGCCTTGCAGTTCCCACAGCACGTGCGGCATGGCGACGCTCGGGAAGGCCAGGTTGTTCCAGCCGGTGGCCTTGGTCTCGTCGCGGTAGAAGGTCCGCATATAGGTGTAGAGGTAGTCCGCACCCGAGCCGGCCTCACCGGCGCGCGAGCGCGCGATCACGCTCAGGTCCGGCGGCACCGCACCGAACCATTCCTTGGCTTGCTTGGGATCCAGCGAGGTCTTCATCAGGTCGCCGACCTTGTCGCTGGCAAACAGCAGGTTGTCCTTGATCTGCGTTTCGGACAGGCCCAGGTCGCGCAGGCGGTTGTAGCGCATGTACGCGGCCTGGTGGCAGTTCAGGCAGTAGTTGACGAACAGCTTGGCGCCGTTCTGCAGCGCTGCCACGTCTTCCATCTTTTCCACGGGGAAGCGGTCCCAGTGGATGCCGCCTTCGGACGCTTGCGCGCCACCCGTCACACCGGCTGCCAGGCCCAGGCCGATCAGCAGCGTAGCGATGAGCTTCTTCATTCTTGTGACTCCGATGCTTTCAGGCTTAGTGGGCGTGGAAGGTGACGCGATCGGGCGGCGTCTTCGCCTTGCCCTTCTGGCTCCACCAGGGCATCAGCAGGAAGAAGCCGAAGTAGAACAGCGTGCCGACCTGGGCGACGAGCGTGCCCGCCTCGGTGGGCGGCTGGATGCCCAGGTAGCCCAGCACCAGGAAGTAGATGACGAAGATCGTGTACAGGTAGCTGTGCCAGTTCGGGCGATAGCGGATCGACTTGACCGGGCTCTTGTCCAGCCAGGGCAGGAAGAACAGGATCACCACCGCGCCACCCATCACGACGACGCCCCAGAACTTCGCGTCGAAGGTCTTCAGCGCGAACGCGACGATCAGCGCCAGCACCGTGATCGCGATCTTGGCGCCGCCGGGCAGGCGCGACTTCAGCCAGGTGCCGGCCACCGCCAGCGCCAGCACGGCCACGAACACGTTGACCATCACGTCGGTCGTCGCGCGCAGCATCGAGTAGAACGGCGTGAAGTACCAGACCGGGGCGATGTGCAGCGGCGTCTTCAGCGGATCGGCCGGGATGAAGTTGTTGGCTTCCAGGAAGTAGCCACCCATCTCTGGCGCGAAGAACACGATCGCGCTGAACACCATCAGGAACAGGCAGACGCCGTAGATGTCGTGCACCGAGTAGTACGGGTGGAAGGGCACGGCGTCCAGCGGGTGGCCGGCGGCGTCCTTCGGTGCGTTCGGACCCTTGATCTCGATGCCGTCCGGATTGTTCGAGCCCACCTCGTGCAGCGCGATGATGTGCGCGACCACCAGGCCCAGCAGCACCAGCGGCACGGCGATCACGTGGAAGCTGAAGAAGCGGTTCAGCGTGGCATCGCCGACGACGTAGTCGCCACGGATCAGCAGCGCCAGGTCCGGGCCGACGAAAGGCACGGCACTGAACAGGTTCACGATCACCTGGGCGCCCCAGTACGACATCTGGCCCCAGGGCAGCAGATAGCCCATGAAGGCCTCTGCCATCAGGCACAGGAAGATCGCGCAGCCGAAGATCCAGACCAGCTCACGCGGCTTGCGGTACGAGCCGTACAGCAGGCCGCGGAACATGTGCAGGTAGACGACGACGAAGAAGGCCGACGCGCCAGTGCTGTGCATGTAGCGGATCAGCCAGCCCCAGGGCACGTCACGCATGATGTACTCGACCGAGGCGAACGCGAGGTTCGAATCGGGCTTGTAGTGCATCACCAGGAAAATGCCGGTGACGATCTGGATCACCAGCACCAGCAGCGCCAGCGAGCCGAAGACGTACCACCAGTTGAAGTTCTTCGGAGCGTAGTACTCCGACATGTGCTCCTTGTACATCTTCGACGCCGGGAAGCGGTTGTCCACCCAGGTCATCAGCCGGGTGCCCATCGGCGCGCCAGCGGGAGCTTCTTTGAATTCAGCAGCCATGTTTTGCCTCTGTCCTTCTATGCCGGTTGCCTGCGAACGCAGCCGGTCCGAGATTTATGCCTTCTTGTCTTCGCCAATCAGGATCTTGGTTTCGGACAGGTACATGTGCGGCGGCACCTCGAGGTTGTCCGGCGCGGGCTTGTTCTTGTAGACGCGGCCGGCCAGGTCGAAGGTGGAGCCGTGGCAGGGGCAGAGGAAGCCGCCCGGCCAGTCGCTCGGCAGCGAGGGCTGCGGACCGGCGACGAACTTGTCGCTGGGCGAGCAGCCCAGGTGCGTGCAGATGCCGATGACGATCAGGTACTCGGGCTTGATCGAGCGGCCCTCGTTCTTCGCGTATGCGGGGATCGGGTAGGCGGTGCGCGCGGACTGCGGATCGGCCAGCTGCGCATCGAGCTTGGGGAGTTCAGCAATCTGTTCGGGCGTGCGGCGCAGGATCCATACCGGCTTGCCGCGCCACTCGACCGTCATCTTCTCGCCCGGCTTCAGCGCGGAGATATCAGCCTCCACCGGCGCACCGGCTGCCTTGGCGCGCTCGGACGGCGCAAACGTGCTGACGAAGGGTACGGCAGTGGCGACGCCGCCTACGGCGCCAGCACAACTGGTGGCGATCAGCCAGGTGCGCTTGCCTTGGTCCACTTGGTGGTCACTCATGAGGGTCCTTGACAAATATCAGAATCGCGAGCTTCGGGTCGGGGGCAACAAATCATTCTAGCGGCAAGGTCGCAGCTCTCTTACGAGCTGGAACCCAGGGTCAGCCCCAGGTGCAAGGTGTTATCGTTTTGTGATCGAGTCAACGTGCAACAACAAGAGGAGCGGCCACATGGGATTTGCATCGGAGTTCAAGGAGTTCGCGGTCAAGGGCAACGTGATGGACCTCGCGGTCGGGGTCATCATCGGCGGCGCCTTCGGCAAGATCGTCGACTCGGCCGTCAAGGACCTGATCATGCCGCTGGTCGGCAAGGTCGTCGGCGGCCTGGACTTCAGCAACTACTTCGTCAAGCTCTCGGCAACGCCGGCGGACTTCAAGGGCCCCGAGACCTACGAAGCCCTGACCAAGGCCGGCGTGCCGCTGTTCGCCTACGGCAACTTCCTGACGATCCTGCTGAACTTCATCATCCTGGCCTTCGTGATCTTCATGATGATCAAGCAGATCAACCGGCTCAAGCGCGGCGAGCCCGCGGCAGCACCGGAGGCACCGGCCGCGCCGCCCGAGGACATCGTGCTGCTGCGCGAGATCCGCGACTCGCTGAAACGTTGAGCAATGCACGACACGGCAGCTTCACGCCCGTAAGCAAAGGTTTCGACGCGCTTGCGCGTTAGCTAGTTGGCACGCGGAGGCCCGGCGCTTCCGCCCGCCCGCGCTTGTCTGGCAGGCTTTGGCGCGATACTTCGCCTCGAACGGTTGTCAATCCCCCTCAAGTGACCGTTCCGAGAGATGAATTCGCCCGACTACCGACTCAATCCGCATCTTGAAGCCGCTCTGCAGCGCGTGCGCACCGCCGCCGAGCAGGCCGCGGAGCGCTGCGCGGAAGGCCTCGGCCTGTCGGCGCTGTCCGCCGGGCAGATCAAGCGCCGCGATGCGTTGCTGTCCGCCCAGTTCCTGTTCCGCAAGCAGCAGGCCAATTTCTCGATCCGCTTCTATCAAAGCCTGCGTGCGCAGGTGGCCGGCGAGCAGACGCAGCAGCAGCCCCGCGAGCAGGCGCCGGCGTCGAAGAAGAAGGACTGGACCGAACTCTCGCTGATGGACGACGACGCGGTCGACGCGCTGGTCGCCGCCGACCGCATTGGCCTCGCCATCGGTCACCACAGCGAGTGGGAGTTGCGCGAGGTCGACTCCTACGTCGGCGGCCTGTCGAGCGGCGGACGCAACCCGCTGCGGCCCGAGCTGATCGGCCAGGCGCTGCTGGAAGGCGTGCAGGCCGTCACCGAAGACAGCCAGGCCCGCGAGACCCTGACCGACGAGCTGACCCGCGCGCTCGCCCAGGAGATGCGCGGCTGCTATGCCGACATCGCCGAACTGTTCCGCAGCCGCGGCCTGCGCCCGCAGGACCTGCGCGTGCGCGGCTCCGGCGGACATTCGATGTCCGGCCACAGCCTGCGCGGCGAACCCGACAGCGGCCATGGCGGTTCTGGAGGTCGATCACAGGCGTCGGGCAACGGCCACGGCGGTTCCGGGTACGGCTCCGGCCACAGCGGCTATGGCCAGGGTGGCGGCAGTGCCCGTGGCGGCCTCGGCCAAGTGGACGCACAGATGATGGACCTGCTGCGCCGACTCTCCCAATTGCCAGCCGGCGGCTACACGCAGCCGGGCGAACTTGGCGCCGCCGTGCCTGGCTACGCCGATCCCGGCCGCGGCTGGAGTGAGCCCGGTGACTGGCACTCCGGGCAATCCGCCGCGTTGCCGCCGAACCTGATCCAGCTGCACCGCGACGAACTTCGCCAAGCCTCCACCGGCCGCCTGGACCACATGGTGATCGACGTCGTCGGCAGCCTGTTCGACCAGATCCTCTCCGACAACAAGGTGCCGCCGCAGATGGCGCGCCTGATCGCCCGCCTTCAGCTGCCGGTGCTGCGCGTTGCGCTGGGCGATCCGAGCTTCTTCTCGTCGCGCCGCCATCCGGTGCGCCGCTTCGTCAACCGCATGGCCTCGCTGGCCTGCGCGTTCGACGACTTCTCCGAGAACCCCGGCAAGGACTTCCTCAGCCACGTGCGCGAACTGGTGCAGGACGTGGCCAACGGCGACTTCGACCGGATGGACGTCTACGAGGTGAAGCTCGACGAACTGGAACGCTTCATCGCCACCCAGACCGCGCTGGCGCTGAAGAGCGCCAGCGGCGACGTTGCCGAGCTGCTGGCCCGCAAGGAAACCGACCTGCGCCTGCAGCAGCGCTACGCCCAGCAGTTGCAGACCGCGCTGGCGGCCGTGCCGATGGACGAGTTCCTGCGCGAGTTCCTGGCCCAGATCTGGAGCCAGGCCATCGTGCTTGCCTCGCGCGAATGGTCGGCCGACCGTGCGCTGCGCATCCGCCAGCTCGGCCGCGAACTGGTGATGAGCGTGCAGCCCAAGGGCGGCACCACCGCACGCAAGGCCTTCCTGGGCGAACTGCCGCAGTTGATGCGCACGCTCAACGACGGGCTGGACCTGATCGCCTGGCCCGAGTCCGCACGCAAGAGCTTTTTCGGTCTGCTGCTGCCGGCCCATGCCGAATCGCTGAAGGGTGCGGCGCCAAGCGCGCTGGAGACCAATCTGCTGGTCAAGCAGCTCGATCAGGTGTTCGGCTGCGCACCGCCGGCCGAGCAGGACCTCAAGCCCTCCGACGCGCCGATCACCGTGCCGCAGGAACTCGACCTGGGCGCACGCCTGAGCCCCGCCGAGGCGCGCAGCCTGGGCCTCGTCGACGAGGCCGGCGTGGACTGGAACGGGCAGATCGACATCGATCTCGGCGCCGAGGCACACCAGCCGCTGCAGGCCGTGGACATCAGCATCGACGGCCTGCCCGCCGCCACCGAAGCGCCCGAGCCGGCCGAGGGCGAACTGCTGATCGACCACCTGCAGCTCGGCTTCGCCTACCAGATGAACACCGGCGAGGCCTGGAACAAGGTGCGCCTGGCCCACATCAGCGCCGGCCGCAGCTTCTTCATCTTCACGCAGGGCCACAAGCAGCAGGAAACCGTCACGATGACGGCCCGCATGCTCAAGCGCCTGTGCGCCAGCGGCCGCCTGCGCGCCTTCGAGAACGCCTACCTGCTCGAACGGGCGACCGCCCGGGCGCGCAAGCAGCTCGCGGCGCTGACGGCGAAGGCCTGATTCAGCCGACGAGCCGCCGCGCCATGCGGATCGCGGCGCGCATGCTGGCCGGATCGGCCACGCCCGTGCCGGCGATGTCGAAGGCGGTGCCGTGATCGGGGCTGGTCCGCACGAAGGGCAGGCCCAAGGTCACGTTGACGCCCTCTTCGACGCCGAGGTACTTCACCGCGATCAGGCCATGGTCGTGGATCATCGAGACGACCAGGTCGAACTCGCCCTGGCGGGCGCGCATGAACACGGTGTCCGGCGCGAAGGGTCCGCGCGCGTCGATCCCCTCGGCCCGCGCCGCCGCCACGGCCGGCGCGATGTGGTCGATCTCCTCGCTGCCGAACAGGCCACCCTCGCCCGCATGCGGGTTCAGGCCCGCCACCGCGATGCGCGGCTTGGCCGTACCGAAGCGCTTCATCGCCGCGTCGGCGATGCGCAAGGTCTGCAGCACGCTGTCCTGGTTGATCTGCTCGATGGCCTGGCGCAGCGAGCAGTGGATCGTCACCAGCACCGTCTTCAGCTCCTCGTTCGCCAGCATCATCCGCACGGGCGGCATCACGCCGTGGCGAGCGGCCAGCGCCTGCAGCATCTCGGTGTGGCCGGGGAAGCCGATGCCGGCCTCATACAAGGCCTCCTTGTGGATCGGTGCGGTGACGATGCCCGCGGCCTCGCCGGCCTGCACCGCCTGGACCGCCGCTTCGATGCAGCGTGCCGCCGCGGCGCCGGCGGCGGCGTCGACGCGCCCCAGCGGCAGCGTGGTCAGGCCCGCCGGCAAGCCGTCCGGCTCCCAGACCGGCAGGCAGTTCGGCGGCACGCTGTCGAGCTCGGCCGGCGAGCTGATGCACGCCACCGGCAAGGTCAGGCCCAGCCAGCCGATCGCGCGGCGCAGCACCGCCGCGTCGCCGACCACGCAAAGGTCGCCGCGCTGCTCGGCCCGCCAGGCGGCTACGACGATCTCGGGGCCGATGCCGCAGGCATCGCCCATCGTGAGGAGCAGGCGTTGCGTGTTGCTCATGCGGGGCTCATGCGGGGTTCGGAATGTCGATGAACTGCTGCGTCAGGCCCAGCGCCTCGGCCGCCTGCGCGGCCACCGCCTGCACGCCGTAGCGCTCGGTCGCATGGTGGCCGGCGGCGATGAAGGCCACGCCGGTCTCGGCCGCGTAGTGCGCCTGCGGTTCGGAGATCTCGCCGGTCACGTAGACGTCCGCGCCGGCGGCGATCGCCGCCTCGAAGAAGCCCTGCGCGCCGCCGGTGCACCAGGCCACGCGGCGCAGCGGGCGGCCATCACCGGGCACGGCGACCACATCGCGGCCCAGCACGCCGCTCGTTTGTTCCGTTAGCGCCGTTAACGGCAGTGCACCCGTCAGCGAGCCGATGAACCCCAGCTCCTGGTCGCCGAAGCGGCCATCGGCCTGCCAGCCGAGCCGTCGACCAAGCTGAGCGTTGTTGCCCAGTTCCGGATGCGCATCCAGCGGCAGGTGATAGGCGATCAGGTTGATCTCGTGCAGCAGCAGCTTGGCCAGGCGCTGCTTCATCCAACCGGTGATGCGGCCGTCCTGCCCGCGCCAGAACAGACCGTGGTGGACCAGGATCGCGTCGGCACCGGCGACGATGGCCGCATCGATCAACGCCATGCTCGCGGTGACCCCGCAGACGACGTGCCGAATCTCGCCGCGCCCCTCGACCTGCAGGCCGTTCGGCCCATAATCCTTGAAGCGATGGGCTTCCAGCAGCGTGTCGAGGTGGCGGACCAGTTGAGGCGTCGTCGTCATGTGGGATCGGAGTTCTTGAGTGCGCAGACTATGGCTGATTTTTGCCCAGGCGACCACGGTGGCGCTGGCGGTCGTCTTCGTGCTGCAGACGTTGAAGCCCGGCTGGCTGGTCGACCACCCCTCCCACCCGCAGGTGGTACAGACCGTGTTGACCAGCGCGCCGCCACCCGAGCAGGCCGCCAGTGGTGTCGCCCACCCCGGCTATGCCCTCGCCGCCCGCCGCGCGGCACCGGCCGTCGTCTCCATCACCACCAGCAAGCTCGCGCGCTCCCAGGCCGATGAGGAGACCTTGCGCCGACTGCACCGCGGCATCCTGCCACGCGACTCGCGCAAGCTGAACCAGGGCCTGGGCTCCGGCGTGATCGTCTCGCCCGACGGCTACCTGCTGACCAACAACCATGTGATCGAGGACGCCGACGACATCGAGGTGCGGCTGCCCGACGGCCGGCAGGTACGCGCCATGCTGGTCGGATCGGACCCAGAAACCGACATCGCCGTGCTCAAGATCAAGCTGGACCGCCTGCCGGTAATCCGCCTCGGCAATGCGGACACGCTGCAGGTCGGCGATGCGGTGCTGGCGATCGGCAATCCGTTCAATGTCGGCCAGACGGTGACCTCCGGCATCGTCAGCGCACTGGGCCGCACACAGCTGGGCATCAACATCTTCGAGAACTTCATCCAGACCGACGCGGCGATCAACCCCGGCAATTCGGGTGGCGCGCTGGTGGACGCCGAAGGCTACCTGGTGGGCATCAACACGGCGATCCTGTCACGCACGGGCGGTTCGAACGGCGTCGGCTTCGCGATCCCGATCACGACGGCCCGCCAGGTGATGGAGGCGCTGTTGCGCGACGGCCAGGTAGCGCGAGGCTGGATCGGCGTGCAGACGCGCGAGCTGACGCCGGAGTTCGCCGAGGCCTTCAAGTTGCCGGTCAGCGAGGGTGTGCTGGTCAGCGGTGTGCTGGCCGGCGCGCCGGCCGCCAAGGCGGGCGTGAAACCGGGTGACGTGCTGACCAAGATCGGCTCGCGAGCAGTGATGACCCCGGCCGAATTGCTGAGCGCGGTAGCTGCATTGAAGCCACAGAGCGATGCAGTGGTATCGATCCAGCGCGGGGCGGAGCAGTTGCAGTTGCACCTCACCGTCGGGCTGCGGCCGCACCCAACGGAACCCGAACCGGATTAAGCCGAGGTCGATTCCTCGGTCTCGTCTGGCGCCTTCGAATACTTGACGAAGTAGCCCGCCGCCCACAGGCCCAGCTCGTACAGCAGGCACATCGGGATCGCCAGCGACAGCTGCGAGACCACGTCCGGCGGCGTCAGCACGGCCGCGACGATGAAGGCCACCACGATGAAATAGCCGCGGAACTCGCGCAGCTTTTCCACCGTGATCAGACCCATTCGCACGATCACGACGACGATCACCGGCACCTCGAAGGCGGCGCCGAAGGCGATGAACATCGACATCACGAAGCTGAGGTAGGCCTCGATGTCCGGCGCTGCGGTGATGCTCTTGGGCGCGAAGCTCTGGATGAAGGTGAAGACCTTGCCGAACACGAAGAAGTAGCAGAAGGCCACGCCGGCGAAGAACAGCACCGTGCTGGACACCACCAGCGGCATCACCAGCCGCTTCTCGTGCGAATAAAGGCCCGGCGCCACGAAGGCCCAGACCTGGTAGAGCACATAGGGCAGGGCGACGAAGAAGCCCGCCAGCAGGGTGATCTTCAGCGGCACCATGAAGGGCGAGATCACGTTGGTGGCGATCAGCTTGGAGCCGGCCGGTAGGTGCGCCACCAGCGGCGCGGCCAGCAGGTCGTACAGGGCGCCCGGGCCAGGGAAGAAGGCCAGCACGCCGAAGCAGATCATGACCGCCAATGCCGCGCGCAGCAGGCGGTCGCGCAGCTCGATCAGGTGGGAGACGAAAGGCTGCTCGGTGCCGGCGAGTTCGTCGTCGGGCTTCTTGTCATCGCTCATGGGGGAGTTCGATCAGGCTCGCTGGCCCGGCGGCCGGAAGCGCGCGACGCGCGCTGCGCCCGATTGCACGTTGCGTCGCACGCCGGTGTGCTGCTTGTACCACTGCGGCGTGGCACCGCGCTTCAGGCGCCAGTTCTTCTTCGGATGCTTGTAGCTGGGCACCCAGGCGTTCGAGAACCCATCGTGGCCGCCCTCGGCCTCGTTCATGCCGCCGGTCGCGTCCGCCCAGGTCTGCTCGAAGGCCTGGCTGGCGCTGTGGATCTCCTGCTGGACGGAACTGCTCATGTCCCGCGCGGCGGTCTCCATCGAGGTCTTCATCTTGTTGAGCTCTTCGAGCTCGATCGAGCGGTTGACCTCCGCCTTGACGTCGGCCACGTAGCGCTGGGCCTTGCCCAGCAGCGTGCCGACAGTGCGCGCCACGCGCGGCAGCCGCTCGGGGCCGATCACGATCAGCGCGACGGCGCCGATCAGCGCCATCTTGTCCAGGCCAAGATCCAGCATCGCGGACGCTCAGCTCAGGACTTGGTCTTCGCGTCGACGTCGACGGTGTTCGGATCGGCCACGACCTGCTTCGGCGCATCGCCGGAGGTGCCGTCCTTCATGCCGTCCTTGAAACCTTTCACGGCGGAGCCCAGGTCGGAACCCACGTTCTTGAGCTTCTTTGTACCGAAAATCATCACCACCACCAAGAGCACGATGAGCCAGTGCCAGATGCTGAAGGAACCCATAGTCTTCTCCTCGAAACGAATCGCCCATTCTAGAGGGCGCATATGTCCATTCCAGGACGGGCCCCGTCATATGCGGGTCCGTCCCCTGGTCTTCAACCCTTGAGCCACGGCCGGGGGCCGCCCATCGCATGCAGGTGCAGGTGGTAGACCTCCTGGCCGCCGTCCGGGCCGGTGTTCATGACCGTCCTGAAACCGTTGGTGACACCGAGCTGCTTCATCAGCTCGGGCACCAGCGCGTTCATGTGGCCCAGCAGCGGCGCGTGCTCGCGGGTGACGTCCGTCATCGTCGCAATATGTTGTTTCGGAACGATGAGAATGTGCACCGGCGCCCAGGGATGGATGTCGTGGAAGGCCAGCACCTGCTCGTCCTCGTAGGCTTTCCTGGACGGGATCTGGCCCGCGACGATCTTGCAGAACAGGCAGTTGGGATCGTGGCTCATGTCATTTCTCCTTGCGCTGGGCGAATTCCTGCAGGCCGGACAGGCCCTCGCGGCGGGCCAGTTCGTCCAGCACGTCCTGCGGGCCGAGGCCGAAGTGGGCCAGCGCGATCATCGAATGAAACCAGAGGTCGGCCACCTCGTAGACGATTTTTTGCGGATCACCGTCCTTGCAAGCCATCACCGTCTCCACGGCCTCTTCGCCGATCTTCTTCAGGATCGCGTCCGTGCCCTTGTCGAAGAGCTTGGCCACGTAGCTGGTCGAGGGATCGGCGCCCTTGCGGGATTCGATCACCGCGCCGACGCGCTTGAGGATGTCGTCGCTCATTTGATGTAGATGCTTTCCGGGTCTTTCAGCACGGGCTCGACGGCCCGCCACACCACACCATTGTCCAAGCGCTGGAAGAAGCAACTATGGCGGCCGGTGTGGCAGGCGATGCCGGGCTCGTGGCCACGCTGCGTGACCTTCATCAGCACCACGTCGGCATCGCAGTCGATGCGCAGTTCATGGACCTGCTGGATGTGGCCGGACTCCTCGCCCTTGTGCCACAACTTCTTCCTCGAACGGCTCCAGTAGACGGCTTCACCTTTCTTGGCCGTCAGCGCAAGCGCCTCGCGGTTCATCCAGGCGAACATCAGCACGTCGCCGCTGCCCTGCTCCTGGGCGATCACTGGCACCAGGCCGTTCTCGTCCCATTTGACCTCGTCGAGCCAGGTCCGGTGCGTGGCGCCTTGATGACCCCGCTCGTCCGCGAACCACTGCAGCACCGGGATCGTGCCCGGCAGCACCGGCTGCTGTTGCACCGGCAGGTTTTCCCAGGCCATCGCCTGCTGTTCGCGCATCTCGAACTCGCCGCTCCACTCGAACACCTTGCAGAAGTGCAGGCGCACGCGGGCGTGCGGGTAGTCCATCAGCTCGATCTTCCACGGGTGCGCGGCGCCGATCGTGATGCCCAGTTCCTCGTGCAGTTCGCGCTTGAGCGCCTGCTCGACCGTCTCTCCGGCCTCCAGCTTGCCGCCCGGGAATTCCCAGTAGCCCGCATAGACCTTGCCTTCCGGCCGGGAGGTCAGCAGGAAGCGCCCTTCCCGGCCCGCGGCATCGCGTTCGACCAGCACGCCGACGGCGACGTCGACCGGCACTCGTTCGACATCAGACATGGTCCAGCCCCTCCGGCGGCAGGCCGTCGCGGTCGGCGATCGGCGCCGGCGTCTCGGCCACGGTGCCACGGCCGGCCATGTCGCGCGCGAACTGGTAGGCCACGCGGCCCGAGCGCGAGCCACGCTCCAGCGCCCAGACCAGCGCGGGCTGGCGCGCGGCGGCAATATGTGCCTCGGCCACGCCGAAGAAGCGCAGCCACTGCGCGGTGATCGCCAGGTATTCCTCCTGGCTGAACGGATAGAAGCTGATCCACAGGCCGAAGCGCTCGGACAGCGAGATCTTCTCCTCCACCGCCTCGCCGGGATGCACCTCGCCGTCCTCGGTGTGCTTGTAGCCGAGGTTGTCCTTCATCTGCTCCGGCAGCAGATGGCGGCGGTTGCTGGTGGCGTAGATCAGCACGTTGTCGCCGGCCACCGAGACTGAGCCGTCCAGCATCGACTTCAGCGCCTTGTAGCCGAGCTCGCCCTCGTCGAAGCTCAGGTCGTCGCAGAAGATCACGAAGCGCTCGGGCCGCTGCGAGACCAGGTCGACCAGATCCGGCAGGTCGACCAGATCACCCTTGTCCACCTCGATCAGGCGCAAGCCGCGGCTGGCGAACTCGTTCAGGCAGGCCTTGATCAGCGAACTCTTGCCGGTGCCGCGGGCGCCGGTGAGCAGCACATTGTTCGCGGGCCGGCCATTGACGAACTGCTCGGTGTTGCGCAGCAGGCGCTCCTTCTGCGGCTCGACTTCCTTCAGATCCTGTAGCCGGATGCCGGCGACGTGGCGGACCGGGTCCAGCACCTGCCGCCCCAGGCGCTTGCGATAGCGGAAAGCGACCGAAGCCCCCCAGTCGGGCTCAGGCATCGCCTGGGGAATGACGGCTTCGAGGCGGCCCAGCAGCGCTTCGGCGCGGGCAATCAGATGATCAAGGGCGGGCGACATAGTCCGCCCAGTTTATCGGTCGGGCGTAGCGACTCAGGCGGCGAGCATTCGCAAGGCGGCATCCAACTGTTCGCTGGGCAGGCGCTTGAAGCCCGAACGCGCATAGCGCTGCAGCCGTCCGATGATGAAGCTGACGAGCACCGAGGCCTTGGCATTGGCGTCCACGGTCGGCGTCGTCGAGCCGCCGGCTTCGGCGGCGGCTCGCAGCACCTGGCGCAGCGAGGATTCGATGCGGTCGAAGAACTGGTTCATCCGCACCACCAGCCGCTCGTTCTCGTAGACCAGCGCGTCGCCCACCATCACCCGCGTCATGCCCGGGTTGCGTTCGCCGAACTGCAGCAGCACGGAAACGATCTTCTGCGCCTGGGCGGCGCCATCGCCGTCGCGTTCGACGATCTGGTTGATCAACGTGAACACGCTGCTCTCGATGAACTCGATCAGGCCCTCGAACATCTGCGCCTTGCTGGCGAAGTGCCGGTACAGCGCCGCCTCGCTGACGTCCAGCTTGGCCGCCAGCGCGGCGGTGGTCACGCGCTCCGAGCCGGGCAGTTCCAGCATGCCGGCCAGCGTCTGCAGGATCTGCACGCGGCGCTCGCCGGGGCGCGGCCTCTTGCGGACCGGTGTAGCGCTGCTCCCCTCGGCTTCGACGGCGACGGGCGATTCAGGCAGTTCTTGTGCAGGCATCGGCGTGAGGGGGCGTCGGAGGGATAAGGCCCGCCGATTCTGGCACAGGCCGAAGACCCGCTCTGACGCCTCAGTCCCTCAGCCAGCCGAGGCGCCGCGCCTCGTAGATCGCCTCGACCTTCGAGCGCACGTGCAGCTTGCGATAGACCCGCTTCACGTAGGTCATCACCGTGTGCGGCGAGACCTCCATGAAGCGGGCGATCTCGTCGAAGGTGAAACCCTTGGCCGCCAGGTGCAGCACGCGGGATTCCTGTTCGGACAGCGCGACCACTTCGTCGTCGACGATGAAGGGCGGCTGTTGCGCGTGGGTAGGCACCTTGGCCAGCCGGGCCAGCAAGCGCCGCGCAATCACCGGGCTGATGGGGCTGCCGCCCGCACGCAGCGCCCGCAGCTGGGCCGGGAGGTCGAGCGCCAGCGTGTCCTTCAGCAGGTAGCCGGTGGCACCGGCCTGGATGCTGCTGAGCACATGCGATTCATCGCCGAACACCGAGATCACCATCACGTCGCACTGCGGCCGTGTGCTCGCCGCGTGGCGAATCAGCTCGACACCGCTGCCGCCCGGCAGGTCCAGGTCGACCAGCATCACCTCGGGCTGCATCTGGTCAAACATCATCCGGCCCTGCGGCAGGTCGGGCGCGATGCCCAGCAGTTCGATATCGGCCACGCGGGACAGCGCATGATGGAACGCGTCCCGGAAACGGGCCTGGTCCTCGACGATCAAGACGGAGAAGCTGGACATGGGTGCGGCGGTCCGGGATCACCCGCGCCGTCGGCGCCCGCGAGGGGTCAGATCTTGATCGGAACAGCCGGGCAAACGACCTGAGGGGGGTCTGCGGATTCTGCGGCCCGTCCGCCGTCTTGCGGCAAAGTCCGGAACCTAAAACGTGGGATTCACCGGAGCAGCGCGGCGAGCTTGCTGACCCGGCGGCCGACGTAGACGGGCCGCCGCCGCAGGCCCGGATGCGCCGCGCCGCGCGCCCAGCGCTGCATCCAGACCGTCTTCATGCCCAGGCCGCGCGCGGCCTTCTGGTGTTCCAGCGTGTCCTCGACCAGGATGCAGCGGCCGGGCGCCAGCTTCAGCCGCGCGAGCAAGTGGCGGAACATCCGCGCGTCGGGTTTGGGTCGCAACTGGCCGAACATCGCCATCTGCTCGACGGCGATCACCGCCTCGAAGCAGCGCTCCATGCCCAGCGCGGCCAGCACGCGCCGCGCGTAGGCCTCCGGCGCATTGGTCAGCAGAAACTTGCGGCCGGGCAGCCGGCGCAGCGCGGCGAGATCGTGCGCATGGCCGTGGACCATCGCTTCCAGGTCGTCGAAGCGATGCGTCTCGCGCAGGAAGTGCGCGGAGCTGACCTCATGGTGCCGCACCAGGCCCAGCATCGTGTTGCCGTAACGGCGCACGTAGAGCTGGCGCAGCCGGCCCGCCTCCTCGGCGTCGACACCGACGTGCTCGACCATGTAGTCGGCCATCGCCGTGCGCATCTGCGGAAAGATCCGCGCGGACGCGTTGTGCAGCGTGTCGTCGAGGTCGAAGAACCAGACCGGTCCGCCCGTCGATACGCTCATCAGTGAGAACGGATCATCGTTCCGTAGGCCTGGTCGGACAGGATCTCCAGCAGCATCGCGTGCGGCACGCGACCGTCGATGATGTGCACCGCCTTCACGCCGCTCTTGGCCGCGTCCAGCGCGCCGGCGATCTTCGGGATCATGCCGCCGCTGATCGTGCCGTCCTCGATCATCTCGTCGATGCGGCGCGGTGTCAGCTCGGTCATCAGCTCGCCTTCCTTGTTCAGCACGCCCTTGATGTTGGTCAGCATCAGCAGCTTCTCGGCCTTCAGCACGGTGGCCAGCTTGGCGGCGACGACGTCGGCGTTGATGTTGTAGCTCTCGTTGTGATCACCAAAGCCGATCGGGCTGACCACCGGGATGAACTGGTCGTCCTGCAGCGCCTTCACGACGCTCGGGTCGATGGACACGATGTCGCCGACCTGGCCGATGTCGTGCTCCTTGGCCGGATCGTCCTTGTCCACCATCTTCAGCTTCTTGGCGCGGATCATCGCGCCGTCGCGGCCGGTGAGCCCGACGGCCTTGCCGCCGACCGCGTTGATCAGGCCGACGACGTCCTGCTGCACCTCGCCGCCGAGCACCCATTCGACGACGCTCATCGTCTCCTCGTCGGTGACGCGCATGCCCTGGATGAAGTGGCCCTTCTTGCCGAGCTTGTTCAGCGCATCCTCGATCTGCGGGCCGCCGCCGTGCACGACCACCGGGTTCATGCCGACCAGCTTCAGCAGCACCACGTCCTCGGCGAAGTCCTTCTGGAGCTCCGGGTCGGTCATCGCGTTGCCGCCGTACTTGATGACGATGGTCTTGCCGTGGAACTCGCGGATGTAGGGCAGCGCCTGCGACAGGATCTCGGCCTTCTCGCGCGGCGCGATGTGCGAGACGTCGGTCGTGGTCGGGGCGGCGGGATCGGTCTTCATGGCGTGGGGTGTCGGGTTGGCTTGGGTTGGGTTGGGTGCTGCGCGATTCTAGGGTTAGCGAGAATGGGAGGATGCAAGCAAGTTCCTACCTGAAGCTGTCCGTCCTCGTCGCCCTGCTGACGATCGCGATGAAGACCGCCGCCTGGTGGTGGACCGGCTCGGTCAGCCTCGCCGCCGATGCGCTGGAATCGCTGGTCAACCTGGCCGGCGCCGTGTTCGCGCTGGCGATGCTGACCTTGGCGGCCAAGCCGCCGGACGACAACCACCCGTTCGGCCATCACAAGGCCGAGTATTTCTCCGGCGGCTTTGAGGGCGTGCTGATCGTGCTGGCCGGCCTGGGCATCGCCTGGGGCGCGGGGCACCGGCTGCTGGCGCCGCAGCCGGTGGAGGGCTTAAGCATCGGCATCGCGCTGACGGTGCTCAGCTCGGCGCTGAACGGCGGCCTCGCCTGGGCGATGCTGCGCAAGGCGCGCGAGCTGGGCTCGGTCGCGCTGGAGGCCGATGCGCGCCACCTGATCACCGATGTCTGGACCTCCGCCGGCGTCATCGCCGGCCTGGTCGGCGTGATGCTGACCGGCTGGCTGTGGCTCGATCCGCTGGTGGCGCTGGTGGTGGCGCTGAATGTGCTGCGCGAGGGCGTGCACCTGGTCCGGCACGCCACCTCGGGCCTGATGGACGAGGCGCTGGATGCCGAATCGCTGGCCGCCATCGACGCGGCGCTGGCGAGCTTTCGCCAGCGCACCATCCGCTTCGACCATCTCGCCAGCCGCAGCGCCGGCCAGCGCCGCTTCGTCGACCTGCACATGCACGTGCCGGCCGACTGGAGCCTGGGCCGGGCGGCCGGGGTGCGGGACGAGGTCGAGCAGGCGCTGATGAACGCCGTGCCGGGCCTCCGGGCGACGATCCAGCTGCTGCCGCTGTGCTTCGAGACCCGCCAGGAGCAGCAGCCATGATCGCCGTGCTGCAGCGGGTGCGCAGCGCACGCGTCGAGGTGGCCGGCGCGACTATCGGGGCGATCGGGCCGGGCCTTTTGATGCTCGTCTGCGCCGAGCCGTCGGACAGCGAAAAGCAGGCCGAGAAGCTCGTCGACAAGGTGCTGAAGCTGCGCATCTTCAGCGACGCGGCGGGCAAGATGAACCTGAGCGTCAAGGACGTCGGCGGCGGCCTGCTCGTCGTCTCGCAGTTCACGCTGGCGGCCGACACCAGCGCCGGCAACCGCCCCAGCTTCACCGGCGCGGCCGGCGCCGAGCAGGGCCGGCGCCTGTACGAGCATGTCTTGCGTCATGCGCGGGCGCAGCATCCGGTCGTCGAGTGCGGCGAGTTCGGAGCCGACATGCAGGTCAGCCTCGTCAACGACGGGCCGGTGACGATCCCGATGCGGCTCTAGTCTTCGCTGTAAGGCCCCGCCGCCTTGATGATCGGCGCCCACTTGCGGATCTCCGCGGCAACGAAGCGCTTGTGGCCCGCGCTGCTCAGCCGCTCATCGGTGACCAGCACCGAACCCAGCGCCTGCTCGCGACGCATGAACTCCGGATCGCGCAGCGCCGTTCGCAGCGCGGCATTGAGCCGCTCGACGATGGCGGCCGGCACGCCCTTGGGCGCATACAGGCCGTGCCAGATCGACACCTCGAAGCCCTTGAGGCCTGCTTCCTCCAGCGTCGGCAGCGTGGCGAGCACCGGTCCCGCCAGCCGCTGGCGCGCGGTGACCGCGTAGGCGCGGACCTTGCCGGCGTTGATCAGCGCCGTCGTGTTGGTCGTCTGGTCGCACAGCAGGTCCACGTTGCCGGCCAGCAGTTCCGCCATCGCCGGCGCCGTGCCCTTGAAGGACACGGTGTTCATGTCCATCTTCAGCGCCCGCTGCAGCAGCACGCCGCACAGGTGCGAGGCCGCTCCCTGGCCCGCATTGGCCAGGTTGATCTTGCCCTTGTTGGCCGTCATCCAGCGGCGCAGCTCGGCGAAGTTGCCGGCCGGCAGGCCGGGCCGGCCGATCAGCGTCATCGGCACCTCGGTGATCAGGCCCAGGTATTCAAAATCGTTCAGCGTGTCGTACTGCAGGTCGCGGTACAGGGAAGGCGCGGTCGCCATGCCGATGTGGTGCAGCAGCAGCGTGTAGCCGTCGGCCGGCGCCTTGGCGACCTTGGTCGCACCCAGCGTGCCGCCGCCGGGGCCACCCACGTTGTCGACCAGCACGTCCACGCCCAGCTGCTTCTTCAGCGCATCGGCGAGGTCGCGGGCCACGGTGTCGGTCGGTCCGCCGGCCGAGAAGGGCACGACCAGCGTGATCGGGTGGTCCGGATAGGCCGCCCGCGCCGATCCGGCGATGGCCAGCAGCAATATGGCGAAGAACAGGCGGCGGATCGGGGCGAGGCGCATCGGCGGGATGCTAGCCGAGCTTGCTTATGCCCTTCGCTTATGGCCCTGGCGCATAAGCTTTCTGCGACTCTGTATTGGACGCGCATGACGCTGATTTCTACAGTTAGCACCCATGATGACGATCAAGCGCAGCCTGTTCTCTGCGGTCCTGGCCTTGCTGGCCACGGGCGCCGCCCACGCCGACAACCTGGCCGCACCCGCGGCCGAGGCGGCGCTGGCCCAGGGCGCGCTGGCCTGGGACGTGCGCGAGCAGCCCGCTGCCGCCCTGCCCGGTGCCTTGCGCATCGAGGCTGCCGCGCTGACGGCCTGGCTGGAACACCACGACCTGGCCGCGTTGCGCGGTGCAGTTTCGGCGGCAGGCCT
>Ga0247779_1000464_pt1 | contig 26043 bp, 29 predicted proteins | sample UWRJL221509R5_FD_179925 | JGI IMG/M metagenome (GOLD analysis project Ga0247779, IMG submission 179925) | Plant litter microbial communities from Arlington Agricultural Research Station in Wisconsin, United States - UWRJ-L221-509R-5 | ecosystem: Environmental > Terrestrial > Plant litter >... | reverse complement strand
ATTTTTCCGCTTATAGCAAACATGTCGTACACCTACCAACGCTGTCTCCAACGTGGACGTGGACGATCAGATTCAAGTTGGTGGTAATCAGATCGCGGACGATACTAATAGTACGACCACTCCGTACGACTTTCAAGATTCGTTGCCGCCTGGTTGGAAGCCAACATCCAAACCTTACGAAAACAAAACACCTCTTATTCTTGCCATGACTCTTGTTCTTGCTTGTATTATTTGTTTCTTTATCTTTGGATGTCTGTTTTGGAGACGGACAATGAAGAAGTACTACAAGAGCTATGACATCGAAGCGAAGGCCCGCAAAAAACGGCGTGCGAATAATGATGAAAGTGCTCGGGAGTTGGCAGCAGAGAAAGAAGTCAAGGCGAAGCAAAAATTATGGGCCAGGGCAACCGCACGGTGGAAAGCAAACGCCAGGTATTCTGCTCGTCAGCGAAGGGGGAAACGGGCATCGATTCGTTCATCGCATACAAATCAGTCATCTTACTCTACCGATGGTTCGCAGAGCCAGCTAGTGGGCCTACAGTCGATCATTTCCCGAACCTCATCTCGAATGGCATCCACCGTCTCTATACCAGATGAGCATCAACTGCAGGATGGCGTGCAAAACGTTTTACCGCCTTCATCTCCGTCGGTAATTACGCTCAATCCTACTCCACCTTCACCACAATCAACGACTCCCGCCCTGCCCCCCGCCTATCAACATCAAGGTCAAATTCCCCCTATTATTGTTTCTGCGGACGGCACGTCGAGTGAAGAATACTCCGAGTCTCCTGATTTCGGTCGTGCACGAAGGCCATCGCATTCTTCAACGTATACTATGTCCGCCATCACGAACGAGGGACAGAATGCAGATTTTTCTTCCCAAGGTCCTTTGCATGCTGCACATCTAGCTACAGACGACAAGACACTTCTTGCTCATCTTGCAAACCTTGCCAGCTCGCCTCCCGAAGACCGGGCTTCTCTCTCTGCTGAAACATCTAACGCTGGGGTTTCGGCTCCCGTTTGGGATGATGAAGAAATTGGCGCTATTCCGCTTCATTTAATTCCCGCTTCCCCCTCTCAACCTTCATGCCCTCCTTCAATGTTCCCTCCTCCCCCGTCCAAAGAACGGCTGGCAGCATCCGAGTTTTATCATTATCCTTTCGCTTTTGATGAAATGGAATCGCTCGAAGTAGATTCCGAACCATCCGCACCGCCTTTCGAAGAAAATTCTCTTCCACAAAATCCTGATCTCCTGCTTCCCTCTGCCCCTCCGCTTCTAGCCACTGACGAATATATCTCTCAACAACCCAGTGCGCCGGAGCTAGACTCTGATGGATTGCTCGAGGAAAATTCTGCCGGTCAAAACCATGACCGGATGGCCCAAACACAAGGGCCATCTTTCTCATCATATCCTTCTGCAAGTCTTCGTTCAGAATCCCTTTCCAATCCAGCGACCGACTCAACAACTTTGCCTGGCTATAGGCCATAGCCTTTTTTTTCTCCTCAGTCTTGGGTTTTTTGTTTCGTGTTATCGTTCAAAAATCAAATGGCAAATCATCTGTACACTTTAGTATATTAATCCTCATACCTGAATCAAGTATATACTTCTTGGGAACTATTCAAATACCAGTGTTTTTTATTGTCTACCTCGTAGCTGTTGCGCAAATCGAAAATGTATTCAATCCCAGTCCAATCCTGTCGTTTTGTTTTTCGGTTACTCCAATTACCTAAGGGCCAGACTTGCTTTCGAAGGTTGAACGTTGAAGAGTCGGACCGGCATCCGAACGTTGCCGGACAAAATTGTCGGGGACTGCCGAGATGTGCTTGAGATCACGTGCATTTTTTTTTCTAAACGCGATCGAGGAAATTAATCTCGTGCATTGGATTGACTGGCTTTGTTCAACGTATAGTACATCCAAATCAACAATCATGGGCAAGTCACAGAAGAAGAAAATCATGCGCAGACATAATCCTATGCGCGTCCCTGACTCGCATCTACCAAAAGGACTCGCATCTGCGTCGCAGTCGTCTTCCAAGTCAAATGAAATCTTACCTATCATACAGAAGGTGCGTCGCAGACTTCCTGTGGACCGATCTATTAAATTAGAGATTCAATGCTTATGTTTATGTGTTTCTTTTGGATAGATGGAAAGTCCCGATGTCTCGGAGAGGAAATGGGCCTGTGTCGCTGTTTCGAATATTATCCAAAACGATCCATCGACAAGACGATTGCTGCAAGGCAAGAATATTGTGGGAGCCCTGATTACTAGGTTAACGGACAGTGAGGAGGAGGTCGTAGTTGAGGCTGTTGGCGCATTGAGGTATGCTCTTGCATCCTTACGATTGTTGCTAGTTTTCTTGACGGTTATACCTTCAGAAATCTATGCATTGATGGAGGTTATGACATCTGTGCTGAGATGTACAACAAGAATATTTTAGCTCCATTGAAGACATTTATTCCCAAGGTAAGGTCATGACGAATTAAAATCTAACTTACAGTTTCTCAAACTTATTACTAGATCTCAACCACGCTTTCCCAATACCTCGCCGATCCAAAAGTTGCCCCGGAGAACGCAAGGCGAATTGTCTACGATTTTGCGGATAATGTCATAACGACTCTTTGGTGTCTTTCGTGAGTTAATGTTATCCCTCTGGTATATTTTTCCTTACATCCGTAGAGAGACTTCAAATAAGGCATTGAATGCCATCAATGACATCCACCTCGCGCCATTTTTAATGTCCTTCCTCGCAGCTAGCGATAAACTTCCTCTGTCGCCCGTTACTGCAGCAGGTTGGTTATATCTTACTTTAGCTTCCAGTGAATCTCAGCATGTGGTCCTGACGTTTCTATTTCGTTAGCTCAGTGTTTATACGTCTTGACAGACGACAACTATCCTGTCATATCGGAAGTCCGGTCAGATGGTGGATATATTTCATGTCTATTATCATTAGCTCGCCGCGAGTCTGTTGATGCTACTGTGGCGAATAACGATCCTAAATCTGTTACGTTAGCGGTTCTAGCGGCTGGTATGTTTTTTGTTGACAGAGGATCTTTTTGGGGTGGAATCTTGACTCACTATCTCTACCAGGAACTTTGCGGAACATCTTACCTATTCCTCCTCCATCTGCAGCATCGTTCTTGGATATCGATAAAGATGTCGTTCTTCCTCTTCTCCTCCCCTTAATCTCCTCTATCTCCCTTCCTGAAGTGTCACAGGCCGTTCAACAGCTTGTCGCGAGACAGGCTTCAGAGCCTCAGTTGGAGAATCTCTCGTTGAACCACACTCCTAAACATGACCACAAAACCAAAATTGAGATTGAGCTAGAACAATTGGAAGCAAAGCTACGGACCGTGCAGCTTGCTTTGGAAATTTTGACTGGAACTTGTGCTACCTTGCCAGATCCCGAACCTGATATGCCTGCTAATCAGGAAGATGAAGAGGAGGAAGGCAAGTCTAGGAGGGTGGAAAATTTAATCACTTAAACTAACATTATATTATATGCCTTTAGACCTCGAGATCGATGCCGAAGACGCCATTGACGTCGACATGAACGAAGATAAAGAAGACAATGCTGCAGAAAATCACACAAGTCCCGCGTTTCTAACTAGCTTAGTGGCTCCCCTACTGGCCCTTGTCCAACCAACCGCTCTTTCTTTCCCTCCACTGGCTGCACCATCTATACATCCCCCAACGACATCCGCATTGAGCGCCATTCACATCAGCGCTCTGGAATGTTTGAACAACGTCTTCCTATCTCTCACAGTCACTCCAAATCCGGCTGTATCTTCTGATGTTAACAGCGGTTTAACTGTCTGGAACGGAATTTGGGCCGCTTTGAGCCTGGTGGGCACACAGACTAGTTTGGGCCAAGAACGCCGACAAGATATGTGGGAAATGGCTGTCGGTGTTCTGTGGGGAGTTGGCCGGGTTTGGAAGGGATCCCTTGTATGTTTTTTCCTAACATTAGATTAACCCCGTTCTTCACATTTTGCTATACCCAGGTTCCCAACAACGAACAAATCAGCATTTTGATTCAACTCTCAGATGCTACGTCAGATAACAGATTAAAAGTGAAATGCATTGGCACACTAGAATGCATTGCTCAGACACCTTCGGCCATCGAAGCCAATAATGTATGTTCCAGCATACATAGTTGCCTAGGTCAAGACATTCAAACTAATTTAATTGCTCAGGTTATTGCTGATTACTTGTTCTCCGTGTTGCCTACCTCCGGTCAACCATCTTCGTTCGATGCAGAATCCGTGATACAAGCCACTTCTGCGCTTATTGACATTTACTCCGACGAGACGTTGGCATACGATGTCAATTTCCGGCTCGGTGGCTACCTCGCCAAACTCAAGGCCAGCTTAGATAGTATAAAAACTGTGGTCAAGACGATTGACAGGCGTAAAGAAGGTGGGAAGGAGTTGAGAAGAAGAGGAGACGAAGTTCGCGAAAATTTGGTTGATTTCATCCAGTATCGTAAAGAGCTTAGGCTCTAATTTTCTCTGCTCCCATGTTTCAATTTCATCGTTTGGAGTGGACTTTCAGCAAGTATGTTGCCATATATCCCACGAATCGGACTTTGGATACGATAATGCTCTTTGTCACGTTAGGAAGGATGACGCGCGGATGGTCGATTGATTTTGATTAATCACCCATAACTCAAAGTCGCAGGTTTGCTTACATCCATTCACAACCACCCTATAAGCATCTGGATCATGTCTTCAACCCCTGATAAAACATTTGTGTATACGGCCGACGCCGTCCCTCCATTGCCTGTTTTCTGTTCGTAGACGATCCTCGTCAAAACCACAATCTGTTTCATCATGAACATTGATCGTATTCCTTGTTTTTATTTTAGCACAGGCAGTAGTATCTAAGGGTCGGATATATGTATCAGGAAATATAGGATGCAATAAAAGCTTGAAAGTGGTAGAAGGTGGCGTGCAAGCACAGACCGTACGGTATCGATCAAGTATCTTGATACGCGCGCATTAAAACTCTCGGTTGTAGCGTGCGGCATTGGAGAACATGAGCATCGTCCTCAAGGCAGCAGGATCGAACTTGAACCAAATTGTCAAAGTCAACATTTATCTCGCTAATATGCGCCGTGATTTCCAGCTCATGAACGAAGTGTACGTGCAAGTGAGTGTCCGAAATATGGTGTCTGTCTATTTAACTAGCTGATAAGACTACATAGTTTTTTGATAAAGATAAAATGCCTGCCCGCACTTGCGTGGGCGTGGCTTGCTTGCCAATGGACGCGGATGTAGAGATCGAGTGCATTGCAGAAACTCCTGACTCTGAATGAACAATATGTCAGGAAGTTAAGCTTGTTCAAGGCTGCTGTTCGTCTAGGATCCCGAAATCCTGATTATCGCCAAAGGAAAACATGAGAAAATAGAGCAATACTCAGATTACATGGGAATCACGGACCTTTGTTTTGTCAAAACCATTCAACCCTGCAGATACTCTCGTGCCTGCAATTATACCGCTCCAGTCTAACGTTGGCCAATGTGCTTTACCTTCCTTAGCATTGCGTTCATACAATGCACGGGCTGTCAACAAGTTCTGGTGGGCAACATCAATCCCTGGCATTGGGGAGTTGTAGTGAGCCGTCAGTCGTCGAATATGACTAAATACGAAAGCTCAGATGGAAAGAAATTTCAACACGGTTAGAGAGTTGGACGGACGTGGCATCTTTAATCCCACCGTCGATGCTGAACCCATTATTCCCGTCGAAATTGGCATGCCTCATGTTCTGCGCATACGAAAGGATGCTACGAATGGTTGAGATATATTGACATGATATTATGTTGTAAATTTTACCTTGGATCAGGGAAATATTCTGTCGAATAATTCAATAAACGTAGCAGATACTTAGGGTAGAGAGAATGGGCTTACCCTTGATGAGGTGCTCTACATGGTGACCGCCAATTCCAGATTTCTCCGCAAAAGTAAGGGCTTCGGCCAGTACCTCAAGATTGCCCAATATCATGGAATTTCCTATTAATTTGAACGTCAAAGCTACGAAATAAAACCATCAAAGGTATAAGTAATCACGGAAAGGGGGAAAAAGAGTCGACCTACATTTCTGAACATCTCCACCTAGATCGATAATTTTCCTACCCACTGCTGGGACAAGAAGATATCCCACTTCCTGTTTTGAACGATATTCTCCACTCATTACAAGCAAAAGTTGAGATTTCTCCGCTACAATTGGTGTTCCAATGACTGGACATGTTATAAGATGTGAATGAGGGAATTGTGTCACCAGGACATCTAGTTCGGCTTGAAGAACAAAGAATGAGAAAATAAAGAAATCTAGACATAATAACACAGCGAACCGGCTAAAGAAGGATATATCTGTAGAAAACAAGATTATTTGTCTGGTAAAGGCGTGGACCATGAGAACCTACCGTGCTGGTCTCGACGAAAATTTTGTTTTGAGTGGGTGGTGATTGCTATAAGGAACCATTAATAGAAACCAACAGACAATCAACTGTAATGACTGTAATAGGTACCTTGAGTGATGCCTGTATACGAAGGTATATGGCTCGGACAATGTCGTCGTTTGCTAGATTAACGACAATTACATTGCACTCCTGAGCTACCTGCTCTGGGTCTTGGGCAATTCGCGCTTTGTCTGCACCAACCATTCCTAGCAACTTCTCGGCCTTGCTGACCGTCCGATTCCATACTAATATAGGTGGAAACCCAGTTTGTCCAATAGGACCTTTAAGGGCCATATTTTGCGCCAACATGTACCCGATGTTTCCTAGACCGATAAATCCCATTTGTATAGGAGACGTCTTCGGGGTTACAGGTCTCGAAAACGGATTTGAATGAGAGTTATTTCCTTCAGCTGCAATATCATGATTGTTGGCAGACATTGTCGTATGACTTGAGTAGATTCCTTCCAGCGAGTGTGAAGAAAGAAAAAGAAAGCCCGGCAGGTTCGAGACAATATATGAACCTAAAGATGAGACATGATTTGAATCGTCAGTGGGGCGATCATTGCTAGTACCGATTTCTTAGGTCACTCGTAAGGAAATGCAGCGAACTCGCGTGCTTTTCGACGATTTCTTTCAATTATAGAACTACTGCATCGGCGCCTATTTGTGTTGCACAAAAGATCCGTGTTACACTGCTGAGTTATTTATGGAGGTAAAGATTCAAGCAAGTGAAGTCGGGGGAGCATAATATGCAGTGAGTCCAGAGATGTTTTATTCATTATGCAAATCTTCTTTGCGTATGAAAGTAGAAAACGAGGTGACGGTAAGGAAGAAAGGAGTGCCTTTCTGGGTGTCTTGGCAAATCTCCTTGGAAATACAGTGATGCCGGTCATGTGATATACTTCCAAATCGCGACGTCAAGCAGCGTTGAACTCTGCTTGAAATTAATGCGACCCTTCTACCAGCTATCCACCAACTCATGCTAGTTCAGGCTCTTTGCTAGCCCGACTACAGCTCAATAGTCCATTCATACAAGTAACGAGAACATGGCGCATCAACAAGCTTACCAAGCGTACCCGCAAAACAAAGGTACCCTTACACCCGGACAGACCATCAGCGTCAACAGTTATACGGTGCAAGTGGAGAGATATCTTTCACAAGGTACATAACTTCTGTTGGTTAGCATCTTGCGACTTCATATCTTTTGAAGGTGGCTTTGCGCATGTTTATCTCGTCCGGACGCCCACTCCTGTCTATAACACGACACATCATGTCCTTAAACGGATCGGTGTTGCTAATGAGTCCATGTTGACGGAAGTGAAGAAAGAAGTAGACATCATGGTACGTGGTAGACACACAGTACAACTATGCCGGCTGACCCCCACATTCAGCGATTATTGAAAGGCCATCCCAATATTGTCCATCTTATCGATGCAGCATGGCATAAATTGCCTAACGGAACGTTTGAAGTGTTCATTCTCATGGAATTCTGTCCAGGTATTTCTTTCTTATCATTATGGTTTATGCAGGAAAATCTTACCAATTATCCTATCAGGGGGCGGAATAATTGACATGATGAACCGGCGACTACGTGAACGTCTTACGGAAGCGGAGATATTGCAGATTTTTGTAGATGTATGTGAAGGAGTTGCGTACATGCATAATTCACGTCCGCCACTACTGCATCGCGACCTTAAAGTGGAAAACATTCTTCAATCATCACCCACATCGTATAAGCTATGTGATTTCGGCTCTGCCACTACAGTTTCGAATCCTCCATCAAATATGCAAGAAATTCGAGCTTTGGAAGCAGATCTTAATCGACACACTACACTGCAATACAGAGCTCCCGAGATGGTTGATGTCTACGCGAAAAGACCAGTCAACGAGAAGAGCGATGTTTGGGCACTTGGCGTACTTCTTTACAAACTCTGCTATTATACTACCCCGTTTGAAGAGCATGGTCCATTGGCTATTCTTAACGTTCAGTATCGGATACCACCATATCCAGCGTACTCACAGGAGATGAACATGCTAATCGGTGTGTCACTTTCTTCGTTAGTTTCGTAGTCAATTATTCAGAATACTTTCGTTCTAGCTTCTATGCTCAGAGAGCACGGTTCTCAAAGACCGACAGTGTTTGAGCTCCTTGATCATGTGCATCGCCTACGTGGATCCAAATCTAAGTTCACTTACAATATACCCGCCCCTCCACCACTTGTATCACGTCCACAAGCACACGCACATGCCAAAGCAATACCGTCTCCACACCCTCTGGAAGGTACTATTTCCTATGTATCACCTCCGGCCAAATCCGCTCTGTCGCTATACGATCCCAAGTCTCTTCCAAATCCACCCGCAATGAACCCTGGCATCCAAGCGCGAGATAAGGTTCTTGAGGCTATTGGTCCAATGCGCCGCGGACGACCGAACACTTCACAAAACCCTCCGTCAAGGTCATCTAGTCCCCAGAAGAACGGTCAAGCACCTCAAGACAATCAAGACGCGTTGGCGAATTGGCCGGATGCCAACCAAGAACGAGCTTGGAGAAATGCTAGGGAGAAGCAGACGGAATCTTCAAAAGAGGCCGATGATGGCTGGAATTTAAACAACCTGGACAAGAGATCAAGACCAGACAAAATAGATCAATCTGCAGGCTTTGGAGACGATTTTAGCGAAAAGCTTTGGAGTGCTTCTGACCCAAATTCGACTGCTATTGCGCCTCTGCAACCAAAACTTAGTCCTAGGCCAAATATCATGAACATCATAAAGACCAGCGACGTTCCTGTGACACCTCTGGCTTTTACCGGAACGACCATGCTTCGGGTGAAACCAGATCGTCTGCAGCAGAATCGGGATAAGGATGCGTTTGAAGGTCTTGGATTAATGACGTCCACGACAAAGGCTCCAACCCTGGGTGAAGCTGTAGGGGCAAGGAAATTGCGGACAGGTCTTGCATCTATGGGCATGTCGTCAACATATGACCGCGACAGGGCAAGGACTAACGCAGTTCCTCGGCCAACTCCTTCCCCACAATCTAAATTCCTTTCACCAACGCAAAGTACCGGAGCAACAACCCTTCAACCTAAACCTATTTCTCCAGTGCCAACGCCGAATTCATCGAGCAGTTCGTACTATAAATCGTCTCCTTATTCTCCGTCTGGCGCAGGCGCTAGTCCTGTTCACACTACAAATTCCGACGGTATGCCTGTTGAATCTAGGTTCCCGTCATTGGAAGAATTAGATGCTCAGTTCAGTCCACCTGCTGCAAATGCATTATATCCCTCATCAGTGAATGATGCCTCAGCTAAATTCGCATCTGCTGCGTTACGGCAGACTGGCACCAGTCGTCCCCAGTATAATGCCCGTGCAAGCAATATAGGGATTGCCTCTTCAACGGGAGGTAGTCTCCTCAAGCCTACTGCTGCCCTTCATACCAACTATTCCGTTGATGGTGTAAGATCGCAGCAGGTTACTGGAATGGCTATGCGCGAACCTAAGGAAAGCAAAAGGCACGGCGAAAGGTCTAATCCCTCTGATATCAGTGACGGTGTCGAGAACTTGTCTCTCAAAGACTCACAAAACGCAGTTCCTATAAAGCCTGCATTTGCTTCTGGTAAATTTGAGACGAAGGAACTTCCTAACTCACATTCAGGCCCTTCTAACGACAGCTTGAATTCTCCCCCATTACCTAAGCGACCAGCAGCCAACAATCCACCTCGGGATTGGCTAACCGGGGAAGATATGGACGATATGAAATCGACCACATCTGCTGAAGTGCCTATTCTTCGCGAATCTCCTAGCAAGCGAGCTTCGTTCATCGAAACAAGCGAATTTACAATCCCCCCTTTCTCAGCTGCTCAGCATGTGTATGTTTCTGAGCGTCCGGCTGAAGAAACGCGACCCGAGGGGATCTCTCCTACTGTATCTAAATTCACGCGTGACTTCCCTGCCCTAGAGGCTCTTAATACACAAAATTCTCCTCTGCAATCAAACTCAGATGGCCTGACTGAGAATTGGAGTCCCCTGGCCACAAGACGCGAAATCGATGGAGAGTCTTCCAGCGCTGACGAAGGCCCGGAAGACCCTGGTAGCAAGCCTGCTATTTCAGAAAAGGCTAAGAGGCCTGTGAAAGGCAGACAAAGCTCCGTTCATGATCTTGTATTCCAGTATGGGGGTGGTGTTGCTCCAAAGGAAAAGGAGAAGGAGAAAGAATACGAACGCCAGCGGGTGCCTGCTCTTCATAACGTCGGCGACTACAAGGATCACAGACCTGTTAAACCCTACAAACCTGCTGGACTTGCTCCTCCTAATATTTCGGACTTGGATAGGAAGTCGTCATCACCTACAAACCAAACCATCCAACTTCCTCCAGTTATTTCAGATCGGTCCCCTCGACTCCAAAGCACTAATTTGACCGACAAACCTCTCCCACCTGTCAATGGCACAAAGTCTCCTTCGTCTGCGCGGTCGCGTCCGCAATCGATGTTCATTTTCCCGACCAAGTCAATAGACAGCTCATCATCTTCTAGTGTTACTTTAGCACCTCCTGAAGAACCCATGCCCCGAGCATCGAGAAGAACATCAATATCAGATATGGTCCAGCGATACGAAGCCATTGGGAGTTCAGTAAAATCCCCGATCAGCATACCCCCTGGGCCTCCATCACCTATTCACAGACCCGTAACTGCCAAGTCTAATTCCACCACTGTAAGCTCTCATAAGATATTCCCTTCACAGAGCAAACCAATACCAGCGAAGAAGTCTGTATCAAGCAATATTACTGGGCGTGTAACCACGGAGCCATTGAAGGCAGTATCACCATCTTCTCTTGAACCATCACATCAGAGTCATTCCGTTGCTCTGAATCGGACACCTACGAAATCGCATAGTAAGAAACCTACTTCTGATAATAATAAAGATAGACCGGCCCCTGCCGTGACACCAGACAGAACCATTTCACGACCTAGGAGGATGTCTTCCAGGGCTGACCCACCAGTGTCTTCTTCGCCTATGAAGGTCGAGACGACGGTCGCTGCAGGATTAAGGAAGCTCTCAATACCGGCGCAATCGGTCAACCCTCCTGATTCCCCTAGAAAACCAGTCATCCCTTTAAAAAGCGAAGAGCCTTCGTCAAGAACAGATGAACGATCACCGTCACCCGAGCGTCCTTATCAGGGAGTTGGGAGGTTGATAGATCAATGGCAAAAAAAATCAGCAGAAGCAGCGCAGCCCGTTGTCAAACGAGCAGATCTGAAGCGTACTGGTATTGTACGTGGAGGTGACAGATGACCGTTTGGTAATTTGGCGTTCTTTACAGCGGCCATTCTCTTTTGATCATGCTATTTATGTAGCATTGTATGTAGGGATATATACACTGTACAATACGGACTCTTGAGATCACAATTAACGAAACTGGATATTTAACAATTAATACATGCAATCTATAGAGTAGAGCAAAATTACTCCATGATGTCAGAGGCCAGCTATAAATTAGGATAAGGTTAGAGTTACACCAGTCATATTACATGTCTATTTCCTTTCCTCGAAACTATCTGATTCGTCGTCATCGGCGTAGAACAATGTGTCGTGTGATGTTCTTTTGTGTTGGGTCGAGTGGCCACGGAGCATTTCCCTGGCAATGTCCCTCCCTTTTCCTATCTCCCAGGCTGGTGAACCGTTGAGTCGGGCATATGCCTGCACCCGGTCAGTCTCTCCTGCTAAACCCAGCTCCAGAGCTACAGCATCCGCCCTTGCAATGTTTGACTCGGTTGGGTGGATGAAAATGTCGTCAGGCTTTGATTTGGACCTTGGTCGAGTCTTATTTACGGATTTAAGGGGATAGGTAGTTGACTCTTCTTCGGAAAGAAGTGGAAGTGAAGATTCATGTCCGCGAGGATTACTGTCGGCAGAAAAGAATATACTTGAGCTGAGATTCTGTGTCACGAAACGCTGCTGGGCTTTCTTACCGGAAGACCGAGTCGGGTGTCCTGGGCAGTTTTTGGAGCTCGATGAGGAATTGCGCTAGTGAGAGTGAAAAGACCTAAGGAAGGCTTGTTATCGGTAATTGAAAGACGCGACTGAATGAGTGCCGCTTACAATGCAAAATATCAGCCTAAGAGGCGGAAAACGCATCAACAAAAAGCGCATATGTACATTGAGTGAAAATGATAACATACCCAATATGAAACGTCATTCCAGTCAGCATATAGCACCTTGATAAGATATACTTTTCAGCACAATCCTTCCCGAAAGAAAACAACCGATGTGGAGGCTCATACAATCTAAGGAAGGTTGCTACGCTGTACAGTCCAGTCCTCCATAGAGCCAGAGATATTCGCGAACGTCGGCAAATCCGTGGCATCCATTGCTTTTCGAGGACGAACGAAAGAAATCTTCGCGATTCCATTATTTAATATACAGTCGGAATAAGGGCGGAAAATATGACATACCTCTCCGACAGACAGATGGCGGAGACCAAAACGCACGCGACAAAAAACGACCAAAATGAATTCAACGTGACTGCCGGGAAAAGAACGTGTTCATTGTTGAATGCCCAGTGTAGGTGAGGCTCAAAAGTCATTTCTGATATAGATGGTGTCGTATGTAAGTATGAGCGTCGACGGTAGGTACGGGGTGGTTGAAGGGGGAATGGAAAAAATTTGGCCCGCAACAGGTCATTTTATGCCGGCAACGACTCGGTCTCTAGAGACTGGGAGTCTTTAAGACAACCATCATCAACCGTCGAAATGTCAGGAAATCGTTCATCTGCTCCAGAATTCAAGATCATCGTGCCCTGTTGGGGATAAATAGCATCGGTATACTTATACATAGTATCAGATAGTCTACAGAAGTAGAAAACGAGAGGCATGCCCTCTATCTTCCTATCAGTAGGTAAAAGTAATCGATACAAACTAGAATGTCTATATTTCAAGCTATTTACTGCGCAATATAAATCCAACATATCAGCCAGTCACTTTGGAGATAGAGATAAATCGATAAATCAACTGCTGTCTAACTAGAATTCTTGGTCGCCCATGTTGTGGGAAAGCGCGCATAATGAGGTGATGGATGTGTTGATGTAGTCTATTTTTTCCACTGGTAGTTGAACAGGCAAAGCATTCCTGTTGGCACGAGATACAGTTGATAGTTTAGCCGCAGTCTCAACCAGGGAGTACTGGGCGCCTTTTCTTGCTGAACTCAAGTGCTTTCTGGGCACGCCATTCGCAGTCATTCGCATATTCACAAGTCCTTCGCGATGAATGAGTCTCCGAAAACATGGTTCCGGGCAAAATATGCTCACCTGCACCGGTACGCACGGTCTATGGGTACACCTTCTGGAGGTCGTTTACCCCTCCACCACTGAAGTACGTGTGCCAAATGCTTCTCCAGAGTGTCTGGATCATAAAGGAATTTCTTTGAACCGATTATTTTAAACCGACGAATACCATCTTCCTCTTCAGGTTCGCAAGTATCATCTGGGTTGGCGATGGCCCTAGTCTCTACAGCATTCGTGGTACCTGTATTATCTGTTCTGAATAAGTTCAAATCTGCTCGTCAACTGAGTTAATGGACCAACCAACCTGGACCTGGGCCCCCGATCAATTGTGTCGCGGAGTGTTGCAATGCCCACTGGAGTTGCATCTCCTCAGAATCCGCAGTTGGGGTGGTAAGGTCAATCACAGTCAGGTCTTCCGTGGGATTCCAATTGGATGGCCCAGCTTCATTTTCGTTGCTATTAACAAGATATTGCTCATGGTCGTTCAAGCTTGCGGCAATGGCCTTCGCCAGGTCCGAATCTTCCTGGTTGACGAAAGACAATTGTGATGGTGTCTTCGATTTTTTCTTCTGTTTCAAATCTGGCGGCCGACGTAGACGATATACGAGCTCCAAAGTGTGATCAACTCCGACGATGTTCATTTCCTTGACAGTCTTATGCCATAATTCCACTATGTCGTCCAAGCAGCAGATCTGGAATTCTGATGTTTCTTCGATCAATCGTGCCTGGACAAGAAATTTTGTCGGAAACACTTCTGCAGAGTCTACACCCACTTTTTCCCATACGCGCGAAAATTGGTATGGCGTATCCGTCGCCAGTAACTCGCACAGGAGTTTACGATATATCATGAGTTGTAATTTCCCTGAATACATATCAGGCTCCCGAGGAAGGTAGGGGTTTTGGCGTGTTTTGTTATCCTTGATGTGCAACATATGTCCCGTCTTTTCTTTAGGCGAAGATGGTGTACTTTCTGGATCAATTTTGATGGAAGACTTTTTTGGACTCTCGAAGAACGCGTCGATGTGAGTTCGCGAAGGAGAGAAACTTGTACGAGAGCGTTTCGAGATTGGACTTGAGTATGACTTGTCTGATGGCCGCTTTTTTTGGGGACTGACTTCCATTCCCACTTCAGTCTTTACCAATTCATCCTACAAGCACGTTTAGAGTCCCTCGACATAGGATACACAGATGTATTAAAAAATTTACCATTACCCCAATAACGACTTCATCATGTAGTATCCCGAAAACAGGCATTTCGCGCTAGGCCCACGGAATGAGTCCATCGAAAAAAGAAAAGAAAAATCAAACTAACTGTTAGGCCAGCCATAACTAATCTTAGACTAGTGATCATGTTGAATAACCTATATCTCAAATGTAGATTACGGTGCATCAACCAGTAGAGACTACTACATACCGTAAACCCCAGCGTGTTTCATCGGTGGTTACTTCGATTTGCAAGTCTTCAAACTTGATTTCTCGTTCTAGTTCTTTGTGTACGGCCTAAGAAATAATCAAGAACTTTAGCAATGAAAGGGTTTACTAGGTCGAAAAAACCTACCAATCCTTGTTTCGTTTGAATATCGTTTTGCTCTGCAGTTGCTATTTCAGGCTGTATTATCTTTCCTGCAGCAGATACAAAGCTTGTAGGACGCTTGTGAATGGGGCGTGATCGCTTTCCACGCAAGCCGTAATCATACTGCACTTCACACCTTTGTTTGTTAGCGACTTAAACTATGAACCATAGCTCGACATACCAGGCAGGCGAAACCAGATCAGTCACAGAGAGCGACATGCAAGAACGAAACTCTTCGAGAGGCGATTGGTGTGCAGTACCAGAAATCTCGTCTTCTACCTTAACGCGGACGGCGGGACCGCCTTCGCCGCGGCTCATTCTGTTCTCTATGTTCTGGTCGAGTTCAGCCAATTCTTCAGCGGTAAGGGCGCCCAAGTTGAGGTCGAAGTCGTCGGATCGGACGTCTATGTTGCCGTTATGTCTGTCAGATGAACCATCCAATGCCTGCAACTGCTGGGGGGTTAGTAAAGATAAATTGAGGCCGTCAATGTCTGACTGGAAAGACGCCTCTCCAACATCTTCGATATCATCCAATTTTGGTGAGAACATAGATGTAATTGTAGCATCTAATTCAGCAAAGTCTTCTGCTGTGAAATCAGAGAAATTCAGTCCAGGATATGTATCAGAGCTACAGTCCGACATGGCGCTTGCGGTGGAAGTTGGTGTCTTGACTCGTGGAAGTGGCAATGGAAATGCTTCTTTTTCTTGAAGTATGTACTCGTTGAAGTGGACGGTGAAGACCTGCGCAATAATGACGAATGGATAGCAAAGTGCATTAAGTGCGTGTTTGACGCGTACAACGCGCGCAATAACTTGGGCGGTTTCCTCGAAAGATGTTGACGAATCTCACGGTCAATCTGAGCCTCAAATATTTACTTTCCGCCAAGTCAGCATTGCGAATCGTGCGCGCGCTTGTGTCATCGGTTCAACGCGGTACCAGCTAGTCACTTCGAATACAGAAAGATGCCATATTGCCAACTTTCCTTCTCATGCCTCCGAAACAAGCTAATCTTACCATATTATATCCTTAACTTACTCTGATCCCGCTCGTTATTTCTCATTGACGCTAACTTTAAAGATCGTCGATCTACCTAACAAAAAGAAGGGCATGAGCACTTTACAGCCAATGTTTCTCTGTAATTCGAAGATGCCCAAAGATACACACCGTTTGCCTGTACTCGGGACGATGTAACAGAAGATTTGTCGGAACGCGGAAACAAAATGGATAACCCGACAATGGAGCCCGGATTTACCTTCTCGCGAAAAGTTATCGTAGGCGCCACCGTGTCCATCGTTTTCCATCGTTTTCCTCTGTTCTTTTTACTCTATCTCTACTTTTTCCATTGTTCGTGACCTTCCGACTTGGTCCACATTCTTTCAATCATGGCTTTCATTCACTGTCGTTCTTTGGTCGTTTTAGCTTTGGCTATTGCATCGATCGCTCAAGCTGTTTATCCTTCTCCTACCTATGTCGAATACGCAAGACGCTCCATTAATGTTCATGATCAAGTTCGTGCTAGGAAATCCTTATGCCCTCGCAGAACTTCCTAATTTTTCATGCAGGAATTCCAACGCAGACATAATGACAATGAAGGACAGGAAGGCCGGTTTTCAGGACCAGATAACGCCTATAAACAGCACGATAGCCAAGGGTCTAAAAACCGGTTCGCTGATGGAAATAACCATCCGGCTAACAGGAATGGCCAGGATAGTCACCACAATCAGGACGAGGCGAAGCTTCCTACCCAAAAAGATGACTACAATCGAAACAAAGACGAGAAAAGGCCAGAAGAAAAAAGGCCTTCCAATGAAGCAACCAAAGTTTCTCAACACTATGTTGATGATGATGGCGATACAGGGAACAAAAAGCCCATTCCATCTCAGCGTCCAAGAGCCAGAAACATCCAACGGAGAAGTTTTGATTCAATGACACCTTCCGAAATCCCCACTGCCATTTGTCCGAGCAACCTTTCTGGATGTCCTATTGCTCAAGCTGGATCAAAATCTTCCCTTCCTGCTACATACTCTGCATGGTTGGAAAAGGGTTTCGAATGCGTAGATTTTGAGGCAGATTTGAGGTCGTGCGGTGGTTGCGCCAGTTTAGATATCAAGTAAGTCGTAATACTTTGGCATGTGTATGGTCTACTGATATTATTTAAAGACATGATTGCACGGCCATTCCTGGTGTTCTTGACGTTGCTTGTGATTCTGGAACATGTGTTGTCCATTCCTGCAAACCTGGCTTCACCTTCAACACCACAACTACCACATGCACTTGCAACCGCAAGTAGAATAGAACACCATACCGGACAATAGTAGAGCACAAAAAGTCCATAGACGCGTCACTCACGTAAGGTTATTATGCATATGCTTGCGTATTAGAGGAAAACTATTAATTATTCTGTAGACTTAATTCGATTTATTTTTATTTTTATCAAGTAGCACATGGACCTTTGGAATAGAAAGACGTTCGTTTGCCAGTGACCTGACCTGATGACTGTAGGTGACGTCGCAAGAACTCCACAGAATCCAGGCATTTGGGCATAGAGATCCATTGTTGGTTGCAAAAACATCAACTTCTGACTTCGCACAAGTTTCGAATTTCTCCATGGTGGCTCCTAAGACTGTTTCTCTTGTATCTTGACGAACCATGTAAGTTACCGAACCATCCCACTTCTTTGTAAGTTTTGAGACACCACATGGTACCCATTCTGCATAACAACAGGTCTTCTGTGCCTCGATATCCTCCTATAAGAGCATATAATCTGGTGAATGGTTAGCTCCATATCTACTTCGAAGTCTAGTTTCCTGCCTTTTGCTCTACAACATGGTCTATTTCTTAGTATTAGCTACTGTTATGCTTCAAGCCCTTATCTCGGTGGTGCGTTCTCTGTCATTTAAATAGCAAAATCTCCAATCTAACTAACTCGTAGACGGCTTGGAACAATGGCGTAGCGCAAGTCCCGCCGATGGGGTTCAACACGTACATTATTTTCATATCTACATCCTATCCCCTTTTATCAAACTCATGTGTGGCGTCTTCCCCGTCGTAAAGGTGGAATCGATTCGCGTGCGATATCAACGAACAGTTGATCCGTGAAACTGCTACTCAGATGAAAAACCTCGGATTCCTCGATGCTGGATATCAATATATTAACATTGATGACTGCTGGCTCACTAGCACCCGTAGCCCTGATGGGCATCTCGTCGTTGACTCGACCAAGTTCCCCAGTGGAATGAATAATTTGACTGATTTCTTGCATGGTCTTGGGTTCAAAGCCGGGGTGAGCAATTTTCAGTTTAGAGGGAAAAGATTATAATCAACTCTTTCACTGGATAGATTTATGTAAGAGCGTTATTATTATCGTTTTCGGTATCTTGCTCATGACAGAGTATTCTACTTGCTTAGGAAGACCTTGGAACAAACACTGTAAGTCTTATCGATATTTTTACGCGCCCTCCTTCGCAACCCTTACAACCTGCTAGTGCGCTGGGTTTGCCGGAAGCTTGGGCCATGAGCTTACCGATGCCAGAGATTTTGTCGATTGGGGTAAGCTCACACTTTCGTGCCGACATGACGGGTAAAATTGACGCATTATCTTCTGGCTATAGGATTTGATTACTCGAAGGTTATGATTGGTTTCATGAAGAATGATATACATCGCGCTGTTTGCTGAATTGTTCTATAGATCGACGATTGCAATAGTGAGAGCTATAACGGCACGAATGCATCGCGCTTCCAACGATGGACAGATGCTCTCACCCAAGTCAAGGAAGAAACAGGAAAGATGCTCGTCTACACCCTAGTCGAGTGGCAGAGCTTCGACGCCTGGACCTGGGGAGGAAATATTGCTAACGCTTGGAGAAGTGCGTGAACCGAAATTCATTCCACTGATAATTGTGCCTGTCACTGTCAGAATAATAAACCGAGTCATTGATCTTCCTTATCTTTCATAGTCTACGATGATATCCAGGCTAACTGGGGCAGAATAAAAGAAATTCTGAACGAAGCCTCGTTCATCGGAAATTATTCCAACTTCTATGGCCATAACGATCTGGGTATAGTGTTCTTTCGCCACTGTCGATATTTTCTAACAGAAGCTCCGCGATATAGATATGCTGGAGAATGGGAATGGAAACCTCACCCTGGCCGAGCAACGCAGTCACTTTACGGCATGGGCACTCGCTAAATCACCCCTACTCGTTGGAACAGACGTGGGTGTCCCGTGCTTTCCCTTGAATGGCTGCCGCCGCACGCGACTTATGCGGGTACCTTTTACAGGTCTCGAAACTATCGAATGAGTCCATTGAGATTCTCCTCAACCCTGAGATTATAGCTATCAACCAGGATACTTCCATCGGCGAGCCTCTAAAGCCTTTCTTCTGGGGCAAGAATCCCGATGGCACCAATGACCCGTAAGTGTACTCGACTTGAAGCCTTCAGCGTAAATTGAATCTCTTCGCAGGACTTTCCCTGCTCAATATTGGAGGTACGAAAATAAACATTATTTCTTCGTCGGTTCTGAGTAACGACGACCTTCCGAAAACAGTGGTTACTTCAGGGATACGAAACATACGGCCATCATGTATATCAACTTCAACGAGAGGACCGTAGATCTCAACTTTACCCTGTCTCATTCTCCTCACTTGAAGGCCGAGAAGACCTACGCCGTTCGGGATTTGTGGCAACACAAAGATATTGGGATTGCTAAGGAATTTTTCTTCTCTGGAAGTATCGCAGCGCATGATGTTCGTGCCTATGTTTTTACGGAACTGTAGGGATGTAGTGCCGTTGTATTCGGGACGCCCAGTGGGGTTAGCGTATATTTAAGTAGCTGTCGGCGCGTTTAAACTTAAATGACGCGCATGTGTATTATTGCATTTTCTACATACGTGTGTGGTACAATTTCATTTCATGGACGTGGACAGCAGAATCAGATGTTTTAATTGGATCTATCGAGAACAGAAAAGGGAGTCTAAAGGGAGGCTAGGGCTGTCGATGACGGAAGAAGCCGGCATAGGTGTGATGACATCTTGTGCTTACGCGAATAAAGGACTTTTGAAAGTGGGCTGACATGTCAATTCCTTTCTTTTAATGAATCGTGGACCCGACTTATTCCCAAACATGCCATTCTTTCTTTTCTTTTATCTCTCATATACCGATATACATGCCATGTTTTAAGTTCCTTTTTGCGTGTGGTGCATCTCTGACCGACGACGGACAATGCCCAGACAATTCCACAGCGTTGTATTAAGCGATTATTCCTTGCGTCCTGTCTCTTTCAACGCCTTTCTTATGCCTCCCAAAGTCCTTAACGAAACCACTCACGCTCAGCAATCTTCTCCTGCCGTAGTCGAAGGTCCCGCAGATCGTGCTTCAATTTTAATATTCATTTCTGCTCATGCTTTGGGTTCTCTTGGCTTCGCTGTGGTACGCATCATACCTTCTCTTTTTTAATCAAGAATTTTTACCTGATTGTTCTTTCATGAAATGTAGAGCCTTTTTGCTATTTGGTTTGGGTGGCTTTTACCTGCAGCTCTTACGGCGCCTAGCGCAGCTGCAACGACGACGCCATCAGGTGGCCAAGACGATTCCTCCGAAATTAAAAAGCTCAACAATTCGAGACCACGTTCAACTTCAAAGCAACCTCGTCGATCCACGCCTAATGCTCATGCTGTACACCTTTTACCCATACCCGTCCGACGTGCCTCTGCACCTGTAACGATCACCCCCATCCTAGTTCCTCACCGCGAAGATGTCCAGAATAATTCTCGTCGCGTTTATTTCAAAGACAGTGCGCCTCCGACGGTTATTAGACGAAATACGATGCCGGAGCCGGAGCCTGTGCGTGTGGGATTACCGCCCAAGAGCGAAACAACCTCTGTTCCCAGTTCTCCGAATAACAGTCGATCGGCTTCTCCGGTACCGATGATCAGCGGTGCCCAGATGGAAGTTACTGAGGATGGCGTTCTGGACTCTGATTGCTCGCCACATTCGTCGAAGGCTTCATTGCACATGCAATCGTGCCTACAGAAATTCAAACGCCGCAAACCCACTCTATCCGAAAATCAAGATAAGCAGGCCGATCAAGCGTCAATAGCCAGTACAGGTCAGACTCTTTTACGTTGGTGATTATGTTTGATAACTGACTGACCTATTTACTTTATCTCCAGAAACCTCTGTCTCTGTAAAAGCCGGTAGACGTACAAGCGGCGGCTTTGTGGCTTCTTGGGCGTTAACCCGCCATAGAACCGCTCCTGATGTGACTGCCTCCGATTCCGGCTCTTCTTCGCCTTCTCGTTTATCATTTACACGCCGAAAATCACCAGCGAGACCAAGCACTAGTCCCGGAAGCAACGCTGCTTCCAGCACCGTGACTTCAGCCGCTCCTGAGATCCTGTCGCCTACTTTTCTATCCCGGAAATCCCAGAAGCGGGTTTCAGCGCCGATACCACGGACATCACCCTATGGCGCCCCGTATTTTGCTACTCCCCCGCTATTGTTGAATAATAATGCTGCCAGTGCAAAGAATTATCATGCTTACCTCAAAGGATTACCTCAATTCGAGGACGAGACCCAGGCTGCCCCTGCTTCTGACGTTGAAAGCCTGGAACGCTCAAGGGGTCGTACACCGTCAATAAGACGGGTCAATCTTGGTACTGCTCCTGATACCTTACCGAAACGAAGATCAGCAAGCGAGGACTGGACGCAAAGGCCAGAAGCCAAACGCTCATGACATCATTATGCCCATAATTTATATATACACTGTAAGTTGTGATTGAACTTTTATTTCTTCGCTGGTATTGAAACAAATGGTCTGTTAGATTCCTATTTTGCATTTAGATGGATTTCTTTTTTCTTCTCTCGGCTCAAATCAATCAAATCTCGCAATGTACTTGTACTGTTATCGGCATACTACCATCATTATCATTATCACCACCTCTCAAGAATACGTTTCGTGTCGTCTTAATCGTAATTTATCCATAATTCAATATCCTATTTGCGTTTTTTTCTGCAAAATATATCCGATTGTGTCATTTTTGAGCGCTTTCCCGGAATGCTGTTTGAGCGCTTATTGTAACTAGACCTGCGTAACACGTGACGCGTGACGATCTACTGGTTCGTCAGATGTCTAAGACTGTCTCTCATACATCATGTTTCTCGTCGATAACTTTTTTTCAACAAACAACCATGAGCGATATATCAAGTTTATCGAGTCAATACTCAAACACTGCTGAAGACTCACCTCAACCTCAGGCAGCGGGCAAGATTGTCCCCGCCCTTATCGTCATTGATATGCAAAATGATTTTGTGTATGGGTCGCTCGCCGTTCCGGGAGGAGAAAGCATAATTGACCCTATCAACGACCTGATACGCCTCCCTTTCGCAACTAGAATTGCAACGCGGGATTTCCACCCGGACAACCACATCTCCTTCGCACGCACGCACCAGCAGACCGAGTTTGAAAAGAAGATAATATATGATCCTGACGATCACCTGGAAAAATGGGGCATCGAGCAGACATTGTGGCCTGTGCATTGCGTGGCTTACAGCGGAGGGGCTGATTTTGTTCCTGGCTTGAACGCGTTGGCGTTTGACGCTGTCATCCACAAGGGCACGCATCCAAGGATCGAGTCGTACTCGGCCTTCCGCGATATCTGGGGCAAGCGCGAGACGGACCTGCCTGCTATCCTCCGTGATCGAGGTGTTACAGACATTTATTTCTGTGGGCTTGCGGGGGACTATTGCGTCAAATATACAGCAATAGATTCGATGGAGTATGGGTATAATACGTGGATAGTGAGCGATGCGATTAGGAGCATTGATACTGAAGAAACGACCTGGCTAGACGTTGCAGATTCGAAGGGCGTCAAGTTCACGACGGTGGATAAATTGACGCAGCTAATGTTGTCAGATAAAGTGGCAAACTTGTCCATCAATTAAGGGTTTTCCGTTGTATGTATGTAAAAGAGATTTATGGATAAGATAAGATAAGATGTCGAGGTCAGGGTCAATTATACTCTTGGCCTAGACATTACACCGTGTCAAAGAATGAATGAAATGCAGTTCAATGAAGGCTTTGTTTGAAGACTGAAACCAAGAAAACAAACTGGATCTGTTTAAACCTTGCCCTCGTAGCCGCCGGGACAAACATGCTTTCGACAGCAACAACGCTTTGGTGGATTTGAGTTCTTCCGACGCCTGCCGGTCTGCTTCAACTTTTCTCAACCTGAGCTGATTCAGAACTAGTTAGTGCCTTCCGCTTGCCAACGGCTTCTTCAAGCCTAGTCGCATCCCCAAAAATTTCACCTCTACCCGCTTAGTATCTCTGTCATGTCAGAAGTCGTGGCCAGCGAAACGACAGCTATCCAGTCTCAGGCTTATCCCTCAGTTTTCATCCGAGTGCTTGCTCAAGCCACCACAGCACTACATTTCCTGCAGGTTTGGTTTTTCTTGCCTTACAAACATGAACAGATGAAGATAATCTCTTACTTGTGTTACGGTGAATAGAGCTTGGGAGCCATGGTGTTATTCTGGCTGTGGCCTTCCCTGACACCAGAACCTCGATTACACCGGTACATCTCGTCCACGCCCCAGGTACATGAACGGCAACACAGACACTCATCGTCACATCATCACCAACACGCCCCTCGTAGACGGAATAGCAGGAAGCCCTCAAGCAGCATGCTGGACGGCGACGATGCTATCATTGGAGCCCTGCTCCAAATTGACAAGGCGTTGGAAGATTGTGGACGGCCAGGGTCACCGGTACAACGTTGGGAGGACGGCGAGCGAACAGTCGCAGCATGAGGTCAAATAACTACGACCACCATCACCATGTACCGCCTCGGGGCTAGCATTGCATCACGACCAGGATACCTGGAGCAATGAAGACACACATTACGTTACGGACAGTCGATTACCGACGTCGAATTGAGATTATAATTTCACTTATATCCTTCTTAAATCATCATCGTCTGTTTGGGTTATAACCAAGCTTGGGAACCAAGACTATGCAACATAATATGTATATTCTTTTGAATAATGAAGCATAGTAATATTTTCCTCCTTCTATGAAAAGTCTTCTGTTCTGCCGTCGTGCGTAAGGAGGGCCATGATGGCATGTACGATGGGATTACCAGAGCCTAGTGTTAGCATCGTTCCCTCTTCGATGGACTTCTGTAGCTGAGCATCCAAGAGGCGCCTACAACAACATGTAAAATTATCAAGCTCGACTTTGAAACAAAAGACAACATACCGAAGCTGGTTCACCAAGATTCCAATACGAGGAATTGCATTGAGCTTAATGAAGTTTTCCTTCCCGCCTACAGTAAGACCGCCGCGTATATGGTTCACGGAGACAGGGCCCCCAAATAACAGCAACGCATAAATTGGGACCTGATATCCAAAGTGATGAGCACCTTGCGCTTATATTCACTTTCAAAAAAGGCATACCTTGGAGGCATCGCGAAGGAAGACCTTGCTAGACATGTACTTGTGAAAGTAAAATATAAACGGCGGCTTCCAATTCGATACACCAAATAGAACACTCCCAGGGTGGAGGAACACTCTTCCTTCTTTGAGATCAAAGATTTTGAAGTCTTTGGCTATATTATCCCTTTGCACAGTACCTGCGGATACTTTATCGTATTTTATTTTGTTGGAGGGTAAGTTCACCCGAGCAACGCGTGGCCAGAGACCGCCTAGCATGGCAGCTTTGATTAGATTCAGGTTCTTGCTATTTGTATTCAAAGCCGGTGTGTTTGGCGTTGAGTCGAGGGGGATTAAACCTATTTCTGCCAGCGAGGAGATGAAGTCTTGTCGAAGCATCGAAACTTCTCGAATCGTAGTTGGAGATATGAAATTCTGCAGAAGGGAATTAAATTTCATCTGTGATTACTTGCTGGTTAAACCTCACCTCCTCGCAGAATGACCTTATTGCGCTTTGAGATTTCCCGTCAGAGCGCATCTTGGAGCACATATCAAACGCGTTGACGTCTGTAAGAAGATCACTATCCCCTGTCAAAAAGCGACTCCGAGCCCTGCTTTCACATTTAGTATCAACCTTAGATCCATCCTGAAGGCAACATCTTACGCTGCTGCTTCATCCCTTTTTTCCATCGGACTATTAAAGAGTGGCTTGGACGACAAAAGAGCAGCTATAGTACTGATTGGTCCAAGGCACTGAAATATGGTTGCCAAGATCAACATCTAATACCGAGGTCAAGTTAATGAATGTTAAACCTGGAGCGAACGAAGTTTTCACCTTCGCCAATCGAATATCAACAGGAATCATTGTCTAAAGTGAAGATGAGGTTTGTGCCGGTTGGTTTGAGTATGCATGGCACTTACAATATGCTTTCCGAGGGCAGTCAACTTGCTGTTCTCATCAACTGCTCCGAGTTCTTCCAGTGTAGACCATGCTCGGTCTATGGCCGCAACCGACGGAGGGTCGATAGCTTTGCTTAAGAATTTCTATATAAATCAAAGTTGATTGTTAATGAGATAATATGTTGTAAAAAGATATTTGGTCTACTAACCTTAACGTCTTCGTCTTCTCTCGCAGCCTTAACCGACAATGATATACTTTCCAAAGGAACGCGGAGAATTTCAGGTACTGGGAATTTGGCCATATTCATTTCCTGCTTTCTTGTGTACAGCTTATAGCAGAATCCAGATCGCGTGCGACCCGCACGACCTCTTCTTTGCCTTGCTGCTGCTTGGTTCAC
>Ga0247779_1000463_pt1 | contig 26059 bp, 14 predicted proteins | sample UWRJL221509R5_FD_179925 | JGI IMG/M metagenome (GOLD analysis project Ga0247779, IMG submission 179925) | Plant litter microbial communities from Arlington Agricultural Research Station in Wisconsin, United States - UWRJ-L221-509R-5 | ecosystem: Environmental > Terrestrial > Plant litter >... | reverse complement strand
CGCACAGGAGTATCTTAGCTGCATGAGAAAGCAGTCCCTTTCAAAATATATTAACATCCGATCCAATTTAAGTCGCATTGCATGGCAAGGGTGTTCATACGAGACTTGAGCTTGAAATCTTGACGTTTCAACGTGAGGAGCTCGACTATGGGCAAGACAAGTCGGGACAAGTGATAATAAATGAGACTAATATGGACAGCTGTGTGTTACTACAGGTTTCAATTAGTTTCCCAGAGATGTCAAACAAATAAAACAGGCCTTGAAGGTATAAATTCTTTCTAAGCGTCCTGTAATATGTGTTACAATGTCAAAATCATCTCGTAAAAATATCATAAAAAGACATATCATTCGATCTACAATGTATACCGGAAATCAGGAGCCTTATCACCCATTTCTCTTAATTGCTGGTTCGTGTATTTATTCTTCTCCCCACTCTCCAGAGCCGCTTGGGTTGTTTCATCTCGCTGCTTGTTGATACGAATATAAGAGAGGACGATGATTGGAACAACGACGAAACCGATCCCAACAAACATCAGTTCACAGCCATCTAAGGAGAGAAATATCAGGTGAGAAAGGATAATTAAACTAATTCGTAGACGTACGTCCAACAAGGAATCGCGGAGAATCACGCGAGCGATAGATGTTTGAAGCAATGGCGCCGCTGAAATTACCAACACCGATGTGGATGGCCATTCCGATTCCACGTTTGTATTGTCCAGCCAGGTTATTTCCGAGCCTTCAATAAGAGTTAGCGCTAATTAATAATTTGAGTAAACTACCATAAGGCAAACGTACCAGGCAACAATACCAGGGAAAGTTGCGTAACTTCCGGAAACCACGAAGAAAGTACCGAAGTATTTAACGCCGTTCGGGGCATCAGAAATGTTGATCGCGAAACCAATCAGACAGAGCGTTAGTCCAAGGATGATGAATGGCGATCGCATCTTCATTTTATCTGAATAGTGGGCAAAGACGAACACCATGATAGCTAAAATATTGCCATATTAGCACAAGATTTCTTTGAGGAAAAACCACCCACTAGCAAGGACGTAAGGTGGGACAGTCAAGAGTTGACTGATAGCAGGAGGGTGGCCGAAAGAGTTGATGATCGTACTATATAGGACACAAGACCATCAGAGAAAGAAGACGTATTAGAATAACGAATAGACGTACGGTAGGAAGAGGGTGATACCATATACTGTAACACCGTCGAAATCAGTGATGTTCGTTGGATAAAGGTCAACACTTACGAGGTCCAATAATCGACATATATGCCAAGATGTGTAACCAGACTTGCCAGTCGGTAACTGCAGCCCAAAAGTGACGCATTTCGAAGTGTTCCTCTTCGCCGACACTTGAATTGTCATATTCTAAGAACGTTGTCAATATCGATAACAGCGTTATAGACAAAAATGGAGATCTTACTTTTCTTATGAACAATCCACGCTCTTTCTTCTAGCGTAAGGAACTTGGCAGTGGATGGGAAGTCGACAAGTACTAGAAACCGGAGATATATTAGTATCAACGCACACATGTTTGTTTACTGAGATACCAAAGAACGCTAGGATTCCAACAAGAACTGTGGCTATTCCTTCGAGAATCTATAACAAATTTAACTTTCAGCCATGTTTGTGAATGCTCTGGTTTCTCACAAAAATCCAGGACCATCCTAGCAAACCACGCGTCCCACTCATGAAACTAATTGCAAAGGCTAACAGTCCTGAGAAAGCACCGGCGAGTGATGCAGCTCCGAAGAAAAGACCAATTCTTAGCTGTAATTGATGGCGGGGGTACCAAAGAGTCAGGCTGGGTTATTGTTAGAACATTCTCGAGACTCGGAGAAAGCATACGATTACGTGACAAATTTACTCACTAGTACACCACACCTGGGAATAAACCAGCCTCAGCAACGCCTAAGCATACGCGAACACCAACGAGCTGTGGGTAGCTAATGGCATAAAGTCGCGTTGGTCAGAGGGCAGTAACCATCTGTAAAAAAAAACTCACTTCTTCACGAGGCCCATCAATGTCCTATTATTGACTAGTCAGGAACGAGCACGGAGAACTCAATTTTTAATTAGATTGCTTACATTACGACTCCCCAGGCCACCTGCGTGAAATGAAGACAGTGAGAAACGAGCATTAAGATTAATGTTGATAGGATAAACATACTGTAATACCCGGAAGCCATCTGGAAGATGTCAGCTAAGTTATTTTCGACTCCAAGTACCAGTACCATGGAAGGATCTCACCGTGAGGGTCGGAATTTCTTCAGTACAAGGCTAAGATAAGAAAAGGATGAGTATGTGAATAAGCATCGCGATCACATAGGCTCACTTTGCAGGACATTCAAAGAGGCAATACGGCTAGTGCAGGCCATGAGCTACAGAGCAGGCTTTGGGAATGGTACTTACGATGAAGTACATGGTCTGAGAAGAAGTAAGTGTTATGTGATTGGATATGCTATTACATATAACTTACGAGGGCGATGTTGTACTCGTTTCCGGTTAGGTGAAGCTGGGAGACCAAGCCTTGCAGTTTAGCATTTCCTGACGCAGACGTATGAAGATGGTGCCACAAAAATTCATCGAAAAGGTGTTATACCGATGTTGCCTGTGCAATTCAAGGGTCAGTGCGCGTCGTTGGTCGTGCGGAGTATGTATGTACCTCGGTCCATAAATGACAAAAGGTACATCAACGAAAGGATAGGCATAAGCCTCAGGTCCACCTTCCTCCATAGCTTGCGCTCCTCTTCTGCAGTCAAGGTAGGCGGAGGTGGTAAGGTAGAATCTCCTCCAAAATCGATGTCTTCAGAGGTTGCACTATCGCGCTTCTCGCGGTGCGAAGGAGTTGATGCCTTCTCGTCAGACATGATAGGTCGAGGTAGGAACAGGTTGAAAAGACCTGTGAACCTCTAGGAACTTGGAGAAATGACATATAAATGTGGGGTCAGACCCATGGGGTTAGGATGGGTATAAACAATGTGCTCCTGTCCAAGTACGGAGGCTGAAGCGGAGGTAGGTGCCTATTTTTGTAACGCATTAAAATGTTCACCGCCCGGATGATCTTCCTACATCAAAGACACGACGTTCAGTGGGGAAATACAGCAATGTTGTAGTTAATTTTTATCGGATATTTTGTGGGGTTTGCATCGGCTATTGCGTACAACCCGGGTGGATCATCTAAATTTTGAAAATGAACAATTGTGAGGTCGACTGCGCGTTGAGAGATTGTCCGTACCACGATGATCCCACTAGTGTGTTGGTACAAAAAAGCAAAACAATACACTGATTCGTTAACTTTTCAGCATCGCTTATTTTGAATAGGCGTCGAATCTGATCCGATTTGCCCAATACGTGGTGTCTTGGCTTGCTGTCATATACACCTACCTACAATAGCTTCTGCGTCAGTGGGCATTGCGAGTCCAGGAAGTCCCAACGACAATGGTCATGCTTTATGGTCAAACATCGTGGAGTAGAGCTAGAACTGTTCGAACGTTCACGCGTTGAGCCCATACATTTATTGAACGGAAATAAGCGCAAAATGAAAAAGGATCTTTAGGTCGAGAAAGCTTGGAGAAAGCTTTCAAACTTCAAGCTTCAAGTACTACTGGTAGGACTCCCGGTTCTTGCGTCATTCTGACTCATCAACGCAACATTCCCAGGCTTTCCAGCAGTGTTATATTGACCCTTCAAGTTCGGGGCGTTAATCGCTGTATTCAACTGAAATATATATAGATAATCTATTTTTTACTTCCGGTCATCCCAAATATAGTAAGGCCGATGCTTTAAAAATGCAACTTGTATTTTTTTCACAAGGATTATAGCCTAAAGTTCCTGTGCCGAAGTGGTCGTAGAAAGGTTGTCACTGTACGCGTGATGCGTGACTAATTCGCCATCGCGCGCTGAAATGATGTTCGCTCACTGTTTACCACAAATAAGTATCACATCGTTGAAAGAGGTCTTGGATCCCTCTGCACCCCCTGCACGCTCCTATTTGCAACGAACGACACTATAGACCTCCCCAAGAGTATAACCTCCGATTTATGATGGCCGAAGTGATCATTTTGAAACACAATAATCCAGCGGATCGTTGGACAAGAACAGGTAAGAATGCTTATTTCTTAGTTAGCGGTGGTGGCATTATTGACGATACGCGCTGCTCAAGGTCTTTTCACGATGAACTTGCAAAATGGCTAAAGTTACTTTGAAAAGGCTCCACGACGTCACACATAATTTGCGGACAATACGTGGACGCGATGAGTATGGTAGCAGCTACAGCGCTCGCCTGTTTTTGTGAGAATTGTAAGAAATACGTAGCGCATTCCCTCTGATGTCGCAAGCTGCTGACATCCACCTTTCATCGTTATCATACAGAATTACGAGAGATCATTCCGAAATCGAAGCAAGGGCTTATATTTTACATCAGGCAACATCCGTATTGTTCTGTTCTTGACTCCCCTTTGCGTCATCTCGTGCCTTCGTACCTTGGGGCCTTGCCCGTAGGATACTGGACTCAGGACCGAGAGGTTATCGACAGGACCAAGTGTTCCGCAAGCTCTGTTCCGAGCGTACGCCTTTTTATATGTTCTAGCTCGACCGCTTGGACAACCATACCCTGCCTCTGGCACTTTCGAGTCCACTCTCGGTCGAGGCTAGTGGGGATTGGCGAAACACGGCCTCGCGCGGTTCTGCGGTACGGTTCCATTCGGGTCCGGGAGTGGTCATGTGGTATGCCGAATTATGGCAACCCCGCCGATGTCCAAGACTATATTTCGTATATAATGATGAATAGGACGGAGCGGTACGTAATAAGGTCTAATCTATTCGCCACAAAATACCATCTGACCATAGCCTAGTAGACCATAACTATCTGGTTTATTCAATGTAGACACACGTACCATTGAGTCAGTGATACAGCAAGCTTTTGGCGCCCATGGGGTTAAAGTTCTGTGGGCGGGCTGTTAAATTTGTACCGGATAACTCCAGAGTCCAAGACGTACCTTATGGGGTGGTCAGAATCGGCAAGATTCCCATGGCTTTAATCTGACTCCAGATGAACAGTAGGCGAACCATCCCCTTGATTCACTACCACCATGGCCAAATCTACAATGCAGAGGAAGACCATAGTTTCGAACGCAGCCCACGACCTCGTCGCGGCACTTCAGCAATATGGTCTTACATGCGTGGTAGTCAGCGAGATGGCAGCCTTTCTCCAAGGCAGCACCGTCGTTCCAAAGGTGCGTTGTGTTCTTTCGCTAGCGTAGACAATTATTAACGAGACTCTCAGGATGTGAAAGTTGTTGTTCTCCCTTCAACCAACAAAATATCGTCTAAGGAAAGCATTATGAAGCACCTGATGCACCAATATCCAAACAAATTTCGGGCACGACCTCGCAAGAGCAGAAGCGACGCCCTATCCTATTATGACCCTGGGGTTCAGCCTCCAAAGAAGACCTACTGCGACTTTGAAGTGATCCAAGTTCCGAACCCAGCTCCACCCGGATATCGAAACACACTTGTAGGACAAGTGGAAGGCCTGCCAGTCTTGTCATTACTTTGCCTTCTGGTGGACAAATTATCAGACCTTTTGAAGCAGTACGACACCGCAACCGACAAGGCAGATTTCGTGCGGAGTCCCCCAAGGAAATTGGTCCGTTACGTCCGTGCCCTACTTCCCACATCTTCACGTTCATTGCACGTTCCACCTGACAAATCTTTTCGATTTGAAGCCCTCGAGTGCTTTGAACGTGCCTCGAATATCTTCCCTGAATTCTCCACAGCATTATCACCCTTAATTCGCGAGTGCCGTACAGGATGCCCTAAATCTCAAGTCCGTCTGACGTACCCGAATGAATCATGCATCAACGTTGGTCACCTATTTCAGACACTTGAATTCGCCGCCACTAGAAGACGTGAGATTCTATCAGAATCGATTGCAATCAACACTTCCCCCCAGAACAACCCCACTGCGAACAGTGATGTATGCTCGGACTCCAAGGAGCTAACTCGAACGTCGAAGCTCAGCCCTATTGCAGCCCCCTTTTCGCCACCACAACCGAAGGTACCCAAGGCAAAGACAATCGCAGAGTACCGTACGGAAGTCGTCACTTTGGTAGCGAAGAAGGTTGTCAAAACTCTTCAGGAGGCCGATGTCGACTGTGCACTGTTCGGGAGCTTGGCTTGTTCCTTGTATGGCAACAAACGCCCACCGAACGATCTCGACATTATAATATTTCCTCCCCCAGGACGGCTGATGACGGCCGAGTACTTAAAACAGCTGGTTGCTAACGGCGATCGGGAACATTTCAGTCTAGATTGGGGCAAGAACCCGTCGGCAGTGTATCGCGTCTTATACTATTCCGTCGATTGTGGTATGGCACCTAGCAATACCTTTCATAAAGACAAGTGCAAGGTCGACATCCTTCTCCCTGGCATAATGCACCTTCCTTCCCTATCAAAAACCGACATTAAATGGAAAGATGGCCTTCCTCTAGTCCCATTTTCGTTACTCCTACTCCAAAAACTCCAGGGCTGGGATGATCATCGACGAATGCCGGAACCTTATCAATGCGAAAAAAGCATTACAGATGCTTCTGATGTTCATCGTTTGCTCAAGCTTGAGCACGTTGTTCCTCTTCGGTTCTCTCGACCCTGGAACAACCGTGCCTTGTTCAGCGAGGAGTTCTTCATCCTGTCGACTCGGCGGGTTAAAGAATTTACCCAACTCTTCCCATCGTGTAAAGACGATTGGGCTCGCCTTGGATTTGATGTTTCTAACGAGTGAATTTATATATAGCTTATTGTGAGTCTAGGTCTTTTGCCGGTATACTTCTCATCATCATCATCCCATTCCCCAGCCACGGCTGCTCTGGCAAATAGTGTAAAAAGTCTCAATTGGAATCCCATGACGCTCTGTATTAGTATGACTCCATCTGCATCTATTTTCTATTGTCTACTACTTATTCTAAAGCTACCCCTTTCTTGACAATGGTTTTTGTATTTGTATTCCACCAATCTCTTGTATATACACGCCTATTTATTTCCTGTACATACGCAGCCCTGTATTGACATTTCCTGTGAACGAATGTACTGTATAATTTCTGCTCCGACGTCGTATACGTTCCTGAGTGCGTCAAGTGGTCTTTTCGAAATTCGACCTGACGAATTCAAACATGCATGCTGTCGAAAAGACGGCAAAGTGTCAACGACTCCACTGTTTTCCTCAAACAGGCACTCCCATCGTCCGACTTTTTGCTAAGTATATCATGGCTTCTTCAACCAAAACCATGGTCCGTATTCGGGACTTTGAACTGCCGTCCTTCTCGTGTAGGACTTAAAGATGCTTCAGAACAACAAAAGTTTTACTATTTCGGCTCTAACTGATCAACTCCTAGTTAGACTGCACAGATAATTGAGACAGGGTGTGTTCGATTAATATCCGAATAGAAGTGAAGATTCTCTGGAAGCAGAAGATTCCTTCAAAAGTCAGTCAATGTACCGTGATTAAAATTTAGAACTTCTGATGAAAGTGCCTTTATCAGATAACTCCCTGCGTGACGTTCTGCAAAAGAAATATAGGAAAATCTCATGTTTCTTCTATTTCTTCTAAAGGTTTAGACTGTACACGTGTAGAACCATGCTAAGATGACCATGGCATGACCTTTACTACTTACTAACTCGTCTGACAGTGTTGCAAGATCTAAAGTTCAGTGGTTTGTAGCAACTTGAAAATGATTGCATTTGCGGAAAGCTTACTTTCAACGTCTAATATCCAGTAAACATCAGTGGTGTCAATGACCCGGGTCTCGACCAGTCATGACCGGGTCAGGCCATTTTTTGGGTCAAAAGAAGCCAAAATGGACCGACCGGTCGAGAAAAGGGTCATGGGAAACCGGCAAGGGCCTCACCGAACTCCGGAGTCCTCAGCTCCCAATCTCTTCTTTTTTTTTCTTGTAATTCTATTTATATCCCTTCTCTTTGGCGGGTTGTGACTCATGTCAATTTAAGGATCACATGACATCCGACCCTCTTGACCCTCGGCCTGACCCGAGTCAAAATTGCCCGACCCGAAACTGGCCCGACCCTTTCGACCGGGTCAAGGGGGTCATGATACCACTGGTAAACATAGGCAATTCAGGCACAGCCACAGTCAGAAAGGCAACATGCCCGGATGAAATCTCTTGAAATTCATCCACGATTTTGCGATGCTAATGCACCTTAATGCACATGGACACGACCTGACACGACATGCGCAACCACCTGCGACTACGTGCTGCACGTATGTTTCACTTTCAATTTACATAATTTTCGCGTACGTTTCGGAAGTATATTCACTTCCAAAACTCTGGTAAGGGTTCGTGACTAATATGTTCTTTTCCAGAGACGTTGGAATGATATGGGAGGACAACTTTCAGGAACCATTTATTGTGGGTACATATCCGCTCGCATCCGGTCCTATTCAACATACATACAGGAGCATACAGGTAAGCTTCCCCACTCGAAGGTTGCCAAAGCAATAACATATGTAATGTAAGTATAGTCATTCTTGTTATCAGATAAAATGGCCGGAAATATCGTTCCCGAAGCTTACCTACAACTATTTTCGGATTTTTTCTAGCCGCCCAGCCATTTTATAATATCATTCATAAAGCTTAAAGATTAATGGTAAATGGCCCCTTTTTTCTATTTACCACCCACCACCTGAGCCAATGTCAGACTCGTCGTCGTCGTCGATCATGAAGAGTACAAATATTCGAAGATTCTTCGACAAATCGCGGGAAGGAGCCCATGCTCGGTCAACATATCTGAAAATATTCTTAGGGGGCACATTTGCCATGATTATCCTCATATTCACGGTATTCTCAATATATTGGGGATCACTATGGAAAACGCCGGTTAAAAACCTGCCTGGATGGGTTGTGGTATGTTTCTGCATCGTCTCTTTCTTAACGTTGAACTGGATTAATCTCTCTTAGGATTTCGACGGCGGCGTTCTCGGGGAAAGTATTGCACAGGCGTTAATTACACAGACCAGCGGATCGAAGATTAGTTGGACCCAGATTTCAGCCTCCCAATTTCCCGGAGGTCCCTCAGAAGTAGGATCGTCGGTTCTGGACGAACGTATATGGGTAGCGGTGACGAGTTGCGTATTCTTTATTTTTATTTAGTGTGTCATCTGACACATATATTGTCAGTTAACGCAGGTGCAACAGCAAGGTTGTCAGATTCCTTGATAACGCCGAATACATCATATAATGGCGCAGACGCTATGACGGTCTACGCTGTTGAAGCTAGAAGTGAAAATGCATTGTAAATCTTCTGTTGTCCCCGCAAACCAACTGATCTGACCTAGTTATTATAGCCGTAGTTTAATTCGTCCTTCGGTGTGTACAGTCAGGATCGGGAGGTTATTCTGAGCTCATCGTTTCCTTTAAGGTTCAAGCATCGTTAGAAGCCATATCACGACAGGTTGCGGTGCAGACGGCACAGAGAGCGGCAAACGCCACAAACATAGCGTCGTTGCTCAGCATATCCCCACAAACTATCGTTGCGCCAGTTTCATACCAATTACAGAACCTAGCTCCATTCAACGTTCCTGTGTGAGTGCACTTTGTGGGGGGATTTTTGTATTGAATTTACTCAAGTCCTCGTAGTGCGACGGCAGTTACCTTTGTTGGTCTAATTTACCAGTTGATCTTGTCATTCTTTATCGTCGTAAGTCTCCTCTGTAATCATATTTGGAACTTCAAGTGCTCATAACATTCTTGGAAAAGATGATTTTACTCCGGGCTAGAGAAGAATCTGGATTTGACAAGACACTCTCCACACGAGAGCTTATTATTCTCCGATTCGTATCATCTTTCCTTGGATATTTCACCATATCTGTGAGTGTACCTAAGGGACAAACTTGTTCGTATTTAATTATTTACCGCCACCGTACAGCTCTTCTATACTATTTTAAATGTCGCTTTCAAAGTACCTATGAACCGAACGTGCGTGATGCCGTTGGTACCTTTCGCAACATATCTAACTGACAAATATGACACAGTTTCGGTCATGCAGGGTTTGTCATATTTTGGATGCTCAATTACTGCAGCATGTTGTCAGTGTAAGTTATATTAACTTGCAACATCACTAAGCTGAAAACTAATCGACCTTTTTTCCAGTGGTCTGGCACTGGAGTCCTTGATGACGCTCCTGACTCCCGCAGGATTGCCTTTCTTCATGATGTTATGGATTATTGGTATGAACTTCCAATGATTTCCCTAAAAGTGTCTCTGACTTGCGCATACCTTAGCAAACATTGCAGTTTGTTCATTCCCTCTTCAAGTACTTCCATCTATTTATCAGTATGGCCACGCTGCACCCTTCTATAACGTCTCCCGAGCCATACGAACCATTATTTTTGGGACGAAAAACCATGGTTTGTATATCTACGTATTATCGATACTCTCAGCTTACTCACTTTACTATTTCCAGTGGGTTTATCGTTCGGAATTCTACTTGCATGGGTAGGGATATCATGCATTACTTTGCCATTTATTCAGTGGCTTGTCCACCAGAGACAAAGGGCATCTCAGTCAGAACCGAACAATGAAATTCCCGAGAAAGAGCGCTGTTCTAGTCCATGATGTGACTCTTAATTTAATGGTTTTCAGGGATTTTATACTTATGTTTTAATAATAAGGTATAAAGTAGATTAAAAAAATTAATGATAATGAAAAAAAAGCTCAAAGTTTAGTTAAAGGACGGATATTTGCATTTCCTGAGCTGTTGTATTCAGACCGCCTATGCTTTTTCTTTCAGGCATATGTCACTGGTGACTCGGGAGGGGGGTGTTGCCAAAATAAATGACAAAAACACCCAGAGAATGTTTTGGATTATTTCTTATTCTTCACCAAAAATCCTTTCCTTAGTGGAATACTAAATAGTTGTTGTCATTCAAAATATTATCGGCGCTTATGGAGGAAATGAAAAGGCTTGAACGGAAGTTATATGACGTCAACTATAATCCTTAGGTAAGCCACCATTACTTACCGCGCCAGTCCGCGCTGTCGCACTTATTCAACACTATTGATTTATCTGACCCCAAATTTTCGATGCTCAAGCCCTTATACATTTGCTGATACTGATATGCTATTGACGCCTCTGCCAGTTCAAAAATAAAACTGCGCTTTCTATACGAATCACGAGTAACTACCAGAAACCACCAATCAATTCTTGGACCATGAAATTTCGAGAACATAGGAGGATGGTCATGGCTGAACGTCGTGGAGGCCGTTAATGTTTCAGATAATGCCTGATGGCCTTGGTTTCAGTAAAGGGGCCCGTTATCAATGACTGGATTCCATGGATTGGGCTTCACAAATACTACACACCGAGCCTTGTGGTTGCCATTGAACGGAACGGAAGGAAGTTCTGCCGCCAGATCAATCCACCGTGTCGAATTTGTCGTCGGGGTCTTGACACTGGGACGAGCTCTTTCGGTGCGAAGAGATAGTAAACAAGGTATGTAAATATATCTAATGCTTTGGTACATCGTCTATAAAGGGGCCTAGCCATTTGCTGCGAGCTTATGACATTGAAAAGCATCGTTAAACATACCTTATTGGTACCCTTAGCCTATGCCAGTTCGTCATTTCTTTCAAAAGTGCGTTTAGTAATCCCGTACTGATGGATAATGTCCAAGCGCACCGATCACCTAATCGTATGAAAAAAACTTTTGCGAGGCGGAGGTTCATTACCTTCGTTCTTTCTTCGCCTTCCCCCTTGTAAAAGAGAATGTCCCCCCATGCTGCAGAGGAACATGTAGAAAGTTCGCGGTCGACCATGGTCGGAAAGGAAATCTACCCCAAAAATGCACCTTTCACTAGGAAATTAACTCAGAAAGGCGATGATGAGCTCACGACAGCGCTTCAAACCTATCTCAAGATGTACGTTCCCGGCCTGATCCTCATCTCCGTCGTAATTTTAGCTGTGTTTTCCATCTTTTGGGGTGCTTTCTGGAAACTCCCTGCTCATCAGTTTCCTGGTTGGGTAGTCGTACGTTTATTTATCTACTTTCATGGTTTTTTTCATCTAATGGTCCTGTTTACTGGTAAGGATTTCGATGGTGGTGAAATTGGACAGGCTGTTTCAGAGGGATTAGTTGCATCTACAGCAAGCGGGACAATCGAATGGCGTGTTGTATCGCCAAGTCAATTCGAAGACGGCGTTCAAGGTGTCATTCGGGGGGTGAAAGAGGAACACATATGGGTGGCTGTTGTAGGTATGTGTACCACTGAAGTATAAATAGTTATTTCTTATCCTTATCCTTCTCCTTATCTAGTCCATGAAGGTTCGTCAGCGAGGCTTGATAGCTCTCTCTCGACTCCGAATGCCACTTACAATGGCGGAGAGGCTGTAACTGTTTATGGAAATGAGGCTAGGAATGAAAATGCTTTGTACGACCGGTTTCATTTTGTCTACGTTATGTACTGTTCTGATGCCTCATTTTTTTCAGCCGTAACCTAATCAGACCAGTTGTAAGATTCAGCCCTAAATTCTCTCGTTCTTTCCCGCCGCCCTAACATCTATGTAATTAGGTACAAGGCGCACTTGAAGGCATCAAGTTACAATATGCAACTAGTCGTGCCGCAACCATCGCATCTTCACCGAATCTTGCTGCTATACTGCAGAGTTCTCCCCAGACGGTGGTTAGCCCATTCTCGTATACGCTCGTCAACCTTATCCCGTTCTCACAGGCAGTGTATGTTTTGTGTTATAAACTTTATTGGTATCATCGGGCTGATGTATCTCCAGAGGAACTGCTACTGTGTTTGTTGGCCTAATTTTCGTGTTGATCATGTCATTCTTTGTGGTCGTGGGTTTTGGCTCTTTTTCTTCATTTCTGACCCACCATTTTCTCACATGCACCCATGTCTTAGATGATGGCTAACAATGCACGAGAGGTTACAGGACTCAACAGACTGTTGCGATTGCGATCATTAATCGCCCTGCGTTTCATTTCTTCGTTTTCGGCATACTTCATCCTTTCGGCGAGTCCTTGTTTTGTTATGCCCATCCGCCGTTTCTGATACTATATGACATATAGCTCATGTATTCCTTCCTTAACCTCGCATTTAAGCTTGATCTTGGGCACAAGTTAGTCGTTGTTTTCCATAGAAATTTCAAAATCGTGGGGCTGACTTTATTCGTCTATAAGGTACGGTCGTGGAGGATTCTTCATGTTCTGGGCCATAAATTATGTCTTTATGCTTGCTGTGTGCGTAAAATGACTCAAGTGGTGGCATGGCGTCTAATATCCGATTATGTATAGCGGACTCGCATTGGAATCCACGGTGACGCTCCTAAAACATTTCACTCCATTCTTTTTGATTATATGGCTTATTCGTCAGTTTGCCTTGTACTTTACATCCCTAGCCGGCTTCCGCTAATGCTTATTTTCAGTAAATATTTCCATCAATCTCTTCCCACTCGAAGTCCTCCCCAAGCTCTTCCACTATGGTTTCGCAGCACCTTTTTATAACACTTCGAAAGGCCTCAGGACAGTCGTCTTTGGTACGAGGAATCGTTGTAAGTTTTGTTTCTTTCGTGCGTTGGTTCTCTTGTTCTTACAGGTATCTTCCCCGTTCAGTGGGTCTCAACTTCGGCGTCCTCCTTACATGGATTGTCATTTCGTCGATAACTATGCCTCTTTTCCAATGGTTTATTCGCCACCGAGCCATCAAACAAATGGAGAGAGAGAAGCTACAAGGGTCAGTCGACGGAGAAGATGTCATATAACGTGAATCCACTTGAATAGTGAATCCGCGAGACCCTCGCTCGCTTGTGAAAGTTCGGAGGATGGTGATGTATGTCAAACACTGGTCCTCTCCCTGACAAGGCGAAGACTCGAAAGACTGGTTAGACCATTATATGCCAACCTGGCAGGGGTCGACTTGCATCACTTGTCGTTTTGGGTCACTAATTGCCATTAGAAGACAAGGAATATTAGATTGATATACAAGTAATATACTGGTCTTTCGATTTATGTTTTCCATTATATACCACCCCAAAGCGTAGGAATCACGACGGTAACATAAAATAAACAATTCAATAAAATATTCTAAATGCCGCCCTTAAAGATAGTGCACGGTTTTCGGTAGAATTTATTTTCAAAGAATACCATTATATTTCTGAAGCCCCAATAAAACGCTTTGAAACCAACATGCGTGATAGAGTAGGAATGTGACAATTTTTTTTTGGCCAAGGGTCAATGATCGAGAAAGCCCAAAAAGGTAAAAAGTGGTCACATGACGGCACCAAGCCTCCATCATCGAGCCGCAGTGTTGACCACTACACCGTCCAACGCCCAACCTCTTGTTCCACAACCACCCCGTCCCACACTTGTCGTTCAAATGGTGTGTATTTCATCTTAAAAGTCCTTTCCGACCTCTATGCTACCGTTTTTACGGTCTTCAACGGTGGATTTTGGATGGATGGACAGAATTGGATTTGGATGGACTTTTTGGACAAAACAGCTGACGAAGTTATTCGAATCGCCTTGTAGGCCTCAGTAGAATTTGCCACTACATACGCCGCCCTCATCCTCGCTGATGATGGCATTGAAATCACCGTGCGTCTCTTGCGTCAATTTTTTGGAAGGGAGGAAATTTAATTGAGGGTTTGGATTGTCATTACAGGCCGACAAGATTCTCGCTTTAACAAACGCTGCTGGCGTCGAAGTCGAGGCCATCTGGGCTACCCTCCTCGAAAAGGCTCTTGCTGGAAAGAACATCAAGGAGCTGCTATCAAACGTTGGATCTGGTGGAGGAGCCCCCGCTGTTGGTGGTGCTGCTCCCGCTGCCGGTGGCGCTGCTGCCGCTGCTGAGGCACCCAAGGAGGAGGAGAAGCCTGAGGAGAAGGAGGAGTCTGACGACGACATGGTGCGTTTACTTTCCTCCTGTGGCACAGTAGTGCTTGCCAATATGATCTCTCATGACCACTTTTTCTGTACAACTGCAGGGCTTCGGACTTTTCGATTGATCTGCTTTCCACTTGTATATATGTTGTTCTGCCACCACCCTCGCACATATACACATAAAAATTTCTTAAAAACACTCTATTTTGTGTGATTTAAGACCTTGAAATTCGCTACTTCTTTGCATGCATGCGGCTTCGACATTCAAGCTCCAATCGAATTGCTCTCTTCGTTCTTTTCAAGCATTTTACATCATGGATGCTCACACACGTTCCTCCGATCTGTACTCATAAATTATGTCTACTTTCTTTCTGAAACCATCTTGGCCCTTGGCATATCTCTCAAAGTGATATTTTGATTGCCATTGGACGTTCAACGCCAACGCTGTTCAAAATGCCCTACTGAGTCTGAATTTGTTGCTTTGGGGTGGAATGCTGTGGAATGCGTATCTTCCGCTATGTTTACTCCAGGTCACTTTATCTATAATTTCCTGCTTCATCTAGTATACAGACTATTCATAATTGAACGTTCTTGTCGCGGATGATTGGCTGCATAAAGTGTCACAACAATGACGACGTGTTTGTCACCGTGAATTTACTTCTTGATTCTGACCATAATCCTGTAAACTCTGGCCATGCCCCTTGCGTTCTATATGTCATTCTGAACGGAACCCGACACCCGACAATTTCGGTTATACAGATCTCTTACAGGTGCTCAGAACAAATCACTACGCGTCGGACACACAAATTCGAAGTCGATACCCCATTATGGACACCGAATATAAGCAAGCGAAGGAGGACTTCGTTTCTGGGATGACAGGGTCTTCAATAACCCATATAAATCTTATATCGCTGGTGGCATTGGTTAGTTTTGGGGAGATACTTTGGATTGCTGTCTGGCTGATACATTGAAGAATAGAGCGCTGTATCATTATTCGCGTTGATTCGAACGAGGATACCATCTGAAAAGAAAATTGGGTTCTTTTTCTCTTGGACAATACTTGTTTTGCCAATGCTTTTGGGCATGACTATTGGGGCGAACCATCCGCTGTACCTTAATTTGCTTCTACTGCTTGCCATTGGTCTGGTTACGAGGATACCCCGGGTCGAGAGCGGGACACCACTACCGTCAAGCCAACCTTCTTCACCGTTGTTGAGTGGACTACCACCGGTCACTTCTACATCACAAATCCCAGGAGAAGAATACAATTATGCCGCCAAGAAGATGACACCGTTACCGGCGTTGACGACCTACAGAGCGCATATGATGCTCATGACTGTTCTCGCCATCCTCGCGGTAGATTTCCCCGTCTTTCCGAGGTCGTTGGTCAAATGTGAGACTTTTGGGGTCTCTTTGGTACGTCCGAAAGACTCCGTCGAGGACAAAGTTGACCGGGTTTATAGATGGATCTTGGAGTAGGCTCATTCGTTTTTTCTCAAGGCATTGTGTCTGCGATACCCCTTGTCAAAGATGCGGCGTATCTACATTCTCCGTTGCTCTCTAAATTGCTCAAAGTAACAAAAAGGTCATTACCAGTCATAGCGCTCGGGGTTGTACGCGTGCTTCTGGTAAAGGGTACAGAGTATCCTGTAAGAAACATCGGCCTTCGAGGTGCTATGCATTTTGACTCACTCTTACGTTCTATAGGAACATGTAACGGAATATGGAGTGCATTGGAACTTCTTCATAACCCTTGCATTGTTGCCCATTTTACAGGTAATTTTGCATCCCATCTTTGTAATGGTTCCCATTGGAGTTGTTGGGTTCTTGGTCGCACTGTGTAAGCGCTTCTCACTGCACAGGAATTAATTCTTCTAACAACGTTTCTGTGTTAGTGCAGGAGATCATCTTAACACAATTCAAGATGAAGGATTATGTGTTATACGCACCCAGGACATCGCTTCTTAGTCAAAATAAGGAAGGAATAGTGTCATTATTGGGTATGATATTCTTTGTACCCGCAGCTCCTCGCTTTATGTCATTGCGAACACAGGTTACCTTTCAATACAATTATTGGGTCTTTCAATAGGGACGATTATACTGCCGCCTACACCTTCTTTCTTTTCCCGGCGCCAAAAAGGATTTTTCAGCCTGCAACATGACTCTGAAACGCCTACGCATAAAAGACGGAATAGCAACACAGAGTACGACAATTTCAGTACCAGTAACAACCCTACGAATAGCAACAAGGCTGTCAACGAATTTGATATCGGAGCACCACGCCAATTGGACAAGACGGCCACGGAGTTGTGCGCCTATGCCATCCTGTGGTGGGTGTTCCTTGGCATAGCTAGGTTAACGAAACTGGATGGGGCGTGGAATATAGAGCAAGATGGAGGTGTTTCGAGACGAATGGTATGTGTGTTCTGCGCCCCTTTCTTAGTTATGTTTTTTTCGGCCCCTTTCCCTTATTATATTCACTCTGGGCCACGTTGCTAATGGTCCTTTATACTCTCGATTTAGGTCAATATCTCTTACATCCTTTGGATCTCTGCATTCAATGTTTCGTTTTTGCTTTGCTACCTTGTTGTCCTAGATTTCTGGATCTTCTCTGACAACACGAAAACGTCAAGTGCTGCTAAATCTCAGCTGAAGCTCCAAAAAATTTTAAAGCAGGGAAGCATAGGGGCGGCGAGCCCATCACCATCGCGATATCTAAACGTGGATGCGTCCGAGTTCCACTCCCAATTTTCTGGGAACCGTCATCATCTTCAACATATTTCGTCGGTGGCGCATGATAACCCTCCGCTGTTATTGGACTCAATCAACAAACAGGGGCTGGCTGTGTTTTTATTGGTGAGTTTTTGTTCTCGACGGGTAAAATGTTGAGTATAAAAACATATGAAACTGATATACCTTCACTTTTCTGTCTGTCATTTTCTTTCCGTGTCATTTTATGGGTATCATGCTCTGCAGGCCAACGTTTTGACGGGACTGGTGAACCTCTCAATGCCAACTATGTACATGTCAAATGGAAAAGCAATGATCGTTCTTTCGATCTATTCTATCCTTTGTTGCGGTGTGCCCTGGCTGTGGTCGACCAGGAAAGATGGCGATACGAAGAGGAAAATCAAGTGATTTAACATCCATGGACTACGGATCTGATTGGTTGCAGAAATTTTTTTTTCTGTGATGATGCTTCGAGTGGAGATATGCACTAGATGGTCGACATTTGTTCTAACTTTTCGTTTATTGACTTTTAGTACAAAGCATTATGTTATATCTAGTAATAATATATATACCATTTCCTATCTTTTTCTACTTCAAAGTTGAATAAAAGACCTTATGATGCGCCGTCCAACCCACGACCACAAGAGTCCAGACTTACAGTAAGAGGATGAATAGCCAATGAAAAGGTTGAATGGCATCGATCATCGCGTATTCTGACTGGTTGGCACCACAGCCGAGCCAATCGCGTACGCAGCCGGTTCCGAAATCTCCTCCTTTTTCCCAACCACCATCACGAATATGGAATCTTCAGCTTTTTGTCATGTCGGTGTTAGAAAAGGCATCTAGAACCACAACAAATTACAGCAAATACGCTTTAGAATTTCTCTGTAGATGAATTGCATGAACTAGACAGAAATGTTTATGTTTCTGACAGTGAAACTGCAGCACGCGACCTTGAATGGAAATTATGACACGGACACGGAGACGGAGATGCATACCTGCATACGGCACTGATCATGGACCTTACCGACAGCGTATAAGGTGGGTTCCAGCCCAGACCAGGTCGATGCTGATTAACAAGGCTGCATGATCATGAGGAAATGGCCTCCCGAGATAGGTCTAGAGGGCTGTCTCAAGTAAAAATATTCACGTTCACGTTACATACGTGAGCCTAAGCTGCCATATGAAAGCCGGCCATCGCTTTGAAAGAATTTTGCTTCCTTTTGACCTCCATCTTTTGCAGGGGAGGTTTTAAGAAATCTTTCCGGGTCTCAAGTTTACGGACACCTCGAACCTAGGGCTGGCTGTGGTTCAAAAATTTCCCGACGCGCCCAAGAAAATCCAAAAGCGACACAGAAAAAAAGGTCCAAGACAAAGAAAACCTAGGTGCGTTTATTATGCTATCGAATAGGGTATGGGCCGTTAACGTGCTGTGTATATTTGATATCACAGGGACATCCTCATGCCTTTGATAAACACCAACTCTGGTGCTGACTTTGATATTCTCAATAACGTTCCGCCAGAACTTCTGGGAGAAATATTCGCATATGCCTCCTTATTGGACCACAATGCCCCTCTTGTTATCGGTGCGGTATCAAGAGCTTTCTATCGCATTATTCGTATGACACCGCAGGTGTGGACAAACCTGCACCTTACTGTTTCGTCGGACGAACTTCTGGACATGGGCATTGTTGATGCACGCTGTAACAAAAAAGCACAACTTTGGCTAGGGCTGAGTGGGGTATGCCCTCTGGACCTGCATGTCACTGTATCTTCTGCTTCAAACTCCCCAGGTCGCCTATCCAACAAGATGACACATCCTCTAAACAGTCAAAACCATGCAACGAATCTCGTCGCGCCCCGGCAATATTACGCAGAAACTGAACCCATTCCAATGCCGCATATTTTCCGTATCCTCGCCTCCCGAATTCGAGGCCTGAAGCTCTACTCGACCACCGTTGACGAAGCACGAGCAATTTTTGCTGCACTATATCTGCCGTCGTCGCCACAGCATGGCCCAGCGGATATAAGCACCAACCAAACGACCGAACTAGTGCCTTTGGAATCGCTTGTACTGCATGCATCATCCGACGGCTCTCAAACCCCGACACACCAACATGGGTTTCGTTCCCGGGCACGTCCTCATGAGCAAGAAGCCGCAACCATAACGCTGCCTTTCTTGCCTCGACTGTTACACCTTAAACTACACAACCATCCTCTCCCTCAGCTCTCTCCCACCAATGTTGCCAGTTTACGTTCTTTGGACGTAGTGTATCCTCTACGATTCAGTCCTATCTCAGCTCCTTCGTTGCTTGAGACTCTACGCTCAGCCCCGAATTTGGAGAGACTTGAAGTCGAAGGAAGAGTTGTCGAGTCACTTTCACATGCATTGTCGGCTCCTCATTCGTCTGCGCCGGCCAGCAGCACCCCCTTGGATATTGGTGGTCCCCAGTCATCTTCAGCAGTCTCTCCTACATTAGACTCTTACCCATCTCTCGTAGTCCTACCGAACCTCGTACATCTGCGGCTCCGGGTGAACAACATTTCGGCTATACTCTCTCACCTGCTCCTGCCGTCCCTCGACGTTTTCAGAATCGATGATTTGGACGGAAAACGGGCAGGAGCCGCAAAGGAATCGGGAGAGATTATCCGTCAGTTGCTCGTGCGCATGGAATTACCCTGCGAAGGACGGAAGAGCAAAGGAATGCGAATCCTTGACATGTGTGGCGTCTCTCTCTCGGTTCCAACCAGAGTAAACGGTTGGAATGATGGCGGGTCGGATGCTACCGATGGAACTACGGCTGCTGGGGTGTGGAACTGGTGCTTCAACCGCATGCGTACTCTGCAGGAATTGCGGGTAAAGAAGATGAACGTATCTGCGCTGTTGGAAGCTATTACTCCCCAGGTACAACGAGATAATACAGAGGATGTACCGCTTCCTGCTCTGAAGAAATTGGTTATCGCGGATAGCGATCCAATCCTCGGGAGCGCTAGTACCGGACGAGTTGACGCACATGGCCGAAACCGTGATCGTGTCGTCTTCGATAAACAGTTTGACCATGTTGCTGGAGGTGGTGCTAATAATACTGGAGGTGGTGGTGGTGACGGCAGCTCTGTTCCGACGGGCGCGGCCAATGATACAATAATCTCACCTTTTTCGACCAATTTCCATCCGTCCAAGTCGTCGGTGTCACTCCTTGATTCACCATCCTCGAAGCCTAGCTCGATATTCCTCGCGGATGACAGCTCAAACACATCCAAAACGGCGTGGTGGCATGATGGCGGCGCGATGGAAGATATTGCTGGCAGGTTAACTTCTTTCAGAAGGCTTTCTTCTTCCAGATTCGGCGGTGATGCACTCAGTGGCCCTATACTTAAGTTCCAATTGAGACGACCGGACGTCGAGGTTGTGTATGAAGCTACTATTCCAAACGTTCAGGCACACAATAGGTCAATGCCGGCACACGCTGTAGACTTCTTACACTTGTATAGCATTTGAGGCTCATGTGTGACTTCTTTTTCTTTCCTTCATGTCCCAAGTGCGCCAGACCCTTGGGTTTATTTGTACTCCTTCGACCTTTATATATATAGTGAGTCATCGTTCCATCTTTTTCCTCCTAGGCTTTTGTAATTTAAAAATTCCTTTCAATCGACGTTATATCTAATCCTATGTATACTAATCTGGTCATATAATAATCCCAAAATCGAGTACGTGCTGTGTATAAACTATACGTATTTCATACTTTTCTTGCTGCGGTCTTGACGGCGATGTTCCAGGTTTCCATGGGCCTGAAGATTGTCGGTGATGATTGTCGCGATCGTCGGCTTTATCCTTCTTTGAGATATTTCGTTACTGCGCCGTTGTTCCTATTACATTACTCTGGACAATTCACAACAGTTATCTCCAAGTTATCTCATTCACTTCAAACCTAACTTGGGGTTTCTTCACTATTCTTCACCTTCATTCTAACTATCTCGGGTATTCTTTTCTCGCGATACGTCGGGGTAGTTGTTGAGTTAAATTGGTCCCGTACATTAGGTTTTTCAGGCCCCACAAACCCATCTGCCTGGGAGTCGGTACTTCGAAGTACTGCACGAAATCGGATTTTTCATGTCGAGCGGCAAGCTTTCGTTCATTCTAATTTCTAATTTTGTCACGAACGGTCTATAAATACTCACTGCGTTCCTGTATGTAAAACTGCCTAAGAAGGAAATAAATAATTTTTCTTCACCCTCATTTTGAGCACTTTTATAAATACTGTATATCAGAACAGGCTTAAGCTTTTACCAAGAGCGCTCGATATTTCTACTGCCTTAATGCTGTCTACTGACATCTACTGGCATGCTGGTAAGTTGCTTGTCCCACCCTCGATAACTCGTTGTTTTGATGCAATCAAGCAGAAAGAAATAAAAGATGTGCCGGTAAATTCAGCACGGGGACCATTGAAATAGAGTACAGTAAGCGTGTTGCTGATGGCTTGGTAATCGAAGACCCCCTTCCTAACGGCTCCGTTGAGGACTCGAAGTTATTGCCTCATGTTCTCCCATGTCAAAGTTACGTTCCGAAATATTCCATAGGTCATATATTAAGTACATCATTTCAATCATTGGATTATTAAGCTTGTGTGTTCACCTTTAACCCGCCATGCTCGTGTAAACGGCATTGGATAACACAGAGGATGTTTTGGGTATCACGACCTTGGATGATGGGGGTGCTAACGCTTACGCTTCACGTTTCAGAGACGATGATATCATGAGAACGGGAAAACGATGTATCCGGCCTTTGAACTTTAACTTTAAAACATATACCTGTAGTCTTTAATGAAGAACGCGCAGGTGTATTGACGTCGGCGAAGTTGCCATTATTATCATAGTAAGTAAGCAATGAAGAGTAATGCAGCGACATATGCATGATGACTGTCAATTACTTTTTGTTATCTACTAGTAAAACCATCTTCGTGATAATGATGCAACGGGAACGCCTCCGAAAAAATATTTTATCGTTTGTGACACCATAAACATTTATAGTACTCTGCTTTCCATATGGGGGGAGAAATACTGCGCATTGCGCGCAGAAGTTTGACTTTGACGGAAACCAGTTATCGTGACGAGAAAAAACGGACGCAGCTCTCAACCGATTGAAATAAACCCGTCATATTATACACAGGTCTGTATAGGCGATAAAAACATGCGAGTTAAGGGTAATAATGCACTGTATATGTGTTAGGTGGCTATTGCCCGCAGTGCGGAGAATACGTGCCTAAATTGGTTTTGGCTTTGCATAACATTCCGGCGACATATGCTAAGCTGTTTACTGTTCCTAGATTGCTTGTGACGAGTAGTAGCTTTGATATTTATCTCCTTCTCACAGATTCAGATTCATTTTCGAGAAACGCCGGCCTGATTCACTGCGATGTTCTTTACAACATATGTACAATGTACGACTCGGACTGCTCTCAGGGGGCACAGCGGCACAGGACACCTCAATTCCGAGCTCACGAGTAATGATTAATGAAGCATCATTATTATAAGTTCTCGAGACGGACAGGGAGCCATTGAAATTCTACCCATTCGCTCGCCGAGTAATAAGGTCTTTGTAGTCCATAATTGGGGTGGTTTTTCGACCGCCTTACCTTTACTAAGCTGTTCTTTAAGCAATGCGAATGCAAGACATTTTATATTCCATTATCGGTGGAATGTACATCGATTTTAGAACAGTGACTCCATGGCGAGTCTATTCTGTTCAAGGATCTGTAAAACATCTATGAGACTACCTAACAAAACGGAGTGAAGGGTGATTTCTTTGTCAGTACCTTTGATCCCGCTCCCTCAATTGCGAGATGTATACGAGATTATGACTCGGTGACCCCTGTCTTACAAATACTACTTTCTCCTTATGGTCGAAAATGCCAAACTTGGAAATGCAGTGGGGTACGCGTATACATCTATTATAAGCCGAATATTAGTAAGTAAGCATCGGGGGAGATTGTGCTTACCTCCTGCTTTACTCTATGCTAGCTGTGTATGTCCATACAGCTCAAGTATTTTGACTCCAGGTAGAAGAATGCAGGAAAGCGTTTCCAGCATTTAAAAAAAGAAGGATCTCCTCGAAGATCATCTGAGTCTGTAAAACATGTGCCGGATAACACGCGACATTCTTTCTTCCCATGGAGCATTGTCCATATGAGAGATAAGGTAATGTCACATAGTAGTTAGGTTTGAAAGCTTATTAGGAGCCGGTAGACCTTTCACGTGCATAAGCGCGCTTTAAGCCAAAGATAGAAAAGGAATGGACATAATTAAATTCTCAGTTGAGGTGATTTCGAGATTATATGGAGAAAAACGCTCGATATTATTATATTATCCCCAGCAAGAATAAGGGTTTCTGCCCTAGCAGTCTCGCATTAATAGTAATCACGGATCAAGCAAACCCTTGATAGCTTGGACGATGCAGGTCCCGCTGTCACCATGCATCAAACATCAAAACGTGGGTTTTATGTATAGTAGGTCTTGACACATCACTTATAGATTATCGGCGCTTGACTACATTGGCAAAAACAGGTTTTAAAGAAAAATATTATTTGCACAAACTTTTTCAGCTTCTTACCCCCTACGTAGTTGGCATGGTTCCGCGCATACTGTCGCTCCTATTCGGGGTTATTGGTATCCATCAGCGCTTATGATAATTTACCAGGAAAATTCAGCCATTGAGCGCTCGTATGTGGAGAACATATCACCCTTCAATAGTCACTATGCAAACTATTATATAGACAATAAACGAAACTGATTTCGAGCATGGCCATCGCATAATTTGAGAGATACCATCATCATAGTAACGTTCTTCATTATATTGTGATGCATATGATATCGATGAGCACAGAGAATGAGGCCGCATACTCTTATTTAAATCGAGCACGCATGCTTGTTACAGCTTTAATTTTGGGACATCTCAAACCTGAGCAGAAAACGGGCCTGTTTCTTTCGAACAGATAGAATTGCATCAGAATGAAGCACAAGTATTACAACACTTTGTAATAGTCAACATTGGTTTGAACATCAAAATTAGTGTATCCAGGTTTATAGTGTAGAAACTAATAACCACCTTTCTTACGGTTACCTCGCTTTCAAGTTTTCTGCGAAATAGAAACATTCAATACCGGGAATTTGCCGGAGCAAGGAAATGGGATTTGCCGCGGTATATTGCCGCGGCAAATCACGTTTTTGAGAATATAATCCTAAACAATCGCTTAACCAGGAAATGCTTCCTGCGCTTCGTTTATGCCGACCTGGCAATTGAACCTTCTTTACTGTCAATTTTATTGTCAATACACAGCCTCTCATTTATCAATCCGGAATCATCTTTTGCGCATTTGACAGGGAAATGCCAAAACCGCATACCCCGAATCTAGTAATTGACAATACCAGAATGAAGGTGAATTTCGGCTGGATGAATCCCTAGAGTTGTGACCGTTAACCCCTCAGGAATAACGCATATCTGTTGACGGAAGCGCGAGATAAACGTGCTCCCGATTGACCAGGAGAATTGTCAAAGCAGTTTGTCGTACACTGTCAAACGTCAATTTTTAACCTATATGCCCTAAACATAGGATCCTTAGTTATCCGAGATCGGGGTCCATGATATTATTATTGAATATTACCCGATAATCCCGTGACTCCTGTGGTCTGAGATGTCATCTCTCGGGATCGATATACTTAGTCGTCGATGCTTGTCTCTGCCCCCCCTAGTTTTAGTGGGCTTGTTTTTGTTTACGCGCTGCGTATGTGACTCACTGATTTGTGATGCAACACCAACCGGAAACTTCAATTGGTTCGGGGCTTCCGACTTCAATGGCCCCTCACGTTCTCGGTTTGCTATGCATACCTCCGTGAGCAAACGCCTCGAACCAAAGCAAGGTCTTTGTCATACAGGATATCCCCTATTTTTCTTGCCTGACATATCCTATTTCCAGGAAAGGATGACAGTTTAAAAGGAACACAAAAAATGGGACGGTCATTTCACTTCCCAACCCAGAACCAGAAGACCAATCTAAAACACCGCAAACTACATACGATTCAATGGCATCATCCTCAAGAACCAACGATGAACGCGCTACTCAAGGCTATCTTCCTCGTGGTGGAGCTTGCGTGAGTTGTCGCCGACGAAAAATGGTGAGCCCCAACTATAACCATTGAAGTTGTTGCTGACATCTATGTAATCAGAAATGTGACGGGAAACGACCGGTCTGCACCCAATGTGATCGTGCAGGACGCGCTGAAGACTGCGAGTATACGATAGGGCAAGAGCGATCGACCGTGCAAATATTGGAGGAGAACATCAGCCGATTAGAAGCAAGAATCCAAGAACTTCAAAACCCCGGTGCATCTGACACTGCTACTGCAGCTGTACGACTTCATCAGCCATACA
>Ga0247779_1000462_pt1 | contig 26071 bp, 36 predicted proteins | sample UWRJL221509R5_FD_179925 | JGI IMG/M metagenome (GOLD analysis project Ga0247779, IMG submission 179925) | Plant litter microbial communities from Arlington Agricultural Research Station in Wisconsin, United States - UWRJ-L221-509R-5 | ecosystem: Environmental > Terrestrial > Plant litter >... | reverse complement strand
TTATGTACGCCTCGACATATCCTTCTGGATGGCTTGATCGTTGGTCGTTGTCACAGAATATAGGTATTATCTTATGATTAAGGGAATGGTTCGATATGGTATCCTGCGATGTTATACTTGTTAGCATTTGATTCACAATCCAGGTTGGCTCATTCAATTGATTTGATACGCGTCTCACCTGAACACCATCCGCAAGGTCGAGCAAGACCTCTTCTGTAGCATTGGACATAAAGTAATACAAAGTCAAGGACAGTGTCATGGTTCGTATCTTTTGGGGCTCTCTAGTAATCTAGTATGTTTATGTAACTTGTCGGACTACTTAAAAATAGATGGCCAAAGAAGGACAGGCCTCTGTTGCTTTATTTTCTAAGGACTTCTATTTGAGTCTCGAGAAAAGTGGGTAAGAAAAGAAGTCAGTCTACCACAAGGGGCATGTATAATTAAGAAGAGCCTTGTGTACGAACTGTTCCTTATAGCTTTCTCTTCATACCTCATGTCGCCTCCCAAGATTAGTGCCAGACGGAAATAAGAGAAAGACGAGGAACTCTTTTTTGTTTTGTTTCGATTTACAAGTTACAACGAAGCTAAGGGAAATTGTTCCGTAAACAAGGACAGAAACTCGGGGGTCAAAGTGAAATATGCCCTATTTGATGAGTGTACCTGGATCTGTCTATAACACAATTGAATTAGTTCGAACGAGAAACAGTAGACGACGGAAAACCTACCCGAAAAAGTTGGTTAACATTAGGAGACTGCATTGTTTAACAGCTGGTATAGCAAGCTGGGTTTCCGCTACACTCAGAGTCAGAGTGGCAAGTAGTCTCGGGTAACGTCCAGCACCAGCCACCACCAGCGCAGTACTTCCAGCAGGAATGAGGGTAGACGCCGGATCCACATCCATAGCCAACTGGGAGCGGGGCATCACTCCCATCACCTTCGGCAGGCGCATCACTAGTAATCGAGGGATATAGACATATCGTTAGCCATGCAAGCCATGGTAGATTATATTGCATGTTATTACATACGTTTTCAAGGTGATATCCCCCTCAGGAGCAGCGGCAGCGAGATTGAGACCGCTGAGCATGGTCACAGCGACAACGATAAACTTGGAGGTGAGTTGCATGATTAAAGAGATGTTAGTGTGGTTGATTGAGGATGTACAAGACTCTCTGTCTTGGAGATATTCCCTTCGTACACGCAGGCCCTTTATACATTTTCAGAGATACCATTGGGATACCGAATATCAGGAATTAGTATTGTTTGTAGTCTGTCCATAATCAGATAAAGAACGAAATCCACCAGACCACGCTAGATGCGCAATGCAAAGTTTATAGTTTGGAGTCGCAACTCAATGGCTCAATACCGATTATTGTCAATAATTAATCTTTAGCACCACAAGGATGGGTTCTAGCCAGCTCGTGTTATCATTTCAGCAATATTTGACAGCGCGAATTGGGCTTGGTGAGACGCAGAATGACAATGATCAGTACTTCAGTGATCATATGCACTCTTGCATTCATGGCTTACTAGCTGATGACTGGGAGCTAGAAGTATTTTCCTCACCCCACTTAATAATTCTCATGAATACAGTGGACAAGGAAAAGGTCTAGTGGGAAAAAGTAAACGTTCGTATGATGTCATAGGTTACGCCCATCAGAAATACCAATCATGTACATTGGCTTGTCTTGTCGAGAAAGGTTAACATATAATAGTTTAGAACACCCTCAAGACGTTATTTAATAATAGTCACGAGCCCACTCTCCGCCTCGCTCCACGAGACCTTTAACAGGCATATCTATTTATAGCTATACATCTTCGGCGTGTTGGAAGAAAAAAATGAGGAGTTCGTCGAGGAGGATCTCGCTAGTACTATGAACTAAAAGAATCTACTGGCCAACGTGGGGATCGAACCCAAGACCTTCGCGTTATTAGCACGACGCTCTAACCAGCTGAGCTAGTCGGCCGATGTTGCCTTGCCAAGCCTCTGACATGCTGTCGACGGGCGCCTAAATTTGAATGGTATGGTCATTGAAGTGATGTATCGTGTACCCTTTATTTCGTATTTATCTACACAAAAGTATTTCACAAAGAAATCCATTAAATTAGTAAAATACTGGACTGAGAAATTATCACTCTACCGGGAAAATAATCTTGTGTTACTCTCCATTTCGCTTCGTGTCCTTCGGGAACTGGTTCCTCGTCATTTTTATTAATGATTGCTTTTTTATTGCTTAGTATTGCTCTATCTCTATAAATGTTAATCGTTGTTATGATAATTTCTCGTCAATCGTACTCTTATTTCTCGCCAAGTTTGTTTCTATTTAGAATTTCCACTACAGACTTACAGTGGGCACTGGAAACCCGACGCAACAATTTTACTATGTCTCATACTGGTCACTCGTACCAAAATAATTGATCTACAGTAGTCTCGCTGATGTGTAAGCGTATTACCAATGCGATTTGAATACGATGCTTAGTGCGAAAGTCCAATATAGACTGATTCATAATTTCTGCATCACGGATTGGTGATAGGTAATGTCTTTTTCACGTCAGCACACTAGGTAAATACATACAGCTGGCAATAGCGCACATGGTCCGTGAGTGCCGGCGGCTGGAAAGCCTTCTAACCTCGAAAACTTTCACCAGCATTTTTGTTGCACCATCGTGGGAGACGATGACGTCAACGGCGCTTGGTGCGTCTGGGGTAGCAGTGGATCACGACAACATCAATGACCGCAGGTTGCTATGTGCCTTGGGAAGTGAAGTTTCGATTTATAAGAGCCTCGAGATTACTCATGTGTATATGGCTCCGTGGAGGCAGCAGCTACATGATGGTCGCCTCTTTGAAGCTACTATCACGGACATCCGTTGATGATGGAACCATCAAACTCTGGTGTATCCTTTAAAAACACTCGCAACCTCCTTCGACGAGGCTCTACCGCATTTTCCGCAGACAAAATAACACCTCTCTACACAAATGTCACTAGTTACTAACGGACGCGTCCTATTTAAATCTGTTCCCGAAGGTTAGTTAATATATCCATCTCGGACGTAGATTATAACCATTTGAACGCCGAATCTCATAATTATTTGTTTTCAAGGATATCCTGTTCATAACGAGACCATCGTCTACGATGGGTCTGAGCAGATAGATATCGAAAACGTCCCTCTTAATGGTGGTATCCTTTTGAAAACACTCGAACTTTCGGTAGACCCATACATGCGGGGACTCATGCGTGATGCTTCTTCCGTAAACTCGGCTTATAAACTCAACGAAAGGTGTGTATATCGCATATCTCAGTTCGCCAAAAAACCACACTAGCTAACGAAACATGTCTCATTAGTATCTCGGGTTACGGTGTAGCTGTTGTTTTACGATCAGAGAACTCTGAAGCCCAGAACGGCGAGTATGTATCGGGTGTGATGCGTGAGGGTTTTCGTATATTTGCGTATATAAATAATGAATGCGGTGAGCTAACGCTCATACTTCAACTAGAACATCAACACTTCAATATCGTGAAGGATTTGACATCTAATTCCCTTTCCAAATTTGAGAATCCCGAGAAATTGCCTCTCTCGACGTTCGTCGGCGTTTTGGGAATGCCTGGTATGTGGGGAATATGGTTTAAGGAAACACAAGCCGATATTGACTGGTTTTCACTAGGAAAAACTGCGTTTATGGGATGGAGAGAACATTCTCATGGAAAGAAGGTACGGTGTCTTGTGTATGCTCTTCATAATTTCATTTATTTACGACTATTATAGGGAGAGGTTGTATTCGTCAGTAGTGGTGGAGGACCTATTGGATCGTACGTGCTTATCTCTGAATGTCTCATACTCAACACATCAACTCTTCTCGACAGGTTGGTGATCCAGCTCGCAAAAATGGACGGTTTGAAAGTTATCACATCAGCTGGCTCAGCAGATAAACTGGAATTCATGAAAGAATGTGGTGCTGACGTTGTGTTCAATTACAAGGAGGAGAAAGTCACCGATGTGCTCAAGAGAGAAGGCCCCATCGACATGTACGTCTCTATACTGTTCTATTTTCTTGTAAGCTCTTATTTTCTATCACAAGATACTGGGATAACGTTGGCGGAGAGACGCTCGACGCCGCTCTTGAAGCTGCAAGACTTCACGCACGGTTCATCGTAAGTTTGGCATGTAATTCGAATAAACTGACAAACTCCTGAGTATATCTATCCATCCATGTCCAGATATGCGGGATGATTGCAGAATACAATGATAGTCAAGGATTACCCATTAGGGTACGTACACGCCCCTGCTTATCCGTCTCTAACACCTTGACCTGAAATATTATTTCCCTGGATCTTAGAATCTATTCCAAGTTGTAGCCAAATACCTTTCAATCAACGGCTTCATTCAATCTTTCCTTGAACCAAAATATGGCAAGGATTTTCTCACAACCATCCCTCCGCTCGTCGCCAACGGCACTATCAAATATAGAGAACACATTTTCGATGGACTGGACAAGGTCGGTGATGCAATCATCGCTGTACAGAAGGGTGAAAACAAGTCCAAGGTTGTAGTCCGCGTAGCGGACGAGTAAGAAGTCGGTTGATCGAGCGTTCAAGGGCTTGATGACGTCACGCGTAGCTAAGATAAGTTTGCGATAAACGAGAACAGAAACTTGAGACTGAAGTGAATAATGAGTACTACTGGTTTGACGATTTTATGTAATCTCTTTTAACCACTGAAGTTACAAGCGCACTGGTACCGAATTCTGCAACGGCGCACTACCGGCGGTGAAAAATGTTTTTCTATTTGTTGAATGCTACAAAATATTGACGCATTTTGCGAACGAGAGATCAAAAAGCAATTGATTGGCCAACGTGGGGATCGAACCCAAGACCTTCGCGTTATTAGCACGACGCTCTAACCAGCTGAGCTAGTCGGCCGCTATGCTCCGAATACGCCTGCCGAGCTCGGCGCGGAGATGACCGTAAGAGAACATTGAAGCTTAAGGCAGATTCGAGTTAAATCTAACAGTTTGGTGGTGATTATTTAACATTTTCTTCGTGGCCAACATTATTCCAAATGGCATGCATGTCTATGAATAAAATATTCCTAATTATTTGCATTTCTAGATAGGTGACAAATACATAAAAGGCAAACGAATTCATTCGCAGAATGGCCAAATATAATTTGGACCCGGTGCCTTCGCGGAAAGTGGCAATGGAATTGGAGATAACAAGGTGAAGCTCCCTTCGCACCAGCTTACCATATAGGGTTCCAAACACATCGGATAGCAAGTCGTCCTAACGGCCCTAATTGAATGGGCTGCGTAACTTTTTCACTTTCCTGATAATTTCTCGGCAGACCAAAACAGCATCGGAAGCACTCAGTCGGTCTTCAGGATTTTTTTTTGTCATAGCATCCGCTTAGTCACTGAAGGGCTGTAGGCCTTCATAACACTATAGAAATGTTGCTGATTTAACACTGAGATTGTTATAAATCAGAGCTTACCTGGATACATCGTTGGAAGACATTTCCTAGCTGGTAAACATCCACCATGAACATATCGTAAGGTACTTCTCGAGATAGCTCTGGGACTGTCCTGTCTTGACCCAAATTCCAATGCCTCGAACCTTTTTACTTGTGCATTGCATGGAAAAGCCGAAGTCAATAATGTAATATTAGACCGGTCACACTGTCCAGCACAGCTTCCAGTGGAAATCCTCGCTGAAATCGTCGTGTCGCAAGGGGCGCACAAAATGATGACCTTTGGGAACCATTTTCGTTGTGTCCATCATAATATTATACATACACATGTCCCTAAAGGGGGGAGTAAAATTATAAATGAGCACACGGACGGTGTAAGAACCTCACCTGTGAGGGATATTATGTTCGTGCATGAATTCCAATCCCTGAACAGAGGTTGCTCTAGTAGAAAGTGAACTAGATAAATGCAGTACACACCTCTAGTATCTGCAATGCAAACTCGCAAAATTCCCCAAGGAACCGAAATGGCAAGAGAGAAAAGTCGAGGAGAAATGGCATCACCAATAAGGCATGCTCGTCGTCGCCAGGTATTAAAATGACGTCAAATATTGGGACAGAACAATTTCTTTTGTCAATCTTCATGGAATCTGAGGAGAGCCGAGTGGCTACCACAATTTCTTCGGTTTTGGTCGGGACCTTTTTCAGCACAACCTTTCGATTGTCTTGTAGTCGGATAGCGTCCAGCAGTAAGCCCCCTTTTCACTCTTCAGTAGCAAGAGGTGACACCTCACCTGATTCCGAAGGTTTTTCCCAAGGTGGTTCCCATGATGAATCATATCTGGGACGTAGTTTGTAACCTCTACCAAGAAGAAAAGGCTGAAGAGATATCCAAAACCGCTCGGACGAGCGGATTCGAAACGATTCATAGACAACTGACTCTGACATACAAGTGCCAAGTCAAAAGGCTTTAGAAGCCTCTGACGCGACACGTCACGCACGCACGCACCGTCACTGTCACGCTTGAACTCATTTTCGATTGAACAGATCTTATTCATGCGCCGTAAACAAAAAAAAACAAAGTCACATAATGGTGTTTGCTATAACTAAGGAATAAGTAGAGTAAGAAGATAATATACATATTTTAAAATACGACGCAACGCGCCAGCGTCGGCGTCACGAGGAATCCAGTACTTATGATATATCATATGAGATTTCCAAGAGATTTCTTGGAAATTTCGCAAGGTAATTAATTGATCCGCTCATGGGCTTAAATCTTGATTTAAAAAAATTGGTGGATAATCAGACGAGACAGCCTTGTCCATGAGGAAGACAAATAGTTATCCTTGTCCGGACTCGGGAAACACTCCAGCTTTATGGCGAGTTTATCGTACGCGCCGCAGTTGTCGTTATAAAAATAACTAGCTGTACAGGCCGACTAGCTCAGCTGGTTAGAGCGTCGTGCTAATAACGCGAAGGTCTTGGGTTCGATCCCCACGTTGGCCATGTATAATATTTTTGTCTAATCAAAAATCAATTTGACGCGGACATGTTGGACAGGCGCGCACAACCTTTGTTTAATTATAGCACGAGTCTTTGTAGAATGCTAGCTCGAAGATGAGCGGAAGTTTTCACATATCCAAAGAACGGACCCAAAGAATTTTATATGAAGCCGAAGGAAGGTACGCCTGCGTAAGTCGTTTGACATTGAAATATTTACCACCAGCGCTTATCGCCGCTTTGAAAGCTATATAACCATTTTTTAACAACATTTGCTAGCCAGAGAGCCTATGAGTCATTAGCTCCATCTAAAAGTAATATCGCAAACAAGCGTCATGATTTCATTAATGTTCTGACACATCCGACTGTCGCCCTGGCATACACCTACATAAACTGACGCTCTCCGAGTCGCCATCCACGTACCTGGGCAGATATATTATAGGAATGAGCTACTCACATGTCCCGGTAGTAAGGCTTGATATGATAAGCAAGTACTAATTATATAAAAGAAATAAATAACTGCTCAACAGCGATAATCATAATCCCGAGTCACAAAGATGGTTTTGCTCAAGCCAGGAGAGAATGCACGGTTATACAAAGTAAAAGCACAAGTAGTGAGAAGCCCATCCTGTCAGCGCCGCTTTTCCCATTGGCGTTCGAGTCGTCTAGAGCAACGTCTCCGGGAACATTGTACGATTTTTCTTTGATAAGAGTGGATGCTTGTTCAGCAACAGCGTAAGTTGCCGATGCCAACTAAGAACGTAGAGAAAGTCAATGAGACGTAAAAGGACAGAGGGTCATCTCAATCGACCGAATATGAGACTTACATGAGCAGCGAATTCGAATGGGAATATCGAGGAATCAGCCACGCGAACGTTAGCTATCAAGCGAAATTCGGAGAACATACAAATCAGATATAAATTAATCCGAAGAGCGCAGGTAAGAATCATAAACACAGAAAGAGACGTACCCAATCCATACACCAGAAGATTAGCATCAACCACGCCGCCTTTATCCTTGGGCAACATGGCACAACTGCCTGTCGGATGATACTGCGTGCTAGCTGCTTGATCACGAAGCCAATTTTCAATTTGTTCGTCTGTTTGAACTTCTGGTCCTGGCGAGATCTCTGGTCCAAAAAGGTTCCCGAACGCAGCGCCGACACTGCGTACGAATCTGACGCCTTGACGCATAATAGTCATGTCTGAAAGTGACATTGAGATAGTACGACCCGCATCAGCATACTAGCTCATATAAGCGCACAGGAAAAACATCGTTACCTGCAAAGTGGGAATAATATTGGGGGTCGATTACGATAGGATCGAATGGATTGCTCGAGTTGATGTAGGTTCGCCCAACACTATAAGGGTGCTGCATAGCTGCCTGGATCGAAACTACGCTAGGGGAAATAAGACTCATCAGCAGCTCGAGTTGCGGAACGTCCGGGAGGAATTTGTTAGCGACAGTGTCGTAAATAGTTTTGTAACCCTCCACGACTTCGGGGTATATACTGGGAACCAGATTGCGCGAGGATTCATCCCTAGCGTCTTTGATTTGTTGCTGGAACTCGAGAGCGGGCCCATTGAAAAGCGTGGAGATATTGACGAACGCGACAGCGTCGTTGATGAACGAGAGGAATTCCGGTGTTTTCTATTTAGGGGTAAACAAACTGTTTATTGAGAAATGGTATTAAGTTTTCAACTCACCGAGAATTCAGACCCAGAAGCATGAATGTTCCCAGCAGTTTCTTCAGGTGTTACCCACGTAACACCCGCTGTCTGTAGAAAGTTAGAGAATGAAGCGTTTAACAGATTTTCAAAGCACATACCATATGGTCTTGGAGGTTCTGCCCGACACCGGGAAGTTCAAGCTTGAGATCTATGCGGGCAACTTCAAGAACGTCTTTCGGACCAACTCCCGACAGCTGCAGGATCTTGGGGCTGCCAAGAGGCCCACCAGCAAGAAGGACCTCTTTTCTCACAGCCACTGTCGTCCTCGCGGCATCGGCACTAGCAGCAAACTCAACCCCAACTGCAATTTGCTTTCCAGATGAGTCTCGCTCATCGGCGAGAATGAATCGAATGACGGTCGACTGCGGCAAAATGTGAAGATTGTCTCGAGGTGGTAAGGACTCGATGTATGCTGAGCGAGAGTATGAACGAGTCCAGTTCGTCGGGTTGATAGATGATGGGGCGATGTACCCGCCTAAAGTCGTGCCATTATTAGGATTCTTATTAGGAGCACAGCCAGCCTTCTCCAGCGAGGAAGTCCAATTAGCGTTGATACCAATCATGCTAAGAGAAAATTAAAAGCTGTCCAAAGCAATGATAGGAGCGGTAACGCTCACAAAGCTGGATACGATAGTTGCATGGGACCACTTGAACCGTAAGACGAAGCATTGTAGTCGATGGCAACATACGTTGAGAGTTCGTCCGTGGGGCCCGTGAAGTTTTCGCTCTTCTTCATGTTTTCATATACCTTGTCCCAACCCCAGTTTTTAGCAGCCGAGTCGCCGTCCATAATCGCTTCCCAGGCGTCAACCTCAGCAACGGTTGGTCGAACGAGGTACATAGCATTCATGGCCGATGATCCTCCTAGAATCTGTGACACAAAAGTTATATCATTTGCCATGCTGGTTAGGACAAAATGCATACCTTCCCGCGAGGCCAGTATATAGCTCTGTTGTTTAGGTATTGCTGTGGAACCGTGATATACTGCCAGTCGTACTCGGTGCCGACAATCGACGAGTAGTAGGCACCAGCGGGAGCGTCTGGAGGATTCTCGTGAGTAATCCTTGGATAGCCAGTATCATACTTACTTATCCCGGCTGCAACCTCATCTCCAGACTTTCCCGCTTCCAGAACAAGCACAGTCACCGCTGGATCTTCAGTGAGCCTTGATGCAATAACCAGGCCAGCCAATCCTCCTCCAGCGATGACGTAGTCATAAGAAGATTCAATATCTGTGGGAGAGATTGTTTTACGACGATAGAGTATCTGTGATGCTACTGGTGTGGATCCGTATGTAACGATGAGTCCGAGGACTAGGAAGGTGGGGCTCAGAGTTTTCATTATGAGCTTTGGGGAATAAAACGAGAAGATCTATGAAAAGAATGTGAGCAGTACGAATGAAGGTGGTGGTGGTGAAGAATTAAGATTCACGGATGCTCACCGCGTTTGTTTCCCTTGGATGCTAGGTCATCAATGGTAGACGCACTTCAGGAAGGCATCGCGATCACCAAGAGGGCAAGGTGAAGCAGAGTGAAGCCCAAGGGCAGCCGTCCAGACTCCAAGAACCTCCAAGCTCCTCCAAGCCGTCGCCAAGATAATTCATTACGGCATGCTGGCCTACCATGGTGATTTTTTTGAATTTTCAGATACAAGGATGGCATCTGAAGGCGTTGGGATTAGTACTTTTAACACCCCTCGAGAGGGATACGAGGAGTGCAGGGGCAAATAAATAAGCCACAAAATTGACGACCCCTCCTCCAAAGTATTGATGCATAGCGGCAGGTTGCGACGTGGTATGTGAAGGTTGGCCGCAGTAAGGTTTTAAATGTTTAAAACGTTTACGCATACGTTTCACTTTTAATGTCAGAAGCAGATATGTCGATGACCCTTTTCTTCAAAAACTATAGCAAACCATTCGACCGTTTTGAGTTTCGAGGATTTAGTGGCCTTATGTCTTGGTACTTCGGCGAGTACATTTCAGATTCTGTTCATAGTTTGACGCATACGACATATGACGTAAATATATTTGAATTGTGTCGAACGGGATGTTTGTCGCGTCAGGTCGCGTTGAAAGAGTGCTCCTGGATAGTGAAGAACAAGAAAGGTTTTGAAGAGGGTCATGCGCGGCGACAAACACTGGCTCGCCGAGATGCCATGAAACGGAGATCAAAATCAAAATGCTGGCAAAATTTAAAACCTGGCCTACCTTGCGTCACATCAACCATGCATCATGAGAAAGAAGGAAAATGTGAGTAGATTCTCATTAGGAAGACATCTCTGACTTCGAAAGAGCGCTCGGCACGGTTGTTGATTTTTTTTAGTGGATGTCATCAATTGACCTGATTACGTCGCTATTCCACAAAAGCAATTCAAGGTCAGGTAGGCAATCATCCAATGGGCGAGATTCAGGATGCTATATTTTACCCAACTGACACTATTGGGACTTACTTCACTTTGAAAAAAAAAAAGCTTATGGGACAGAGGATAATCTGTCCGAAACGCTGTGTAGCCGGCGGACCGCAGGAAATTGATATTTATTCTTTTCGAAATGCAAGAATAGTGTATTCATTCACACAGACTTGCGCCAACAGATCATATGCTTCAACAAGCCGATAAGCAAGTCTACTTCTTCTTCTTCGAAGTAAAATAAAAGGATGCGACAAATCACCTGCAAAGACCCGTTATCTTTCTTCCACACCATTCCTCAACGTTTAACTTTCAACCTTGAAGCGTGAAGTTTGAAGCTTGACGCGTCATGCTTGTCACCCTTTCATGTTTTCTGGTTTTCCTCGCTACCTTTGCGCATTCTCAATCTAATTTAAATGGTCCACAACTGCCTTTTGTACGGCATTTGAAACCTCCTAGAATTGGATCCGGATTAGGACTACGAGACCCGATAAGGGTAACATCACCAGAGAGCGTGTTACCTTTCAACCCCGCACAAGTGATATCAGTGGGTATAACCGTGATATTCATGATTGAAAAACGCACAATTGCTGATCACTATATTGTAAATTACGTTTCATAGATACCAATAGATCACTTCCCCAAGGACAAGAAATCTTCTTCTGGAACTTTCGAAAACAGATACTGGGTCAACGCTACGTATTGGAAACCTGGTGGTCCGGTATTCCGTACGTTCCATGTTACATATCTTATCCCCAAGTCTGCTGGTTTATTAACTGTGGCCAAAGTATTCGACTCTGGGGAACAAGACGCTGAGCCGTTACTCCCTTACTACCTTCAGGTAAACTTTGCATCACGGTATATGATCAACTGAAGTATTTTTACGAGTACAAATAAAAGGAATATCATGGCCTCTCTGCCGTCATGCGTCTCGCAAAACGATACAACGGGCTCGCAATCCTGTGGGAACATCGTTACTACGGCAAGTCACTACCATTCCCCGTGAACGTAAGCTGCCGTGTTCGGTGAAAGCGCTTGTATTTTTTTTGAAAAGAAAAACTAACACAGAAGAATACAACCGCTGCACAATGGGAGTTCCTTAACACAGAGCAAGCACTCGAAGACGTCGTCTTTTTTGCCAACTCGTTCTCATCACCGAAATCCACTGGGAATTCTCACTCGACGTCTTCTGATCCACTAACTAAATTCACCGTACACCCAAGCAAAACACCATGGATAATGCTTGGAGGCTCATATCCCGGTATCCGAGCCACGCTCCTCCGAATCCGCAACCCATCGACGATATTCGCTTCTTGGGCATCCTCTGCACCCGTCCAAGCTCAGGTGGACATGGCGAGTTATTACAAAGCCGCTGAGAGGAGTTTGACAAGGAATTGTTCAGCAGATTGGGTTGCGGTTACGAAGTACGTCCTTTAATAAATTTTCTTATCATCTAAACTGAGATGAGCTTCTTCTCTTGCTATTTCTTATTAGATATGTCGACCAGACGTTGAGCGGTACAAACGAAAATGACATTGTTGATATGAAATTCGACTTGCTCAAAGCTAGATTGAGCGGTCCTGGTGGGAACACCACTGGTGCGATGGGATTGACAAGGAAAGAAGCAAACAGGACAAGTTACGTCGACGCAGCTTCCATCTTAATGGACCCTCTAGATTTTTACCAAGTACGTTTTTTCTTCTTCCCCAAGCCAAATTTTCTGTGATTGTTTTGCTAATTAGATTTTGGTACATATTATGTAGTACTATGGCTTCGAAGCTTCCCTACTCCCATTCTGCAACATCCTAGAAACAAACAACGGCACGGTGTTACCCTCCGAACGCGGTCTAATATCCCAGCCTAATTTTGGTCTCGACAGCGTGTTCAAAGCCTTCCTGACCGCGATCAGCGAGATAGACTACGATTCTATCCCAGGAAACGCTGATGACCCCGTCCAAGACCGGTCGTGGATGTGGCAGTATTGTTCGGAATACGGTATGTACTCTGCATCCAGCTTCCAATTTCTTAAATCCTGGATTTCTCCCTCAATTAATGTTGAGTTGTGAACGTTAAAACTCGTCTTCATTCCAGGTTACTATCAGCGAGGAGACCCAGCCAACCCTCTTTCCATCGAAACATCGTTCCTATCTTTAGACCTATTCCAAGAACAGTGTAATCAGGCGTTCCCTGACGCTTCCCAGCTTGCATCGGGACCACGAGTGCAGAACGTGAATAAATACGGAGGGTGGGATATGAACCCGTCGAACGTCATGTTTACAAACGGAGAATGTGCGTATATGTCTTTTCTTCTTTACTATTTATCCTTCACACTTTCGGCTGTTGGGCCTGGGAGTTAAAAATTGACGCTAACTTGTTGAACCTCAACATAAATTAATTAATAACAGTCGACCCTTGGCGAACAATGGGATTAGCGTCGATCGAGCCAAATGCGCCGCAGCGCAAATCATCAGTTATAATCCCTGCGTAAGTACCATTCTGCTTCTCTAACTCCAATCCACATATTTTTCCTTTAGATGCAACATCCCTCCCTCCTCCACTTCCTCCCCATCCTCCCAGAAACCATTCTTCGGCCTAACCCACTCTTCCATGGTTCACGTCTCCGACATGCGTGTGCTCCTCATTCCAGACGCGAACCACACAGACTTCAAAACTGTTGGCTTCTACAGCCCAATCGCCCAAGAACCCTTCTATTCAGGCCTAGGCTTGTTTGAAATGGCGCTGGATGAGTGGTTGCCTTGTTTTGGTATTAGTAACTAGTTTTTAAATTCTCGATTTGTGTATTTGTATGTCAAGAGAACCTGGAGAAGGAGGTGGGCTCTTTTCCAACTTGTAACAGCTGTTAACTATCAGACAAATGTCTAGTCTAAGTTAGGTAACCTATGAAATATCATACAGTCCTATATTGTATCCCATCCGTTGTAAATATGCTTCCATTTGTTGACATGCTTGGCGAGTACGAGCGGGGAATATCCATCCAGCTAATCCACGGGCGAAGCTTTCTTGTTGACATTGCTGGATAAGAGTATCGTATCTCCAACTAAAAGGAAGCAAGTAGGCTAAATATCCCAAAGAAAGAAAAATGAGTTCTACATTGTCCCCATCCTCACAAGCAGGATCGAGTATGTCGTCTTCACCGTCACATACGTGCAAGGCTAGACACCTACCACAGAATCGGGTGCTCCAAGTCCATTTGCCGTTATCTAAGCGCAAGGTACTGGAGAGAAGGTCTTCGCTAGGTAAGGGTCCCTTATCGGCGGTTAACCCATCTTCAATGGTCAAATCGGAGAGCTGGTAAACCAATTGAATGCAGTAGGCCGCTGCCCTTGCGTATGCCCTGCCATCAAACGCGTACCTGCCAGAGCGCGCTGGGTTGTGGATGAACTCGGAAAACAGTTGGCGATACTCAAACATACCCCCATCCTTTGCGTCTGACGGTTTGTGAAGGATTAAACCTTTTTTAGTCCCATCACTTTCTGGATAAAAGCTGTTTGGATAGCCACGACGCAAGACAGTTTCTACTAGTTCGATTTCTGGAACTAACGGATGGGTACCAGCGTGGCATAGCAGTACCACAGACGTCATATCGGCGTCGGTTTCTTCATGGAAGGGAGCTTGTGAAAGAAAAAAGGTATCGAGTGTATTCCGGAGTGTTCGTTGTATAGGCAACCAACGTGAATCAGCCTGTGCCTGTGACGGACACTTCTTGTCAGTAGTAATTACAAGAGAATGTTACAGAAACTGTTCTGTACCATGCGTTTTACTAGGCAGATAAATGGTTCAAGAAATCTTGATAAAATTGCGCCAAAGTATCCTTCCCTTGATGCGGTCTGAACAAGTTCCAAGACAGGAAAACATGAAGCATAGTGTCGTAGCTCTTGGGAGTTTTCAGATATCTTGGCAAAGGTGCGGAATTCTACTAAAACATTAATATTACCATTGTCCCATTCATGGGCTAGTAATAAGGAAAAAGAAAAAATCAATCTGAAATGAGGAAGGTTTTCAACAATTTGGAGAACTTACCCTGCTTGAAAGAGCGAAGCATGTTTTTCGCGACGTTTTTTAGCTGGACTGCAATGTCGACGAAGTATTCCTGAGACCTCGTTCGGTCTTGGAGAAAGTCTTGCAGCGAAGCGTGTAGAATCACCAACCATTTTCTGGAGCCTGTGTTGTCTTCGACAATTGATACCAGAGCACCGAGATCGCAAAATAAAACTTCGACCTCTCCTTCGTCCAAAGACAGGATACACTCGACTAATGGCAATGAATAAAAATCATCGTCGACCTCTCCGTGGTCGCATTCTTTGAAATAAATGCTCAGCACGCGTAGAACCTTTTCTATGTGCTCTGTTGAGGACAGGATAAACATGTACAGGGCATCAAGTTCGGCGAAGGGTAGCTCTCCCTGAGCGGGACGCAGACCCATGATAACGTCGAGCCGGTGATTGGGACGGTGCCTGAGTGACTGTACGTATCGTATAACAGTTGCGGCGTAGATGAACTGACCGGAAGACTTTTGAATAAGTCTCTCCAGGACCTCCGGCGTCGGCCACACCTGAGGAAGTTGTCTTCTGAATGGATGGTTTTCTTTGATTTCGTCGAATTTGTCTTGCAGAAACGTACGAATATCGTCGTCTGGTGAGTATGTGTCGTCCAAGAATAATCGCACAAAAACACCATCCATTGCCTTGGAGTTAAACACACTGTTGATTTCGTGTTCTGGTCGGCTGGCAAGGAGGAATATGATGGGAAGCCCGAATCTACGAATTGCATTGCACAACATCATCAATATCTGCTGTTGGGTTCCTCGATCAATACATTCATCGAGACCGTCAATCACAATAAGGCGGTAGCAGGCAGGGTCCGAGGTATCAACAGAATTATAGAATGCGCAGAGGGGTTGAACGATAAGCACATCAAACTGATGATCTAAACTCCTTTTGAAAATCAAAGGATCCTGGTCGATAGCTGCTTCAATTGCGCGCTGTGTAGTTGGGATGGAAAAGAATATCTGGTAGGCCAGTGTCGCGACAAAGTTTCCTCCATGGTTCCTACTAATATCTGTCCTGCTAAAGAAAAAACTGGCAATAACCAATCCTTCGAGGAGGCAGAGTTCGATTATACTCTGTGCAATCGAAGACTTCCCGGCTCCAGCTGCGCCTGTAAGCCAAAGAATATATTTATATAGGGTCTGCCGGTCGGTTCGGTGGATCCAGTCCATTATCTTCTGCAGCACAGCGACACGGGTGTTCGGATGGCACTTTGGAGGGTCAAAACGAGCACTGGAGTTATGAAATGCAGTGTGTGCAACGGCTTCCTTCATTATTTCGAAAGAGGCTATGTATGATGAACCAAAATTCAGTGTAGTATCCAGGCTTTCCGTAGACCGAACATACATACATTTTCTCCTATTTCCAAGCTCTACGTGCTGATTGAAAACACCTCCAGTAACCATAATGCTTTCACCAGATATCGTGGACCAGCGCGAGGAATCCTGCCCTGGATAGGACATCTTTACAGGGTGATCAACACGGAAAACGAAATGTAAAGGGTTGCAGAATTGGAAGTTGGAAGTATAGGAGTTACTCAGTTGTTTCTATGACAACCGTCACATCGCGACCTGTTCACGATTACTTGGATTAGATTAGATCACAAATACGCCGACATTTGCAGAGCGCTTAACGCCGATATTACACACCGCGGCGAGTGCAGGTTTTCCGCTCACAAGTTTTGTGTGGGACCCATGAAAACTATAATGCATTGATTGAAACTTGTAGTGTCAAGTTTTTGAGCAGGTTTTCATGTATCCTGAAAAGTTGTACATGCCAGGGTGATAATATCAATCAACAAAATAATCAAAAAGAACGTCAGAGGTGGGAGGGAGGGTGTACTAAGTAATCAACAAACAACAACATGGTAAGTAAGTAAAGTAAGTAAAAATAGTCCATACTCCAATCGTCCTTATCCTTATCAAGTGTCCATCCAAAACAAAACGTCCATAATAATAAAAACCCCAAGGAAAGGAATTCCATCCATCCATGCGTGAATACGAATCCGAGCCAGTCAGGATTCGGAGGATTATATATATATGCACGCATGTCGAGGTCCCGCTCGAGTGTTGGATTCTCTTCTCCTTCTCCTTCCTGGCTAGCTCAAACCAACCCCCACTGCACATTACACCTCACACCTCAAAGATCAAAACAACACCGCACCAAAAACCACCGCACCAACCACCACCCCAACAACAACACCCCCCATCCCAGTCCTCAACCTCAAACCAACCGCGGCATTCGGTTTCGTGGTGCTATCCGTCTGTCCTGACGAGGAGGACGAAGTTGACGAGGACGAGGCGGAGGTGGACGTAGACGACGACGTTTGCGGGTTCGAAGCCGCCAGTATAATATCCGCCGCTTTATACGCCAAAGCATACGTAGGCGCCATAAGCTGTACAACATTCAATTAAGAACAAGAAGAAAAAAAAACGAAAAATGAAAAACTCACATGCGCCGAAAAACTAACCGGAAACACACTAGAATCCACAACCCTCAAATTCGCCGTTCCATACACCCTCAAATCCGCGCCGACCACACCTCCTTTATCCTTCGGCAACATAGCACTCCCACCGCAGGGATGATACTCCGTGTTCGCATTTTGCCTTAACCAGTCCTCGATATCCGCGTCTGAGGAGATGGATGGGCCAGGTGATGTTTCCGGTTGGAGGAGGGTTGATAGAGGCGATGAGGACCCGATTTGGCGCGCGAGTTTGAGGCCTTGACGGAGGATTGTTATGTCTGTTGTTGGATTGGATTGGGTTAGGTGGGGGTATTAGTGAAGGGGAGGGGAGGGACGTACCGGCGGGGTGGGTGAAGTACTGTGGATCAATAAGAGGCTTATCATAAATATCCGCAGAGTTGATGTACAACCTCCCATGACTAGACAGACCCACCCGTCAGCAAAAGATGAAGAAAAAGAACACAAAGAAAAAACACACACCTCAAAGGCTGCTGCAACGCCGCTTGAACAGCAACACCCGTCGGACTATTCAAACTCAACAAAACCTCCACAAGCGCCACGTTATCACCTTGCATAACCTTCCCAGTCGTCGCATCGTAAATCGCCTCGTAGCCCTGCACGACCTCGGGATAGGTACTCGGTACATTAGCTTGAGCAGCCGATTTCGCCGCGTCTGTGGTGAGTCCCGCGAGGAAGGCGTTGAAGGAGGATGTGGATCCGAAGAGGGTGGTTCCGTTTAGGTAGGCTACGCCGGAGTTTATGAATGATTTGAATTCGGGGGTTTTCTGAAGGGGGAGGGAGGGGGAGAGGGTTAGTTAGGGTGATTGATTAGGTGATAAAAAGATGATAGGAGATGACGTCAATTCAAGCCGTCACAGCCGCGTTAAATCCCCACGCCAGGTCCATCCATTCCATCATCCATCCCACGCTACCGCCCACAACTCGAGGCGCGTCGCGTCGCGTTCATTACCCACGTTCACACTCCCACAAAGAAAAAACAAAAAAAACAAAAACAAAAAAAACTCACCGAAAGCGCTCCCCCCTCCGCTCTAATAGACCCCTGCGTCTCCGTCCCCTCCTTAACCGGATAAACAACACTAACAGCAAGATGATCCATCCAATGCTGCCCAACACCCCCAAGTTCAACTTGCACATCCACATTTGCCGAACCCAATACGTCTTTGGGTCCAACACCTGATACGAGCAGGAGGTGAGGAGACCCCATTGCTCCGCCTGCTAGTATCACTTCGCGGGTCGCAGTCACAGATTGCGATGCTGCGCCTTGGGCTGTGGAGAATTGCACTCCGGACGCGGTCTTATCCCTGGTAGAGGATGAAGTGGAAGAGTTGAACAAGACCTTCTCAACCGTAACACCGTACATGACATGTAAATTCCCCCTCGGTGGCAAGCTATCGATAAACGCCGGCTTCGCATACGATCGCGTCCAATTACTCGGGTTGATCGTGGATAACGCGAACATCCCCCCGAGGTTCGTGCCGCTGTATGAGTCGGAGGAGATGGGGATGCCGGTGGATGTTAGAGCTGGGAACCATGATGATGAGATGGGTACCATGCTGGGTGGGTGCGATGAAGGGGAAGGGGGGTGTTAGTAATGAAGACGAGGGAGGGAATGAAGGGAAGAAAGAGAAAAGAAGAAACTCACTACCCAGGCCACGTAGTCCTCAACATCCCACTACTCCCATGACTCGCCTGATCCCACTTCATACCTGCCACACTCTCCACATCGTCCGTAGGCGGTGTAAACGTCTCCGTAGCCTTCATAGCAGCGAAGAACGTGTCCCAGTCCCAATTCGTTGTCGTCGTTGTCGTAGAGTTCGATTCGGAGGAGATCAACGAAGACCAAGCGTCCACTTCCGTCTTTGATGGTCGGACGTAGTACATCCCGTTCACCGTCGACGAGCCTCCTAGTGACTGAAAGAAGAAGAAGAAGAAAAAAAGGGAAAGTACAGTCAGGACAATGAAAGAAATACTTTGCTTGAGATAAATCCACGCACTCTTCCACGCGGCTGCGACATCGTTCGTCCACCCGCGTTCTTCTGCGCTACGGTGCTGTACACCCAATCATACGGTGCCTTACCAAGGAGCGAGTCAAAATACGTTTCTGAGGGTGTGTCTAGAGAGATAAAAAAAATTCGCGTTGGGACGCGGACGATTGTCAGTATGTATGCAGTTGGAATGACCAAAAGGAGTGCATGGAAAGGAAGAGAAAAACCACTTACTAATAACATCCAAACTATCATCCCCACTAGGCCCTGCCTCAATGACCAACACAGTCACACTGGGATCCTCCGAGAGCCTAGAAGCCAACACCAACCCCGCAAGCCCACCACCAGCGATGACATAGTCGTACGACGAGGATCGCTGGGCGGGTGAGACGTAGTTTCTTGGGTGGAGGAAGGTGGACGGGTGGGCGTGGACGTGGGGGGAGTCGTGTGCTGGTGAGGCGTGTACGAGGGAGAGAGAGACGAGGCAGAGTGCGAGGAGGTCTAGAGAGACCATCATTGGTAGTACGAGCAGCTCGTTTCGTTTAAAAGAATGACTTGTTATGTATGAGTTGAAAGAAAAGAGAAAGAGAGAAAAGAGAGAAAAGAAAATGAAAAGCGGGAGAAAGATGACTCTCGGAGGTCGCTCTAAGTATATTCCTCAATCGACCCAGTGCCGTCGGACGGGGGCCCTGGGCATCCGTACTGAATTTCGAATTCCAGTCCTTCTCCGGACCCTCGCTAGATCCTCCTGGTCCCCGCTTTCCCCATTTTACCCCTGCTTCATCTATGTCATCCTCTGCTTCTCTCTCTCTTGACAACGCAGCTGGACGATGATTAAATGATCTGCGGCGAAACTCTGACACAAGAATGCGACAAAGGAGAATGAACGAGACTCCGGGCCTTCGGGCCTTCGATCCCTTCGAGGCCCTTCTCGTCTGACATATGCATATAGACGCGTACTACGACCTTCATGCCCGAGCTAATAACAGTTCAAACCTTTGAATTTGAAAAAACATGGATGAACGCACCTTCAGCTTCAACAATCAGATACCACCCACAACCTTCCCAACTTCGTCCATCCCACAACGGCCTATCACACCCGTACATACATCTTCAAAGTTAATAATCACTTCCAGCGCACGCTGGCGAGTAGACCTCCGCTTCCGAGCTCGGTGGAAGAGAAGGGATAACTTGTCCATGATCCATAAACCATAAGCCATGAATCATGAATTAACATGCATTGGCGGCCAAGAAGAAGAACTCTGCGGTGGAACGTAAGGAAAACATCATGGGTTGCGTTTGGGTACTTGTCAGGGTCAACGTGCCGTCGGCGCGCAGTCCAGAATTTTAAACCCGTGCCATGAAGACCCAGCCGGCATATGGGCTCTGACGCAGAAGCAACAACCAGAACTGGAGGTTCGCTCGCAGCCCAAGCGCTCGAATTTCAATTATTGCCCTTGCCTATTAAATAAAGAGAAAAGAGGATAAAATGAAATAAAAGGTTATCCCGCACCGCACTCGGACAAATTCGTACTTTTACCAAAACCCCACAAGGTATCCTTGTTGTTGTTGTTGTTGTTAAAGACTAAAGCTCATACACAAAAACTCTCCATAAGTCAAGTTGGCAAGACTCAAGTAGTCAAGTAGTCAAGAAACACCTAGACCAAATCCCGACTCCCAAACTCCCAACAGAGTCTGTACAGCACAAATGGCTCAGAATCCACGTATATAAAAAATCAATCAACACAATCCCCTTGGCACGATGCATGATGGCATCACCAAGACATAACAGAACGTAGAACAAAATCACCGAGGTTAAAGAAGAACAACAACTTGCGTCCGGGACCGACGCGAAGGGACTCATCATAACATAATCATCACGAGGGCGTTTCCCAGTGACCAAAGGCTCGATAAGCTCCAACGCATGCAAATGCGCATTATCGGTTAGAATCTGGAGCCAATACAGGACATGACAGTTATTAGTTGAACACAAAACCCCCCTGAATTTGAAGTTCCAGAAGTGTTGAAAAAGAAAAGAAAAGATTGAAATCAAACAGTGCATGCATGAATTGGGGCTCTGAAACGTTCGAGTGATGTCGTGCGCTGCGGGGGGTTTAGAGTCAAAAATTGAACACCAGGATCGAAAAAAACAAGAATCAATACTATATAAATGAATAATAAACACGCCGTACCTCTTGCAAGCGAACACATCTTTGATGCGGCCTGATGCGCAAGTTCCAAATCTAGTTGAAGTGGCTGTGCCACAAACGCGGACGCAGTGATATCAAAAAGCAATGAAAAACTTGCTTGATAAAAGGTGATATGCGTGCCGAACTCGGCAGGCGTATACGGGTACACACGTATCGGCCGACTAGCTCAGCTGGTTAGAGCGTCGTGCTAATAACGCGAAGGTCTTGGGTTCGATCCCCACGTTGGCCAGTCGATTCTTTTAGTTCATAGTACTAGCAAGATCCTCCTCGACGAACTCCTCATTTTTTTCTTCCAACACGCCGAAGATGTACAGCTATAAATAGATAAGCGTGTTAAAGCTCTCGTGGAGCGAGGCGGAGAGTGGGCTCGTGACTATTATTAAATTATTAAATAACGTCTTGAGGGTGTTCTAAACTACTAGTTAACACTTCTCGACAAGACAAGCCAATGTACATGATTGGTATTTCTGATGGGCGTAACCTATGACATCATACAGACACTCACTTCACCCCACCAAACCATTTCCTTCCGCCACTGTTTTCATGAGAATTATTAAGTGGGGTAAGGAAAATACTTCTAGCTCCCAGTCATCAGCTAGTAAGCCATGAATGCACGAGTGCTTATGATCACTGAAGTACTGATCATTGTCATTTGGCGTCTCACCGTCAAGTCCAATTCGCGCTGTCAAATATTGCTGGAATGATAACACGAGCTGGCTAGAACCCATCCTTGTGGTGCTAAAGATTAATTATTAACAATAATCGGTATTGAGCCATTGAGTTGCGATTCCAAACTATAAGCTTTGCATTGCGCATCTGGTGTGGTCTGGTGGATTTCGTTCTTTATCTGATTATGGACAGACTACAAATAATATTAATTCCTGATATTCGGCATCCCAATGGTATCTCTGAAAATGTATAAAGGGCCTGCGTGTACGAAGGGAATATCTCCAAGATAGAGAGTCTTATACGTCCTCAACCAACCACACTAACATCTCTTTAATCATGCAACTCACCTCCAAGTTTATCGTCGTCGCTGTTACCATGTTCAGTGTCTCAATCTCGCTGCCGCTGCTCCTGAGGGGGATATCACCTTGAAAACGTATGTAATAACATGCAATATAATCTACCATGACTTGCATGGCTAACGATATGTCTATATCCCTCGATTACTAGTGATGCGCCTGCCAAAGGTGATGGGAGTGATGCCCCGCTCCCAGTTGGCTATGGATGTGGATCCGGCGTCTACCCTCATTCCTGCTGGAAGTACTGCGCTGGTGGTGGCTGGTGCTGGACGTTACCCGAGACTACGTGCTACTCTGACTCTGACTGTGGCGGAAACCCATCTTGCTATAGCAGCTGTTAAGCAATGCAGTCTCCTAACGTTAACCAACTTTGCCAAGTAAGTTTTTCGTCGCTCATGCTGTTTCTCGTTCAAACTAATTTAATTGTGTTATAAGCAGATCCAGGTAGAATAATCAAACAGGGAATATTACACTTTGGCCCCCGAGTTTTTGTCCTTGTTCACGGAATAATTTCCCTTAGCTTCTTTGTAACTTGTAAATCGAAATAAACCGAAACAAAAAAAATGTTCCTTGTCTTTCTCACGATTCGGTTTGGCACCAGTTGTAATCTTGGGAGGCGACATAAGGGTTGAAATTTGAAACGTTGAAGCTTGAAGAGAACTATGAGGCATGATTTCGTACACAAGGCTCTTCATGTCCCCTTATGGCAAACTGACTTCCTTTTTTTACTCACTTTGATCGCGACTCAAATTGGAGTCCTGAGAATTCAAAACAAAAAATGCCTGTCCTTCTTTCTCTTGGGCTTTATATTTTTAGGTCGTCCGACTTTACATAGTCGTATTAATATTGGCACTTGACCGATCCTCGTGTACTCCGGTGAATTATATAGTATGGGTATACATAGTAACTCTGAGCTTAGCTTAGGTCATTCAAGTGGAAGGTACAGCTGTGATACTCCGGGCCATTGTGGTTAGCTCGCCAAACAATCCTGATTCCTCCCGAAAAAGGAGAATGGTTGAAAGACGTCAGAATGGGCGTCGCGCCGACAAGTTGTATTTGCGGGAGAAACTCATTATTAACACAACGGAAACTGAAATTGCGAGAAATTTGATGTGCGATAAGTATGAAAGTTTCATAGCCACAGGTTACGTCGATCCAGATCAACAAAGGGGTCTGTAATTTGTTGTTCGATTTGGATATATTCGCCGCATTCAAAGGTAATTTTGGTTTGTCTGTCTCGATCAAGAATTTCAGGGATGGACCCAAGAAATGTACAAAATAGGCGCTCACCGCGTATATAGCGCTCAACAAATTGATCGAGGAATTCGTCGCCCAATGCGCGAGCCATATTATCAGGTGTTACCCCTCCGGATATTGAATTCATCCAAACGCATGATCATAGGTCCCGAAGCGCTCTTCTTCAGCCCACCTCCGCGCCATGTATTTAGACGCGTAATGAAGGGGTCTGCGGGAACGAAATCTATCTAAAACCATAAGTTTACAATCAACCAGCATCACATACAAATCTCACCTTGGCACCGACAAAATCTTTCCAAAATTCTATCGCCCTCACATCAGTGAGGGATCCTAGTGTGTCTGGCAAGTTGCGGCTCGAAGAATAGTGCGAGGCTACCATCTGAGACGCTGAGGAATCCCGCCCCCGAAAGTAACCCACCACGGCAAAAGAGGACAAAAGCATAAGGATTTGTCGACTGAGCTGCATTTCGTCATCTCGTAGTTGCTGTATGAGCGTAGATGGTTTAACGAACGAAAGTATTTTCTGGTATGGCTTGACGTTCCATACGATCAAATGCTCTCTAATTCTCTCCAACACATCCCCCACGCTCCTTATAGACTGAGAGAGCTGCATCTCCCCTCCACCTTCGAACATGAAGGTGTCCAGAGTAAATGGTGCCAATATGCTTTGGATTTGGGAGACCGTTGATGATATTTCGACAATTACAGCCTCCCTTTGTCGGAGTCGTCAATCGATGTTGTAATCGCTTTGCATAGATAGAGAACGGTCGTTGCTACGGACAGAACTTCCATAAAGTGGGATACGTGTCAAGATGTAAGAAAGACCATTGGACTGGAGCTCACTTATATCTGGTGGAGAACATGATGTAACAATGGTGTACCGGTGACTTGGGGCAGGATAGTTTTAAGGAAACGCAGAACGGCGATATCCACCTATTGAAAGTTACAGTTATGGCCAGTTCTAGGATATAAAGCTGCTCTCTACTTCGATCTGGCGGCGAAAAGCCTGAGACTTCATGCAGCATCTAAGTCGCTGGTGTACGCAGAACCGAGAAGATAGAGCTCCTTCCAACCGCCTGAAATTGGAGATTCATAATATTAGAAACTAGAGAAAGAACATCATAGAGCAAGAGACGAGTTGGGGCCTAAGGAGTCTAAGTTTAATCAATGTTCGACAACACAAAGTAAAATAGATATTTGAGCGGAGCTTGAATGTATCAATAACAGCACGATAAGATAAGATTGGAGTTCTTTACTCCAAGTTTCCCTAATCTCTGTGGATGTTCGTCCCTTTTTACGACCAATGTGCTAATAAGCTCCTTTGATACCTTAACAAAACCCTACCAGGGAGTCCTTCTTGGATAGATTTATGTAACGCTTATATCTAGTGATTATTACATGTAAACGACCACTCTGTTGACAAGGCTGTTGACACTATTTTATGAAGGACCGATTTTATTTTCTTCGGTTCCATTAGTTTATTTTTTGTCTCTACACTTCATTGGATCACAGGAGTATTAGAATATGATTATCATAAAGTTGGACCTGATTGAATTTTTCATGTATTTACCGTTAAAATATTCCGTACTTTTTAAAACCCTTCCATGATGTATCGTCCTTTTTGCGATTAGCTAAGTGTGTTATATAGTCCATACAAACACCAGCACCCGTAGTGGACCCTGCCGACTCGTATAACGTGACGTATCGAGTCTCGTTGATACTGCTACCTGTATAAACGAGCACGGGCGCCTTGTATAGATGCCCTCTGAGGTATTGCAGAAAATTTTGTCCTGCTCGATAATTGAAAAAGACCCCATTTTCGGGCGTAAATTCCGCGCGCGCGTTGTCGGTAATAAAGCGTACACGAGATGCGTCGTCGTTTTCTCGAAGGAATACTAATGAAAGTAAGTAAAAGATTCAAGCATGAGTGTTGGTTCTCACATACT
>Ga0247779_1000461_pt1 | contig 26082 bp, 25 predicted proteins | sample UWRJL221509R5_FD_179925 | JGI IMG/M metagenome (GOLD analysis project Ga0247779, IMG submission 179925) | Plant litter microbial communities from Arlington Agricultural Research Station in Wisconsin, United States - UWRJ-L221-509R-5 | ecosystem: Environmental > Terrestrial > Plant litter >... | reverse complement strand
GGATGAGCTGACCGTCGTCTCCGCGGCTGCATCGAGGGCGATCGGTCGAACGACGGATTGAATCCGACGACGTCACACGGAAATCGGCGCGCCGATCGTTTCTGCTGCCCACGCGATGGCATCGGCACCGGCTGGAATCCGCAGCGGAGCAGACGGGTCGATCGCTGCGCGCCAGATGGCCTCCGCCACATCCTGTGCACGGGTCACCGGCGACGACGGGTCGGCCATCCTCGCGAAGCTCGCCTTGACGAAATCGGCATAGGCCTCATGGTCCATGCCGTGCATGCGGGTGCGCGCGGTCTCGCCGAAGCGCGTCTCCGGCGAACGCCCGGGTAGCACCAGATGCGCGCGCACGCCGAACGGCGCGAGCTCCAGTGCCATCGATTCGGTGAAGGCGTTCACCGCCGACTTGCTCGCACGATAGGCCGCAATCAGCGGCAAAGGCTTCAGCGTCACGCTCGAGGTCACGTTCACGACCACGCCGGCCTTGCGCTGCCGGAACTGCGGCAGCACCGCCTGTGTCATCGCAATCGTGCCGAAGGTGTTCGTCTCGAAGACCTCGCGCAGTGCCGCCAAGGGAGTAAGTTCCGCCGGGGACGCGACGCCGAAACCAGCGTTGTTGACGAGAACGTCGATCGGCCCCGCGCTCTCGACGGCGTGGCGGATGCTTTCCGCGTTCGTGACGTCCAGCGCAATCACGCGCAGACGGTCGGAGGGCGGCAGTACGCCCTCGCGTGGCGTGCGCATGGTCGCGACGACCGCCCAATCGCGGGCGAGGAAATGGCGAGCGGCCGCTAGGCCAAAGCCGGACGAGCATCCGGTGATCAGAACGGTTTTCATGCAAGTTCCTGCGTTGGATGGGTTTGCGATGACTCAACGATAGAGGGGCAACGCCGAACTTCCTACAATGCATAGTCCGAATTCCATCTCTGAAAGTCCGAACTTGATGGATCCCTTGGCCGAAGTGGTCATGCTCCTGCAGCCCAGCGCGAGGTTCTCCAAGCTCGTCCACGGCGCGGGCCCCTGGCGCATCGATCGCTCGGAATCTGGCGAGCCTTTCTATTGCCTGATCCTGGAGGGTGGCTGCCACATGGGCATCGAAGGACGCGACGGCATCGAGTTGCAGCCCGGCGACTTCGTGCTGCTTCCTGCTGCCTATTCCTTTTCCATGTCGAGCCTCGAACCACCCTCGAGAGAGACCGGAACAGCGCCGATCGCACTGGGCGACGGCGAATTCAGGATCGGTGCCGAAGGCGCGCCGATCGATGTCCGGCTGATGGTGGGGCATTGCAGCTTCGCCTCGCCGGATTCGGCGCTGCTGGTGTCACTGCTGCCGGAGCTCGTGCATGTCCACGGCGAACAGCGCCTGGAAACGATCGTCCAGCTCGTGCGAGAAGAGTCGCGCGAGCAGCGGCCCGCGCGCGAGGCCATCCTGTCGCGATTGCTCGAAGTCATGCTCATCGAAGCGCTGCGATCTGCGGTCAGAACGAATGCATCGCCGGGCCTGGTGCGCGGGCTCAACGATGCGCGGATTGCAGCGGCGCTTCGCGGGATGCATCAACGGCCGACGCATGCCTGGACCATCGCCGAGCTCGCGCGCGAGGCCGCACTCTCGCGCTCCACCTTCTTCGAACACTTCAACCGCACCGTGGGCACCGCGCCGATGGAATACCTGCTCACCTGGCGCATGGCGCTGGCCAAAGACCTGCTGCGTCGCAACGAAGCCCGAGTCGCCGATGTGGCGGAGCGCGTCGGCTACAGCTCTGCGAGCACGTTCACCGTCGCTTTCACTCGGCACGTGGGCCTGTCGCCGTCCCGGTACGCGCGCGAGCACGCGGCTTGAGTCAGCGGCTTGAGTCAGCGGCCTGAGTCGGCGGCCTGAGTCGGCGGCCTAGGGCTGCGCCTTCTTCACGAACTCGACAAAGGCACGCAGGGGCGCCGGCAGATAGCGTCGGCCGGGGTAGTACAGGAAGGGCCCGTTGAACGACAGCCACCAGTCCTCGAACAGCGGGACCAGGGCGCCGCTGGCCAGATGCGGGCGCAGCCACTCTTCGAAGATCTGGACGAGGCCGCAGCCGGCCACCGCCGCGTCGATCGCCAGGTCCACGCCACCACCGATGCCAACGGTCAACGGTGCGTCGGGCTCCAGGGTGATGACTTCGCCGTCGCGTTCGAACTGGAAGGCCGGCATCGCTCCGCTCGGGAAACGCCCCCGGATGCAGCGATGCGAGAGCAGATCGCGAGGATGGGCCGGCATGCCGTGCCTGGCGAGGTAGCTGGGTGAGGCTGCGGTGGCGATGCGCTGCTTTCGCGGACCGATGGGGATGGCGATCATGTCCTGCTCGAGCCGCTCTTCGTAGCGGATGCCGGCATCGCAACCGGCGGCCAGCATGTCGACGAAGCTCTCGTCGACGGTGACCTCGACCCGTATGTCTGGAAAGGCCTCCAGGAACGGCGGAATGATCGCCGGCAGGACCAGGCGCGCGGCGCTGGCCGGTACGTTGAGGCGCAGCGTGCCCACGGGGCGATCCCGAAAACCATTGACGACATCCAGCGCCGCCTGGACCTCGCCCAGCGCCGGGCCGAGCCGATCCATCAGCCTTGTGCCGGCCTCGGTCGGCGCCACGCTGCGCGTGCTGCGGTTGAGCAGCCGGACGCCCAGTCGCGCTTCCAGCCGCCTCACCGCCTCGCTCAAGCCGGAGGCGCTCTGCCCCAGTTGCCGGGCGGCCTCCCGGAAGCCGCCAGCGCGGGCGACGGCCAGGAAGGCCGAGAGTTCACCGAGGTCTGCTGCCGTGTCAGCCATGCGTTCTCATTGTCCTGAATTTCGCACAGCCCGTGCGAATTGAAGGCTCTTATCGTACGAGGCCGGGCTGCCTACATTCCGTTCGACGACACCTCCGCAACGGACACTGAAAGGAAGCACTCATGAGCAACCCTGGCACCTTCAAGATGGGTACGCGTACCGTCAAGCGCATGGGCTACGGCGCCATGCAACTGGCCGGCCCCATGGTCTTCGGCCCGCCGAAGGACCGTGCCGCAGCCGTCGCGCTGCTGCGCGAGGCCGTGGAGTTGGGCATCGATCACATCGACACCAGCGACTTCTACGGTCCGCATGTCACCAACCAGATCATTCGCGAAGCGCTGCATCCCTACCGCGAGGACCTGACGATCGTGACCAAGGTCGGCGCGCGTCGTGGCAATGATGCCTCCTGGTTGCCGGCGCAGTCACCCGAGGAGCTCGTCAGCCAGGTCCATGACAACCTGCGCAACCTCGGCTTGGAGGTACTCGACGTGGTCAACCTCCGCAGCCTGCTGGACGTGCACGGCCCGAAGGAAGGCTCGCTGGAGCCGCAGGTGAGCGCCCTGGCCGAGCTGCAGCAGCGCGGACTGATCCGCCACATCGGCCTCAGCAATGTCACGGCAACTCAGGTCAAGGACGCACGCGGGATCGTCGACATCGTCTGCGTGCAGAACCAGTACAACCTCGTGCATCGCGGCGACGACGCGCTGCTGGACGGGCTGGCCGGCGAGGGCGTGGCCTTCGTGCCCTTCTTCCCCTTGGGTGGTTTCACGCCGCTGCAATCGAGCACCTTGTCGGAGGTGGCGAACGACCTCGCAGCCACGCCGATGCAGGTGGCACTGGCCTGGTTGCTGCAGCGCTCACCGAACCTGCTGCTGATTCCGGGCACCTCATCGATCGATCACCTGAAACAGAACCTGCGGGCGGCCGATCTGAAACTTCCGGCAGCGCTGGTGCACCGGCTCGACGCGATGGCCGGCACCGGGCGCGACGTCAAACCGAGATCAGCGCCCTGATTCCGTTCGCCTGCATCTCGCTGCCGCGCCCGCGGGCGATGATCTGGCCGCGTTCCATCACCAGGTACTGGTCGGCCAGCTCCTCGGCGAAGTCGTAGTACTGCTCGACCAGGATCACGGCCATGCGCTGGCGCCGGCCGTCAATCTCCAACCCCTCGTCGGCCAGCAGGCGCAGCACGCGACCGATGTCCTTGATGATGCTGGGCTGGATGCCTTCGGTCGGCTCGTCGAGGATCAACAGGCGCGGGCCGGCGGCGAGCGCGCGAGCGATCGCGAGCTGCTGCTGCTGCCCGCCGGAGAGGTCGCCACCCCGGCGGTGCAGCATCTGCTTGAGCACCGGGAATAGCTCGAACAACTGCGGCGGGATGCGCGTGCCGGCGGGCTTGTAGGCCAAGCCCATCAGCAGGTTGTCCTCCACCGTCAGCCGGCCGAAGATCTCGCGGCCCTGCGGCACGTAGCCGATGCCGCGTCGCACGCGCTCGTAGGGCGTGTCCTTGGCGATCGGCGTGCCGTCGAGGCTCAGCGTGCCGCTCTTGATCGGCACGACGCCCATCAGGCTTTTCATCAGCGTCGTCTTGCCGACGCCGTTGCGGCCGAGCACGACGGTGATCTCGCCTTCCAGGGCCTCGAAGCCGACGCCGCGCAGGATGTGCGAGCCGCCGTAGTACTGCTGGATATCGCTTGCTTTCAGCATCAGGGCTCCCGCCGGGCCGCCCCAAGGGAGGCCCGCGCCCCTTCGGGGGGCAGTGAATGAAATGAACGTGGGGGCGCCATCGCTATCGTCCCAGGTAAACCTCGACCACGCGCTCGTTCGCCTGCACGTCGCTCAGCAGCCCTTCGGCCAGCACCGAGCCCTCGTGCAACACCGTCACCGTCTTCTTTCCCTCGGTCAGCTGGTCGACGAAGTGCATGTCGTGCTCCACGACGACCAGCGAGTGCTGGCCTTCCAGCGAGAGGAACAGCTCGGCGGTGCGCTCGGTCTCCTCGTCGGTCATGCCGGCCACCGGCTCGTCCAGCAGCAGCAGCTTGGGGTCCTGCATCAGCAGCATGCCGATCTCCAGCCACTGTTTCTGGCCGTGCGACAGCAGCCCCGCCTGGCGCTGCGCCTGCTGGCCCAGGTGGATCAAGGTCATCACCTCGCCGATGCGGTCCAGCTGCGCGCCGCTGAGGCGGTGCCAGAGGCTGGCGCGCGGGCTGCGATCGGCTTTCAGCGCCAGCTCCAGGTTCTCGAACACCGAGAGCTGCTCGAACACGGTGGGCTTCTGGAACTTGCGGCCGATGCCGATCTCGGCGATCTCGTTCTCGCGCAGGCGCAGCAGGTCGACGTTCTGGCCGAAGCTCACGGTACCGGAATCGGGCCGGGTCTTGCCGGTGATGCAGTCCATCATCGTCGTCTTGCCCGCGCCGTTCGGCCCGATGATGCAGCGCAGCTCGCCGACCTTGATCATCAGGTTCAGATTGTTCAGCGCCTTGAAGCCGTCGAAGCTGACGGTGATGTCGTCGACGTAGAGGGCGACGCCGGTCGAGAAGTCCGGCGTCAGGCCGTGGACCAGCCGGCCGAAGGACGCGCTGCCGCCCGAGCTGTCCTTCTGGACATCCGCTTCCGCATGCCGGGTCAGCGCCTCGGCGCCGGCTTCCATCAGTTCGGGTGTCATGACTGTTGTTCCCCCTTCTTCTTGAACAGCCCCACGATGCCGTTCGGCAGGAACAGCGTCACCGCGATGAACAGCGCGCCGAGGAAATACAGCCAGAACTCGGGGAAGACCTGCGTGAACCAGCTCTTCGCGCCGTTGACGAAGAAGGCGCCGACGATCGGCCCGATCAAGGTCGCACGGCCGCCCACCGCCGCCCAGATCGCGATCTCGATCGACGCGGCCGGGCTCATCTCGCCGGGGTTGATGATGCCCACCTGAGGCACGTAGAGCGCGCCGGCCACGCCGCACATCAGCGCGGAGAGCACCCAGATGCCCAGCTTGTACGAGAGCGGGTTGTAGCCGGTGAACATCACGCGGCTCTCGGCATCGCGGATCGCCTGCAGCACGCGGCCGAACTTGCTGGCGACGATCCAGCGCGCCATCAGGTAGAAGCCGATCAGCACCAGGCCCGTGATGACGAAGAGCACCATGCGCGTGGTCGTCGACGTGGCCGAGTAGCCGAGGATGCGCTTGAAGTCGGTGAAGCCGTTGTTGCCGCCGAAGCCCGTCTCGTTGCGGAAGAACAGCAGCATCGCGGCATAGGTCAGCGCCTGCGTGATGATCGAGAAGTACACGCCCTTGATCCGCGAGCGGAAGGCGAAGAAGCCGAAAACCCAGGCCAGCGCGCCGGGCACCAGCAGCACCAGCAGCATCTGCAGCACGAAGGAGTCGCTGATGGACCAGTGCCAGGGCAGCGTCTTCCAGTCGAGGAAGACCATGAAGTCCGGCAGGTCGCTCTGGTAGTTGCCGTCACGGCCGATCTGGCGCATCAGGTACATGCCCATCGCATAGCCGCCCAGCGCGAAGAACAGGCCATGGCCGAGCGACAGGATGCCGGTGTAGCCCCAGATCAGGTCCATCGCCAGCGCGCAGATGGCGTAGCACATGATCTTGCCGGTGAGGCCGACGAGGTAGTCGCTGAGGTGGACCGGGTTGCCTTCGGGGACTAGCAGGTTCAGTACTGGTACCAGTACGGCGACGATGAGGATGGCCGTTAGGACGGTGAGCCAGCCTTTTGGCGTCAGTAGCCGTGGGCGGTGCGGCATCACCGCCGAGATGGTTGTGGGTGGGTTCATCATGTTCATTTGGGGCTGCTGCCGATCGCCACGGTGCCGGGACTCGCCCCGGCGGGCGACTCACTTTCTTGGGCGCCCAAGAAAGTAAGCAAAGAAACCGCCCCTGGCTTCGCCGCCCTCCCTGCGGTCGGGTGCCCTGCGATGCTCGAAGCCCGAGGCCGCACCCAACTCGCTTCGCTACGCTGCGCTCGGACAAAGGGTGCGAAGCATGTCTTTGAAGCTCGCTGCGCTCGCGCCTCGGGCTCCTGCGCTTCTCGGCGGCTGCACAAGGGGAACACGACACGGCTCGCCTTCGGCATCGCCTCCAAGGGCGCCGCCTCGTTGAGGCGATGCGCAGCGAGCCGACCAGGCTTCGGGCCCCTTGTGCAGCCGCCGAGAAGCACAGCGGCTTGGGACCGTGAGCGCAGCGAACCTCGTGAACTAGCTTCGCGCCCCTTGTTTGAACGGAGCGTAGCGTAGTGAGTTGGGCGCGGGGCCCAAGTCGCGAGCATCGCAGGGCACCCGACCGAAGGGAGGGCGGCGGAGCAGGGTCGCCTTTCTTTGCTTACTTTCTTTGGCGAAGCAAAGAAAGTGAGTCGCCCGCCGGGGCGAGTCCCGGCACCGTCACTAAAGACAACAGCGGCAATCATGCTTCCGCACTCCGCCCCTTCATCGCAAAGAGCCCCTGCGGCCTCTTCTGAATGAAGACAACGATAAAGACCAACACCATGATCTTGGCGAGCACCGCGCCAGCAACACCCTCAAGCAGCTTGTTCAGCACCCCCAACCCCAGTGCCGCGATCACCGTCCCTGCGAGCTGGCCGACACCGCCCAACACAACCACCATGAAGGAGTCAACGATGTAGCTCTGCCCCAGGTCCGGCCCAACATTCCCAACCTGGCTCAGCGCGCACCCCGCCAGGCCGGCGATGCCGGCACCGAGCGCGAAGGCATAGGTGTCGATGCGCGCGGTGTTCACACCCATGCAGGCGGCCATGCGCCGGTTCTGCGTGACGCCGCGCACGAACAGGCCCAGCCGCGTGCGGGCAATCATCGCGGCCACGCCGCCGAGCACCAGGAAGGCGAAGGCGATGATCGCGATGCGGTTGAAGGGCAGCACCAGGTTGCTCAGCACCGCGACCCCACCCGACAGCCAGGCCGGGTTCTCCACCGGCACGTTCTGCGCGCCGAAGGTCGAGCGCACGAACTGCATCAGCACGAGCGAGATGCCCCAGGTGGCCAACAACGTTTCCAGCGGCCGGCCATAGAGCCAGCGGATGATGCTGCGCTCCAGGATCGCGCCAACCAGGGCCGCCGCGAAGAAGGAGGCCGGGATCGCGGCGACGACGTACCAGTCGAAGGCGCCGGGCAGGTAGTGGCGGAACAGGTTCTGCACGACGTAGGTCGCGTAGGCGCCGACCATCATCAGCTCGCCGTGCGCCATGTTGATGACGCCCATCAGGCCGTAGGTGATGGCCAGGCCCAGCGCCACCAGCAGCAGGATGGAGCCCAGGCTGATGCCGCTGAAGATCAGGCCCAGCCGCTCGCCCCAGGCAAGATGGCGGTCCAGCGCGCCGAGCGCGGAGTTCAGCGCGGCCTTGACCTCGGCATCGGGCTCGACGGCGATGCGGTCGATCAAAAGGCTCTTGACGGCCGGATCGCTGGCATCGGCCAGTTGCTGCGCGGCGGCCAGGCGCTTGGCCCGATCCGGCGAGGCGACGACCAAGCCGGCGCGCAGGATGTTCAGTTTGTCCTTCAACGCAGCGTCTGTCTCGGCGGCCAGCGCCTTGTCCAGCAGCGGCAGCTGCGATTCGTCCAGCGCGTCCTTGCCCAGCGAGGCCACCGCCTCGCGGCGCTGCGCCACGTCCGGCGAGAACAGCTTCAGCGCGGCCAGCGCCTGCTGCAGCGCGCCGCGCATGCGGTTGTTGTTGACGACGTCCTCGGCCGTCTCCGGCAGCTGTGCCGGCTTCGAGGTGATCGCGTCCTTGACGTTGCCGTCGGCGTCCATCACCAGCACCTGCTCGGGCGTCAGCTTGACGGAATCGTCCAGCAGCGCCTGCACGAAGGGCGCCAGCCCGTGCTCGCCGGCGGCGGCCGCGGCATTGAGCGCGGCGATGCGGTCGTCCGTCTCGCCGGCGGCGATCGCGCGGGCTTGCGCGGGGGTTAGGGCTTGCGCCATGCCGCCGGACAGCAGCAGAAACAGCGAGAGCAGCGTAAGGATCAGGCGTCGCATAGGTGGCGATCGAAAGGAGTGACCGGCCGGCGCCAAGCGCCGCCAGCCATCGAGCGGCAGCCGTGGAACTGGCTCTGCCAGTCCACCGGCTGCGCCCCCTTGAGGGGGAGCGCGCGAGCGCTCCGGGGGTGGTCGGTCACTTCGTCACGGGTTCGTCCTTCTTGCCCTTGTTCTCGGGGATGTAAGGGCTCCACGGCTGGGCCTTCACCGGACCGGGTGTCTTCCAGACCACGTTGAACTGGCCGTCCGCCTTGACCTCGCCGATGAAGACGGGCTTGTGCAGGTGGTGGTTCTTCGGGTCCATCGTCGAGGTGAAGCCGCCCGGGGCCTTGAAGGTCTGGCCGGCCATCGCGGCGATCACCTTGTCCGTATCGGTGCTCTTGGCCTTCTCGACCGCCTGCGCCCACATGTGGATGCCGATCCAGGTCGCTTCCATCGGGTCGTTGGTCAGCGGCTTGTCCTTGTGGCCGGGGATGTTCTTGGCCTTGGCGTAGTCGCTCCACTGCTTGATGAAGGCGGCATTGGTCGGGTTCTTGATCGACATGAAGTAGTTCCATGCCGCCAGGTGGCCGACCAGGGGCTTGGCGTCCACGCCGCGCAGCTCTTCCTCGCCGACCGAGAAGGCCACGACCGGCACATCGGTCGCCTTCAGGCCCTGGTTGCCGAGTTCCTTGTAGAACGGCACGTTGGAGTCGCCGTTGATCGTCGAGACCACGGCCGTCTTCTTGCCTTCGGCCGAGAACTTCTTGATCTTGGCAATGATGCTTTGATAGTCGGAGTGGCCGAAGGGCGTGTACTCCTCCATGATGTCCTCGTCCTTCACGCCCTTGCTGTGCAGGAAGGCGCGCAGGATCTTGTTGGTCGTGCGCGGGTAGACGTAGTCGGTGCCCAGCAGCACGAAGCGCTTGGCGCCGCCGCCGTCCTTGCTCATCAGGTACTCGACCGCGGGGATGGCCTGCTGGTTCGGCGCCGCACCGGTGTAGAACACGTTCTTGCTGAGTTCCTCGCCCTCGTACTGAACCGGGTAGAACAGCAGCGAATTGGTCTCCTCGAACACCGGCAGCACCGACTTGCGGCTCACCGAGGTCCAGCAGCCGAAGACCACGGCCACCTTGTCTTGCGTGATCAGCTGTTTGGCCTTCTCGGCGAACAGTGGCCAGTTTGACGCCGGGTCGACGACGACCGGCTCGAGCTTCTTGCCCAGCACGCCACCCTTGGCGTTGATGTCGTCGATCGCCATCAGCACGGTGTCCTTCAACACCGTCTCGGAGATCGCCATCGTGCCGGACAGGCTGTGCAGCACGCCGACCTTGATCGTGTCGGCCGCGAAGGCAGGGAGGCCGGCCGTGGCCAGGCCGACGGACAGGGCAACCAGGGAACGGCGGGAAATCTTGGACATGACGGGGGGCTCCTCAGCGGATTTAGGTTGAGTCAGTCTTTGCTTGAACTGCTGGACCCAGTCTGAGGAAGCCCCCCGGAATCAGGAATACGCCAGTTGGCGTAGGTGTCGATCAGGCGCCACGATGTGTGGCGGGGCGGTCAAAGGCCCAGATCGCTCAGGCCGGGATGGTCGTCCGGCCGGCGGCCTTGGGGCCAGTAGAACTTGCGGTCCGCGGCCTTGATCGGCTGGTCGTTGATGCTGGCGTGGCGGTGGGTCATCAGGCCGTTCTCGTCGAACTGCCAGTTCTCGTTGCCGTGGCTGCGGTACCAGTTGCCGGCATCGTCATGCCATTCGTAGGCGAAACGCACCGCGATGCGGTTGCCCTCGAAGGCCCACAGTTCCTTGATGAGCCGGTAGTCCAGCTCGCGCACCCACTTGCGCTCCAGGAAGGCCTGCGCCTCGGCGCGGCCGCGCGGGAACTCGGCCCGGTTGCGCCACTGCGTGTCGGGACTGTAGGCCAGCACGATGCGGGCCGGATCGCGGCTATTCCACGCGTCTTCGGCCAGGCGGATCTTCTGGATCGCGGTTTCGCGCGTGAACGGGGGAAGCGGGGGACGGGTTTCCATGGCGGGCTCCTTCGTGAGGTGAAGTTCGCCGCGATTCTGTCGCAAGTAGACAGATCTGTCTACACGGCGCAGGCATCCGCCAGCAGGCTCTCCAGCGCCTGCTCGCTGATCCCGTAGAAGCGCTTGATCTCGGCGATCTGCGCCAGCACCTCGGGTTTCTTCCTCTCGGCCGCGGACAGCGCCGCGCCCTGCTTCTTCACCGCCAGGATCATCTTGTTCTTGCTGGTGTGCTCCAGCGCGACGAACTCAAAGACCTGCGTCTCGTAGCCCTCGGCCTCCAGCAGCAGCGCGCGCAGCGAGTCGGTCACCATCTCGGCCTCCTGGCCCAGGTGGATGCCGTGCTGCAGCAGCGGGCGCAGCACCGGCGGCATCTTCATCTGCGGGCGCACCTGCTTGTGGCAGCAGGGGCTGCACATGATGATGGCGGACCTGGCACGCAGGCCCAGGTGGATCGCGTAGTCGGTGGCGATGTCGCAGGCGTGCAGCGCGATCATCACGTCCAGCCGGGCGGGCGTGTAGTGGCGCACATCGCTCTGGTCGAAGCGCAGGCCCTGCATGCCGTGCGTCGCGGCGGCGGCATTGCACAGCGTCACCATGTCCTTGCGCAGCTCGACGCCGGTGACCTCGGCGTGCTTGCCCTGGCTGGTCAGCCAGTCGTGCATCGCGAAGGTCAGGTAACCCTTGCCCGAGCCGAAATCGGCGACGAACACGTCCGGGCTCGCGGCCAGCGCCGAGGCCTTCAGCGCCGCGCCGAAGATCTCGATGAACTTGTTGATCTGCTTCCACTTGCGCGACATCGCCGGCACCAGCGCGCGCTCACCGCGCAGCTCGTGCGTGACGCCGAGATCGCTCCAGAAGGGCCGGGCGAGTTCGAGATGGCGCTGCTTCTCCTTGTCGTGCGCCACGGGCGCCGCAGCTTCGGCTTCCGCCAGCTTGGTCACCCGCAGGCTCGGCTTGCCCTTGCGGCTGAAGGCGAGCTGCACTTCCTCCGACGGCGTGTGCAGGTGCGCGTTCTGGAACTGCGTGCCGAGCAGGCCTGCGATCTCCGTAACGCCTTCCTTCAGCGGATGGTTCTTCGTCACGTCCTTGGTCTGGTGCCGCCACAGGAAGCTCAACTGCCGCTCGCCGCGCAGCGCGACCTCGCGCACCGTCAGGCGCTCGACGCTCTTGTCCTCGCCGCTGGGCTTGCTGAGCAGCAGCTTGACGAGGCGGCCCTCGGCCAGCGCGGTGTCCATCAGGCGCAGGAAGCGGGCGGCGGCATCGGGCCTGTTATCGGCGGTGTCGGGGATCAGGTCGGTGAACAGCATTCCCGAATTTTCGCAGTGTTCCTATTCACACAGGCCCTGTCGGTGCACTAACGCTTTCCATACACACCAGGCGCTACAACGCTCGCACCTTCACTTCAAGGCAAGGAACCATGCTTTTCAAGAGTCTTTCGTCCGATGCGCAAATCCCGGACCGCCGCCCCGCGCTGCTGGCCAAGCTGGCGCTGGGCCTGATCGTGCTGCTGCTCGTCGCCTTCCTCTGGCCGCTGCGCACGGTGCCCACCGGCTCGCGCGGCGTGATCACCGTCGGCGGCGCCATCAAGGGCATCGAGGCCGAGGGCTTCCTGCTGGTCGCGCCGTGGCAGAAGCTGAACATCTTCAGCGTGCGCGCGGAGGAAGCCACCGTCGAAGGCGCCGAGGGCAGCACCAGCGACACGCAGCCGGTCAAGGTGAGCCTGACCGTGCGCTACAGCATCCAGACCAACCGCGTCGCCGAGGTGTTCGAGAAGTACAGCCACGACGGCAACCTGCAGAGCTATGTGCAGACGGCCACGCAGGAGGTGTTCAAGGCGGTGACCGCCCGCTACAACGCGCCGGACCTGATCGCCAAGCGCGCCGTCGTGTCGGGCGACATCCTCACCGCTCTGCGTACCAAGCTGGACCTCTACGGCGCGCAGGTCATCAACGTGGACATGCGCAACTTCGCCTTCAGCCCGAGCTACATGGCGGCGATCAACGACAAGGTGACGCAGGAGCAATTGCGACTGGGCGCCGAGAACAAGCTGAAGACCGTCGAGGCCGAGCAGAAGCAGAAGGTCGCCGTCGCCGAGGCCGATGCCTCCGCCGCACGCGCCACCGCGGACGGCCAGGCCTACGCCCAGCTGAAGCTCGCCACCGCCCAGGCCGAGGCGCTGAAGGTGCAGAACGCCGCGCTGGCCCAGAACCGCGACGTGCTGGAGCTGCGCCGCATCGAGGTGGAGCGGGTCAAGGCCGAGAAGTGGAACGGCCAGCTGCCGACATCGATCTACGCCGGCGCGCCGATTCCGTTCTTCAATCCGCAGGCGCCGGCCAGCGGCAAGTAGCCTCATGAGGCGACCCTCATCGCTTCTTTACGTTCTCTCTTTACGCTTTCCATATGCTGGCACCGGCAGGATGGCGACTCTCGAAACTCTCAAGAGACCGTTCATGCGTGCCTTTGCCCTCGCCCTGCTCCTGCCGCTGCTCGCTTCCACGGCCCTGGCCACGAAGCCCGAGCCGCAGGAGGTGGAATTGCACTTCATGCCGCAGCCCGGCGACAAGCTGCGCCAGACGATCAGCATGAACATGCAGATGATCATGAACACGCTGCCAGGGCCGGACATGACGGAAGAGCAGCGCACCAGACTGCTGGAGAACGCCAAGAGGATGGGCAAAGGCGTGACGACGAGCATGGCCATGGTCATGCGTACCGAAGCCAGTGAAGCTGATGCCAAGGGGGACTACCTGCTGCATCTGCGCGGCGAGGGTGGAAAGTTCCAAACACAAGTCGCGGATCAGCCGCCCAAGGACACTCCCAATCCGCTAGGCAATTTGGAGCTGGACGTACTGACGAACACCAGCAATCAGGAGTTCCACGTCCTGCGCACGAAGAGTGTGCTTCCCGCTCTTCCAGACAAGGCGATCGACGGTCTGGCACACAGCGTGCTCAAGCAGGCCTTCGGGGCGATGAGCGGTCTGGAAGGGCGCCACATGAAGATCGGCGACTCGGTCGAGATTCCCTTCGACCTGCAGATGCCGATAGCGCAGTTCCCAGCGAAAGGGCCCGCCAACGTCACCACGGTCTACACGCTGAGAACCATTCGCCAGGGCATTGCAACGTTCGACACGGCAGTCAAGATGGAAATGGGCCTGGCCATCAACGAAGGTCAGCCACAGAAAGTCAACGTCACCACGAACGGCTCCGGCACCGGCACGCTGGAGTACCGCATCGCCGATCATCTGCCGCTGCGCCATGACATGAACGTCACCACGCACACAAGCGTGCAGTTGCCCAGCGGTGCCTCCACGCAGGTGGACACGAAGATGGCCATGCGCTCGCGCGCCGAGCGATATCGCTGAAAAGGCTCAGGAGTAGCTCACCATCGCCGCGCCCTCGACGGAGTCCAAGTGCGGCAGCGTGTTGTAGGTCACCAGCATGTGACGCTTGGGCGTGAACGCGAACTCGGTGACGGCGCTGTTGCGGATGCGCAGGTTCAGCTCGATCGTCGTGTCCGGCGGCGTGTGCAGCACCTGACCGACCGCCGTCGAGATCGGGCCGCCGCTGGAGACGATCAGCACGGAGCCGCCGTGGTGGTGCTGCCGCACGTGGTCCAGCGCCCCCGCAATGCCGGCCGAGAACTCGGCATAGCTGGGCATGCCGGCCGGCTGCGTCGCGCCGCGGATCCATGCCTGCAAGCCCTCACGCAGCAGGCGGAAGTGGTGGCGGTACTCCTCGGCATCGGCCGGCTTCTTCAGCGGCTCGGGGTGGATCGCGCCGATCACCGCATGGCTGTCGTACTCGTTCAGGCCGGGCCACACGAGCGGCTGCGGCACCTCGCCCAGGCCCTCGGCGATGCCCGTGAAGGACTGCGCATGGCGCTTCAGCGAGCCGGTCAGCACCGCGTCGAACTTCAGGCCGCGTGCGCGCCAGTACTGGCCCAGCGCGACGCACTGGCGATGGCCCAGTTCGCTGAGCTGGTCGTAGTCCTCGGCTCCGAAGGAGGCCTGGCCGTGGCGGACGAGATAGAGAGTACCCATGGCCGGCATGATGCCAGCGCCGGCGCGCGGGGATCTGTCGCGCGGGCGACCGCCGGCACGGACGAGAATGCCGCCATGTTCCGCTACCTCGCCCTCACCCGCCGCCATCCGTCGGCGATCCTGCTGGTCGTGCAGCTGGCCGGCCTGCTGCTGTACCCGCTGCTGGAATCGACCCGCGCCGGCCCGCTGACCCTGAGCGCCTTCGGCATCGCGGTGCTGGTGTTCACCACGCGGATGGTGCGGCGCACGCCGGGCCTGACCTGGCTCAGCGTCTGCATCGCGCTGCCGGTGATCGTGCTGCTGCTGATGCAGGCGATGCTGGACATGCCGTGGCTGCAGCCCTGGTCGGCCGGGCTGGAGGCCTTCTTCTATTTCTACGCCGCGGGCAGCCTGGTCGCCTACATGATGGCCGACCAGCATGCGACAACCGACGAGCTGTTCGCCGCCGGCGCCACCTTCACATTGCTAGCCTGGGCCTTCACCTATAGCTTCGTCGTGCTGCAGCACCTGCAGCCGAACAGCTTCGCGGCGGCCGTCGATCCGCAGCTGCCGCGCACATGGACCGAGCTGATGTTCCTGAGCTTCGCGCTGCTGTCGTCCACCGGCATCGGCGACGTGATCCCGGTGCGGCCGCTGGCGCGGGCGCTATGCACGCTGGAGATGTTCGTCGGCGTGATGTACCTGGCCGCCGTCGTCTCGCGCCTGATCGGCCTGACGCTGATTCGTCGCGAGAACACCTGACAATGCGCCGATGAACGATCGCCCCCGCCTTCGCCTGCTGACGCGCGCCGACCTGCCCGAGATCTGGCGCGTGCGCTACGCGGTGCGCGAGAACCGGCTGACGCCCGGCCGCATCACCGACGCCGACGTGATCGAGCGGATGGAAGCGCCCGGCCGCGGCTGGGGCGTCGAGCTGCCGGGCGGCGAACTGGCCGGCTTCGCGATCGCCTGCGGCGCGTGCGAGGGCGTGGACGCCGGCCGCGTCTGGGCGCTGTTCGTCCACCCCGAGCACGCGGCCCGGGGCCACGGCCGCCGGCTGCACGACGAGATGGTCGCCTGGCTGCGCGAGCAGGGCCTGCCGCGCCTGTGGCTGAGCACGGAACGCGGCAGCCGCGCCGAAACCTTCTACCGCCTGTCGGGCTGGGTCGATTGCGGCCCGCGATCCGATGGCCACGACGACGAAACCCGCTTCGAACTTCCTCTCACAACCGCACCATGAGCACACTGCTGCAAACCGTTGAAATCGAAACCGCGCCGAACCCGACGGCGGCGATCATCGTCCTGCACGGCCTCGGCGCCGACGGTAACGACTTCGTGCCGATCTGCAATGAACTGGACCTGGACGCCGTCGGCCCGGTCCGTTATGTGTTCCCGCACTCGCCGCACCGGCCGGTGACGGTCAACGGCGGCATGGTGATGCCCGCCTGGTACGACATCAAGGGCTTCGGCCTCGTGGACCAGGAGGACGAGGCGGGCCTGCGCCAGTCGCAGGCACAGATCGGGGCGCTGATCGAGCGCGAAGTCGCGCGCGGCATCCCGCCCCAGCGCATCGTGCTGATGGGCTTCTCGCAGGGTTGCGCGATGACGCTGATGACCGGCCTGCGCTACCCGGAGCGGCTGGCCGGCCTGGTCTGCCTCTCAGGCTACCTGCCGCTGGCCTCGACGCTGGCGGCCGAGCGCCATGCCGCCAACGCCGACGTGCCGATCTTCATGGGCCACGGCCGCATGGACCCGGTCGTCCAGATCGCCCGCGGCACCGCCACGCGCGACGCGCTGGTCAAGCTCGGCTACGCGGTCGAGTGGCACGAGTACCCGATGCAGCACTCGGTGCATCCGCAGGAGATCGCGGACCTGAACCGCTGGCTGCTCGCCCGATTGGCGTGAGGCTGCCGTCGATCGTTCAGCGCATCACGATCAGCTGAACACGCCGGTTCGTGCTGCGGCCTTCGCGCGTGTTGTTGTCGGCCAGCGGTGCGGTTTCGCCGTAGCTGATGGTGGTCATGCGCGCCACGGGCAGGCCGGCGCGGGCCAGGTACAGGCGCACCGCTTCGGCCCGCTTGAGGCCCAGTTGCTGGTTGACCGTGTCGCTGCCCGTCGCGTCGGTGTGGCCCTGGATTTCGATGAACACCGGCTGGTTGTCGGCCTTGAGCTTGGCGACGAATTGATCGAGTTCCTGGCCGGCCTGGTCGGTGAGCCGGGCATGGCCCGAGCTGAACCTGATCTTGTCGTCGGTCAGCAGGGTGGTCATCAAGAGGGTAGGCGGCGCCGGCAGGTTCTTGGCAGCCTGGGCTCGCGCCGCAGCCTCCTGCTCCAGGGCCTGGATGCGCGTCTCGCTGCCTTGCAGTCGGCCATCCAGCGCCTTGAGGCCGTCGTCATGCGCCTGCACGCGGGTACCAAGGCCGTCCACGCTGGTCTGCACCGGCGCGACGGTCTCTCTGACGAAATCCTGAGTGGCGCAAGCGCTCAGCAGCACGACGCTGCTGGCAGCGATGAGGGGCAGAAGTTTTGTCATCGGTGGACTCGTGAGAAAGAAAGATGTGCGACTCTAGGCAGTCCTTCACGGAAGGTCGTAAGGGGCTGTAAGCAATCCTTGCGTCATTAACAGGCCGAACAAAGCCTTACCGTTCTGCACTGCCGCCATCGCGATCCGGCGCTCTCCGGCGCCATCCCCCAGCTCAGCGCCCCGCCTCCAGCCCCCGCACCTTGCCCATTGCCATCGCTGCGGCGGCCGTGCGGGTCTCCACACCGAGCTTCTCGAACACGTGCTCCAGGTGCTTCTGCACCGTGCGCGGGCTGCTGCCGAGGATGTCGCCGATGTCGACGTTGGTCTTGCCCTTGACGACCCAGTAGAGCACCTCGGCCTCACGGGCGGTGAGCTTGAAGCCATGCATCAGCCCGTCCATCAGCGCGGCATCGTCGGCCTCGCGCATCACGATCAGCCATTGGCCTTCACCGAGCGCGTCGGGGTCGACGGCATGCAGGGTGAACGAGAGCCGCCTGGCGCCGCGCGCCATCACGGCGCTGGCCGAGACCGGCTCGCCGCCCTTGGGCGGCGGCAGCACGGTCAGGCCCGCGGGCTCGGCGCCGGCGCGGCGACGCAGGGCCTCGCGGTGCAGCCACAGCATCATCTCGGGCGGCAGCCGGCCGCGCTCGAAGTGGCCGCCGTTGAAGTACTCGGCCATCAGCGAGCGGGCAAGCGCCGTCTGCCAGACGCAGCGGCCGCCGACCTCGTGCACGGCCATGCTGGCGTGGCCGAAGGCATCCAGCGCGTTGCGGGCCTGGCGCTGCGCGCGGGCACCGCGCAGGTGGGCGGCGATGCGCGCCAGCACCTCGCGCGGGCGGATCGGCTTGGTCACGTAGTCGACGCCGCCGGCGGCGAACGCGGCCTCCACGTGCTCGGTGTCCGACAGGCCGGTCATGAAGATGATGGGCACGGCCGCGGTGGCCGGGTCGGCCTTCAGCCGGCGGGCCACCTCGAAGCCGTCGATCTGCGGCATCAGCGCATCGAGCACGACCACGTCCGGATGGATCTCGGCGGCGATGCGCAGCGCGGCCTCGCCGCTGGTGGCGACCAGCACCGTGTAGCCGGCCTCGTCCAGCGCGTCGTGCAGCAGGGCGAGGTTGTCCGGCACGTCGTCGACGATCAGGACGCGCTCGGCATGGCTCGCGACCGGCGGGCTGGCCGGCAGCGCGGCATCAATCTCTTCGTGGTGAGGGTGACGCTCGACGGCGGGAGGGCTGGTCATGACCTCAGCCGACTTGCAAGGCGCGTGCCACGAGACGCTCGATCGCCTGCAGCTGGAAATCGCGCGCCAATCCGCGCAACTCCGTCACGAATGGCTCGCTCGCCGGGCCGGCTTGCAGCATGTGATCGAGCTGCTGGTGGATGCCCTTGACGTGGCCGCGCTGCACGAATTGCCGCAGGGTTTCCAGCTGCTCGCGCGAGGGCAAGGGCAAGGGCGTCGCCGGGTCGATGGCCGCGACGACCACCACGGCCGGCGGCGCTTCCTCGTGCTCGCGCAGCCGCCAGCGCAGGTCGAGCCGGCGGCCCAGCCAGTCCAGCAGTTCGTCGGGCCGCACCGGCTTCAGGATGAAATCGCGCGCCTCGATGGCCAGGCCGTTCTCCAGGCCGCGGTCGAAGGCATTGGCCGAGACGATCGCGGCCGGCATGCCGGGGCTCAGCCGGCGGATCGCGGCCAAGGTCTGCCAGCCGTCCATGCCGGGCATGGCCAGGTCCAGCAGCACCGCGTCGGGCGGCCAGTCGGGAATCAGCGCCAGCGCCTCGGCGCCGCCGGCTGCCGTGCGCACCTCGAAGCCCAGCGGCTCCAGCAGCGCGCGCAGCAGTTGCCGGTCGGCCTCCTGGTTGTCCACGGCCAGCAGGCGGCGCGCCGGACCTTCGAAGCCGATGCGGGCGGCACGGCGTTGCTGCTGCTCGATAGCGCCGGCGTGCAAGGTCGGCAGAAACAGCAGCAGCTCGAAGCGCGTGCCCTGCCCCGGCCGGCTCCAGACCTTCAGCTCCCCGCCCATCAGGTCGGCCAGCATCTTCGAGATGGTGAGGCCCAGGCCCGTGCCGCCGCTGGTCTCGGCGGCGGCGCTGCCACGCTCGAAGGGCTCGAACACGCGCGCCAGTTCCAACTCGCTCATGCCGGGCCCGGTGTCCTCGATCTCGAAGCGGGCCATCTCGCGCTGGTGGCGGATGCGCAGGGTCACCGTGCCCTCGGCGGTGAACTTCACCGCATTGCCGACGATGTTGATCAGGATTTGCTGCACCCGTTTGGCGTCCGCCCGCACCCATTGCGGGAGCCTTGCATCGGGCTGGTAATCGAACGCCAGGCCCTTGGCCGCCGCCTGCGGGCCGAGCAGGCCGGCCAGGTCGTCCATCGCCTCGGCGAAGGCCCAGGCCTTGGGCTCCAGCTTGAAGCGGCCGGCCTCGATGCGCGCCAGGTCCAGGCTACCCTCGATCAGCGACAGCAGGTGCTCGCCGCCGCGGCGGATCACCTTGATCGCCTGGCGCCGGTGCTCGGGCATGCGGGCGTCCTCGTCCATGATCTGCGCGTAGCCGAGGATGGAGTTCAGCGGCGTGCGCAGCTCGTGGCTGATGCTGGTGATGTAGCGGCTCTTGGCCTCGTTGGCGGCATCGGCGCGCTTCTTGGCTTGCTGCAGCTGCGCGTCGGTTTCCTTGTGCGAAGCGATCTCGGCGAACAGCGCCTGGCTCTGGCGGCGCGACTCCTCCTGCGCCACCTGCCGGCTCTTGTGCGTCAGCACCAGCCACCAGCCGACCACGCCCGAGAACAGCAGCAGCACGACCAGCGAGCGCGTGTGGAACAGCAGCGCCAGCACCGGCATCACCACCGCCATCAGGCCCAGGTACTGCACCAGGCCGTTCTCCAGCAGCGGATGGAAACGCGCCGGCACGAGCCGATGCAGCAGCGCGCGGCTCTGCGCGCCCAGCCGCGCGTGCGGCTTGCACAAATCGTCACAGCGCGCGTCCAGCGAGCAGCACAGCGAGCAGATCGGGCCCTGGTAGGCGGGGCAGTGCGCCATGTCGGCGCCCTCGTACTCGCGCTCGCAGATGCAGCAGTAGCGCCTGGCCTTCGAGCCCGGCTCCTGCCTGGCGATGTAGTAGCGGCCCTTCGTGGCCCATGCGATCAGCGGTGAGCAGACCATCGCCGCGACCAGTGCGATCAGCGCCGAGAAGGCCTGCGCCATCGGCCCGAAGAAGCCCAGGTGGGCCGTCACGCTGAGAATCGACGCCATCGCCATCGCGCCGACGCCCACCGGATTGATGTCGTAGAGGTAGGCCCGCTTGAACTCGATGCCCGGCGGCGACAGGCCCAGCGGCTTGTTGATCACCAGGTCCGCGACGACGGTCATGATCCAGGCGATGGCGATGTTGGCGTACAGGCCCAGCACGCGGTCCAGCGCCTGGAACAGTTCCATCTCCATCAGCAGCAGCGCGATCAGCGTGTTGAACACGACCCAGACGACGCGGCCCGGGTGGCTGTGCGTCAGCCGCGCGAAGAAGTTGCTCCAGGCGAGCGACCCGGCATAGGCGTTCGTCACGTTGATCTTCAGCTGCGACACGATCACCAGCAATGCCGTCGCGGCCACTGCCCAGCCGGGCCGGCTGAACACGGTGTCGAAGGCCACCAGGTACATCTGGTTCGGGTCGACCGCGCGGTCGGTCGGCACCATCAGGCTGATCGCGAGGTAGGCCAGCAGCGCGCCGCCGAGCATCTTGGCCACGCCCGGCACCACCCAGCCCGGCCCGCCGACGAACACCGCCGCCCACCAGCGCCAGCGGCGCCGGCCGGGCTGCGGCGCGGGCATGAAGCGCAGGTAGTCCGCCTGCTCGCCCATCTGCGTGATCAGCGCGATGCCCACCGTCGTCGCTGCGCCGAACAGCGGCAGCTTGAACTCGCCACCGGTCCCATGCACGCCGGGATAGCTGCTGACCTGGGCGAGCAGATCCGGATAGCGCGTGAACACGAAGCAATAGGGCAGCACCAGCAGCGCCAGCCACAGCGGCTGGGTCCAGGCCTGCAGCTTGGCGATGGCCGTGACCCCGTGCGTCACCAGCGGCAGCACCACCAGCGCGCAGAGCAGGTAGCCCCAGGCGGGCGGGATGTCGAAGGCCAGGTCCAGCGCGTAGGCCATGATCGCGGCCTCCAGCGCGAAGAAGATGAAGGTGAAGCTGGCGTAGATCAACGAGGTCAGCGTGGAGCCGATATAGCCGAAGCCGGCACCGCGTGTCAGCAGGTCCATGTCCACGCCATAACGCGCCGCATAGACGGAGATCGGCCAGCCGGCCAGCAGGATCACGAGGCCGGTGGCAAGGATCGCCCAGAAGGCATTGACGAAGCCGTACTCGACCAGCAGCGTCGCGCCCACCGCCTCCAGCACCAGGAAGGAAGCGGCACCGAAGGCGGTGTTCGCCACCTGCCGGCCGGACCAGCGGCGCGAGGCATGCGGGGTGAAGCGCAAGGCGTAGTCCTCCAGCGTCTCGCTGGCGACCCAGGCGTTGTAGTCGCGGCGGATCTTGATGACGCGCTGGACGGGTTCGGTGCTGGTGGACATGGTGCGGATGCACCATCAAGAAGCGTGCCGGCTGGATACTGTCGTTGGGGCTCTTGTTCGGGGCGCTGGCGCACTAATTCGTGTTTTGAGTGCTCGCTTCCAGTGCTTGTCTTTTGGGACGGTGCCGGGACTCGCCCCGGCGGGCGACTCACTTTCTTTGCTTCGCCAAAGAAAGTGAGCAAAGAAAGGCGACCCTGCTTCGCCGCCCTCCCGTTGGTCGGGTGCCCTGCGATGCTCGCGACTTGGGCCCCGCGCCCAACTCACTTCGCTACGCTGCGTTCAGACAAGGGGCGCGAAGTCAGCGCACGAGGTTCGCTGCGCTCACGGTCCCAAGCCGCTGCGCTTCTCGGCGGCTGCACAAGGGGCCCGAAGCCTGATCGGCTCGCTGCGCATCGCCGCGATGAGGCGATGCGCAGCGAGCCGTGTAGCGTTCCCCTTGTGCAGCCGCCGAGAAGCGCAGGAGCCCGAGGCGCGTGCGAAGCACGCTTCGTAGACATGCTTCGCACCCTTTGTCCGAGCGGAGCGTAGCGCAGCGAGTTGGGTGCGGCCTCAGGTTCCGAGCATCGCAGGGAACCCGACCGCAGGGAGGGCGGCGTAACCAGGGGCGGTTTCTTTGCTTACTTTCTTGGGCGCCCAAGAAAGTGAGTCGCCCGCCGGGGCGAGTCCCGGCACCGTGGCAAGAGACAAGGCCACCAATCAACGCCCCAACGCCTTCAACCGCCCCGGCTCCACGATCTCGATCCAATACCCATCCGGGTCCTTGATGAAAGCCACATCCTTCATCTTCCCCTGCTCCGGCCGCTTGACGCACACCACGCCATGCGAATCGAACCAGGCAACAGCCGCATCCAGATCCGGCACCGAAAAGCAGAGGTGCCCAAAGCCCTGCGGCTGCGCATTGCCGTCGTGGTACTTGAAGTCGGGGGCCGATTCAGCGCCCCAGTTGTGCGTCAGCTCCAGGATGCCGCGCTGCGCGAAGATCCAGGCGGTGCGCTCGCCAATGTCCTCGGGCGCGTCGGCGACGTCGCGAGCGAGGAAGTACAGCGAGAACTTCATCTCCGGAAAGTTGCGCAGCACGCGCATGCCGAACGTTGTCGGCGGGTTCCTTGACGCCCGTCGTGAATCCCGTATTGCACCGGGCCACCGGCGCCGGGTGATAGCGGCTTACCTACAGGGAAAGCCCCCGGTCGGTGCATCAAGCGCGGGTTGAAGATCGCTGGGCATGGCTTTTGCGCCAAGCACATCACAACTACCTGCGAACTCGAGATGGATCTGTCCCCACGTGACAAGGACAAGCTGCTGATCTTCACGGCGGCGTTGCTGGCGGAACGCCGCAAGGCCCGCGGTCTGAAGCTCAACTACCCGGAGGCGGTAGCGCTGATCAGCGCGGCCATCATGGAAGGCGCCCGCGACGGCAAGACCGTGGCCGCGCTGATGAGTGAGGGCAAGACGGTGCTTACGAAGGCCGACGTGATGGACGGCATCGCCGAGATGATCCCGGAGATCCAGGTCGAGGCCACCTTCTCCGACGGCACCAAGCTGGTGACCGTGCACCAACCGATTGCATGACAACCAAGGACGCACCGAGATGAAGAAAAACGGTCTGCTGATTGCACTTACTCTTTCCGTGGCCAGCGGCATGGCCTCGGCCCATGTGGGCACGGATGGTGCGGCCCACCACCACGGTTTCGTCGACGGCCTCGTGCACCCGTTCACCGGCATCGACCATCTGGCCGCGATGCTGGCCGTGGGTATCTGGAGCGCCGGGGCCACCGCGCGGCGCCGCTGGGTCGCACCGCTGATGTTCGTCGCCCTGCTGCTCGTCGGCGCACTGCTGGCGCGGGCGGGCGTGGTCTTCCCTGCCGTCGAGACCATGATCGCCGGCTCGCTGCTGGCTGCCGGCGCACTGCTGCTGGCGCCGAAGCAATTGCCGCTGGGCGGCCTGGTGATGGGCGGTTTCGCCCTGTTCCACGGCGCGGCGCATGGCGTCGAGCTGGCGGGTTATGCGGCACTAGGCGGCATGGTCATCGGCACGGCCACGCTGCATCTGCTGGGTATCGGCCTGGGCCTGCAGATGCGCCGGCACTCGCTGATGCTGCCGCGCATTGCCGGCGGTGTCATCGCACTGCTGGGCCTGGGGCTGCTCGCATGACCCCGGGCGAATTGCTGATCGACGACGAGTCCGCGGTGCATCAGCTGAACCCCGGCCGCCGCACGCTCACCGTCGTCGTCGAGAACACCGGCGACCGCCCGATCCAGGTGGGCTCCCACTACCACTTCGCCGAGACCAATGCCGCGCTGAAGTTCGACCGCGCCGCCGCGCGTGGCATGCGGCTGAACATCGCCTCCAGCCTGGCCGTGCGCTTCGAGCCGGGCCAGCAGCGCACGGTCGAACTGGTCGACTACGCCGGCGCCCGCGAGGCCTGGGGCTTCCGCGGACAAGTGCAAGGAAAACTCTGATGGCAACGTTTGGACGGCGTGCCTACGCCGAGATGTTCGGGCCGACCGTGGGCGACCGGCTGCGGCTGGCCGATACCTCGCTGGTCATCGAGGTCGAGCAAGACCTGACCCTGCGCGCAGGCGGCTACGGTGAGGAAGTGAAGTTCGGCGGCGGCAAGACCATCCGCGACGGCATGGGCCAGAGCCAGCGCGCCAACGGGCCGGGGCCCGGTGATGCGGTCGACTGCGTCATCACCAACGCACTGATCATCGACCACTGGGGCATCGTCAAGGCCGACATCGGCCTGCGCGGCACCCGCATCGCCGCCATCGGCAAGGCCGGCAACCCCGACGTGCAGCCGGGCGTGGACATCGTCATCGGCCCCGGCACCGAGATCATCGCGGCCGAGGGCATGATCGTCACCGCCGGCGCCGTGGACACGCACATCCACTTCATCTGCCCGCAGCAGATCGAGGAGGCGATGATGAGCGGCGTCACCACGATGATGGGCGGCGGCACCGGCCCCGCCACCGGCACCCTGGCCACCACCTGCACGCCCGGGCCCGAGAACATCAAGCGCATGCTGCAGGCGGCAGACGCCTTCCCGATGAACCTGGGCTTCCTCGGCAAGGGCAACGCCAGCCGCCCGGAGGCCGGCCTGCAGCAGATAGCCGCCGGCGCGATCGGCCTGAAGCTGCACGAGGACTGGGGCACGACGCCGGCCGCCATCGACATGTGCCTGCAGGTGGCCGAGCAGACCGACACGCAGGTCTCCATCCACAGCGACACGCTCAACGAGAGCGGCTTCGTCGAGGACACGATCGCCGCGACGAAAGGCCGCACGCTTTGCGCCTTCCACACCGAGGGCGCCGGCGGCGGCCATGCGCCGGACATCATGCGCGTCGTCGGCGAGGCGAACTTCCTGCCCTCGTCCACCAACCCGACCATGCCCTACACCGTCAACACGGTGGACGAGCATCTGGACATGCTGATGGTCTGCCACCACCTGGACGCCAGCGTGGCCGAGGACCTGGCCTTCGCCGAGAGCCGCATCCGCCGCGAGACCATCGCCGCCGAAGACGTGCTGCACGACCTCGGCGCGATCTCGATGTTCTCGTCCGACAGCCAGGCCATGGGCCGCGTTGGCGAGATGGTGCTGCGCTGCTGGCAGACCGCGCACAAGATGAAGCTGCAGCGCGGCGCGCTGCCGGGTGACACGGAGCGCAACGACAACGAAAGAGTCAAGCGCTACATCGCCAAGCTGACGATCAACCCGGCGCGTTCGCATGGCGCGGCGCACGAGATCGGCTCGATCGAGGTCGGCAAGTGGGCCGACATCGTGCTGTGGCGCCCGGCCTTCTTCGGCGTCAAGCCCAGCCTGATCCTGAAGGGTGGCTTCATCGCCGCCTCGCTGATGGGCGACGCCAACGCCTCGATCCCGACGCCGCAGCCGGTCCACTACCGGCCGATGTTCGGCGCCTTCGGCGGCGCGCTGCACGCGGGCTCGCTGACCTTCGTCTCGCAAGCAGGCGCCGCTGAAGTTGCGGGTTATGGGCTGAAGAAGCAGATCGCCACGGTGCGCGGCAACCGCTCGGTGACGAAGCGAGACATGGTGCGCAACGACTACCTGCCGCGCATGGAGATCGACGCGCAGACCTACGAGGTGCGGGCCGACGGACAGTTGCTGACCTGCGAGCCGGCGAAGGAGTTGCCGCTGGGG
>Ga0247779_1000460_pt1 | contig 26111 bp, 23 predicted proteins | sample UWRJL221509R5_FD_179925 | JGI IMG/M metagenome (GOLD analysis project Ga0247779, IMG submission 179925) | Plant litter microbial communities from Arlington Agricultural Research Station in Wisconsin, United States - UWRJ-L221-509R-5 | ecosystem: Environmental > Terrestrial > Plant litter >... | reverse complement strand
AAACAGCCACCGACCTACACTTATCCACAGCCGACCGCCACGCGGTTGGCATCCATCCCCGGGTCAATATTGAATCGGCAGGGTGGGTCAATATTGGATCGGCGCCGACACTTCGGTAAAGGCTTGCAGCCTGCGCTCGACACCCTGGGACCCGCCCTCGAGGCGGCCTTGCCCCTCGACCACGCGAACCACGCTTTGCTCCAGGAGCGTCATCCGAGCATTGAGCTCGGGCGGCATTTCGATCTTCGACTTCCGAAGCAGCAGCGCAACAACGGCAACGAACGACAGCCCGGTCAGGGCGACGATTAGGTACAACATCACGTGGGAATCAGCCATAAGTTCACCCTAAACGGGTCATTGAGGTCAGGAATGCGTGGCGCCGTTGGTACCAACCGACGCGATCCAACACAGCGTGTTCACAAGGCCCATCTGCTCCGGCGTGGAGCACTTGATGGTCATCAGCGCAGGGTTCGCGACCAGCACAGCCAAGGACTTGGCGCGAGAAACCGCAACGTTCAGACGATTCTTGCTGAACAGGAACTCCATGAATCGGGGCAATTCGGCCTCGCTGGAGGTAGTCATGGAGACGAGAACGACCTCGGCCTCTTGCCCTTGGAACTTGTCGACGGTCCCGACACGTGCACCTTCAGGTAGCGCGTCGCGCAGCAGATTGACCTGCATGTTGTAGGGCGCCACCAAGAGGATGTTCTCAGCCGTCATCGGGTGCACGCTGCCATCGTCGGCGGTGTAGCTCTGACGCAGCAGATCCTCGTATAGCCGCTTAATGAGATCGCCTTCCTCGGGGCTTTGCTGAGAGCAGCCTTCGTGCTCTACGGGTGCGAACACGATCCCAGCCGGCTTCAGCAGCGGATGGGCATCATCGCGGAGCACCAGTACCCGCTTCTCGTTCTTGGCCTCGGGTTCCAGCCGTGAATCGTAGACCGCGTCCGAGATGAAGCTGCACACCGCAGGATGCATGCGCCAAGTCGTCTCAAGAAAGATGCCACGGTTCGGTGCAATCGTGGCCACGCCGTCCAGCAGATAGTCCAAGGACGAGTCGCCAGAGCGGCCTGGATGAACACCTTTAGTTGGCTGGGAAAGCTGCATCTGGTCGCCCAGTAGCACGAGGTTACTCGCGCTCGTACCTACGGCGATGAGGTTGGCGAGCGACACCTGGCCAGCCTCATCGACAAAGAGATAGTCAAGATACTGGTCCGCGTCGGGCCGCGAGAAGAGCCACGCAGTGCCAGCCACGAGCGCGGCTTCGCAGGAAAACACCTCATCGTTGTCGTAGAGGTTCTCGATGCCATCTCCCGGATAGGCCGAGTCATCATCCTTAGACGATTTTTTGACGCCCTTGAATCGCACGCCCTGCTTTGCAGCCACCTCCACGACCTTCTCGAGCAGGTGATTGATGGGCCTGTGGGAGTTGGACGTGATGCCCACCTTCTTGCCGGCAGCGAGCAGCGCCACGATCACATGAGAGCCTGTGTAGGTCTTGCCGGCACCGGGCGGACCTTGGATGAAAAGGTAGCTGTCCTGCATGCCCATCACGACGGCGGTACACGCGTCGACGGTGGCCTTGCCGACAATCATCGGTACGTCGGGCTGCTTGCCGGCGATGGACGGTATATCTCGGCGCAGAACGCTCTCGAGCGCGGGGTACTTGTGGCTGCCACTGATTACCGTGTCGGCGAAGCGGAACAGCGCCTCTTGGATTGACTTTGTCTGGATGGGACTACCGGGGCCCAGACTCAGGCGCTCGGGCGGACGCTCCTTGGACGGGCCAACCTTGATGCGCACTCGCCGGGCCTCGCTGTCCATCTCCAAATTGCCCAAGCTGTCGCCATTGTCTGCCCGCGTAATGCTGCTGCCATCGCGCAGCTTTGTCTCCTGCAGCGGATAAAGGTACGTGTAGACCGTGGACCTCTTGACCGCCTGCGGAGGAAAGTCGGGGTCCGCCACCAGACCTGCCAGGCATTCAGGATCTTCCAGTAGGTCATCCTCGTCCAGCTCCATGCGCTGAAACATGGCCCAGTAGTCAGGCTTATCGGCTCGACGGTGGAAATCCAGCAACTGATAGGTCAATTCCCTCGCCGTTTGGTCTGCAGTCCAGGTCTGCCGGTCATCCGGCAGCGGTTCGACTAGCGCGCGCCGGTACGGGACAAGGCGAGCCTCGGCCTCCGTCAGCGGCTCCGTCGACGTAGTCTTGCCCGTTGCGCCGGCGGTCGGAATCCGAGGCTCAGCCCACGGCAGCTCGGTTGGCCGGAGCGTCAACAGCCAGTCGCGCAGTTCTTGCGTCGAGCGGACGTCGTCCTCGTTGTACTTCTCGATAGAGTCCAGGAGCGCCTGGTCGCCTGTCTCCTTCCAGCGCTCGTACCAGACGATGCTGGCGCCGGCGTTAGTAACGTCACCCTCGCGCGCTTCCAAGTAGAAGTGTTCGATGTTCTTGATGGAGTAGCGCGGTTCCGAGACCATGATGCCTTCGCGAACCACCTGGTAGAGGTCCACGAGCACGCCCCGGCGCAACCAGTTGTCCACCTCGGCCTCGCGCGTTGCATGCAAGGTCATCAACTTCTTGAGGGCGGTTTCCTCGTACTTGGCGTAGTGATAGACATGCGCGCCTGGGTAGGTCTTCAGGCGTGCCACAACGAAGTCAACAAACTGTTCGAAGGCAACGCCCTCCTCCTGGCGGCTATGGGCCCAGAAGCCCTTGAAGTGCCAGTTGCCGCCCTCGAGGTAGTACAGACCGAACAGGTATTCCAGTCCCCCTTCCTCAAGAGGATCGCCTTCCATATCGAAGAACATATCCCCGGCGTTCGGCTCAGGCATGCGCAGAAAGCCACGAGTCGGCACAGTGGGAAGCAGTTCAACGATTCGCTCGCCAGTCCGCCGAGCCTTGTCCTGTAGGTAAGCCTGGTGCCGTAGCTTCTCCAATGTGCCAGCCTGCACCTTCGGAACGGAAGTGCCCTTGGCCAGAGCACCCAGCTTGGCCATGGTGTCCACGCCCGCAGCGCGCAGCTTGATGATTTGACCGCGGGCGATGTTGGCCACCTGATTGAGGTGGTCATCGGCCAGCCAGCGCTCCTTGCAGATGTTGATCCAGCTACACAGGTCACAGTGGTTGCAAGGCTCTGGGTAGGTGGCCTTACCTTCCGCCGCCATCCGCGCCAGGAAGCGCTCTAGCAAGGCCTCGAAGTAGTGGGCGAAATCTGCACAGCGGTACGTCTTCTTAGAGCGATCCCCCAGGATGACGTGCATGTACAGGGGCGCGACGCGCTGCGCCACGGTCAGCAGCTTTGAATAGAAGGACAGTTGCACCAAAAACTTGGCCTTGGACTTCCGCGAGAGCTTGGTATCCGACACCTCGTAGCTGTAGTCTCCCAAAGCTGAGGGACGCGAGACCTTGATCAGGAAGTCTGCGTAGCCGACGAGTTCGCCCTGGAGCAGCGTGGCCTGGAAGATGACGTCAACGCCAGCGCGCATGGCCTCCCGAGTGGCAGCAACCTTAGCTTCCAGACTGTCGTTGCCGCTGGCGATGTCGACCACGTTCAGTTTCTGGTCCCGCAAAAGCTGGACGTAAGCGTCCTCGTGCTCGTAGCCCTTCTGCTGGATGAGCTGGGTTGACTCGTCGGCCTTAGCCCGCTCGAGCGGCGCCTGAAGGTTCAGCAAGTCGAGCGACGTGAGGTGCTCACATTCGAGAAAGTTGACCAGGTCAGTCGCGGCGTACAGGCGCCCCGATCCTCGCTTCTGCATGTCCTATCCCCCTTCTGGAGATTCTGGAACTACTGAGGATCACCGTCCAGGGTAGTAAGCACCGCGCGACAACACGCGATGCAAGCCATCAGCGAATGGGGCACTGATTCAGGTGCAGAAGGTTGTCCGTGGGTCGGCCATCTGCAACCGTGCGCAGATACGGTAGCTTCCCGGGCTCGCGTACCACCTTCACGTCGGCGCGCTTTCCGTTCAGCGAGTCCTTGACGTAATAGGTGTGGGTGCCATTGTCGATGTCCGCTACGACCTGTGCACGCGTCGAGTACCACGGCACGGCCATATTGCCCAGATGCGTGATGTGCTCGTGAGTACTGTTGGCGTTCGGCTTGGTGATGCACGTTACTTGGCGGTCAGCCATGATGAAACTCCGAAAGTGTGGCCTAGCCTCCCAATGGGGAAGGCGATGAAATGCCGTTGCGAAATCCGCGTGGGGCCGGCCTGGGGATCTACGGCGATTCCGATTTATTCGGCAAATCCGCATTACCTAGGCAGGCCAGCGCAGCTGGTCTTGTCTACTTGCCGTGCTCCTTGCGCACGCCCTTGAAGGGGGTACCGTCTTTCTTCTGGTCCATGAAGCGTCCGGTGTCGGCATCGCGTTTCACCCAGGTCTCAGAAACGGGGTTATAGGTTTGCGAGCGATCGCGGACGGCACCGCGACGAGCGTTGTCACCAATGGGGGCGTTCTTCGCCATGAAGTACTCCTTAAACAGTGAGGGTGTGAGTCCAGCGGGGCACGCCACTACGGGAGAGAAAGTCCACCAAGTGCTTGCTACCGAAGAACAAGATGCGGCCACCAGAGCTGAACGCCAGTGCGGACTGGTCGACTCGCAGTTGATTCGCCCGAGCTCGGGCGGTCAGCTGCGCCAGGAGCTCGCGGTTCGCGCTCTCGGTACCGCTGCTCGACCTGGCGTCGAAGACCGCGAAATTGACCCAGCCGCCGCTGACGGCTTGCTGCCGAAGATGTGCAAAATTGATCTGCATTCCCAACTCCATGCCCACTGAGGGATGTGGGCATGAGGGAATTCTGGGCGGTCACTAGGTCACAGAATGAACCAGCACGCGAGCACTTAGGTGTAGATTTTTGCTGCGTCGCACAATTGCTTAGCAACGCGCTGACGCAGTTCCGCAGGCGCGACGACTTCGACCTCGGCGCCGTATCGCAGTACGTCCATCACCAGCTCCTGGTCCTTCGAGTATGGAACCTCGAGTTGATAGCTGCCGTCGGGCAGCCAGGTGCTGCTCTGGTCGGTATGCCAGCGCTCCAGCGAGACGTACTGCGCCCGCGCCTTGTTGAACTTGAGGACGGCGCGCTTCTCCGCCTTCCCCGCGTAGATCCCGTATCCGCTCTGAAAATGTTCGGCAAGCGCCTCTTTGGTCACCTCGATAGCCGTCTTCTCTGTCACCGAAATCTTCCGAATGGCATCGAGCGCGAAGGAACGAAGCTCCTTGCGAAGATGGCACCAGGCGTCCAGCAGCCAGTTCTCACGATAGTGAACCAGCCGCAGCGGAGAGACCTCGCGCTCCGTCTCTTCAAGCTTGTCGCGATTGAAGTAGCGCAAGGTCACCCGCCTGCGCTCTAACACAGCTTTCGTCAGCAGCTCGAAGTTCTTCACCTCCACGCGCCGACCCGCAAAGTGAATGAGCTTGATGCGTTTGACGATGTCTTTCGCCGTCGCCGGCGACTCGCCAAGCAAGTTCTCAAGCTTGTCCTGCAGAGGCTGCAGATGCGGCTCCAGCAAGCCTGGTTGAACACCAGTCAGCAGATGCTGCATCGCTAGCAACGCGTAGATTTCGCTCGCGTTGAACCACAGCCCTGGAAGTTCGAACCTCTTCCCGCCGGGGAGGTCGCGCATGACCCATTTGTCGACATCGCGGTCAAAGTCGATGGGACATCCAAAGCGATCTCGCAGAACATCCAGATCTCGCTTGATCGTGGACGTTGACGCTTCGAGCTCTTCCTTGAGCTCCCGCATCGTCGCGCCATTGTGGGCGCGCACGAAATCCACAATCTTGCGGATGCGCTCCGTGTTTTCCTTCTTTGCCTTTTTTGGCATCTCCCCTCCTTTGTCCGCACGGAAGTACAAAGAAATCTGGACTTCCACGGAGCACTAGGTTGTGCCACGTCTTCCGCGTGGCCAGTCATAGCTTAATGCACGATTAATTCATAGCACACCAGCCTGAGCCGTAGGGGACATGTTGGCCACCTAGACATGCTGTCGGCATCGCGAACCCGGCACCCTTTCCGTCGCCGATGACGGCGGTCCCCACCAGCTCCCGCTCAGGCGACCTGGGCGAAGTCAAGAATTGACAACGCCCCTCGACGCCACGGGGCCTGACGGACTGCATGTAGTCGAGATCGAGTGACTCACGAAATCCGAGGCCTAGGGAGGTCTGCACAACCTGGCCGGTATCGTGCGGAGAGGTCTGTCTCGTTGCAGAATTCTCGCATTTCGACATGGGGCGTCGAGGCTGGTAGCTCATTTTGTGAGCTACCAGGAATGCCTTCAGTCGGAATCAAAAGAGTCCTCGCACCTGGTACAGCGCTCAAAGCATTCGGGGTCGACGAGCAAGTTCCACCGGGTTCGACGCATGCCTATGCTCAGGCGTTGTCCACCGTCGGTGGCGGAAGCGCCCGCGCGCGATGGTCAGCCTCAAGGCGCTCTGCCCGGCCACAGTCCTCCGCCAGCGAGGGGCCAGACGCCCAGAAACGAAGGTATCGCACGTGACGTCTGGATGTGGCGCACCGGGCGTATTCAATGAGCGACGTTCTGCGAACGATCCCTCCGGTTTCGATTTCTGCGTCGACCTTCCATGCTGTCGAACGGCCTTTAAGAAACTGTCGACAAGCCTCGCGCAACAGCGCGAAACAGGCTCTCTCCGAGTCCCCGGAAACCTGAATCGGCTGCACGATCAGGCGGGCGGTCCAGCCGTCAGCGGATCTTCGGAGAATCACACGAGGCTGCCCTGGAATACCGAACAGCCGCGCTTTGACGAAACACAGGGCTGCCGGTTTGCTAACCGTAGGTGCGTCGGTCGTGGGCTCGGGGGAGACGTTCCAGTCGGTACCATCGAACAGGAGGCAGGGATCCCCAAAGAATTTGTCCAATTCCTCGCTGCGACGCGCAAAGTCGTCCGCGCGCTGTTGCAGCCGCCTCTGCTTGGAGGGTCGGACCGTGCCTCCAAGCAAGTCCTTGGGACGCTCCTCGAGGAAGCGCTCGTCGACTGTTTGGGCCGCAGGATCCAAACGCAGCGTGCCAGGACCCCAACTGGCCAGACGACGCGCAGCCATTGAACGGGCCGCCTGCATGGCTGCATGCCAGGCCTGGAGCAGCGCGGCGCCGACGAGAGGGGCGGAGTCGTGGATGCGCACGGCCTCCCGCCGATCCAGCGCGAAGGCCTGTGCGAAAGACTCCGCATGAAAGACCACGCACCAACCGCGCGAGGCGGTCGCCAGACCCGACACCCGAAAGCGCCGACGCTGAACGGTGGGTTCGATGGTGAAGATCCACAACAGATAGGCCCAGGCTGCCTGCGCCTTGCTGCTGCCCCAGATTTCTCGCCCTATCAGCATCGGATCGCCACTGCTGATCCACCGAATCAGCATGGCATGGCTGTTCGGCGTCACGTGCCGTCTGAGGTACCGGTCGATGCTGCGATAGATCGCCAAGGCCGGAGAAGTGGGCGGCAGTGGTTTTTCGCCACGTGCCGATGCGCGAGCCAGGATCGCCTTGAATCGCAGGTTGACGCGCGCACGAGCGCTCGCGATTTCCGCCGGCGTGCCTGCATGACCATAGGGCGTCAAGACGGGATAGCGGACCCACAACGGCGCGAACTCCAAACACGCCTGCTGAATCCTCTCCGTCGTCAGCTCGATGCGCGAGGCATAGGCAGCAATCGGCAGGCTGCGGAGTTCGGGATTGGCCAGGAACCCGGCCATCAAGACGAAATGGCTGCCGGCGCGGTATTCGAAAGACCGGCGAAGAGCAACGCTCGAGTAGCAGCTCAGCCGAGATGCGCTGGCCATGTATCCGTGACTGGCTGCCAATTCGGCCGCTCGCGCAAAGAGTTGACGCACCCCGTTGATGAGCGTCCGCATGCATCCAAAGATTGGCTCGCCACCGTGGGGCCCGGCCTCCTGCCCGGGAACGAAGCCAGGTCCGAACCAGTGGTCCAGCGTCCGCGACAGCGGCGGCAGCGCGTGCACCCAGGTTCGACCGACGCAGGCCAGCGGAAGATAGATCCGCCACACGGAAGTGTCCGGCGTCGGCATGACGAAGTGCTCGACTCTCAGCCCCTTCAGTTCCTGGAGCTTGAAGGCGGCGAAGAATTGCAACTCCAAGGCCAGCCGCGACGGCAGTGATGTGTCGTTGCCTGGATCAGCGAGCTGCATCTCGATCCAAGACCAGTCGGCCTCGCTGTAAGGATGCGAGGCCGCCCAGCCCGACGGCGGGCCGAGGTCATCCTGATCGGCAAACCCCTGGCGCACGAAAGTGTGGGTATGCAGCAGCACCAGATGCGCGTAGGCCTTCCCACCCAGCCAGTGGAACAAGGAGCGGCAGTGCTTCAGTACCGTCTGGATCGAACTGGGCGACAAGGGGGCGCTGAAGGGGCGCCACCTCGGATCGGAACGGCGAACGCCGCGTGGGCAGATCCACGTTGAGGCGGGCCAGGGGTTCGCCAGGAAGGCGATGAAGGCCACGATGTCGGGCCGCCTCAGTGACGAGATGGCGACGCGCCGCTCGAATGCGCACCAGTTCATCAGCTTTTCGATGGCGCCGCGTGCCGCAATGTAGCTCGCGTCCGACGTGGCGGTGTCCGCCAGCCATTCGGCCACGGCCGATGCGTCCGTCTGCGCCCTGATCCTGCAAAGGTGGGGATGGAGCCGGTAGATGCCGTCCTTGCCGCACAGCCCACGCGGCGCCGCGAAGCGCTCCAGCGTCGCGATGCCGCTGCCCTGCTCCACCCACTGCTCGAAGAGATCGTCGTCCTCGTCGCTCATGCCGGGCTGCCCGTTCCTGACATCGACGTGCGGTCAGCTGTCATGGGAAACAGACACGCAGTCGGCGACGCCTTCAGTCCCCGAGTTCGCAGAGACGAGGATCAGTTGGAGATCGCCCCCGGGCGAAGGCGTCGAGGCGGAGACTGCAAAGCACGTGATGCCAACGGGCCATTGGCGCGACACGGGGCCGAAGCGATGATGCAGCCGCCTGGCCAGTTCCATCCACGAACTGGCGTCGCTGGGCTTGCGCAGGTCCAGTTCGCCCAATTCCAACCGGAACTGTCGCGCCGCCACCAACTCTTGTTGCAGGCACATCAGGCAGAACTCGGCCCAGGCCGCGTCGGTCGATCGCCATTTGGTCGGCCAGCCCACCAAGCCATATCGCAAGTTCAGATGACTCGACCGGCCGGACTTGATCTCGCCGGGCAGATAGTCGGATTCGAAGCGCGTGCGCCATGACAGGAAGCCATGCAGGTCGGCACTGACGCTCGGGTTCGCGGGGAGCAGGACCGTGTGCGGGTAGTCCCAGATGAAGTCATCGCGGAGTGCACGGACCCGGCGACTGCCACATTTGAGCCGGCGACGGAAGTGCCGACGAATGGACTTGTAGATCGCGGTGCGCCGCGCCGCCGCAGCATCGATGGTCGCCACCTCCCAAAGCTGTGCGGATTGCCGCGCTCGATACCGGCGGATGGCGAGTCCTCGGGGCGACGCAGCGGCGTCGGTCGAGATCAAGGAGGTCAGCACGTCGAAGGTGCGCGCGCGCCGTTTCGTGTCGCTGTGCGGATCCGCCGGATCCAGCAGCCACGCTCCCTGATCCGGCCACGTGATCGACAACTGCTCGAGCTTTTGAAGGTCGCGGCCGAGGGCGTCATAGGCATCGAACGAGTGCTGGCCCCAACTGCGGAAATGGTTCTCGGGCTCCCATGCCGCGCCCAATGCCCGGCCGCATTGCGGGCAGACCAGCGGCCCAAGAGTTTCCTCCGCGGTGAGGGCAAACCGCGAGGTCTTGCTCCCGCAGTGCCGGCATCGATCCAGCAGCGACGTGCGATGAACAGGACAGTGCGATAGGCCGTCCACCTGGCAAAGCGAAGAGTGAAAGCCAACCTCGATGCACTCGGCGCAATACCTGAACGAGGCATCGCCGGCGAGGCATCGCCACCAGCGCGGGTTGGCGCGGGAAAGGCACCGCCCGGCCAGGCCCGCCACCAGGTCGCCGGCAGTGTGTCCGCTTGGACGCGCCCAGGACAGGTCGAGCAGCGTCCGCCCATGCACGGGTACCGCCATCCCCTTCACCAGCGTTGAGCCGAGGGCCTGTGCCATGTCCTTGGGGGTCAGGCCATTCGCGAGCATGAGTTTTGCGACGACCGTGTACGGCCCCTCCCCGGGGCCAAACCAGTGAGGTTCGATGTTCCAGACGCGATGGTCACTGGTTGCGGCACCGGGGCTGTCCATGGGCCGGCCTCGCTTCAGACGCCCTGCTCGCCGCCGTTGAGCGAGTTCTCGTAGCCGCTGGCCTCGACCGCATAGATCCATGCGTCCATCGTGCTTGTAAACACGCTCGAGTCATTGCTGATGTTGGCAAACAAGAAATTGCGGATCGACGACATCACCCACTGCATGCCGACGTTGCCGGGCGTCTGGCCGGTGCGACCGGCCACCTCCACCATGGCTGCCCAGAGGCTGCGTGCCTCCAGCCGCAGACGCCAGCCATGCTGGAACGCCTTCGGCAGGAAGAACTGGGACAGCGCGATGCCCGACTCCTCGGGGTAGCAGTGCCTCGCGGGGTCGTCGAACATGCCGAGCGTGGCTTCGAGTTCAGCTGGGTCCCGCAGACCACGGAACTCCCTCGGGCTGAGCAGAAAGCGGCCGATCAGGTCGGTCCGGCGCTTGGACTGCAGGGTGGCCCGCGTCGTCAGCAGTTCGGTATGCGCGAACATCAAGGTCTGGATCTCGACGTTGCGCTCGGCCATGACGTTGGTCAGGTCGCGGAGCCAGGTGAACTGCGCCTCCCTCCAATTCTGGGCCTCGTCGACGAACAGCAAGTAGCGGTCGCTGCCCTTCGCGCGGGCTCCGGCCTCCCACAGTGCCAGGATGCGGTTCTTGCGATCGCCAGCCTTGCCGGTGCGCGCTGCCCCGTTGCGGTAGTCCTCGAGGATGTCGGAGTAAAACTCGCCTTCCCGAGGGTCATCATGTCCCTTGGCGATGATCGTTGCGCTGGGAATGTCGGGGAAGGTCTGAGCCAGTTCGCCCCGCACGCAGCCCAGGGCCCGGGTCTTGCCCATGCGGAAGCCCGCCGTGAAGCACACGCCCGGATCGTGGTGAACGATCACCTGTTCCGCGATGTCGTAGACCTCCTTCACGGGCGGTGTGAGCAGGCGCAGGCTGTTCTTGACCACGGGATGCCTGGCGTACATGGCATCTCGCGCAGGGCCTTCGGTCAGCGCCTCGTTGCGGGTAGCAGCCAGGTGTCGCGCCTGGGCCGCCGAGCGATCTTCGACTTTCTCCGCGACCGCGGTGTCAGTGTCCTGTTCCATATCGATTCCTTTCTGTCGTTGAAAAATCGCCCGAAGGCGGGTTGAAGGGCGTCACAGTCACGCCCAAGACGGTTGATTCATGATTCGCAGGGATTTGCGGGCGGCGAGACGCCTCGCGCTCGGCCGGCCGGAGCGGTTCAAAGTGGCATCGGAAGCCCCGTGGCCCTGAATGTCGCGACAGGCTGATCAGCCGATGCGGACAAGGGTTTGGACGACGCTGTGGTCAGCGCGTCGCCATTCGGACAAGCGCATTAGCGCTGGTACAGCGGGGATAGTCTGGCGAAGAGCCAGGCTTTATGGTTGGACTGCTCCCGGCCGCGCTCGCGGACATGGAGCACGCCCAGGCGGACGCCGTCGGGCAGCACGGCGACGATAGTCCTCAGGTCCGCCTCCTCCACCTGAATGGTCAGCGGCGTGCCGACGAGGTCGTGGCGAGCGTGCAGCGCCTCGCTGGTGTAGGTACAACCGTGGAGGTGCACAAACACGTTGATCCCTACGGCTTTCACCCTGACGATCCGGGAGGTCTGAGTGTTGCCCCGGATGCCATCACGTGGCGAGCACGCAGAGTCAGGAGCGACCGTCGGTGAGTCGGCGATAGCAGTGTGCTGGTTCATGGCGAGTCCTTTCGTTGAGGGAGCGCCCGAAGGCGCGTTACGGGCGGCGCAATCACGCCCAAGATGGCTTCTTCGTCGTTGGCAAGCTGGGTCTCGCGGGCGGGACGACGAGCTTCAGGCTCGGCCGGCCGGAGCTGTTCACGGTGGGCACAGGAAGCCCGGTGGTCCTGAGGGTCTCGGCAAGCTGGGACGCCGGAGCGGAGATCTTCTTGGGTTGTTTCTTGGCGGCCTCCACGGTCTTCTTGGCCAGGTGGTCGACAAAGTCCGCCACCAGGTCATAGCTGTCCAGGGGCAACTTGTCTCGCATGCGATTGATCGTCTTGCGAAGGTCTCGGCTGTGCTTGGAGTGCTTCCAACCGCGCTCGCGGACATTCAACGTGCCCAGGCTCCTGCCATCGGGCAGGAAGGCTTCGACAGTCCTCATGTCGGCCTCGTCGACATGGACCGTCAACGCCGTGCCGACCAGGTCATGCCGGCACCGCAACGTCTCGTTCGTGTAGGTGCATTTGTCGACCTGAACGTAGACGTTTTTCTCGTTGCCGGGCTTCCTCGCGCCGCGTGCCACGTGGGTCTCGACGGTGATGCCGAACCGCGGCGACAGGGGACTGTCCGGGAACGGCAGCGCGGGCTGCACGGAACCTACGTCCGGGTCAATCGTCCGGCGCATGACATCGAGCCGTGTCTGGTGGCCAACACCCGCCGAACTCTCGCCGTTGTAGTTCGCGATCAGGATGTCAACGAGCGTGAGGAGCTCGTCCATCGTGATGTTGTACTCGACGGCTTTGCCAACCGGGTCGTCGCGCATAGGGTCGCCCGGTCCGGTGCCCATGCTGGACGGGGTGCGATGGAACCCGCGTCGTTCGAGCTCGCGAAACAGAGCTTCGCACAGCGGGTTTTGCCACCACGAACCGATGCCGGCGAATGAAACGGCGCAACCGAGCTTGCGGCGCACGCGTTTCAACATGCGGTTCGAAAAACCCGGCGTACCGTTGTCTCCCCGAACAATGGCCGGCCGATAGGCCACCAAGCCGTCGATAGACCCTACGGGCATACCGGCGCGTTCGTGGTAGCGAACGTCGTGCATGTCCAGCTCTTTTCGCTTCCACGGCGTCTGTGCCATGGTCCAAGCTTCTTCAAGCATTGCGCCGGTCGGCTCGTCCCTAATGGAGACCGCGTACCCGGGCACGACACGCGAACCGTAGTCGACGAGAGCGTAGATCCAAATCCGCGTCACAGGGATGAACTGCGGACCAGCGGGGCCATCCACTCGGATGACGCCGATTACATCGAAATGATGGGCGTCGAAGCCGCACATGTCGAAGGGCAACACGGCCAAGTCAAAGCTGGTCTCCCCGTTCCCCACGTTCTGATTGGCGACTGCCGTGGCGCCGACCCAGGCCTCCGATGGCGCCTGGGTTTGCAGCTTCTTCTTGATGTACCGCTCCAGCGATCGCCTTGCGCGGTTCTTTGTGTTGAAGGGATACGACGGGGCTGCAACCTTCTCGCTCTGGCACTCGCGCAGGAAGAGCCTGTGAATGCTTTCGACGGTGTTCGTGCCCGCTCGAATGTGCTTCGAGCCCAAGCCCCTCCGAATGGCCTTGTCGACGGCTTTCTTGATCTGTGGATGATCACGGAGAAATTTTCCAAAAGCTCCTGCATAGCCAGCTTCGTCGCTCTGTCCGTCGGGGAGAGCGGCTTCACGGGCGTAGGGCTTGATGCGCAGGTTGTCGATGAGGCCGGCCCAACCAAGCACAGTGCCGTCGGGCATCACCGTCAAGCAGCGGTTGACTTGATCCAGTAGCGTAGTGGTGGATACACCGGCGGCCTCTGCAGCCGCCTTCAGGCGGCCGTGATCGAAATAGAACTGGACTGCAGGCTGCAGGCGCTTGATTCGGTCATCCTCGTCCTTGTCAAAGTTGGACGTGTCGAGCGGAGCCCAACCGCTGGTGTCCCGCATCTCCGCGGACATGGTTTTGAACCGAAGCAGCTTAGTTTTCATCGCCACCTCCTGATCGCGCTGGGCGAATGGTTGCTACGCCGGCGTCTCGCCGCGCCTTGCGCGCATGACGTGCGCCCAGCTTCTTATGGACATAGCGCTCAATCGACCACCGGCCGCACGAGAGGGTGTTCAACGGATACGCCGATCTGGCGATGCCAGCGCTAAAGCACTCGCGCACGAAGAGCAAGTGAATGCTCTTGACCGAGAACGTGCCCGCTCGCGAATTCCGGGCGCGCTGCGCAATGGCCTTGTCCAGAGCTCTTTGAATGGCAGGATGCTCACGAAGGAATCGGCCAAATGCACTGGCATGCCCAGCCGCACCTGCGGGGCGGCCGTTCGGTGGCCTGGGGCTGGCTTGGTCAGTTTTCATCTTCGTCTCCGAGGTAGAACTTCGAACGTCCGGTGAATGGCTTCGCATCCAGATCGCTGAGAACGCGGCCACGTCGCACCAGGTTCAGCAGCGCCGCGCCGAACAGTGCCTGCTGCGTCGATTCACCCAGTTGCAAGACGTGGCGGAATTCGACCGCCTTGAGTCGATGCAACAGTTGGAGAACTTCGCGCTCGTGCTCGGTGAGGACGAAATCGCGCGCGCCAGCCAGCCAGGTCGTCGCTCGGACCCTGTTTCTCAACAGCAGAGGTTCCTGATAGATCTGGTCTTCGGTCCAGACTTCGTGCCAGACGTTTTCGTCCTTGGCCGCCTGCAGCTGGATCAAGATCTGCAGATTGGCGCGGCTCGCCGCGCCCGCCGCGAGCTCAGCCTTGGGCTTGACCTCCCGCCACACGTTCTCACCGCTCTTCATCGTGATCTCGACGTCGACGATCGTGCCGAGAACCTCGCCGGCGATCAGCGCGACGCGCTTGAGCGGCGTGTAGTTGACGCTTGCAATGCGGCTGTCCCACTCAACGAGGTGGAAGTGCAGGAACTCAATCTGCGAGGGAAAGACGATGTCCTGTTTGCACGTCGGGCTGTACTGCATGTACAGAATGTTTTTCGACTCGCCACGGGCGTCGTAGGCCTGCTGCAGCTTGCCGCGAAGCTGCGTACCCAGCCGCGTCTTCGGTGTGTCGGCCTTCTTCTTGGACATAACCGGCTCCTCGGGTCAGGAAACCGTCTCGGGACCTGCGGAAATTCAGGCGCGAGTTATCCCACGCTACTGCTTGACATACCCTTGCTGAGGGGATATGGTCAATACCAGAGCGATTCGTGACTGGGTCGTTCCGCTTGAATGCTGAAATCGAAACCAGCCCTTGCCGCTTGTCCGAGCGTCAGTGGGCTGTTTTCCTTTCTGGCTGGTCCTTCGATGGCCTCCATTGCTGATCGATTCCGCCAATTGCACGGCCATTGCACGAATCTGTCTATGGATCGCCCCTTCCCATAGCTCGACAATGAATTGAAGAAATCTTGCGGCGTTATAATTCGCGCGCAGGATCCAGATTTATTTATACGTGTTATGTGTAAAATTTATTCCTGTATTATTTTAATGCAGGCGATATATACCGACGGGTGATGCATAAAAATAATTCTTTGGTGGTCGGAAGATACTGATGTCTCGGCTGGCGCCGCTCGCTCGGCCACGCTGCGTGACGCCAGAGGGAACAGTCAGCGAAGATGTGCACCATGGAGCACACAAGGCCGATGGAACTGTCCCCTGTCGTGGATGACGATGAAGACGTGCGATCGGCGTTGGCGTGGCTGGCCGACGTGAGCGGAGATCCGGCTGCCTTCGATTTGCGGCTCAGAGCCGCCCAACTGGCGTATGCCCGCTATACCGCCGAGCCCGCGAACCTAGGTGGCGATTCGAGCCTTCGTGCACTGGGGCCGGACGTTGTTGCTGCTTTCCTCGCGCAGTCGAAATCCATGCTCGACGACAGGCGCTCCTATGACATTGCGCTCTCATCGCGCTGCATTCCCTGGGTGAAGCAACTCGGCGTCAACATCGCCCAACTGGCCAAGGTTCCAGGCGCCCGAGAGCGAGCTCGCCGGATGTTGGAAGACCGTGCCACCGAGCCCGACGGTCCAATGCTCGAACTGGTCATGGCCGGCAACTACGCCGCGGATGGCGCGGATGTGGCGTTGGTCCCAGAGCAGGTCGGTCGGGCCAAGACGCCCGATCTGCACCTGACCTTCGAATACCACCCTGATCCGGTGGCCATCGAGTTCAAGCGCCTGCGGGAAGGTGCGTACGAAGCAGATGAACGCCAGCAGCAGCGACGGATCTTCAGGAAGGCGGAGGAGATCATCCATCGCGAGCGACTTTCGTTGCACGTCGACGTGAACTACAGCAGGGAACTCAAGGACGTCCCGGATGGCTACCTTGCCGGTTGGTTGCAGCGCTTCCTCACCAGCCCGTTGATCACGCTGCGAGGCTACCCGTGGCATGACGAGTTCGGCTCAGGCGAGATTCGCCCGGCCAACGTGGACGCGGTGCTGGAAGACATCCGAGATACGTCGCTGTATTTCGGCACCAAGCTCGCACGCCTGCTGTCCGGCGCTCCGGTTCGAGAAAACGGATACCAGTTGGCGGCTGGCCTGTTGCCAGACGAACGGGACCCGAGATACTTCAAGCGATTCCGGTACGGCTCGGTCATCACCTGGCAGTGCACCGCACCTGCCGCGATCGAGCGCAAGACCCGGCACGTGAAGTCCAAACTCATCGAAGCCAGCCAGCAAGTGGCCACGCAGGAGGTAGGTGTCATCCACCTCGCGATGGACATGGAACTTGAGTGCGAAGCGTCCGACCTTCGGCGCGAACGAAACAAGCAAGTGATCAGGGAATTCAAGGTGGAGAACGTCGTGGCCGCTTTGTATGTCCACTATCTCGTGCCGCGCATTTCTGAGCTGAACACCTGGATCATCGACGAGACCGTGGACCGGTTCGGCGCCGGGGTCGACGCAGTCCCCTCGTCGATGATTTTTCCGGGGTCGGCGGAACTCGGCAACGACGTGCCGGCGTGGCGGCAGTCGATCCCGCTGCCACCGCGGCGGTAGCCGTCCTGATCGCGCGGACTACTAGAAGTCCGGCTGCTTGGTCTCCCGGCGTCGTCACGCCCTATGCATCAAGCCAGGTTTTAAACGTACAGTGTCAGCAGCATTCCGTCCCACTATCGCTCGCAGACGCGAAGGATGAAGCAACGGGGAGAATTCAGTGTTCGACGAACAACTGTTCCAGCAACTGGGACTGGTGGCAAAGCCATCCTCGGTTCGCCCGAGCAGTTGTTCTGCTTTCTCGTCTTTTCTAAGATGTCGAGGCGGGACGTCGGCGCGATAAACGCGTCGATGCATGCGCGCAGTGGCATAGTCTAAGACCTTGGCTAGGGAGAAAACTATGCATGAGGCAATCAAGGCACTTGAAAAACTGCAGCCGGATTTCGATGAACGGTGTATGGATTCCATTCCATCGGAGAATTTCCATATTCTTTTCGCCAAACTTCTCAAGGAAATTCTCGCGTTCAAGCAATCCCCAGGATCCCAGCAAGAGACCGCGCAGTTGATTGGCATGGCTCAGCGGATGCTGGAGGCTGCTGGTCGGCACCATCTGAATAACGGTGTCAGCGCGACCCGGAAAACCGCGGACCGCTTTCGCGACGCAGTCAATGAACTGTTTGAACTCCTAAATAAGCAATTGAAGGTCGACGAGCAATTAGTCGTTGAAACAGAGAAGCTTGATCTGTTCCGCGCGGCTTTGGATGCCTGCGGGATCCATGAGGACTCTACTCCCGGCTTCGGTCGATGGGGTCGCAAGCCCGAAGAAAAGGCAAACGGACTGGCTTACGCGAAGGAGCACATCGAAGAGTTCGCCGTGCTGGCCTATGAACTCGGTAGCGACCGCAATGCGGTCAGAATCCGCCTTCCTTCTCAAGAGCAAGCCGGCTGGATCGCATTGTTCCGGAGCGTCAAGTTACTCACGGGGGAGATTATGCTTATACCGACGTGATCTCAGCCCGCTGGATTTACACCAATTCCTCGGCCCTGGATAGGTCATTGACAAATACGGTGACTCTGTTACACTAACGCTTTGATGTTCCGCTTGAGTCTTCTTGGGAGAGGGCTTAAGGGAGTGGTCCAGGTCAGTGTTCTGACGGGCGAATCCAATGCTGGCAACAGCAAAGTCGAGTCACCAACGGCTCAGAAAATGGAGGAAGCCATGAAAGAAGCGTCTAATCAGGAAACCAAGAAGGCATGGAACATCAAAAACCTGATCCTGCACGGGATCGAGATTGTTGTGTTGGTGGTGGCTATGTTCTTCCACCCCGTCTATGAAACTCAACCCGTCAGGGCATTGCCTTAAGCCCTCTCCACCTCAATAACAGACACCCGGCCATCGGTCGGGTGTTTTGTTTTGTGCGTGTCAATTCAATGTACGGTGGCCGGTTTTGCCTCCCGACGGTAAGTATGCGGCGAACACATCTTGAGAGCCGCAGTCGTAGCGGTAACGATGTTGTCCAGTTAACTCACAGCTGGACACGATGGAAGCCGAACAGAGTCGCAAGCGCAGGCGCTACAACCCTGAGTTGAAGGCGCAGATTATTGCCGAGTGCCTGGTGCAGAGCGTTTCCGTAGCGAGTCGGTCAAGTTGCAATTGCCCCTGGACGCAGTCGCAGCGTTGCGGGCCCTCACCCGCGAGCTGCTGCGGTGATCCGCATCGACGCCATCTGGCTGGCCGTCGAGCCACTGAACAGGCGCGCAGGCACTGACACGGCGCTCACCCGGGTGGTCAACGTCTTCGGTGCTGCACGTCCCCATCTGTTACGACCGTCGCTATCTGAGGACCGCGGCGGGCTGATGTCCCAGGGACTTTTCGGGCGTTGATGAGAGCGCCACCGGCGCCAGCGCGGGACGCGCAAACGAGATAGGCCGGTGCTTGGTTGTTATCGTGGGGTTACCAGGCCACCACAACACAACCAAGACCGACCTATGCACCGCATTGTAGGAAGCATCGTCAGCCTCGCCCAGCACCTGATCGCGCTGGCCACCGACCCCGAGCAATACCGCCCGTCGGCCTGCCCACATTGCGGCTACGCTCGCGTCTGGCACCATGGCCGCTACCACCGCAAGGCCGATCGCAGCCGCGGCGGGGCGCATGACACGGTGGCGGTGCTGCGCTTCCTCTGTGCGGCCTGCCCGCAGACCTGTTCGCGGCTGCCCGCGTGCCTGTCACCGCGGCGCTGGTATGACTGGGCGGTGCAGCAAGCAGTGCTGCTGCTGTTGCTCAGCGGTGCGTCGCTGCACGGCTGCGCCCGCACTAGCGGGCTGGATCGACGCACGGTGTGCCGCTGGCGAGACTGGCTGCGCGAACGCGACGCGCAGTTCTCCTTCGCGCTGCGCAGCCGCTGGCCCGAGCTGGGCCGCGTGGCCGACTTCAACGCGTTCTGGCGGCACGTCATCGACGAGCGCTCGCTGCAGCAGCTCATGAGCTGGCTGGACCGCGAGCTCGTTGTCCCGTGATGCGCGGCCCCTGAGTCCTGGCCGGACAGGGCGAGCCCCGCCCGCAGCGGCACCCCACACGCTATGCCCTCTGGCGGGCAGGCTCGGCTGCGGCTGTCATTGGCACTTCCCAACTCCATGGAGGTGCATTTGCGATGAAGGAAGTCGATCCCAAGGCCTTGTTCAGACTCTCGGTGCTGGGCCCGCTGATCAGCCGCGAGCGGCTCGCGCGTGGCGAGCTGCAGCAGTTGATCCGCGAACTCAGTGCGCGTGAGTACGCCATCCCCGGCACACGCCGACGCCACCTCGGCGAGAAGACCATCCAGGCTTGGTACTACGCGTGGCGCCGCCAAGGGCTGGACGGACTACTGCCCAAGCCGCGCGCCGACCGCGGCGCATCCAAGCTCGCGCCGTCGCTGCAGGAGGCGATCCTGGCGGCCAAGCGCGCCAATGCGCGCCGCTCGGTGCGTCAGATCGTGCGCTTGCTGGAGGCCGCCGGGACGGTGGCCAGCGGCACGCTGTCGCGCTCGGCGGTGCACCGGTTGCTGCAGCAGCACGGGCTGTCGCGCAGCCCCGCCCACGAGCCTGAGGAGCGGCGCAGCTTCAGCGCCGAGTTCGCAGGCACGATCTGGTACGGCGACGTCATGCACGGCCCGCGCGTGCCGCACCGGGGACAGCTGCGCAAGACCTACCTCGTGTCGCTGTTCGATGACGCCTCGCGGTTGGTGGCGCACAGCGCCTTCTGCCTGGGCGAGACGGCCCTGGACATCGAGGGCGTGCTCAAGCAGGCGCTGCTCAGACGGGGCGTGCCCATGAAGCTCGTCGTGGACAACGGCGCGGCCTACCGCGCCGCGACCTTGCAGGGTATCTGCGCGAGGCTGGGCATCCAGCTGATCTTCTGCCGTCCCTACGCCCCCGAGGGTAAGGGCAAGTTGGAGCGGTATCACCGGACCTGCCGGGCCGGCTTCCTCGACGAGCTCGACGAGCGCCACATCACCAGCCTGGACGATCTGAACGCGCGGCTGTGGGCTTGGGCTGAGCAGGTCTACCACCGCAGCGAGCACGCCGGTCTGGCCGGCATGACGCCGCTGGCGCGCTACCAGCGCGACCTTGCACGCATCCGCCAGCTCGGGCCGCGAGCCGCGCAACTGGATGCGCTGTTCCACCATCGCATCCAGCGCTTCGTGCGCAAGGACGGCACCGTGTCCTACCAAGGCCGGCGCTTCGAGCTGCCCTATGCGCTGTCGGGCAAGACGGTGCAGCTGGTGGTCGATCCGCACGCGCAGCGCGTCGTGGGGGTGGAGGACGAGCAGGGCCAGTCGCTCGGGCAGGCCACGCCGCTGGACGCGCAGGGCAATGCCCATCGTGCACGGCACAAGCCCGACGCCGCCGGCGCCGGCGCCGATCTCGCGCTGCGTGCGGGGCCAGGGGCCGGGCCCAACCTGGTCGAGATCGCCCATCGACAGCACCACGGACGCTCCCCGCTGGCACCGAAGAAGGAGCAATGAGCCATGTACCTGCAACACTTCGGCCTCACTCACGCGCCGCTGGGCAAGGAGCTCACCGAGCCGTGGGACGACGGTGCGCTGGCCGTGCTGGCCCAGCGCTTCGATTGGCTGCTCAAGTCCCCGGGCGTGGGGCTGCTCACCGGCGAGCCCGGCGTGGGCAAGACCGCCGCGCTGCGCAAGCTCACCCGCGACCTCAACCCCCACCGCTACTTGGTGCTGTACCTGGCCGAGACCGACTTCGGACGCGTGGACATCTACCGCGGCCTGGCGCGCGGACTCGGGTTGGAGCCCAGCTACCGGCGCGCGCAGCTGTGGCGCGACATCAAGCAGCGCGTGCACGAGCTGGCCGACGGCAAGCAGGTGACGCCCATCTGGATCGTCGACGAGGCGCAGAACCTGCCCGCGGAGTTCTTCCGCGACTTCCCCGCCTTCCTGAACTTCGCCTTCGACTCGCGCGATCTGCTCAGCGTCTGGCTGGTGGGGCATCCCAGCCTGGCGGCCATGCTGGAGCGCGCGCCGTACGCGGCGCTGGCCAGTCGCATCCAGGCTCGCGTCGCATTGCGACCCATCGTCGAGCGCGAGCGCTTCGCGCAGCTCGTCACCCACGGCCTCAAGCGCGCCGGCTGCCAGCACACCTTGGTCTCCGACGCGGGGCTGGAAATCCTGCGCCAGGCCAGCATGGGACTGCCTCGCCAGGCCAGTCGCATCCTGTGCACCGCCATGCGGCTGGCCGTGCCCAAAGGGCTCAACCACCTGCCCGACGAGCTGCTGCAGCAAGCGATCGCGGAGTTGCAATGACGGCTACCCCCACATCACCTCCGTCATCACACGGCGTGCCGCTGCCCCGGCTCAGCGACGAGGCGGCCGTCGAGCTCTACCTCTTCGTCGAGCACCTGTTCCTGCTCATCGAGTCGCGCTACGGCGCTCAGATCCGGCGTCACTTCGACGACATCAGCCAGCACAACCTCATCACGCCGGACTTCGACTCCCCACCCGACGATCCGCCGTTCTGAACCACCACCCCGCGACGCCGCCAGCTCATCACTGGCGGCGTTGTTCATCCCGCCTGCGGGATCGACGTCCCGCCATCCTCAAGGCGCCAGTCCTTCCTGATTCGTCGTGGGACACCCCGCTCGGTTCGCCCTCGAATAGCTTGGGACCGGGCGCCGAGATTTACGCGGGTCGTAACACCATCACGCCTACCTCTTCGCCATTCGCCGGGCCAACCGCATGAAGGTGAGCGACTGGCTGGATCCCGCCGGCAGAGTTCCGCCGTCTGCGCTGGAATAGCGGTAGATTGCTGCGACCGACAGCGGCGAGGGATGGTCGGGAGAGGCGCATCCCGTGTTCATACGACCTGATACTGCAACCCCGTAGCGACCAGCATATTCAACAAACCATGTGTGCCCACAACATGCGCAGCGCCGACTACAAACACATAGGCGTGTTCCGAATCACTGAGCTTGTTCATGATGGCCTGCAGCATGATGTGGTTTCGCTTGAACAGCACTTCGTTTGCCCGAGTGGGCGTGCGCAGGTAGATCGTATCCAGCAGTTGGCCTAGTTCGACCACATCGCCCCTGCTCCAGGCATCCAACTCTGCGCGGAAATCGCTCTTGCGCTTAGCCACATCACAGACGTAAGAAAGCTCCGCCACCTGTTCCAGATCTGGATACGGCGCCATCGCTGCGAGCAGATCCGCCGCCTGCTGAATCGCGCCTCTCTTGGCTGGCGGAACCTGATTCCACAACCGCAAATCGACGCCGTACTTTTGGTGAACCAGAAATGTATTCTGGGCGATGCCGCAATCGACAACGTCGGCAATTTCCGCAAACGTAAGATTCTGGAGTTCGCTGATATTCCGGCCGATGGCTGAACCTGACCAAAGTCCCGAAAGATTGCCAGGAACCTGACCGGACTGAGCTACCGAAAACATCAGGCTGGTGCGTGGAGGTGGCTGCAGCGATTGGTCCAGGTCTCTTTCAAACAACACACCGTCCGCCTGTGCGACCTTGTCCGTGATGGACTTGTCCAGATGGTGGTTCTGAGTGAGCCGATGGATCGACGGGACGATCGACACGTTGGAGTTCAAGATGTTGACGAGCATGCGGCGGTGGCCTTAGTAGGAAAAGTCGGACGGCAGACCCCGAATTCTGGCCTGCGACTGGCGCAGTGAGCCCGGGAGCAATCGCATTTGAAATGCTGCCAAGGCACTGCAGCCGTGGTCACTAATGGAGGCGCGGCCTTCGCTCCGGTCCACCGCGGTACGCCGCATTCAGCCAGTTCCTGCAGCTAACTTGCCGGCAGTGCATGATTTGCTTGACGGTACGGCAGCATGCTCAAATGTTCGGGATCCATCGCTAGGGCCCCCTGCAAAACGTTTGACGTCATCGGGCGACATCATGATGGACTCACCGGATAACTGCCTTGATCCACCGTCAGATCCAATGTCACAAAAGCCCACAGATTGGCGGCGATTGGTAGATTGGGCGCCAGCAACTGCGGATCCCCAGATCGCAAAGCTGCAGCGAATCGCAGACGGTCGGGGTGAAAATATCAATCACTACCACTACGCATTCACCTTTAAGAGGCATCTTGGCCGTACTATCAAAGTATGGTAAATGGAAATTTTAGTGCTACACATACTGCGGAGACACCAAGACCAATACACGAAATTCAGCGCTACCCAAACTTTGAATATCACTGATCAGCAGTGGGGCGTTAGTCAGAACCTCGTCGGGATCATAGATAAAAAAGACAAGTTGCGCGCAGTTTGGGTGCGCCCTGTATCGGGTAATGTCCACGATCAATTCCTCTCCGAGACTCCTGTCTGACATGGAGGAGCGTGTCTTCTTCACCTCGACAGCGGTCTTCAAGCCCGAAAGTAAAAAGTCGATGCGTGCACTCTTCCCTGCGACACTCGGCGTTGGCTCCTCCGGTCGGACAATATCCAAGGTCAGTGATCTGAACAGCGCACGAAGCGCGTCCTGCACGTCATATTCGTCGTTGAAAACGATCGTGGCGCGCTGCTCCCTGCGGATATTGATTTGTTTCGCGAAGGTGTGGAACCCGCGCAAAACTGTCAACATGCCCTCAAGCTCATCGCGGCCAACAGTTAGTTCCGTGCGCTGACCATAGACCTCTTCTACGGCCACCCTCCACTCTTCATCAAGTAAATTTTCCTCACGGCGTCGGTTGCCTATCATTGAAGCAAGAGCAATGCATGCAAGTAGGAGCGACAAAAGAAGGACCGCCGCAAAGAAAAACAGAGGTTTAGTGTCGATGCGGATGACATGGGTGTATTCGTATCGATACTGTGTCAGGCCTACTCTGTCACTTGAAACTCCTTGACCTTCCGATCTCATAGGCTCCGGCGATGGTGTCATGCGTGTCGTCAAGATGAGACCACGGTGATTGAACAAAGAAATCAATTCGCTTGGTAGTTCAATATCTTCGCCCGGCCGCCGTGCATTGAATGCCTTCAATCTCTTAAAGTACGGATCGGACACTTCCGCATAGTCTTTCGACAAAAACAACTCCTGTACCAGAGGGTTGGCAAGGTCTGTTGGCTGAAATATTGGCGAGATCAACAGCAAATAGGTTATTGTCGTAAACACCACGATGAATATGCTGCCAAAGAGAACGCCCCCTCGGTAAAACCGTATGATCCGTATCAACTGGGAAAGCGTCTGCTCGACATGTGGGCCTTTGCGACTGACGAAAATATTTTTGAATAGCAAAATCATGTTCCTCCGCTCTATTCACGATGAATTTTCGTAGCTCAGCATGTGGATACCGGAAGTCCAGGTGCGTAGGAAGTCACACCGGGCGGAGGAACACAGGTCGGAGCGGTGGACAAGATCGCCAACGATGCTTGGCAGCCCGCTGAGCACCTTGTTGACCGCCGGCGCCCGTGGCACCGGTTGCCACTGAGCCCGCACTTGATTCAAGCCGGCCGGAATCGACAAAAGGGAAGGCAAAGATATGCCGTACGCGTAGCTCGATGACGGGCTCTGTCTGATCAAGCAGCGATCGACCGCGAAGGGCGTAGACCACTACAAAATTCTGGATGTCGGAAACCGGGTGAGGTTGCCCAGCGTGCTACCTGGCCGGCGGCCCGTGGTCATTCACCAGACCCCGTCGCATGTGCAGTCGGCGTGGCTGCAGCACACCGGTGCTTACGAGGTCATGGGCAGGATCACGGACGAACGCGGAAGCCATCACGCGCATTCAGCACGCCCGCGAGAACCCGCGAGGACAATCCGCGCTGTGCTCCGCGTCCCGGAATCGATATGCCGGCGCAACTACCGCCGTAGGCTGATCAAGTGTTTGACCGCAGTCCGAACGGCCGCGCGGATTGCAGCAAGGCCCGCGTTGCGCTGCCGCGAGTAGCCCTTGTACAGCTCCTCGTGAGAACGAATGACGTTCTCAAACGGCCGCCTGTGGCTGTGATGCAGATGTGCTCGAGACGCGATGCGGCATCGAAGCACGGTCCCCTCGACCGGTTTCCGATCGCAACGCCAGCCCCCAGTCTGAGAGGAGAATTCTGTCGCCCGCTGGCAGCCGAGGAGATTTGCGACGCACTCTACGAACGGGATTCCCCTGCGAATCTGAGCTAACCAACTGATTCTTCGAGGAAAATCCGCAGGATGTAGCTGTCGGACGGCTTTTGGTGCTCTAAGCCACCTGAAATCGCACCTCGACGGTCCAAAAATCCACCCTCGCCTTGATTCTGCACACCTTAGATCATTGCGACCTGCAGCAGCACACCGTAAATCATCGGCACCTGAAGTCGGTGGATGCCGGAAGAAAATGTCTTCGTGGAATGTGCGGTAACGCTTCTCCAAGGCCCTGACATTGGGATGTCTGGCTGGCGCACGTCGAACTCTCCTGCTCGTTGGCTACGTCCTACCTACCGTTCCTGTCTCGATTTCCAGCAGAACTGGGCACTTGTTACCAGCTACCCAACATTCACGCCGGTGGCTGCAGCGCGTCGGACTGTCTCGCCGTTTCGGCCTTGACTGGCTGCCGCCGACGCTGCGTTACACCGTTTCCGGTTGGGGTCTGGGTTGGGCACGAAGCACTTTGTCTACCAAATTCTTCGACCTTGGTTGCGTAGCGTCTCACTGTGGTGATGTCCCAAGCCGTGGTGTAAGTCGATGACCTGAACAGGCTGAGATTCACATGCTCAGCGTGCCACTGCGGGCAGCCGAGTCGGCGCAGTATCGCTGAGCGACTGCAGTCCCTCCAACGTC
>Ga0247779_1000459_pt1 | contig 26125 bp, 25 predicted proteins | sample UWRJL221509R5_FD_179925 | JGI IMG/M metagenome (GOLD analysis project Ga0247779, IMG submission 179925) | Plant litter microbial communities from Arlington Agricultural Research Station in Wisconsin, United States - UWRJ-L221-509R-5 | ecosystem: Environmental > Terrestrial > Plant litter >... | reverse complement strand
CTAATGTCTGTGCAAAACCATTTGTGGCGCCCAGTGATCGCTTATTAGGAGCAGCGGCCGTAATGAACATGTATACACATCCTGGTGAAGGTAAGATCGACAAAAGAAGCAAATTTCAAAGAGAAGAGCATACCATATGCAAGCTCTGCCGCTATCAAACATAGAAATTGACATACAAGGATCATCCAAACAAGATACGAAAATCCTGTTTTTGCTACCAGAATATTCATCATAGGTGGAAACATAAATAGTGGAATGAACGCGCAGGAGGCACCGAAAAAGACTTTCTTGACTCCAAACCCTCGTACGAGCCATCCTAATAGCATGGTTTGACATATACTGTTCACGATACCAAAAGTTCCTAATATGATTCCCACTTGTCGGGGAGGAAGCGCAAGCCCTCCTATTTCCACTGGCATGGCTAAGAAAAGAGGTTGGATGGTATTGAAAGATGCCTCCAAAGACGAGATAGAAACGTAATTGAAGATAGGCACCATAATTTTCCACCGAAGAAGTGATTTGAAAGGAACAGGTTCCTCTATGGGATCCGACGAGGTAAGAAGAGGCTGCGATTCAGACGAACTTCTACGTGCCGAACTGTAAAAATATCCCTCTTTGATGGTCTGGAGGACTTTTAGCGACGCCTACAGCTAAACAAGTAAAACAGCGAAATACCGACCTCGTTTAAACCTAGAAAGAGCACCAGGCATGTAATAATAGATATAAATGCCATTACAGCACATGGTAGAAAATACGGGTATTCAGCCCAAAAGATACCAGAGAAAACGCTTGGAAAATGGTCGAGAGGACGCGCAAGCCAGCCTCCAGTGAAGGCGCTGCGAACTACATAAACATGAAAAACTGCTGATAACTTTACTTATGGCTTACCCGAACGAACTTCCGACCGCCCACGGAACGTGCAGCAACGCAAAGGCATCTGCGCTGTTCGTATGGTCTGTTATTTCGCCGACCATACTCTTGATTACTCCTATTGATTATTCATACGACTTGAGGTTATTACAAGCCTTGATGCGTGATAATCCGGAGAGCCAGGAACTCACCTGCGTTGCTATTAAAGGCTGTAAAAATGCATCGACTACGGTTCAAAATGAAAGTAATTTTTATTCAAGACATACGCATGAGCTTTTTAAAATAGAATTTGCCTGATAACAAGGGCCCAAAACGTCTTGGACAGGCCAAAAGAAATCATGGCAATGGCTAAAGCCATAGTTCCAAGAAAAAGGATCGGTTTACGCCCTATATGGTCTGAAAGTCGACTGCAGTACATTACACTTGCGAACGATAATATCTGGCGAATAGTTTCCTAAATCTGAGGTAATTTGGCGGGAAAGCGCATAGTGGAGAATCTCGAACATGCCATAGCACCCGCATAGTAGCCGACCTTTGCGTGTTCCCCGGTCACTGAAGAAATTAACTAAGAAAAAGAGCCGGAGATCAAGCAAAGGAAGAGCAGAGATATTTCTTGATAACGTACCTCGCTAAGAAATGGGAAAATTACGAAGGTTGAGGCCGATTCCGCGAATCTAAGCAACAAGAGAACGGTTAGCTGTCCAGTAGGGATGGGTGTAGGTTGCGCTTGGTCGGTATCATTTCGCCTCATAGCACAGCAGTAATCTGTAAAGTAAGTATAAGATCCCAATAGCCAGAGTCCCTCGACAGCGGGCTGTTCCAAAACCTCTGGCTCTGTAGTCCCCCGAAGTTACGACTTTAACTTGTCGTTAGCACTGTAATTGTGATACAAAGAGCTACTGCCAGTGAGCATATGGCAGAGTGAGAGTAGAGTATTAAATGTCGCAGCCTCAGACTCAGGAAGCCAGTAATCTACTCTCAGCCTGCTCTGGACTTTGTGGCAGGAGAAGAGTGCGCTGTTTGATGCGGTCACCAGGCTCGGTAAAGCGATTGATAGGAATAAGATAAGATAAGATTGAATATCGTAGTTTCATAGTTGACTCCGATCAGTTGTTAGGGCGCACGATGAAGACGATAAGATTGATGATTAAAAATATATACAACGAGTTTGAAATACCGTTGTACTTATTCACAGCATAATGTCTATGCTTCCATAGAGGAGTGGCAGTGTCTATTTCTACGTAAATATAGGTGTAGGTGGTGTGGCACAAATAATGTCTGTATTGCTCTAGAGCTTATATATAGTTAGCACCGCCATTTTATTTACGAAGCACAATATACATGTAGAATTGATTCCAGAGATTTCTAGAACTCGAAAAACATAAGCGGGGATGGGAAAAGCTCAGTGCAATTTTTGAGGAAGCTGATAAGCCAGCCAAACTCCCCCAAAGCTTAGAACAATGAGCATGGCATACACTGCATGACCGCAAAGTATATGCCGTTCAATCGAAAGCGATAAGAGACCACTAGCAATAGCAGGTGTAACTATACGCCCTATCGACGCCAGTGTTTGCGCAAGGCCATTCGTAGCGCCCAGTGAACGTTTATTAGGAGCGGCGGCCGTGATGAACATATATATGCAGCCTAACCAGAGATTAATGGCAGCCAAAATCATTGAAAATTGAAAATAAGGACGCACTGTATGCCAGGTCTGTTACAACCAAACACAAAACCTGACATCCAAGCATCATCCAAACTAAACACGAGAATCCTTTTTTTGCCACGAGAAGATTCATCAAAGGCGAAAACATGAACATAGGCATGAATGAGAAAGCAGCAGCTACGAAAATGGCCTTGACACCAAACTTGTTTACGAGTCTCCCTAGAAGCACAGTTTGGCATATGCTATTTGCGATACCATAAATTCCTAAGATGATCCCCACTTGGTGAGGAGGAAGTCCAAGGCCTCCTATATTCACTGGCATGGCGAGGAAGAGAGGTTGGATGGCATTGGAAGATGATTTTAATGATGTAGCACAGACGTAGTTTAGGATTGGTACCATGATTTTCCATCGAAGAAGTGATTTGAGTGGAACTGGCTCTTCCGAGGAATCTGAGGCAAGGAGAGGCTCGGATTCAAAAGAAGAATGCTTGTAGGCGTGCTTATAAAGATATCCCTGCCTGATTGTCTGGAAAGGTTTTAGTTATAATTTTGAGTCTCGACTCATTAACATGAATATTTACCTCATCTAACCCCACAGTGAGCGCGAGACATCCAATGATAGATATCAATGTCATTACTGCGCATGGCAGAAAATATGGGTATTCGGCCCAAAATACGCCAGAAAATGCGCCTGGAAAACGATCTTGTGGTCTCTCTAGCCAACCGCCGGCGAAAGCTCTGATGATGGCGTATGAGAACGATAAATCACCGATAAATATGAACTCAGTCGACTTGCCCAAAAGAACTGCCAGCCGCCCATGGGACATGCAACAGTGCAAAGGCGTCGGCGCTATTGGTATGGTCCGTTATGTCTCCAACCATGCTTTTGATGACCCCTATGTTTGTATAAATTAACATCTCTTGACAGGTTAATGTATGGTTTACCTGCGTTGCTATTTAAAGACGTGAAAATGCATCGACTACAAGAAAATATTCGTCAACGTCGACAGGGTATATAAATTTTCATCGATAATACTGACCTGGCAACAAGTGCCCAGAACGTTTGGGACAGACCGAAGGATGCCATCGAGCCCGCCAATGCCAATGTTCCAAGTAGTAGAATTGGTTTGCGTCCAATGTGGTCCGATAGTTGACTCCAGTACATGACGCTAACAAGTGACAACCCTTGGCGAATAGATTCCTGAGGTCGATAGAAGCAAGGTTCTTCAATCTTGTTAGAAATTCGAAAGGGAAAACTAACCATAATACCGGCGTAGTAGCCAACTTTGGCGTCGTCGCCTCCTGTCACTGAAGAAATCAACTATCCATTGAAAATGAAAAATGAATCCGCAGTAGACTAGAGACAGAAATTGGTTGCTCACTTCGTTGAGAAATGGAAAAATAACGTAGGCGGAAGATGCTTCTGCGAATCTGAGAAATAGAAGAATGGTTAATTGTCCAGTAGGGAGAGGTGTTCGGCGTCCAGGCATTTTCAAATCGGAATCCTTTCGTTCTGGATTAACGTATCGTGTCATAATACAGGTGTGAAGTACCAAAGTCCCAGAGAGCCCTAAAAAGATAGAGAGAAGCAAAAAACGCGAGGAAACAGTCCTTTATGGTCCTACTGGCTGGCAACCCGGTTTATAACCCTTCTCCATACTCAACGAAGCCCCTGAAGTTCGAGGATAACTACGTTCAGCATATAGCGAAATGCGAGCAGATTGATACTCCTAGTTCCAGGAAGCATCTCATATGCAGACAGAACGGTGGCAACAGTCGAAGGAAGATACAGCGCATGATAACGTCCAACGACTTACATGATGGCATTAAAGAAGAAGAGATAAGATGCCGCACCAACGCCAAATTTAGGATCCCAATTGATTAAGAGCAATCGAAATCTGATAAGATAAGATCGCTCATATTACGACGACCAACCGCTGATAAACTCTTTCAATCACTCTTCTTTCGATTTTGAAGCGATACTTCACAATTTATATCGGATATACTTAAATTCCATAACCGATAATTCTAACGATGCCTCCCAAGGGCGGAAACGCGAAGAAAGAGAGCGGACGTGCCAAAAAAGCAGAAAACGAGTCTAAAAAGCAGGAACAAGCCGCCGCTGAAAAAGTCCGTATTATATTCATTGATATACAGATCTAAATCTAATACTTTGATAACCATGATGATGATCTACAGGAAAGAAAGGAGGCGGAGAAATGGACCGACAAGGACGTAAAAGGTGGCAAAGCAAAGGCTGAAGACAAGGAGGAGAAACGGAAAGCAGATCTCGCTCGCAAAGCTGAGAACGCACGTCTGCTCGCAGAGGAGGAAGCAGCAGTGGCTAAAGCAAAATCTAAGGCGCCAGCTGCTGGGAAGAAGAAAGACGCAGCGAAGAACGTCAAGCCCGCCGGACCTGGCTCTATCGCTGCTGGTGGAGGACTCGGAGATGCAGCAGCAGAGCCTTCGAATCCTAAATCCAAGGAGCCAGAGGAGGTCGAGAGCTTCTCAGCTACTGGCATCGACAATGCGCTCGATCTCCTGGAGGTTGTCACGGCCAAGATGGATAAAGCAAGTGTTGGACAACAAGCCGCTGGAATCGAAAGACATCCAGAGGTACGATCCGCCTCAACTGTTCCGCCTCTCAATCTAACTTCGTAACATCCGCTCTCTAGCGTCGATTCAAGGTATGAAAAAACCCCCAAAATTATGGATCCAAGTCGAACAGAGCTAATATATTCTTCTATCTTAGGCTGCACTGGAAGCATACACGGAACGCGAACTTCCACAAGCCAGACAAGATGTGCGTAATGCCGTGATTTATATAATTCTATGCATAGCACATGTCTAACCCAAACCCAATAGCACCCTGGCCTACGTCTCCAGCAATACAAGGTGAGTTAACTAATCAACTTACTCGTGGCTCGAAACAGAATCCCTCATCAACAATTATGCCATCCACAGGATCTGCTATACAAGCAGTTCCAAAAATCCCCAGAGAACCCGTCAGTTTTTCTTGCTTATCCTATCCTTCCTTATGCTCACAATTATATTTTCATCCTCTCAGGTACAATCAAGTTACGATTTCATACGACGCCACGAAGGAGGAGAAAGTCGATGCCCTAAAGGCCAAACAAGCCGAGGTCGAGCAAAGACTTCGCGAAAGGAAGTAAAGGCACACATTGCAAACTTCATTTACTTTGCTCTGCTTGCATCATCTATAATTGTATAGAACTACCCGAGAGATTGGGTAGTAAGTATACGGCCCAGCGCTCAAAGGGATTCAAAGTCTCCATCTTCATCAAATTCATGAACTAAATACATAACACGAACGATCGGCGTGAGATGTACTAATCTGCCAAATGACCCCTGCACACAACTTACATGCAGCTTTGTAAAAGTGCGATTACCATCATTTTATTCATCATGACCGAACGTGTTGATTCCAAAAATCAAAACACGGAAACGTGTTATGCATCAAAGATCAACGTAGCCATGATCTGTCGAAGCCATGTTTTGCACTCCTTGAAACAGGCAAGTACATACTACGGGGAATAGACGAATAGACGGGGCAAGTAAATGAAAAGCGATCGATAGCAATGATGGTGTTATATATAGTGGAGTGTGTTACAGAGTATTTGAGTGTAATATATACGTGATTAAGCAATAGAATGTCCTCTAATTTACAGACCAAGATAAGAGCAAAGCTACAGAGAGAAAGAGAACGAAAGATAATAATGCATAGAGAGAGTCGTGTCAAGATGCGTAGCAGCCGGTGTCGTTAATCGTACAAAATTACAAGAATATTTTCTTTGCCTGGAAGAAGGGTCGGTTAGAATAGGGTTGAATATAAATATTGGATTATAGGTTTGCAAAAGGCACAATCGATAAGATCAGAAATAAAAGGCAATATTCGGTTTGTCTCCACAAAGGATCAGAACAGGTCTGAATAGTATTCATCCGGGAAGGAAGGGCCGCAAACAAGACGGAGAAGGTGAACTCACGGGTATAGATAGTAAACCATAGAAGTATAAGTGAAGGATGCGAATACCTGTGAGAGATGATGTCAGTGATGTTATAAACGGATCATGGAGACGACGGTAAAGTGAGCAGTGGATCAGAGTTTAAAAGGCAATATCGGTTTGTCTCCAAAGTAGAAACTCGGAACAGGTCTGATAGATTATCATCACACAAAAGAGAACACGAAGATTTTTTTTAAAAAAAAGATGGTACGTGTACTCACAACGAAAGCGAAGGGAATAAATCAGTTTGAAGGGATCGGAGGCATGGAAGTTGCGAATTTCTTCCACTTCTGTCTTGCAGGAGCGGTTTCACCATAAACCCAGTCATCATCCGCAACGTCCAGACTGAAGCGGGCGTCGCAGTCCTCGATAAATACGCCGACACCAGACCCCTCAAGTGGGTCAAGGAGCTGCTCGTAGGCGGGTTGATCATCGTCGAAGGTCTTCAGCTTGCGAAGAGCCTGAATGAGGTCGTCCGCAAGAGGAGAAGAATTTGGTGGGTCCTCCTTGACTGGTTCCCACCCGACAGGGGGAGAGCCCGGTGGAGAGATGAGGAAGTTCTTCTCAATCGCCGGTGGTTTAAGATAGCTGGCGTTGGGAATCCAACAGTGTTCTCCCTCAGGAATAAGAGGGTTCGGGTCTGCACGGTATACACGTAAGACGATCTGCTCTCTGAATGAAGGGGGATCATGAATAAGCACGCCCGACGGCGAAGAAAAATAGTGAGCTTACCCATCATGGGCGGTGTCGAGAACGATGGGGTCACTCTTCTGCTTCGCCAGCTCTGCCTGTTGCTCGAAATCGTACACAATAATGATACGGCCGAAGCCTGGTAATGGCACCCATTGATTGATATTGCCGAATGTTGCAAAGTGGTCCCGCAGCATATCCAGAATGAGGGGATCGAAGAAAGATTTAGGGAGAGACGTTACTGCTAATGTGTTTGTGGGCTGCAACACTGGGGGGGATGGTGGGGACGACGGAGGGGACGGAGAGCGAGAGGAGTAAGATAATTCTCGGGCCATGGAAGATGGGAGAAGGAGGAGACCAGGATCGGCCTGCATCAGAAAATGGAATTTTTAAGGCATCTCCCGCTGCGCTTAGGTAAGCAGACTCTCTCAATGGGGCTATTTCGCAAACCCTACCCTGTAGTTATGGGGCAGTGAAGTTGCTTATGCTCCTCGTTCGAACTAATTTCCTCTGAAGCAGGGTAAAAATATCGACACACATCAAAATCCTGTGCGTCCGAATCAAAGATGATCAGATTTTCGTGGTTGCCAATGCTTATCGTAATAAACTTCTGACTAGCATCATGCCGTCAGTACACATACGACTCTGAACGCGTTCATTTCGCCTAAGTTATTAAGCTCTGGATGCGTATCTGCCCGGCACATCGTCCTTGGCTATTTGGACGTTAAAGGGACTTCAATGGACGAAACTGTACAACTTACATGCATGGTCGTACCACTTTGTGGATTTAGGAATGTCAAAACCGAGTATTTTTAAAGGTACGTGCATGGCCAGACGATGTTAATTGTAAGTGCCTTTTTTGACTGTTCGGACCCTCCTGAAACTTGATTCTGTCCTGGTTGCAATGTCGTCAAGATAGCTTTCCGCTTCATGTGGACAGGCCTGCAAGTATAACTATTTCATACCCTAGAAATGCCAGTTTACGGCATTGCTATCGCCCCCTCCCACAGCTTCTAAGGCAATCCCTAGAGGTTTAATAATCAAAAGCTTTTCTTAACCTCGTGTTTGCTACTTTTTGAACGTTCATCCCACAAGGTTGGCAACGCATTAATGCGGTCAGTCGAACGGTACCTTAGATTCCTGTGTAGGTATACGTATATATTTTTGTCTTCCGATCTTCTCGACAATACGCATGCTATGTGGGTCTTCTGCCTGAGAATCGCAAGTTCGCAGCTGACTACCTATGGAGTCAATCCACTTTCTGCGAAGGAGATTCACCTCGGATGTCCACAGAGTCCGAATTCACGTATAATTTCAGAGTTTTCATTATAACACTGCTGGAAGCAGTTGCGGAGAGTAAGAAAGACAGTCAATAAGGTCGAAGTTCATCCGAACGTGTAGTGCCTCCAGCGCAGCCTCCAACTATATTATTACCACCATGAAGTTCGAAGTTTTGGATCTGCAGGTTAAAATGAGACTTGAGCGTTGACGCGGACGTTGGATGCTGCTGAAGTGGCTCCGTGTCTGATTATAAGGGTGAGCGGAGTAATGAACACGTCCAAGACAATACGAGGGGACGAATCTTGGATGAATCTTCAAAGGATTGAAAGGAAGTGCCCATTGCGGATATCAGGATTAGAGGCGTGAGAATAAATTGAGGGTTGTACAAAGATGTACAAAGCACTTGAAATACAAGGGTCCCGGTCCATCACAATTACGTAATCCATCGGCTAGGGTGTTATTGTCTCTAGTGCCGCCGCTTATTTGCATTTTGATTGTGAGGACAATGCAGTCGCCCATCTTAGCAAGAACAATGAGCTCTAAAAACCAAGGGAACTGGGGCTGTCGGGACTACTTTTTGGGCAGCGAGTTCGGGTGAGAATACTCTTGCTTTCGCTCTTCTATCACATCCACTTTCTGAGCGCGACAACTGCCATGTTCTCAACGCTCCTCCTCGTCATTCTTTCCTTCGTCTTCATCGCGACTGTCGGTGAGTAGTGTGTTCTATCCCTCTCTGACTTAAGCTCATAAGTTTGTAGTCGCACAATCTTCGCCTTCTGTAGTATGCGTTGCAGGCCAATGTCTTCAAGGTTTATCGAATATCACAAGTATGTGATTTCACTCTTTTTGTAATCTAGCGTCTGACATTAATTTCGATAGTTGGCGCAAAGCTTTCAGCTAATGGTGCTCCTACGAGTATTCAACTACTTCCTGGACAATACTCCTCTACAACTAATCCTCAACTACTACACACCTTATTAACATCGTCATCTGCCACGTTAACAAGCTCCCCGGGCTTCAACTCGTCATCACAAGTTACGCTACCGCTCAACATAAACCTAGATGCGGGACTTACCATCTATTCACAATCTCTATACTCTGGTCAAGCAGCATTCTCTCAACTTCCTTCATCCCCCATCTCCAATTCATCGACACCTTTGACGGCCAGTTCACTTGCGCTTTCCGACAACGTATGGGCAGCCGTGACCACGGGACCGAACCAAGATCGTGTAATCCTATGGAATTCCATCCCTGACGTGTCTCAACTCCCTTCTGGGACATCTAGCTCTCTTTCCCTCGTCGATATCCAATCTACGGCATGCACGCCTGCGTGCTCCGGTTCTGGTGTATGTTCGGCCTCGGGGACATGTACATGCCCAACGGGGTTCACAGGGTCTTCTTGCGAGTCTTGCGCAGAAGGGTTCTTTGGACCAACATGCCAGCCTTGCCCAACCGGTTGTGCTACCTGTGACCAGGGTATTACGGGTTCTGGCCGTTGCCTAACTCCAATTGTCCCGAATGCACCATCGACGTGTAACTGCCTCAACGGTCAGTGCGGAGCCAATGGGCAGTGCGCATGCAACCCCGGCTGGGTCAACTCGAGTAATGGTACCTTGTGCGCTCAGTGCGCCCCTGGATTTTTCCTTACGTCAACAGGAGACTGTCAAGGTATGTCTTTATCTTTTCTTTATTTTTGAGACTTCTGGAAGAGCTTTTGTTAACCACTTTAATTATAGTTTGCACACTGGGTTGCACGCAATGTACAGACATAACCGGTGTTTGTCTTGCTTGTCAATCGGGATTCACTCAGGATGCCAACGACAAGACGAAATGTAATGCTTTAGAATCAAGGACTTCAGATGGAATAACTGTCTGCCCTGATGGGAGTTTCAGTTCTGGTGCCCAGTGCAGTCGGTGTTCACCCTCTTGCCGTACTTGCAATGGACCATCTTCAAACCAATGTATTCTTTGTGCTGCTGGTTCCTATCGCTTCAACGGCAATTGTGTTACTGCAGATTCCAATGGTGTTTGTCAGGGCACGAATGGAATGATTGCAGACAATAACAAAAATGAATGTGACAGTACGTACCTTTCCGGTAATCGTTTTTTCACCCCATGTACTAATGAATATCTGCCTCTTTTGTGTAGCCTGCGGAGCTAAATGCACTTCTTGCCAAATTCCTAATTTCGACGTCGCGTCTACAGTCAATCAACTTCAATGCACTGGGTGCTTACCCGGTTTTGTCCTTTCAAAGGGAAAGTGCGTTGCAAGTTGTCCTTCAGGCACGTTTGTTTCGCCGACAGACAATCTCACATGTACTGGTACGTCGTAAAGAATTGTATCTATTGCCTCCAAATACCATCTCATATAACTCTTTTTAGCATGTTCTTCATCCTGCGGCACTTGTGTGGGCAGTGCCGATTTTTGCCTGACTTGCGCCTCTGGTCTACTGGCCTCGTCGGGTCAATGTGTATCCACCTGCCCATCGAACACATTCAGTTCTTCGGGGAGCTGCCTAAAATGCCATCCGGACTGTGAAAGTTGCACCGGGCCTTCATTCAATCAGTGTTCGACCTGCCCATCCGGGCGACCTGTTCTCACGAGTGGGAGATGCCTTCCGACATGCGCGAAATCGCAGTTTTTCGATAAGACGACCTCCTCGTGTCAGGCTTGCGACTCAAGCTGCTCGAGCTGTTCCGGATCAGGTCCGTCGCAGTGTCTTGCGTGCTCGAGCTCGACCCAGGTGCTCCGTGCCGGGTCTTGCGTGTCTGCAAATTGCAACAGCTCGTCGGAGGTTATTCCTGGGCTGGGTGTGTGCCTTTCGGAACTGGTATTGGTTCCTACTGCGTCTGGGACGGGCAGTGCAACGCCTCTGCCTACCATTACAGGTTTAGGGGATCCCATTGTCATCCAGAAGCGTGGCGGCCTTGCCTGGTGGCAGATCCTGCTCATGGCGCTGGGCTGTGCCTTTATCTTCTTGATGTTCATCATGTGCTGCCGCAGACGCGCGAAGAAGCAGCGGGCGAAGAAAACGGCCAAATTTGCTACTGCGAAAAGGCTTGAAAAGTCGTCGAGTTGGAAGTGGCGCCTTGTGAGGTTTGGCGAACGATTCTTTGGTCATAAGACCAGGCTACGCAAGGTTGAACCTGACGTTCTGCCTGTTGCTTATAATCATCATAATCACCATCAATACGAGACGTCTCCGGCTTCAAGACCGCATAGCGTTATCAGTAATTATCAGGATATTAAACTTAAAGATTTAAAGACGGGAACTTCGGCTTCATCGGAGGACAAAAAGAAGAAGAGGGAGACCGAATACGATGCGGACAAGTTTATTGATGCTTATAATTATTCGACTTATTCGCGCTCGACTAGGACACCATCTACGCTACCTGATCTGGACGGACCGCTATACAAAGAACGCCAGAAACAGCGCAGAGTTGAACAAGAGTCACTATACGCTGAAGTAACCGGAAAACAGAGGCTTACACCCGAACCACGCCAGCCGTTGAAGAGGGAGCTTTCTGGGGCATCAAGGTTTACGAGCAGCACTGTTGACACGCGAAAGACGCGGAATCGTACCAAGGAGGGCGTTCTAATCGACATTGGAGACGACAGGGAAGCGAAGACGCCCGTTTTCCCTTTGCAAATGGCTCCCCTTCCTGCTTCGAATAACGTTACAGGGTCATCGACACATTACATGCCTATACCGATCCACAGTATGCCGCCGCCAGTGACTGAGGCGCAGGCGTACGTGCAAGCTGTTCGGCCGGTGCTTCGCGGCAGCCCTGGGCTTTCTCAACCTGTAGCACCGCTAGGGCCAAGCGCGACTGGAGGCAGTATCCCAGTGACTTTGACCTCTAACGCGACTGGCGGTCAGGGCTCGTATTGGCTTACGCCAGTGATGCCCCACCCGCAACCCGTTGGCGGGACCCATTCCAACATATATCATCCATATCACACTGAAGACACCGTTGTTCTTCAACCGATGAACACTGGTGGATCGTCTCGCAATCCATTCCGACAAGGGATGTTTTGAGCACAAGTCAGTGCTCGACACATTGAATAGCAAGTATTCAATTACGGACATACTTACGGTCGACGGACCGAATTATTGTTATTTGATGAACTTTTTCTTTCGTTCCATATAGATGAATTATTTGTACCTAACAATCCTTTTTTCCACTTTCCCTCTTTCATTCAAGATTTCATTACGCCATACGTCCTTCTAGCATCAATCATCATGACAACTCATTCACACTATCAGCTGCAGCATACATACTCCAGGATTTCTATTTCCCTATATTCTTAACGTACCCCACATTCATTCAGCATTACACGCATTACCCCGCATGTTTTTTTTTTGTCTTTTATCACCACCACCACCATCATGTAGCATACTTATATTTGTACTTAACGCGCACGTCGCTATAATGATCTGCAAAAATAAAACATAAATGACTTTTAAGACCATGATGCGATGGGTATGGCAACTCAGGGCTGGGATGGTTAGTCGTTGCCGCGTGACGGAGATCCCAGATTTCATCTTTAGCCTCTCTCAAGCCTGTCTTATCGGAACTTGCGGGTCGCGTGGTAAGGCTGACTACACAGCGCCTCTTTCTTTCCTTTATAATCTCCAGTTTCCCCTTTCCTTTTTTATTGCCTTCTAATTCCTTTTTTTTACGAACTGTCCTTATTTTTCGCGTAGCGTTCTTTGTTCACCATTTTCCGAGAAAGATTTCAACGTTTCTACCGCTTTTTGACTATGATCGTCGAGCGGGCCTCGTATAACTGGGCGTATTCGGAAGACATCCCTGGGTCAAGGTGTGGACCAGACGACGGACCATGGCCACGACCGTACCAAGTTCTGGACGAAGACGAACTCTGGCGCGAGCTTAGGATTCTGGCGAAACCTCAAACCGCGCAAATGGGAGAAGAGGCAAAGTACAAAGCGGACAGTATCAACTTTCAACCGTCCCCAAACACGAAAACGCAGGATCGCTATGTGGTTACCCATTTGAAGGTCAACGGTCGTCTGTGGTCGTTCACGGGAGTGTTTGACGGTGTGTGCATTTCAACACCCTCTGCTGGGGTTTTCTCTTGTTCATTCGGAACGGCTAATTCTATTACGTTCTCATTCTCCCCCCACCCCTGAAGGTCATCTTGGTGACGTTACAGTCGAGCACGTCGCACATCATTTGCCTATCATCGTCCGCGAGTTCTTGACCAAAGCAGAGGAAACTAATGGAGGCGTGCATACCGCGGAATCTATCTCTGAGCTCTTTGGCAAGGCAATTATGGCTTTTGACGATGCGATTGCTCATGATGTATTGGACTTGTTTGGTGGCTCTGTTGACAAACTTGATGATTACACTGACGCTCAAATTCGGGAGGTTATCAACGACCAACACAAAGGTGGTGTCAACTGGCGGAAAGCTCGTCTCTGCATGTACGGTACGACTGCATTGGCTGCTCTAGTCGACCCGGAACACAATAATCTGTGGATAGCTAATATCGGGGACTGTCAAGCATGTAAGTATCCGAATTATCATCCAACTATTTGTCAACACCGTCCGTTGCCATTGGCTTGCGTCACGGTTATGAAACGGTGTTGTTATAATTTCAAACTGTTCGCTGACATATTAAATCCTCTCCTGTTTAGTCATGGTGTCGCCGACCAATAGTGCAAAAGACTGGAAAATCGAGGTATTAACTACGAGTCACAACGGCGACAACGACGCCGAGCTCGAGCGGATCCGAAACAGTCATCCAGGTGAACCAGAGTGTGTGATAGATCGTAGAGTCCTCGGTGCCCTCGCCCCCACCAGATGTACGTTCCACTAATCCTAATTGATAACAAGTTTCTAACCTATATTTGTCTATCTCACTCAACCCACTCTCAACCCGCTTTCAATTCCGTCCACTCCTCGATCACCAAAATACGTACACACTTGTGTTATACGGAATGTTTATTCGGCAGGTTTTGGCGATATCCCCTTCAAGCAACCACCTGCGTTCACAAGGCGTATTTTGTACAACTTGTTCCCTGGGTTCCACAATACCTCACCATGGGAGGAATTCCTTGTTCGCAATCAGACGCCACCCTATATCACCGCCGAACCGCAGATCATCCACCGTCGTTTAGATGAAAATGAGGCCACTTCATCTACGCCTGTGAGCGCCGCTCCTTTGGCCTCACGCACAAGCAGCGCTTCTTCCATCGCCAAAAATATGTTTCGCTCAAATAATAATAGCAACGTCGCGAAGCAAGCTGCTGCTGCTCCTTCCCCTCCGGCACCTCAATCTCCTCTACCCCGGTTCCTCATCCTGGCATCAGACGGGTTTGCTGATCTGTGCGATGGAGAGGGCCAGAAAAGGATTATTGAAAGCTGGGCCCGCAGTATGGTAATGCGCAATCCCCCGGAAAGCGTCACTGATTCTGAGCCTGGGTCTCGTCATGACAATATGGCACTAAGGCTTCTTCGCCGCGCGGTCGGAGGCGAAGACAGATTTGGTGTATCCAGAGTCCTTACTCTGGATATGGACGTGGCGTGGATTGATGATACTTCCATCGTTGTCCAAACGCTCTAATGTGCTTCACGCGCGTACATGAACACGAGGCCGTAATCGAATTCTGGTCGATTCTGGACGCGTTGTTGGGGATGAATTCTTGGTTTTTTTCCTTCTGAAAGGTTATCGCGATGCTTACCAAGGTATGTATATAGGTCAGCCTGCCTTCTACCCTGTCATCTCTTCCTTGTCCGTCTGTCATTCCATCTCCATCGCACATTGGTATATCATACATTGACACGCATCCAACATATCTCCAAACCCATCAACGGGAACCCTCCATGAACCCTCCATGAACCCTCCTCTGCTTTTCCTGCTCAAATCCATATTGTTGTTGAAATTCCGTGATTGCTCTCGTTTGTATACTCATAGCTCATATTCGCCACATGCATTTAGTCTAGCTAGCATTCTCGTTTTCTTTCCATTCATTCCGGGGTCTAAATTTGTACATTATTCAATATCCCCTCAAATTTCTTTCCTTTTCATTCATATACCTACTACTTTACTGGCTGAACATCTGTCTGTTGGCTTCTTACCCCCATCCTCATGCGACCCGGGCATTTAGTCTTATGCTTACCTTACTTTGGGCTTTCTGTTGTAATTAATGGTATTTTATTGGATCAAAACAAAAACTCAATTATAAACTTGTTGATATACTGTGACCTTTTCCTTAGTCCTGAGGACAGGTTTTTCAAGAAATATACAAGTACAACCACGATACTTTCTTAGGCAGTGGGCACAGATAAACGCCGCCACATTGCCGTGGATTATATATAATCATCACCCCGCACTTGTCATCCATTGATCATCTCTTTTAAATGCACAAAACCTGTAAGCAGGCCCATTAGGATATATGTATATACGTCGATGCACAGAGTGCGCAGATCTGGGTGTCCATGTCACTTGTCAGCATGCCGTAGGATCCAGCTTGACGACACTCCCTGACACACCCATTCAGTATTCATATTTCCTGGCAGGGTGGATACAAGACACTTATTCGCTGTACGATATGTTCTCGTGATGCAATTTCCGAGGTCGACATTTGCGGCCCTGACGATCATCAATCTTTATTCCTTTTTTTCGAGAGGGTAGTGCGAGGGTCTCATGGTGGAATTTGACTCTATTTAGTCGGCTTCAGGCGCCCGTTGATCGCAGGTCATATTTTTGACTCCTGGAAATGACAAAATCTTGGTACACCATAGGTTAAGGTCATGATATATCTGCTGGGCCGACAATAGAGGTAGAATGAACTCCACATCTCTGGGCATTTACGACACAAGAGGTATTGGTCCTATATAATAGATGATATCAAGGTGATGTATCAAGACGTATGTATATGCTGAGCGTTTATAGACCTTACCAGTCTCCTATCAAGACCCCGGCGCTGTTTTGTAACGTGATTGAACTTTTCATTGTTCGCCCAACTAGGAATCAAGGAAGCTATATCAATCCGGATTCCGTTGAATGACCGTCATGAATCATGATCATGATTGATAGTCTTGGAAATAGAGATAAGAACCGGAACTTGATCATAATGTCGTATTACATAGCATATGTGTACACACCACTGACAGAGCACGCGTGCATACGCGTTTAGCACAGTCTCCCGCCATCCGTTTCTACCGCAAAAATAAGAAGACTCAAGTATGAACACCGCGTATTTAGATTACCCCGATTACCAGCTTTTTGAACTGGTGCGGTGAACTCTGGAGGACCAACCAACGGCGCAAGACCTTAGAGGTATATGGTCCCCATCGTATTTTCTCCATCAAACAGCTATCGTTGGTAATCTTTTTGGAATTAGTTAGTAATTCGGTGGCATATAGCGCTGAGCAGACAAAAACCAACCTGCTCGTAACCGAAGATTCAGATAATGTAGCGAAAGTACGAAATTGTAAGGCGTTGAATGAAATCCGACCCGGGATGAATCGATGATGGACAATAGGCTGGATTTCTGAGCGGCCTAAGCCACAATTAGTGATGTTTTTCTTCCCATTGTGTCTTGAGTAGGGCATCTGACAAATGGCATTATACAAGCATACCATTTGGACAGTTAGGAGTTCTCAAGACTAACCTAGAAAATTCTGGTACAGATGATAAAAGGGGTCAATGAAAATCTCTTCTGACCGGGCGAGTGAACAATAGGGCACAGGACGAGACTACTTACAGTTTTCACAAGCACAGAAGCCTCTTATTGACGTGAATATTGAATTATATCACCGAAGAATACGTCGTAGCCAAATTCGACGGAGATACCAAATATTCCGGAACTCTGCAATTTACGAGATATCTGTCCACAAGTTGGGGTAATGAAATTCATTAAAATGACCTGCTTAACCCGACTTCTGATTTCTGATAAGTATTCTTAAGTATCAGAATTGAGAAATAGCGACAGACGCTTCAAAGCTAGTAGCAAACCCAACCAAGGCCCAGAAATGAAGTAATGGAGGCTCAGCGAGAATTCCAAAGTAGAGCATTATTGAATCATCAGAATGTAGTTTCTTTGGGATTAAAGGCAGAGTTTGTCACTACCACTAACGACGAGATGGAAGCTGAAAGGAAAACGCGCGGCCCTGGCACTAGGTAAGGGAAAGAAGATAAAATAAAGCCGTGACCAAGGCTACACGTGATGTGAGCTTTCGCGTTACAGGCCTTCAGTCGCGGCCGCGTAGCCACGTTGTACATAGCCACATCTTCGAGTAGAAATTTCAACTCCTTCAGGGACATCATCGGAGCATATCTCGCGTTTTGTCTGTACGTGTATCTGCTATCTGCTACTCAAACATATAATAATATTTCGGGAACCTCAGATCTTGCAGATTATCGGTTCTGAACGTTGAACCGTGGCAAAGACCTGAAAGCAGTCGGCTTTCGTTACTTGCATATCTGATACCAGGCAATATGCTGGAGGTCGATGCTTCTCGTAAGCCATGTTTCCTTGTGGATATTATTTCCCTTCATCCTGATTATAATTCCACCAGAAATTGGAAGCAGAATGTAATGCCATTCTCCGAGCCTTGGCGCCTAATCAATCGCGTACTATCATATCAGGCACATAGAAGTCACATAATTATCCGATGGCTCAAATTTCAAGCCGCCTGAGAGTACCCGGTTGGCCTCTTCCCACCACCTAAGCAAGAACAAAAGTCATGAAACCAGAACTACTTCTATAAGTGATACACCTCTGCTGGTGTGCTCTGCTCACTTATATGCGATGAGATACCTTAGCATATACTCGGAAATTTGGATTGTACAGAAACCATCAAGGTCTAGATCTCCAAGTACTTTCCATATCTCGTCAACGACTGGCACCTTAGTAGCTCAGCCTTTTTCTTGCTTCTGCTTGTCATCTTGATCCCAAACTTCTGGCAGGGTGTCACATTTTGACGAAGCTGCTCATCTCTCGGAACTTTGACGACAGGATTTTGTAGCTCTCTGCCCTTCCGCGAAGACAAGCCGGAGTATAACTGTGCTTCGTTGCGCCTCGTGGCAAAAGCAGTACGGAGGACTGTTAGATCACCACATGCACCGTGGTTCCTGGGAGTGCGGACATCGCGACTTCTTTTTAAACGTGGCTTCGCTTCCTTATCTACTTATCTACGCAAGTGGTGAGGGTAGTATGGCTTTGTCGAACAAAGTTATGTTTTTTTACCTGGTTATTATTATCACGTACGTTAGGACGTCATTCATGAATCAGAGTGATCATCATCGCCATCCTGACATGTTTATAGAGAAAGAAAGTCGCTTTCAGTGGAATAGGCCGGCTTACCTGCATATCCTTATCGACGTTGTTATGCGGCTCCGTATATCATATTTCGTCGTCTCGGTTGAACCTGCAAATCTACCGAGTGTGGGGCGTGTAGGAAAGCGCCACACATCCCTCGGCTACGTAATCCTGTATCTGCAAGAATTCTTGGGATACAAGGCTACGTAGCGTAATGAATGAATGGGGCTGGTTCCTCTGTAAAGTATGTTATTAGGTAGAAGAGTTCCCATAAGCGAAGAATTTCTTGGGAGGCACTGAGGCCCTGGCTAAAACAGACGAGCTCTCTGGGTTTTTAAATCCTTTCCACCTCAAGATAAGAGTGGTACATTCACCCTTAGCCCACGGATTATTCAAACGACCGCATATGTCATATAACATTCAAGTCTTATCAGACCTGTGTAAGCATGTCATATTTTTGCAGGGTTTTTTGCTCTGGCCCCTCAACCTTTTGCCGAATAGAAGGGTACATATCATATCTTTATGGATAAATAAAGCGGCGACTCCGATATGGATTCGAGCGGCAAACCGGACTCAATTTTTACATCCACAGTGGACCAAGATGCCGAACGAATAGCATATGGTGTACCATTACAAAATTTATGAAGTCGTATGTGTGCGTTAAATCGAAGGTATACTAGTTTGATGATGAAGCTCACAATTTGCTGCATGTATGGTACGCATCAAATGATGACGTCGTAACTCTCAGTTAGCATGGGAGAAAAAGTAGCGGAATAGAACAGCAAATGGGCGCCCGGAATAACCTGGAATAACACCCTTCGCCATGATTAATTTGCGTGAGAGACTTTTGAAACCACATCATGGATTAAACGACATGATGGGGGAAACGTGGTGTCGACGCTGTGCCTAGATGTAATATGATTGTTAGGCTACATGTAATATGAGCTCACCTCAATAATATGCAAAACGTCAGGGTTCACCGTCAGCACGCGGTGGAGATATGATTCGTTGAGGGCGCAATTTGAGGAGTTAAATTATTGAAGGCTGCTCTTGAAACCTGCTGCATCTGTACGGATTCCCGGGTACGATTGATTACATGTAGAGCCCAAAATTTCAAAGTATTTCCTTTGATCTAGGTCGCTAGCCCGCTGCATGTAAGAACATATCATCGTTGAGGCGTCGATGCGAACGGATCACGAACCTTCATTGTATTATATTCCATCGCATTGGCAGCCGATGTCCATGAGGCACTCAGACCATGAATTAGCATCATGAATCCCTGAAGTCTTTAAGCCCGTTGTATAGCTCTCACCAAAGCCAATTGTCATAAGATATGAAAAGGCTGGGTCACTGGGTCCCTTTCAAAACCCTTTAAATGGTGGTAGTTTCTTTAGCGTTCATATTTATATTTCCTTACACTAGTCAGTCAAAATGCTCGAAGGATCTCGTCTGCAGGATGATACGCTTAACATGAAAAGTGTTCAAACCTGAGTCAAAGAGAACTCAGAAGTCCGAGGACCGACGCCGAGTCGAGTAAAATCTAACACATTTCACGTGATCACATAATTGTTAGCCGTGCGCAGGTAGAGGAGATCTAGATGCGTTTTACCACGTCCGTTCATCAGCAAAAGCTCTAGATCTCCCACATAAAATTTTATTTTGCTACAACTGGCCATCCATTGTCCTGCACCATCGCAGCTATCTTATGGTCTTTCAACATAATGGTCAACCTCAAAGCAACCCGGCGCCCTTTTGGAGTGCTTTGTTCACAGCAAACAATGCGCGTATGCGCCTTTGAATGACAACCCTGTGGATGTGGCCGCAGTGCAGTATATATACCTCGATCAAATTCTATACTCAAAAATAACAGTTTCTCCTTTCAAAATGTTCGCGATGACGAACGCGATACCAGAGCCAGTGACAAGCCTGTCCCAAAAGTTGTGCCATACAGTGTATGCGTACATTGCCAAGTTCAGCGAGTTTTGCGAAGCTATGAACGAATCTCCTGTACTTTTTTTTTCATTTAAATCCCATGCTAACATCGCCGCCAACTAATATAACTATTACCTTCATAGTCTCATAGGTTGAAACAAACCCTCAACAATAACCTCACTGGACTTTTATCCTATCACCAGGAATTCTTACACTTAGGAGAGCTCGTGAATACATGCCATGATGCTCTAGAATATGTGGGCCTTTCTTTCTTGTGCTCTACATTGGACGTGTCTAACATGATACATTCGGAATTTCAGCCAGAGAAATACAGTCGTGTTTGTACGACGGCGATCAGCATGGGCACCAATAGCGTCATCAAAGCAGGACGTGCAGAAGCCTTTGCGGACATGTGCCGACTCGTAGAACTTGTTCCTCTCGAAAAAACATCTCCGCAGATGGTGATTCTAGTTCCTATTTATTTCGCACAAAAAAGAATACTGACCGACATTCCATGCTGAAGAGCAACTTCTTGGATCCCCCTGCTCACACATTTATGGAAGACGATCTTCGCGAAGTCAGCTACATGATACCAGGCCAGCACTCTTGGATTTTGCTTTATTCTCCGGATGTGATTGAAAAGCTTCTTTCTTTGGAATCATTTGGTATTGTTGTGGAATCTGCAGGGTCTGACCATGGTGCTGTCAACTATGGAAGGTATAGTGCATTTAAGCTCGGAGGTCAGTCGATGTCTGGAGTAGAATTTTCGCATCTCAGTGAGAAGGTCAGTTTTCTGACACTAACTAACTAATTTCTTCATGGATGACGCCCGTTACTCATTTATTTCGTGTTATAGACCAAAATTCGAATTGTACGCCAAGTGAGCAAATCGAATGAGCCGGATGCAGCTTTTCATGAAACAATGGACGACCTTCTCCACTCTCGAGTTGCTTTGACTTGTCTATTTCTCCGTTGCTTGCGCCAACCTTTCAGAAAACTCTTACTTGATTCACCTGGAGAGCTTGTACCTCGTTTTTGTTCGCCATTGCCATCTGCTGGTGTCATTGGTGACCGACAGCTGAAGCCACCGACAAAAGCGAACAAGGGCTCTTTCCCTACTCATCGTCGTTCGCTTCGAGAGTTTAGGCTACCCCTTCAGCCTATCATTACTATCACAGATCATGAAACCACTCTGACCCACCAATCTTTGAGCCTCGTAAGTTTCTTACTCCGCGATATGGTATGTAATGAATAGGTTATACAGGAAGATTTGTCTTTCAATGAAGTCTCTGGAACTGAAGTAAACGAAAGCTTGGATGATGAAGATCCTCATGCTAAATTTGATGCCGACAAAGAGAACCTGAAGAAGATGCGATCCCATTCTTCTCTAGCCGTAAGTGTCGCCGATTCTGAGATCAATGATATTTCTCGCATGAGGAAAAGGTGCAGCGTCCCTGATATCTCACGCAAAGAGCGCGCGGTGTTACGAGATCAACTTCCCCTATATGTGAGCCTTTAGAGTTGCTAGCGATTATTTGCTTGAAATTATTGTGCCACGGCTTCGACGACACCGTGCCTGGGACCAAAATCACACTTCGATATCTTCTCACATGCGCTTGATGGCAAGGTTCTCACACCTCGAAACGATGACGGCATAGAACCCTGAGCTTCGAGATAAGATAAACGCCGGTAGATATTTTCGTACGGCACTTGATGAAGCTATTTATACATTTTTTTAAAAAAGTTCGAATCTACGGGTTCTTATGAGTAAAAAAAATCGCCCGATAAGCATGGTAATATATAGTTCGAAAATCGTGTGCATCAATTGCGCTATGATTATATAGGGAATTCCATTCAAACCAGGTCGATGGGGCGGTGGGGCAGACTCTATAAGGCCTACTCCATTTCTTTCTCGGTGGCCAATGCAAATGTCCATTCCCGATCCTTCTGAAAAATCCTTTTCTGGAAAGGTGTGAGTCGCGCCTGGTACTGCGCTATATAGCCCACACCAAAAGAGGTATTTTACCCCAGAAAACGTAACGAGGGTACACAAGAAAAACATGGCTTAGAATTGAGATGCAATAGACACATAGAGACCGGGGATAGGGGCTAGTAATCGAGCTGGTGACTTAGCAATTAATTCCATGATTCGAATTTAATTCGTCGATGAGCGCGACTATTCGGACGGTGGTTTCGAGGACTTGTTAGTTCTTTTGACCCAGTAGCTCGCCGCAGAGCGTCTAAATACCGCTTCTAACTCAGGAGATAGCAAGCGAGTCGCCGAATCGGAGTCGGTATAATTCGCCAATGGGCATTCATAAATACACGATGCATGTAGGTATGATGACTCTTCTATGAAGACGGACAGGCAATATTGAACTCTTGGCGCCACTTAAGGATTTGAGCAGCAATCGTGGGGGTCACTTGATTATGCTCTCCGGAAGGGGTATCTCAGATCTGCTAGGGCACAACCAAGAACATACTTGAAAAGGAGCATGCAGATCCTGCTTAACGGTGTCCTTGAATCTCGACCCCTCGTCCCAATTTACATCCACACCATGATGTCGACGGCGACTCAAATTATCGGTTGGACCCCTCCTGATAATGTGGATTATCTCGACGTTGCCGGCGCTTTGCTTCCTGCCCAAAATCCTCCTTTCCACATCTCCGAGCCGAACCCAATTAAACAACCGCGTCGCGCTGCGTCTGGGAATTTTGAATCCGCATCCCCCGCGTCTAGCACCTCAGCATTGTCTGCCGACGGGGATTATGTAGAAGAAAAGCGTGCTGTGTCACAGGGAAAGCAAGCTGACCCGGAAAAGATTGCGCGTCCTCGAAACGAGTTTATCTTGTTCCGCTGCGATTATGTCGCGAAGCACCAACGCGAGGGAAAACGCGTCCGACGCGCTCCTGGGGCCGAAGCGGAAAAGACATTATCCAAGCAAGCAGCTGAGGCATGGCACGAGCTGTCTCCAGAGGAGCGCCTATACTGGAAGGGGTGTGCTAATCAGGAGCGGAATGAACATGCGCGTCAATACCCCAATTATCGCTACCGGCCTAAGAAAAGCGTGGCCGGTCGAAGGCGCCAAACACGGACTTCCCCTACGAAGGCTAATAATCCCGGTTCTCCGACCAAAGCTCCTCACGACGAAAGCCCGAATGACTCTGGATTCGACTCTGTCTCTCCTTCTCTTACTCGCCAATCGTCGACTGCAGATTTTGCGTTACGCAGACTCCGTCCGCGCAAGTCTACCTCTGTTCCAGAGTTCGGGATTGTGGATTCAACAAATAGGCGCCTTAGATCGACGGCTAGTCATGGTTGGATAGCAATGTCCGGCACAGCCCCAAATGGTCGTTTAGGCTTTGGACCTGCTTCACGAGGGGTATGTATTTCATGATAATCAACAGAGCTAAATCGCTGACTGAGGGTTGATAGTTTACACCTCTAGCGCCGACTGCAGCTACGCCTCCACAATACGTTTCGCCGCAGTATGCTGTATCGCCTACGCCTCAGCCTGCACCTGGACTTGTGTCCTCCATGAGCTCTTCCTTACTCAATTGGAACGGAGAGCGAATGGTGGCCGCCAGACCGCAGCCCACCCAATTCCTCTCTTCGACTTCTATTTCTTCCCTCCCTGGGATGAACATAATAGAAAACGGGGTCTCCATGAGCGAGTTCACTAGCGGAGGAAACCCCATCCCCACCAACAGCCTTTTCGAGACACATCATACTAGCCATTACCGCTCACAAAATGACGTTTGGCTTCCTCAGCTGAACAGTTACAACGGCCCTGACGACACGATTGTTGCGCAGACGACAAGTGAAGGTGAAGGCTCGAATTCTGATATTCACAACGAGGAAACATACCTACCTCCACCCCCTCCGCCAACTGGTCTCGCTCCTCTTTACGAATCAATGGGACAAGTCCATGCGCCGCATATCGATTACAGTCTGAATTCTTCGTCTGTCGATCTTCTTGGCAGTGGAATAGGGTCCTCGAGTCCAGAAAACATTTTTTCGATGGACAGCGATGAACTCTTCACCTCGAGCTACTGAGAGGATGTCGTTCTCTTCCATTTCCTCCGCTCCAACTTGACCGCGATACCCTATGATTCCCAAAGTTGGTTAATTTCTGTCCTTTTTAGTATACCTCGTTCACTTTCGCCGATCCTTCCCTTCTTCGCCTCATTAACATTTCTTGGTTACCTCAAATTTTCGCAGGACTCTGCCTGCGTTAAACTTTCGCTCTTTTTCCTGGATTAGCGTTCTTCGGATCTGTAAACGAAACCCCCATACCTTCCTTCCTTCCATCGTGCTTCCACCATCGTATATTATTGCATAAATTATTCAAGCTGACCAATCTTCGCCGGGTATTCTCGTCCTGTGTATTTTTTTCCTGTATTTTTTTAAAAATATTCTCATCGGAATTGTATTTTTCTTCCTGTAGAAAAAGATTTACGTTACTCGTTCCTATTAACTGTGCTTTTAGATAACTTATGTGTGTGTTCATATGTATCACTTAGCTCTCTTCAATTGTATTCATTCTTGTTCGATTTCCTGAACTGCCTTCTACGGCCGAATCGCCATCGCCACTAGTCCGGAGATGTCTCGCACCGGCTAAGAAGTAACAAAGAAGGTGCAGCAGCTTTGTGAAACATAGTCAAAAAGAATCTAGCACAGTACCCACCCAATGCCCAATTGGGCCTAACAAAGCGCAATGTTTCGCAACTCGATTTCACGCGACAGGCTAGAACCCTGTCTAACTGTGGAGGTGCACGCTGTATTCCTTGAGTGAGAGATGCTATAATTGCATCAACTACCTAATCTACATCTACAAAATGAAAAAGAATAATCACTACTATCATACATCTCGAAAAGATCGACTTGAACGGACGTAACCGAGGCAGGGCCGGCGTGACGGTTTCCCAAACGATTTGGTAGTAATTCCACCGACGAAAAATAAAGTATATGCACTCGTCATCGTGGGGTTATCGTGGAGTACGACATCAAGTACAGCTCCTCGCGCTTCTTCAAGCCCATTCCGCGCCTTTCTTCAACGACAGAGGAATGTCCAAAAGCCATCTCGTGATCAGATCCTGGGGAAAAAAGGAAAGGCGCGGAGTCAGAATATGAATCTGGCCCGACGCTTGCACGTTCCACGGCGTAGCGGCGATGAAAACTGAACAAAGGAAGGGCGACTTACAAATGCTGCTTCTGGCTGATCGAATGGGACCATATGTCTGTAAAGAAAGGAATCATGAGCGCGAATAGATGAAGCGTACCAATTGATTAAGTTTACCCTGCTTCGTGAACGGTGACGAAGGTAACATTTCCAGCTCCAGCTCCTCTTCCACCAGCACTTCTAACCTCG